>Ga0209963_1000338_pt1 | contig 99154 bp, 90 predicted proteins | sample ThiBio_1000_biof_2_FD_183957 | JGI IMG/M metagenome (GOLD analysis project Ga0209963, IMG submission 183957) | Wastewater bioreactor microbial communities from Cape Town, South Africa - Thiocy_cont_1000_biof (SPAdes) | ecosystem: Engineered > Bioreactor > Thiocyanate-remediating >... | reverse complement strand
CCGTGTGCGGGTCCCTGGTTGAGGATGCTGGCCAGCGCCGAATGCTCTGCATCTGTATCGTTGCTGACAAGACCGTGAGCTACGTCCACCGTCAGTGCCGTGTTCGCATACGTCGCGTAGGAATCCGATACTGTCGTCGGGCGGCGTGGCGCTGCAATACATCGTGACGACGCTGGCGGACGGTGGCCAGTTGTTGACCGCCTACAAGGGCGATGCGCGCGGTGACGATGCTCGGGTCTTTACGCTGACGCTGGACCCGACCTCGGAGCACGGTTCGTACAGCTTCAACCTGCTCGGTACGCTGGACCACGCGACGGGCTCGGACTCCATTGGCTTGACTTTCGGAGTGCAGGCGGCGGACGCCGACGGCGATACCATCAACACCTCATTTGTTGTGAATGTCGCCGACGACGTGCCGGTTCTGGCCGGTGAGGTCGCGGCGCATGGTGTGACCGAGGACGGACTCGCTGGCGCGAATGGTTTCGTGGCGGACGCCGGGTCGACCGGCGCGGTCGATCTGAACGTCAACTGGGGCACCGACAACGATACGCGCGGCAATACCGCAGGCGATACGTTTGGGCGGACGCTGTCGTTCCTTTCCGGCAGCGACAGCGCGGGAGATCCGACGCTGACGCCGCTCACCGGATCCGATCAGCCGGTCGCTTTTCTGGCGTTTGCGGTCAGCGGCGAGAACGGCGGGATACTGTCGTCGGGTGGCGTGGCGCTGCAATACATCGTAACGACGCTGGCGGACGGTGGGCAACTGCTGACCGCCTACAAGGGCGATGCGCGAACCGACGACGCCCGCGTCTTCACCCTAACGCTGGACCCGACCTCAGAGCACGGCTCGTACAACTTCAATCTGCTCGGCACGCTGGACCATGCGACGGGTTCGGACTCCATCGGCCTGACCTTCGGAGTGCAGGCGGCGGACGCCGACGGCGATACCATCAACACCTCGTTTGTCGTGAATGTCGCCGACGACGTGCCGGTGACGGCAGGTGGGGTCGGCGATCAGACGGTGGGCGAGGACGGCCTTGGCGGTGCGAACCAGACGGGTCCGGCGGGCGGCTACGATGCGGTGGACAACGTATCGGTGAATGGCGTTGCGCTGAACGTGAACTGGGGCACAGACAACGACATCCACACCGGCGCGGGTGACGTCGTCGGGCGGACTCTGTCTTTCAACATGGCGGGCGGGGTGCCGGTCGACGGGGCGGGCCATGCGCTGGCGCTGTCGTCGGACGGCGTGGCGCTGCAATACGTGGTGACGGCGCAGGACAACGGCGGCCAGATTCTGCAGGCATATCGCGGCGGCACGCACGATGCGTCGACGCTGGTGTTCACAGTGACGCTGGATCCGACCTCGGCGCACGGGTCATACAGCTTCGTGCTGAACGGCAACCTGGATCACGCGACGAGCGGTGCGCTGGGCGACGAACTGCCGCTGGACTTCGGGCTGACGGCGACGGACGCGGACGGCGATACGGTCGGGACGCACTTCACGGTGAAGGTGCAGGACGACGTTCCGGTGGTGGGGACTGCGGGGACGACCAGCGTCAACGAGGACGATCTTCCGAACGGCAACGATCTGATCAAGGAGACGCGGACGGTTCACGGCGACCTTGCGATCAGCCGGGGCGCGGACGACGGCGCGGCGCGTCATATCCTGATGGCGACGGACGGCCTGCCGGCGGGACTGACGTCGGACGGTGTTGCGATTGTCTATCAGACGACGGTGGACGCAGACGGCAACGCCGTGGTGATCGCGTACAAGGCTGGCGGCTCCGCAGGGAACGCGGCCGACCAGGTGTTCAGCCTGAGTTTCGACGAAAACGGCTCGGGAACGTATACGTTCCGGCTGCTGGGCAACCTCGACCATGCCGAGGGTTCGGACGACCGCGCGCTGCAGTTCACGGTGAATGCCTATGACAGCGACGGTGACAGCACGGCGCAGAGCTTCACGGTGCATGTGGCGGACGACCATCCGATCGCGATCGGCCAGATCGTGCCGCGTTTTGTCGAGGAGGAAAACCTTCCCGGCGGCAACGAGGACCGTCAGGGTAGTGGGGACTTCGATCAGAGCCTGTTCGGTACCCCGATCAACGTAACGACAACGCATACCGATGGCCTGCTCAATATTCTTTGGGGCAGCGACAACGCCAATACGTTGGCGAACGGCGGCTATGGCGGGGCGCAGGTCGCGGGCGACCGGTCGGTCGTGTTCGGCGGGACGGGCGGCGCGTACGTCACGGACGGCGCGGTGGATGCAAGTGTTGCGTCGCAGTTCCTGAGCGTGAGCGGCGGGCTGACGCTTGCGACGCTGACGTCGGGCGGCGAACATCTCGTTTACACTCTGTCCGGCAATGGCACGGTGCTGACGGCGACGACCGAGACGAGCCACAAGGCCGTCTTCACCGTGACGCTGTCGGACCAGAACGGCGGCAATTACGCGTTCGATCTTCTTGGCGCGTTGGACCATCCGGTGAAGGGCAACAGTCCGGCCCAGGAGGATATCCTCACATTCACGTTCACCTTCACGGCGCGTGAAGCCAAGCGTATCGGCGCCGGCTCCACTATGATCGAGCGGACGCAACAACCCGGCGCAACGAAGGGTTGAGAGAAGATGGTGGATTTGTGGTCAAATGTGGCAAAAATGCAATGGTATTTCTTGCCGCCGGCGCGGCGTCATCCGCGGAAGCGTTAGCAGTTGCCATCTCACCCCGAGCCTCGCTTAGCCAACGAGTCCATATGATTGGTCAGGCGCACGGGTCTGCGATGCGCCGCTCCCTGAACAGGGAGTGGAGCGGATCAGCCTGGGAGGCTGTTCGGATCGTTGAGAATTTGGGAGTGGCTGGGGAACCTGGATTCGAACCAAGACAAACAGAGTCAGAGTCTGTTGTGCTACCGTTACACCATTCCCCACCGGATTTGCGAACTCATGTAAGACTTTAGAGAAATTTCCTAAAGCCTTTTCCAACTGCCGTTCGGCAACTTTCCAATCGCGTTCGCTGGCCGTCCTTTTAAATGGACGCCTTTCGGTTTGCAAGCCGCTAACTTTGCCCTTCCCTTCGATCTCGCGCCGGAACCAGGCCGGTTCCATATCGTTATCTCGCGCGATCACTTAAGGAGTTCCCATGAAGATACCCAAAATCGTCTGGGCCGCCGCGGCCCTCGTCCTCGTCACCGGCTCGGCGGCTTCCGCCGCGCCATCGGCCGATCACCTTCGAGCGGCCTCGGGCATCTTCCAGGTCAAGGGCGGTCACGGTCATGGCCACGCGCATGGACATCGCGGCCGCCATCACGGCTGGCACGGCGATCGCGGACTGCATCGTGGCTGGTACGTTGGCCGCCATCGTGGATGGTCGCACTCCCGGCATCGCCGTCACTGGTAAAGACCTAGAAACTGAACCGGCGCTCGGTTGAGAGCCCCGACCGGCGCTTTCCGTGCTCGCCTAAGACGAGCGTCGGCCGTCGTCAGATTGCGCGCTCTGTCCCTCGATAGGACTATCAGAATTTATAGGTCATTCACCAACGCGTGCCAGATTGTCATTCGGCCGGATGAGTGTGGCCTCCAGTATTGCGTACAAGAGCCGCCGTCGCTTCGTCCCGACGGCGGCTCTTGATTTTCGACAGCGCGTCGCACCGCTCAAACGTCCGACGATCTCTGGTCGGTTAACGGTTTCTGAAACAACAAGCTTGATAGTGGGAGAATTACGGAGAGAGATACAGATTGCGATATGTCATTTTCGCCACCTGAAGCCTCGTTTGGGCGGATCGTTTCGGTGCGCGGCTCACAGGCGCGCGCCGGGCTCTACGCCAGTCAGTACCTGTCCCCCGCCGAGACACGGGCGACCGTCGGCCGCTTCGTCAGCATTCGCTGCGCCAATGCAACCATTGTCGCGATCATCACCGAGGTCACCAGCGAACATCTCTCCGATTCCGATCGCTACCATGCCTGCGCGTCGGTCGATCTGCTCGGCGAAATCTATGGCGAACCGCAGCAACAGCGTTTCCGGCGAGGTGTCACCAGCTATCCGGCAATCGACGATCCTGTGAGCCTGATCTCCAATCAGGAATTGCGCACGATCTATGCGCCGAAGGGCCTCGACCACATCAATATCGGCGCGTTGCAGCAGGACTCCTCCGTAACGGCCTACATCGACGTCGAGGAAATGCTCAACAAGCATTTCGCAGTGCTCGGCTCCACCGGCGTCGGCAAATCCAGCGGCGTTTCGCTGCTGCTCAACGAAATCCTCAAGGCGCGGCCGCAACTCCGGATATTCCTGCTCGACGTTCACAACGAATACGGCCGCTGCTTCGGCGAACGCGCCCTCGTCCTCAATCCACGAAACCTGAAACTGCCGTTCTGGCTTTTCAACTTCGAGGAGATCGTCGACGTCCTGTTCGGCGGGCGGCCGGGCGTTCCCGAAGAACTGGAAATCCTCACCGAAGTGATCCCTCTCGCGAAGAGCCTCTACACCCAGTACAGCAATGCCGATCGGCTGGGCCTGAAGCGTCTCGAAAGCAAGAACAGCACCTGTACCGCCGATACGCCGGTGCCTTACCGGCTCGTCGATCTGATATCGCTGATCGACGAGCGCATGGGGCGACTGGAAAACCGCACCTCGCGAATCGTCTATCACAAGCTGATTTCGCGCATCGAAACCGTACGCAACGATCCGCGCTACGCCTTCATGTTCGACAACGCCAATGTCGGCGGCGACACCATGGCCGAGGTCATCAGCCATCTGTTCAGGCTGCCGGCCAACGGCCGCCCGATGACGATCATGCAACTCGCCGGCTTCCCGGCCGAGGTGGTGGATTCGGTGGTGTCGGTGCTCTGCCGTATGGCCTTCGATTTCGGTCTTTGGAGCGACGGCATTTCACCCTTGCTATTCGTCTGCGAGGAAGCGCATCGCTATGCGTCGGCGGACCGCACCATCGGCTTCGGACCAACCCGCAAGGCGGTGTCACGCATCGCCAAGGAAGGTCGCAAGTACGGCGTATATCTCGGGCTGGTGACGCAGCGCCCGGCCGAACTCGATGCCACAATCATTTCCCAGTGCAGCACACTGTTCACGATGCGCCTCGCCAATGACCGTGACCAGTCCCTGCTCCGCTCGGCCGTATCCGACGCAGCAGCCAACCTGTTGTCGTTCGTGCCCTCTCTCGGCACCCGCGAGGTGCTGGCTTTCGGCGAGGGCGTCGCCCTGCCGACCCGCCTGCGCTTCAAGGATGTTCCGGCGCATCAACTGCCGCGCAGCGAATCCACCATTTCAAGCACGCCGGTGGCCGACAGCGGCCACGACGCGCATTTTCTCACCGCTGTGCTCGAGCGCTGGCGCGGTGCGACTTCGCATCGCGACGTGCCGAACGACGGCGCGGCCATGCGGCCGGCGCCGCGCAGTTTTGAGGCGCCGATGCTGCAGCCGTCGCTGGGCCTCGACCCGGACCGCTTCTCGTTGCTGAAAAAGCCGCTGCGATAGCCAGCGTCTTTTTCGGGGCACACGTCGACCACCTCACATTCAGCGCTTCCCTTTGTTTTTCGCGCTCCGCCTCACGCCGCAAGCAGGCGCGAAACCCGTTCGAGCGAAACGACGTCCTCGCTCTGAAGGCAGGCGAATATCTCGGCTTCGCGTTCAGCGTTCGAAATACGGAACGGATCGTCGCTCCCGAGCCGATGGTCGATCACAAGGCGGGCCATCAGCAGCCGGCGCGCGTCCTTGCCGGCCGCGCCGAGCCGCGCGCCCTCACTCGCCATCAATGCGGCGCTGGTGACGTGATACAGCGCCGATGCGGCCTTACGATACGATGATTCCGCCGCCGGATCCGCCGCCACCCTGTCCACGAACTCCACCGCCCGATCCACCAGGACGTTCAGCTCGCCACGGAATTGTCCCGGTATGGCGTTCGTATCAAGCCGCGCGCGCAAGTCGTCGGCGAGAGCGATGTGCGAGCGCTCCTTGCCGGCCGCGCGTCGGACGATATCGATCGCGTTGACGCTGCTGGTCCCCTCCCACAGCACGCCGAGATGAGCATCGCGCACCAGCTTGGCATTGCTCCAGTCCTCGATGAAGCCGTTGCCGCCGCGCATTTCCATGGCGCCGGTCGCGACCTTCACATTGTCGCGGCACGCGCGATACTTCACGAGCGGCGTCAGGATGCGCAGCGTCTCCGCGTGACCGTTCGCCAGCGCCATCGCCGCCGCCGAGCCGACCGACAGCGCTTGCTCCGTCGGCAACATCAGCTTCAGCAGTTGCCGCCGCGCGAGCGGTTGGTCCACGATCCTGCGCCCGAATACGACACGCGAGTTGGCGACCTGAAGGGCTTCATTGAGACAACGCCGCATCATGCCGGCCGCACGGAAACCATGGGACAGCCGACACAGATTGACCTGATCCATCATCTGCTTCAGCCCGCGACCGGGCTCGCCCAGAAGGAACGCCACGGCGCCTTCCATGATCGCCTCCCCCGACGCCATCGAGCGCGAGCCGAGTTTGTCCTTGAGGCGCACCAGTCGGTAGCGATTGCGGGTCCCGTCATCGAGGGTACGCGGCATCAGGAACAGCGAAAGTCCGGCATTTCCTTTCGGTGCATCCGCGCAGCGCGCCAACAGCAGAACGACTTCGGAGTCTGCACAGGAGCAGAACCACTTGTCGCCCCACAACTCCCAGTGGTCGCCGGAGCGCCGCGCGGTCAGCGCGCTGCGGGAGATATCTGAGCCCCCGGCCTTTTCGGTCATGAACTGCGCGCCGCGCAGCAGTCCACCCATATCCTGCGTCAACATGCCGGGCAGATACCGGCGCTTCAATTCCTCGCTGGCGTAGTTCTGAATCAGCAGCGCGCAGGTGTCGGTCGCTGACACGGGACAGAGGAGCCCGAACTCGGATTGAACGAAAAGATAATTGAATGCGTATTTGACGAGCGGCGGCACGATATCCGGCCAGCCGAGGACGCCCTCACGCCGCGACATCGCGTGCATTCCGAACTGACAGTAGGCGATATCCTCCATCCGCCGATACGCCGGGTGATACTCCACCCAGTCCAGATCGCGCCCGAACCGGTCGCGGTGATGGAGCACCGGCGCGTGCTTGTCGGCCGTCATCGCGAGGTCATTGAGAATCCCTCCGCCCATTTCGCCGAGTTGTTCGAGATGCGGCGCGAAATGCGCGAACGCTTCCGGAGAAAGATAGAGTTCGAGCAGGTCCCGGATGGAGCGATCGATGGCCCAGAAATTGAGATTTTGACAATCATGCGCAATCAGATCGGAACCGGTCTGCTCGGTCCAATCCTGCCGCTGGGGGATCATATTCATCGATTTTCTCCATAGCTCGTGCACACAGCCTGACCCGCGAACGGCCCCGTGACAAACGAGTTCTGGGAAAGTATCGTTGAACTTACCTCAACGATCCGGACCTCTGATGCGCCGAATTCCATCCCTTGCGATGTTGCGTGCGTTCGACGCCGCCGCGCGACGGCTGCACTTCGCGGAAGCCGCAAGCGAATTGGGCCTTACGCCCGGCGCGATCAGCCGTCAGATCCAGCAGCTCGAGGCCGAACTTGGCGTGAAATTGTTCGATCGCAACAGCCGTGCCGTCGCGTTGACCGATATCGGCATCACCTATGCCGCCGACGTCGCCAGTGCGCTCGACAGCCTCGCGCAGGCCTCGGACCGCATCCGCTCCGGGCGGCAGCATCGGCCGCTCCGCATCTGTGCCTACCCGACCTTTGCGTTGCGATGGCTGATCCCGCGCTGGCGGGAATTCTCCGATCTGCATCCGGATATCGATCTGCAATTGACGACATCGCTCGAACCGGTCGAGCCGCAACGCGACGGTTTTGACGCCGTGATTCGACTGATCTTTCCGCATCAGTTCGAAAAGAATTCGATTGTTCTGGCGCCGCTCGAGACTTTTCCCGTCTGTCGCCCGAACCGGGCGCCGAAAATCCGAAAGCCGTCAGACCTCCGCAATCATACGCTCGTCCATACCGCATCCCGCCGCAACGACTGGCCGCGCTGGCTGCGCGCCGCCGGCCTTCCCGAACTGGCGGCGACAAAATCCGGCCCCATGTTCGAGAGTCTCAATCTGTCCTACCAGGCCGCCATCGAAGGTGTCGGCATCGCCATGGGGGTCGGTTGTCTGGTGGAAGACGATCTCCGTTTGCATCGCCTCGTCAAACCCCTGTCCCTGATCTACAAAAGCAAGCTCTCGTTCTGCATGATCTTCGCGGAAACACGTAGCGCGGGGACGCGCATCGCGACCTTGCGGAATTTCCTCGCGGACAAAAGCCAATCTACATCCGTGGCCGCCAAACCTTAGAAGCGGGCCTGCAGCCCCGGCCCGCAAGGCGATGCCCGTCGCAGGCAGCCATATTTTTTACGCGCCAGCTACGCGGGAAGCCCGTATGCTGAACCGGTTCTCGTACGATCAACTCCAAAGGGCCTTATGATGACGCCAGCGACCAACAGCCGCTTTCAGATCCCCTCGCTCAAGCAGTTGCCGGAGGATATTCGCGAGCGGATTGAGGCGGTGCAGGAAAAGTCCGGCTTCGTGCCCAATGTTTTCCTCGCTCTCGCTTATCGCCCGGAAGAATTCCGCGCCTTCTTCGCCTATCATGACGCGCTGATGGAGAAGGACAGCGGCCTGTCGAAAGCGGAACGCGAGATGATTGTGGTTGCCACCAGCAGCGCCAATCAATGCCAGTACTGCGTCGTCGCCCATGGCGCGATCCTTCGCATCCGCGCCAAAAATCCGCTGATCGCGGATCAGATCGCCACCAATTACCGCAAGGCCGATATCACCCCACGTCAGAGAGCCATGCTCGATTTTGCGATGAAGGTGAGCGCCGAAGCCCAAAAGGTTTCGGAACACGACTTCACCGAGCTGACGCGGCATGGTTTCAGCAATGACGACATCTGGGATATCGCCGCTGTGTCGGCCTTCTTCGGATTGTCGAACCGCATGGCCAACGTCACCAACATGCGCCCCAACGACGAATTCTATCTGATGGGCCGCCTGCCCAAGACGTGAGGTGACTGTGGACGCCGCATTGAGCGAGATCGTCTTGCGTCTCGGCATCGCGACCGTCGCGGCCGGCGCGGTCGGTCTCAACCGCGACCTGCACGGCAAGCCGATCGGCGTCCGGACGCTGGGTTTGGTCGGGCTATCCTCAGCCGTCGTGGTACTGCTCGCGGACGGCGGCGTCATTCACGCCGCCATGTCCGACGCGACCAGCCGTGTGATCCAGGGCATCCTCACCGGCATCGGCTTCCTCGGGGCCGGCGTGATCGTGCATCGCGAAGACGGCCGGCGCATCCACGGATTGACCAGCGCTGCCTGCGTCTGGCTCACCGCCTGCATCGGCATCGTCTGCGGCGCCGGCCAATGGCAGATCGTGGTGGTGGCGGGTCTGCTGGCGTCGGTTGTGCTGCTCCTCGGGCGACCGATCGAGCGCCTGTTTCATCTCTTCTTCCCTCACCACGGGAACGGCAATTCCACGACCTCCGCCAACGGCGCAACCGCCACCGGTCAGTCTGATACCGGCCCGCACCAGCCCGGCAAGTAGACCGCATCGCGGCTCCGCGCGAGACCGAGCGCATTTTCGACGGCCTTCTCAAAGTCGTCCGCAACGCTCTTCCGTGACAGGCGGCGGCGAAAGAAATCGGCCCAGAGAAATTCACTAAAGGGCGTGGTATCCTTGGCGAAGCCGCCGGCGCGGCGCAGTTCACCGGCAAGGCTGCGGAACGGATCGTCCTTCAACTCCGCTACCGATTTTGGAATGTCCTTGTAGGGATGACGCACGCCCTTGGCGTCGTACGGATAGACCCAGCGACGGCTGTCGAGCACAAGCCAGAAGGAGTCACGATCTATCATCGTCAGGTCGGCGATGATGGTGACGAGGACGTTCTCCACGCCCTCATCGTGAAGCGCCCGTGCCAGATGATGATGATCGACGACGTAGTAGTGCCCATCCGGGCCATGAACCACCGGGATCATATGGCGACCCAAAAGCTCCGCCTGCTTCTTCTTCGACTTGTGCTGGCGCCAGCGGCGGCGCTTTTCGTTCACCTCATGCATACCAACCGTCATCTGGGTTGGGCGCAGGGAAAGGATCGGAACGGGGTGCACGACTGGATCGCGGATGGTCATATGTTGGATTCCTCTTTTGGTGCGCATGGCAACAGGAGTTTTTGAAGTGTGGGTTGCCGCCATCGCGATCAAGATCGGCGCACCGTGAGGCTTGGGTTCGCCCCCGGGCGAGCCGCCGCCTTCCTGTCGCGCATCTTAAGTTGGGGCGGGACTTTGCGGCCGTGCTAGAGTGAGCGATGCGACCTCGCGATGGCGTTCGACGCCGACGGGAACAGAATGAAAGTTCAGGTACCAGTTCAATCCGACCAGGGTGCGCGGGTGATCAAGTTCACCCCGCGCACCCTTTCGACCGCGCCGGTTCAGAGGGATGCGGGACAAGCGGCTTTTGACGGCCAGCCGGCCGAATATGCCAGGCAACGGACCGTGAGCGACCAGGACGACTTCCACCATCGGATGCTGACAAATCTTGCAGCCTTTGTTTTTGCCGCCGGTCTGACCGCCGCCGGAATCTGGCTGGCAACCAGCCTCGCGGAGTTGCAACAGACCCAGGATTGCGCCCTCGCCGGACACCCCAACTGCGTGCCCTTGGTCCCATCTCGCGGCGGTCCCGTGTGATCCTGAATCCGCCTCCAATCAGTGCACGAAACGGGAACCCGTATCCCGCCGCCGCCATTGAACTCCGGTCGGGGGTCCGATATACGGGCAATCAACTCTGCAAGGCGGCGGGGCATGTCGGGGCGAGCCGCCCTCACTCTGTCATTTCCGCGTTTACCTTCAATCTATCAAAGGCTTAATGATGTCCTCCACATTCGATCAGGTTGCCACCATCATTGCGGAAACCTGCGACATCCCCCGCGATACCATCACGCCCGAAAGTCACGCCATCGATGACCTGGGAATCGACAGCCTCGACTTCCTCGATATCGCGTTTGCGATCGACAAGGCGTTCGGCATCAAGCTGCCACTTGAGAAGTGGACCCAGGAGGTCAACGACGGCAAGGCGACCACCGAGCAGTATTTCGTCTTGAAGAACCTCAGCGCGCGAATCGACGAACTCGTCGCCGCCAAGGGCGCCTAATCGCCGCCCATGGATCTGGCCTATTTCCATCTGATCGACCGCATCACCGACCTCGACCTCGACGCCAAAACCATCGTCGTCGAGGCGCAGGTGCCGACGCAATCGACGATCTTCGAGGGACACTTCCCCGGCTATCCCTTGATGCCCGGCGTGTTGCTCATTGAGGCGATGGCCCAGACGTCCGGTTGGCTCCTCATCGCGTTGATGAAGTTCGAGCGGATGCCGTTTCTCGGCGCCGTCAAGGAAGCCAAGATGCGGGTTTTCGTCACCCCGGGCGAACTTCTGAAGATCGAGGCCAGCATTCTCCACGAAGGCTCCGGCTTCGCCATTACCAAGGCCAAGGTCAGCGTCGAGGGCAAGCAACGTTGCAACGCCACGATCACCTTCGGTCACGTCCCCTTCCCGAATCCCGAATTGCGCGGGCACATGGAAACCATGGCCAGGCGCATCGGCTACCCGCAGCAGGCAATGCCGCATGAGTGACACCAGCACCGCGAAGACGGGAGCGACCGAAGCCTGGATCACCGGGATCGGTCTTGCCACATCGCTCGGCGAAGGGCTCGACGCGAACTGGGACGGCCTCGCGGAACGTTGCGTCAACGTCGACGACAAGGGCTTCGCGCCTTATCTGGTGCATCCGCTTGCGCCCGTCTCCTTCGATGCGCAGATCCCCAAGAAGGGCGACCAGCGCCAGATGGAAGCCTGGCAGCGCATCGGCACCTACGCCGCAGGCCTCGCGCTGGATTCGGCGGGTATCAAAGGCGACAAGGACATTCTGGCGCGGATGGACATGATCGTCGCCGCGGGCGGCGGCGAGCGCGACCTCGCGGTCGACTCGGCCATCCTCAACGCCGAAGCGCAGGGCAATTCCGCGCCGGGCTTTCTCAACGAACGCCTGATGAGCGACCTGCGGCCGACGCTGTTTCTGGCCCAACTCTCCAACCTGCTTGCCGGTAACATCGCTATCGTGCACGGCGTCACCGGATCGTCCCGCACCTTCATGGGCGAGGAGGCCGCCGGCGTCGACGCAGCGCGAATCGCGCTGGCCCGCATCGCCTCCGGACAAAGCGACATCGCGCTGGTCGGCGCCGCCCACAACGGCGAGCGCAAGGATCTGCTGGTGCTCTACGAATTCGGCGGCTTCAATCTGAAGGACAAGTTCGCGCCGGTCTGGGAACGTGGCGAACACGGCGGCTTCGCGCTGGGTTCGGGCGGCGCATTCCTCGTCATCGAATCCCGCGAGCACGCCGAGGCGCGCGGCGCCAAGCCTTATGCCCGCCTCACGCAGGTCGTCGCCGATCACGCCTCGCGAAAGACCTCCGGCGATGTCACCGCGAGCCTTGCCAAGCTTTGGTCTCAACTGAACGGCGTCGCGGGCCAGGGCGCGATCATTACCGGCGCGACCGGGGCCGAACCCGTGACGTCGGAAGAGCGTGCCTTCCTGACGGCACACCCGGACTTTGCGGTGCGTGCCACCGGCACGAGTTTCGGCCACACCATGGAGACGCAGTTTCCGCTGGGTCTTGCGCTGGCGGCGCTGTCGATCGCCAGGGGCAAGCTGTTTCCCCCGAATGATTCCACGGGCGTCGAGATTGAAATGACCGGAGCGCCCTCCCAGATTGTAGTCGTCGGCGCAGGTCACTGGCGCGGCGAAGGCATGGCGCTGGTGGAAGCCGTTCGCTGACGCGCGAATGCGCGGCACAGACGGATAGCGACGATCGATTGACGTGAGCGTAAACGATCCACGTCAGAACCACTTGGCGAGCAATCCCTCGCCGTGACTCGGATGGAGCCGCGCAAGCGACCGACGGAGAACACATGTCAGCACCGCGCGATACATTTGGCAGACCGATCGTCGTCGTTACCGGCATGGGCGTCGTGACATCGCTGGGAGCCGGCAAGACCGACAACTGGGCGAAGCTCACTGCCGGCGAATCCGGCATCCGCACTATCACGCGGTTTCCGACGGATGGGCTGAAAACCACGATGGCCGGATCGATCGATTTCGTGCCGGTCGATCCCTTCTCGTCCACCGATCTGTCGGAGCGGCTCGCGGATCTCGCCACCGAGGAAGCGGTGGCGCAGGCCGGCATCGGCAGCAAGGGCGACTTCCCCGGCCCGCTGTTTCTGGCAGTTGCTCCCGTCGAGGTGGAATGGCCGCAGCGCCAGGCGCTCGGCCGCGCCATCGGCAGCAGCACGCCGATCGATTACGACCAGATGCTGCGCGTCTCCGGCGGCGGCAGGTTCACCGACTATCATCGCCGCTTCCTGTTCGGATCCGTCGCCGATCACCTCGCCGAGACCTTCGGCACCAAGGGGTCGCCGATCTCGCTGTCGACCGCATGCGCATCCGGCGCGACCGCGATTCAACTCGGCGTCGAGGCGATCCGCCGCGGCGAGGCCGATGCCGCGCTGTGCGTCGCCACCGACGGCTCGGTCAATCCGGAAGCCCTGATCCGCTTCTCGCTTCTGTCGGCGCTGTCGACGCAGAACGATCCGCCGCAGGGCGCGGCCAAACCCTTCGCCAAGAATCGCGACGGGTTTGTGATGGCGGAAGGCGCCGGTGCGCTGGTGCTGGAAAGTCTGGAAGCCGCCACCGCCCGCGGCGCGCGCATTCTCGGCGTGCTCGCCGGCTGCGGCGAACTGGCGGATTCGTTTCATCGCACCCGCTCCAGCCCCGACGGCAAGCCGATCATCGGTTGTGTGCGCAATGCGTTGGCCGATGCCGGACTGGACGCCGATCAGATCGATTATATCAACGCCCACGGCACCGGTACGCCGGAAAACGACAAGATGGAATACCTCGGTATCTCGACCGTGTTTGGCGAACGCGCAAGCCAGGTCCCGGTGTCGTCGAACAAGTCGATGGTCGGGCACACCCTGTCCGCGGCTGGCGCGGTCGAAGCGGTGTTCTCGCTGCTGACGCTCGAGCATCAACGCATTCCGCCGACCATCAACTACGACGTGCCCGATCCGGCGATTCCGTTCGATGTCGTGCCGAATACCGCGCGCGACGCCCGCGTCACCACCGTGATGTCGAACTCGTTCGGCTTCGGTGGGCAGAACGCGTCGCTGATCATCACCGGCGAGCCGGCCTGAGGTTTAAGGCTGGGGTCTCATCCAACTGCGTTGAATTGGACCCATCGCTTGTCTATTTGTTTGAGCATGATCTTTTCCGAAGGCCGGTTTCCACTTTTTGGGATCATGCTCTAGGCACCACGCCGGAGCGAAACGTCATCCGATGCAACGTCTCCTGCTCCGCACCAAGGCCCGGATTCGCGATGCGCTCAAGCCGCTTGGAGAAGCGGCGGTCGGTGGCCTGACGGTCGGGCTGCTGCGCACGACGCGCTACTTCGATCCGATCAAGACCGCGAACCTGTTCGGCAAAATCACGCGGCGGATCGGTCCGCTGTTTCGCGAACACAGGATCGCACGCGCCAATCTCGTGGCCGCGTTTCCTGAAAAATCGCCTGCGGAAATCGACAGAATTCTCGATGGCGTCTGGGACAATCTCGGGCGCATCGGCGCGGAGTTCGCCCATATCGATCACATCTGGGAACACGATCCCGCGCACCCCGAGAACAGCCGGATCGAAATTCAACAACGTACCCACGAACTGTTCGCGCAGCTTCGCCTCGACAACAAGCCGGCGCTCATCTTCGCCAGCCACATCGGCAACTGGGAGCTTCCCGCATTGGCCGCCGTGGCGCACGGCCTCGACGCGGCGGTGCTGTTTCGCCGCCCCAACATCGCCTCCGCCGACCGCGCCATCGAGGAATTGCGTTCGGTGAACATGGGCACGCTGATCCCCGCGGGTCGGGAGGCACCGTTCAAGCTGGCGCAGGCGCTGGAGAACGGCCAGCACGCAGCGATGCTCGTCGATCAGTATTTCACCAACGGCGTCGACGTGACATTCTTCGGCCGCAAGACCAAGGCCAATCCGCTTTTGGCGCGGCTGCGGCGGCAGATCGACTGTCCGATTCACGGCGTCCGCATCATTCGCCTGCCCGACCATCGCTTCCGCGCGGAATTGACCGAAGAAATCCCGCCGGTGCGCGACGCCAAGGGCGAGATCGATATTCAGGGCACAATGCAGGCGATCACCACGGTGATCGAGGGCTGGGTCCGTGAATATCCCGATCAGTGGCTGTGGCTGCACCGCCGCTGGCGGTAAGTGACCTCACCGCCCCGTCTTCACCCGCGTCCACAGCCGGTTGATGATGCGCTGGGTTGCGGGGTTTCGCGCGGTGATGATGTAGAGGCGCTTCATGGTCGCCTCGTCCGGATACACCGTCTTGTCGTTGAGGACCTTCGGATCGATCAGCTTCTGGCTGGCAAGATTGCCGTTGGCGTAGGACAGGAAACTGGAGTTCTTCGCCGCCACCTCGGGCCGCAGCAGATAGTCGATCAGGGCATAAGCCTCCGTCACGTTCTTCGCATCCGCCGGAATCGCCAGATTGTCGAAGAACATCTGCGCGCCCTCCTTCGGAATCGCATAACCGATCTCGACGCCGTTGTTGGCTTCCGCCGCACGTTTCTGCGCCTGCTTGATGTCGCCGGACCAGCCGACGACGAGACAAATCTCGCCGGTCGCCAGCGCATTGAGATATTCGGACGAATGAAACTTGCGCACGGAGGAACGAACCTGGCCGACCAGCGCCGCTGCTTTTTCAAGATCGGCCTGCTTGGTGGAGTTCGGATCGAGGCCGAGATAATTCAGCGCCGCCGGCAGGATGTCGTCGGCCGAGTCCAGCATCTGCACACCGCAATCCTTGAACTTGGCAAGATTGGCCGGATCGAACACCAGACTCCACGACGTCACTTGCGCATCGGGTCCAAGGATCTTGTGCAAAGCCTTGACGTTGTAGCCGATCCCGGTGGTGCCCCACATGTAGTTCACGGCATGAGCATTGTCGGGATCGTAGACCGCCAGCCTGCGCGTGACTTCCGGCCATAGATTGACGAGGTTCGACAGCTTCGACTTGTCGAGTTGCTGGAAGATCTTCGCATCGATCTGACGTTGCAGGAAGTAAGCGCTCGGCACCACCAGATCGTAGCCGGACTTGCCGGCGAGCAGTCGCACCTCAAGCGTCTCGTTGGCGTCGAAAGTATCGTAGACGACCTTGATACCTGTTTCCTTGGTGAAGTCGTCGAGCACGCCCGGCGCGACATAGTTCGACCAATTGTAGAAATGGACAGTTCGCTTCTGCGCCTGCGCCGCCGTCGTTCCGATCACCACGGCCGCCAGCCCGGCCAGCCATCGCACCATATTCCGTGCCGCCAATCACACCTCCTTATCGATGTATGGCATCCGACAATCGTTCGAGCGCGGCATCCAGCGTGGCGTCGTTCTTGGAAAAGCAGAAACGAACGACCGACGTCACCGCGTCGGCCTCATAGAAGGCCGACACCGGGATCGCCGCAACCTTGTGTTCGGTCACGATCCGGCGACAGAACGCCTCATCCGTCTCGTTGAGACCCAGCGCGGACAAATCGACGGTGAGGAAATACGTACCTTGCGACGGCAACACCGGAAATCCGAGGCTGGTCAGGCCCGTCGTGAGTCGATCGCGGCTGCGGGCGAGTTCGCTGCGCATCCCGTGGAAGAAAGCATCCGACTTGCCCAGTCCGTATGCCACCGCCACCTGCAGGTTCGGCGCCGTGGTGAAGGTGAGGAACTGATGCACCTTGGCGGCAACACGCAGCAGCGGCGGCGCGGCACAGACAAAGCCGATCTTCCAGCCGGTCAGGCCGAAGATCTTGCCGGCCGAGCCGATCTTGAGCGTGCGCTCGCGCATTCCGGGAATTGCGATCAGCGGAATGTGCTCGCGGCCGTCGAAAACAACATGCTCCCAAACTTCGTCGCAGATCGCGATGGCATCGAATTCCTGACAGAACCGTGCCAGCAGTTCGAGGTCCTCGCGCGGATAGACGACCGCCGCCGGATTGAGCGGATTGTTGAACACCACCGCCTTGGTCTTGTGATTGAAGACCTCGCGCAACATCTCCTCGTTCAGCCGCCAGCCGGGCGGCTGCAAGCGAACCAGTCGCGGAATGCCGCCCGCCTGCCGAATGATCGGCAGATAGGAATCGTACATCGGCTGAAACAGCACGACTTCGTCGCCCGGCTGGATCACCGCCAGCAGCGAACTGGTCAGCGCCTCCGTGCCGCCCGACGTCACCATCACCTCGGTCATCGGCTCGAGGCTGAGCCCGTGCCAGTGCGCGTAGTGCGTCGCGATCGCCTGCCGCAACTCCGGAATGCCCATCATCGACGGATACTGATTGTAGCCGTTCACCACCGCGTCGGCGGCAGCGCGTCGGATATCGTCCGGTCCCGGGGCGTCCGGAAATCCCTGACCGAGATTGATGGCATCGTTGTCGCGTGCGAGCTGCGACATGGCTTCGAAGACGGTGACCGGCAACCCGGCGAAAACCTGGTTCATGACGCCGTCAGCCGCCCGATCTCACCGGCAGACCGGCCGCCTTCCAGGCGATGATGCCGCCCGCGAGGTGCTTGTCGTAGGGAAAGCCGGTGGCCTGGATCGCGTGCGATATCTTGGCCGAGCGATTGCCGGAGCGGCAGGCAAATACCAGTTCCCGGCCCTGCAAGTCAGGAATGTCGGACGGATCGAACGTCGACAGCGGCAGCACCACGGCGTCAGGATAAGCCTCGACAGCCACCTCGTTGGGCTCGCGGACGTCGACCAACAGATAACGCCCCTCCTCGACCCCTTTCGCCACCTCCAGCGGCGTCAAATCCTGCACCGCGATATTCCGATCAGACACCAAACTCTCCCCACTGCTTGCCGCCGGGCCTTCGCCAGCAGGCCAAACTCGCGCCTCGCGCGCTGAAAATCAAGCGCCCGCACGCATCCGCCTCGCCGAGAAACCCCCGTGGTGTGCAATGTCAGATCGTGACCTGCGTGCCGACTTCGACGACGCGGCCGGTCGGAATCTGGAAATAATCGGTGGCGTCGTTGGCGGAGCGACTGAGCAGGATGAACAGACGATCCTGCCAGCGCGACATGCCGGAGTTCGCGGCGGGGCGCAACACGCGGCGCGAGAGAAAGAAAGACGTCGCCATGATATCGAACTGCCAGCCCAGTTTGCGCGCAATTGCTAGCGCCTTCGGCACGTTGGGCGATTCCATGAAGCCGAATCGCAACCTCACTTTCGAAAAGGTCGGACTGATGCTTTCGAGTTGTACCCGCTCCGCAGGATCGATACGCGGCGACGGCATCATCTGAATGGTGAGAATGACATTCTTCTCATGAAGCACCTTGTAGTGCTTCAAGCTGTGCACCAACGCAGTCGGAGCGCTCGTCGGATCGCTGGTGAGAAATACCGCCGTTCCCGGCACACGTTGCGGCGGGCGCTTTTCCAACATCGCGACGAGATCGTCCAAAGGAAATTCCAGCTTGCGCGACTTGCGGAACAGCAGCCGACTTCCGCGCCGCCATGTCAGCATCACGATCATCACCAGCGCGCCCAGCGCCAGCGGCACCCAACCGCCCTCGAGGACCTTCAGAAGATTGGCGGCAAGGAACGTCAGATCCAGAAAAAGAAATGGCGCAATGAGAACAGCGGCAGCCACGGCGGACCAGCGCCAGACTTTCCAAACCACGACAAAACCCATCATCGCGGTGATCACCATCGTGCCGGTGACCGCGATACCGTAGGCCGAAGCCAATGCGCTCGACGAGCGGAACAGGAACACCAAGAGTATCACCGCGATCAACAGCAGCATGTTAACCCGGGGAATGTAGATCTGTCCCGAATGCGCCTCCGATGTGTGGCGAATTTCGAAGCGCGGAAGCAACCCCAATTGAATGGCCTGCCGCGTCAGCGAATAGGCGCCGGTAATGACGGCCTGACTCGCGATGACGGTTGCGATCGTGGCAAGACCCACCATCGGCAGCAATGCCCAGGCCGGAAACATCAGGAAGAAAGGATTCTCAAGGGCTTTCGCATTGGCAAGCACCAGCGCGCCCTGCCCCAGATAGTTGACCGCCAATGCCGGCAGCACGAAAACCAGCCACGCGGTTCGGATCGGGCGCTTGCCGAAATGGCCGAGATCGGCATAGAGCGCTTCCGCCCCGGTCACCGCAAGGAACACCGCACCAAGCGTGATGAACCCGATCAGACCGTGATCAAGCATGAAAGTTACGGCATAAAGCGGATTGAACGCCGCCAGCACCTGCGGGTGCGCAACAATGTGCGGCACCGCGCCAATCGCGATGGTCACGAACCACAGGCACATCATCGGCCCAAACAGCGCCGCGACGCGCGCGGTGCCATGGGATTGCACCGCGAACAACAGAACAAGGACCAATGCGGTCACCGGAACGGTGTACGGCTCGAACGCCGAAGTCACGATCGTCATGCCCTCGATGGCCGACAGCACCGATACCGCGGGCGTGATCACGGCGTCACCGTAGAACAGCGCGCCGCCGATGATGCCCAGCAAGACGACCTTGCCCCCGCCCCTTCCCGTGACCCGCTGCGCGAGCGCCATCAGCGCCAGCGTTCCGCCCTCCCCGTTGTTGTCGGCACGCAGGAAGATGACCACGTACTTGAGCGTCACGACAAGGATCAACGCCCACAGGATCAGCGACAGCACCCCGAATACCGCCGCGGGTGCAACGTGGGCGGCCGAGCCGCCCGCGGCCTTTATCGCTTCGCGGAAGGCGTAAATGGGGCTGGTGCCGATATCACCATAGACGACGCCAATGCTTCCCAGCATCAGCGTCATAAAACCAACGGTTGAGCGACTGTGTTCGCCGTTCCCCGCGAACAGCTCCGGAGTGGGAGCGGCAGCTTCAGTCGACATCGGAGGTGCGCCTCGAACGCTGGTTGCACGACGGCAAAGCGGCGCGGCCTTATACGCCTGGGCCCGAGCCGGAGTATCCGTGATTTCGAGGTTCAGATATGCAAATTCAGCGGAACTGTCGGCTTAGATCGTGACCTGAGTTCCTACCTCGACGACGCGGCCGGTCGGGATCTGGAAGTAGTCGGTGGCGTCGTTGGCCGAGCGACTGAGCATGATGAACAGCCGATCCTGCCAACGGGGCATTTCGGATTTCGCCGCCGTCTTGAGCGAGCGCCGCGAGACGAAGAACGACGTCGACATGATGTCGAACTGCCAGCCCAGCTTGCGGGCGATCCCGAGTGCGCGCGGCACGTTCGGCGATTCCATAAAGCCGAAACGCAGCCGCACCGTCGCGAACTTCTCGCTGATGCTCTCCATATGCACCCGCTCCAGCGGATCGACCCGCGGCGTCTGCGCCGTTTCGACGGTGAGAATGACGTTGTGTTCGTGCAGCACCTTGTTGTGCTTGAGATTGTGCAGAAGTGCGGTCGGCACGAAATTGGGATCGCTGGTCAGGAAAACAGCGGTGCCCTTGACAACGTGGGGCGGACGCTTCTCAAGGCTCTTGATCAGGTCCAGCAGCGGCACCTCGGTGCGGCGGGTCTTCTCTATCAGCAGCGCGGCACCACGACGCCAGGTCCAGATCACCACCACCATCAGAATACCGAACAGCATCGGCACCCACGCACCATCCAGCAGTTTTAGAAGATTGGCGCTGAAGAACGCGACATCCACCACCACCAGCGGAAATACCAGCGCCGCCGCTGTGGCGGCGCGCCAGTTCCACAGTTTCCAGACCACGACAAAGCCCATGATGCCGTCCGCGACCATCGTGGTGGAGACGGCAATGCCGTATGCCGACGCCAGCCCGCTCGACGTGCGGAACAGCCCGACGAGCAGCAACACACCGATCAGCAGCAACAGATTGACGCGCGGGAGATAAATCTGGCCGGCGTGGGTTTCGGAGGTGTAGCGCACCTCGAAGCGCGGCAAGAGACCGAGTTGCACCGCCTGGCTGATCAACGAATAGGCACCTGTGATGACCGCCTGACTGGCGATCACCGTTGCGGCGGTCGCAAGCAACACGAGCGGCAGGATTAGAGGCGCCGGCGCCAGACGATAGAACGTGTTCTCGATCGCCTCCGGATGCGCAAGGATCAGCGAACCCTGGCCGAAATAGTTCAGCAGCAGCGACGGCATCACCAGATAGAACCACGCGGATTGAATCGGCTTACGGCCGAAATGGCCGAGGTCCGCGTAGAGTGCTTCGCCGCCGGTCACCGACAGAAAGACCAGACCCATGATGACAAGGCCGATCACACCGTGATTGAGCAGGAAATGGATCGCATACCACGGGTTGACCGCAAGCAGCACCGTCGGATCTTCGTGAATGTGCAGTACGCCGAGAACCGCGATGGCAATGAACCACACCACCATCACCGGCCCGAATGCCGAGGCCACGCGCGCCGTGCCGCGGCTCTGCACCGCGAACAGCAGAACCAAAATCACCAGCGTCAGCGGCACCACGTAGTGATCGAGCGCGGGCGTCGCGAGTTTCAAACCCTCGACGGCGGACAGCACCGAGATCGCGGGCGTGATCATCGAGTCGCCAATGAACATCGATGCGCCGACAACGCCCAGCGCCAGCAAAAACCAGCTTCGTCGCCCGAGCGCGCGTTGACCCAGCGCCATGAGCGACAGGGTGCCGCCCTCGCCGTTGTTGTCGGCCCGCAGCAGCAGGAGCACGTATTTGGCCGTGACGACGATAAATAGCGACCAGAGAATCAAGGACAGCACGCCGAGCACGATGGCCGGGGTGACCACGCTCTTCTGCGCGGCGTGAGCAACCGCCTCTCGGAAGGCATAGAGTGGCGAGGTTCCGATATCGCCGAAAACAACCCCGATACTTCCGAGGGTCAGCGACCAAAAGCCACTTGTAACCGGGGGCTCACCAGCAACCTCGGGCGATGTTTCGCTCGCAGTCATGACAAAGGAAACGCTCTATCGGGTTGTGGGAATCCAGACCAGTGAAGCACGCAGGAAGCGGCATCCAACTGCCGACGGCCGCAGGCACTGTATCGACCGTCGCGGGACCATACCCCAAAGGCTTTTGCTAAAAAAGGAGTTGACTTCAGCCACGCAACGAATTTGGCGGACCCATACCGTTCGCACGCGATCGCGGGATTGCGTCAGATCGATATTCCGTGCGGCGGCCGCATCACGGCTTCAGGTTGGGCGGTAGCGGGGGATCCTCTCGCATCAATGTAATTGTCACGCGCCGATTGGCGGCAAGCGAGGGATCGTCCGGAAACAGAGGTTGACTGTCCGCCTTGCCCGATACCGCGAAGATATGGCTTGCCGGCAATCCCTCGCGCTCCAGAATCTGCCGCACGGCGTTGGCGCGATCCGCCGACAGATCGAAGGCATCGTAGTTGCCGCGCGTCGGCACGTAACCCGACGCGGTGTGGCCGACGATCGAGACGCGGAGCGGTGTCGCCTTTAGCGGCGCCGCGAGCCGCTGCAACAGCAACCGCGTCCGCTCATAGGGCACCTTCGAGTTCTCGGCGAACATCGAGCGGCCGTCCTGGTCGACGATTTCGAGGTTGAGCCCCTGCTTCGTCTCCTCGAACATCACGTGCTTCGAGATTTCCGCAAGCTCGGGCATGTCCTGCAAGGCCTGACGCAACGATGCCGAGGCGAGCGCGAATTCCCGGTCCGTTTTCAGACGCGCTCCCTGGGTCCTGCTGCGCTCCTGCTGGTCCGGCGTCGGCGTGTTCGAAGCTTCATCCGGCGAAATGTGATCGACATTCTTCAGCTTCGGGCGTGTCGGCAACCCGTCGGATTCGATGATGCCGGAGAAGCGCGATTCCGTCTGCACGCCGAACGCATCGCGCATCGAACCGGCGACGATCTTGAGCTTCTGCTGGTCCTGATTGGAGAACGCGACGAGCATCACGAAGAAGCTCATCATCAGGCCCATCAGATCGGCGAAGGTGACGAACCAACCGTGACCTCCGCCGTGGGCATCGCCGCGCTTCTTCTTGGCCATGACGTTCGCTCAGCTTCCCGTTCGCGTCAGGCCGGCACCGTCTCGCCATCCTCGTGGCGGTGTTTTTCCGGCAGGTAGGCCAGCAACATCTCGCGCACCAGCGTCGGGCTCTTGGAATCCCGGATCATCAGGATGCCGTCGATGATGAGGGTGCGGTTGGTTTCCTCGTCGAGCAGCTTGCCATGCAGCTTGTCCGCAATCGGCAGACAGAACAGGTTGGCGACAAGCGCACCGTACAGTGTCGCCAGCAGCGCCGTCGCCATGAACGGACCGAGCTTCGAGGGGTCGGTCATGTTGGCGAACATCTGCACCATGCCGATCAGCGTCCCGATCATGCCGAAGGCCGGCGCGCAGTCGCCGATGGCACGATAGATCTTGCCGCCCTCGTCGAGGTGCATCAGGAAGTTGTCGCGGTCGCGCTCGAGGTTGTCGCGGATGAACTCGAGATCGTAACCGTCGGCGACGTAACGAATTCCCTTGGCGAGAAACGGATCGGCGGCCTCGATCTTTTCCAGCCCCACCGGACCCTGCTTGCGCGCGACTTCGGCAATGTTCGCCAACTCGTCGACGAGATCGCGGGCCGACAGCCGGCTCATGGTGAAGGCGAATTTGGCGCCAAGCGGAAGGCCGTGAAGCATGGCGCTGAGCGGGAAGCGGATCAGCGTCGCCGCGATCGAACCGCCGAAGATGATGATCATGGCGTGTTCGCTGATGAACATGTGCAGGTCGCCGCCCATGAAGATCATCAACGTGATGACGATGGTTCCGAAGATCAGGCCAACGCCAGTGGTGATATCCATGGAGAACTCCGACGCACGCAGCACACCGCCCTGGAAGCGGCGCGACTCTTTCTGAGCCGATGGAGACCCTACCGAGGGTGCGATTAAAGACGCGTAAAGGTTAAGCGCATTTGGAACCGGCCACCGCCCGGTTGCGATGCTGTGCGATCCTCCCGGCTCGCGCGAAGCCGAAAAATGTCGGCCAAACAAGCCGCAGGGGCGTTAACGCGGCACTAACCATGTCGCCGTGACATACAACAAGTGTCATTGCCGGGCTCGATCCGCCTGCAGGGCCGGAGCCGTTCGGTGCGGCGAAGGACCGTCAATCTATTCCGTTCTGAAAAGATCGACGCGCGGACCAAGTCCGCGCACGATGGCGGCGATTCCACCCGAAACGTCTAATGGATTTCCGAGGAGCGCTTGAGCGCGTCGCGCAGCTTGTCGAGCGTAAAGTCCGCGCTCCGCGCAATGGCGAGAATCGGCTCCTCGCGCCGGCCACAAAGTTCGGCGGCCTCCGGCAGCCGTTCAGCTACCTCATGCGGAATGACCACGGCGCCGTGACGGTCGGCGTGGATCAGATCGTCGGAGCGCACCGTCATTCCGGCGACGCGCACCTCGCCGGCGAACCGGGTGACGTGAACGTGCGCGTGCGACGGGCCGATCGAGCCGGCCAGCGCCTGAAACCCGGGAGCCCATTGCGGGATATCCCGGATCGAACCGTCGGTGACGACGCCGAGGCAGCCCAGCGCCTTGTGCACAGCGCTGTTGACCTCTCCCCAGAAGGCGCCGAATCCGGCTTCCGCCCCATCGAGGTCCTGAATGACGCTGACGCGCGGCCCGATGCCCTGCCCGACATATTCGTAATAAGCCAGCCGCTGCGCGCGCTGCTCCGCCGCCGACAGGCTCGACGGCCCGGTGGCGCGAATGGTCGCGGTGCGCGCATAGCCGGCGACCGGCGGCAAGTCGGGAAACGGACAAACCAGCGGTCGCGTCGTGAAGCCGTTCAGCCTCCGTCCCGGCGCAACGATTTCCATCGCATTGCAGATCGTCGGGGTATCGTATTTAGCAAGCGCCGCGAGAATATCCGCAGGCAACGGTTCGTGCGCGTGATCGGTCACGTCTTCTTCTCCGTTTCGTTCTCGCGGCAAAATTGCCCCGCTTCAGTTCAAATGCGTCGGCCGGTTATCCTGGCTCGAATGAAGATCGCCTTGCGAAAACCGCTCGACGGTCGACGCCGGCCTGGATTCGTCCATTGTCTGCGTGCGGCTGACGAAGTCGCGCTGCTGATCGCGGAAGGATTTCCAGCCGAGCGGCAAGCTCAGCAGATAGATCACCGATCCGACCGACAGTATCTGCCACGGATAGGCAATCAGCAACGCCACGAACAGCACCGCGGAGACGAAGGCCGGCAGCACCATCTCTGGCGGCACGCGCCAACGCATCGACTTGCCGGAGAAGACCGGAAGCCGCGACACCATCAGGAAAGCAATCAGCACCGTGTAGAAGGCGGTCAGGGTCGCGGGCGGCATCGGCACACCGAGAAACCCGAGATAGACCGGCAGCAACACCGTCAACGCCCCGGCGGGCGCCGGCACGCCGGTAAAAAAGTTGCCGGCGAACGGATATTTGCTCGGTTCGTCGATGGCCGCGTTAAAGCGCGCCAACCGCAGACTGCCGCTGATGGCGAACACCATCGCGGCGATCCAGCCGACATTGTTCAGGTCGTGCAGTTGCCAGAAATAGAGAATAAGGCCGGGCGCAACGCCGAAGTTGACGAAATCGGCGAGGCTGTCGAGTTCCGCGCCGAACCGCGACTGTCCCTTGATCAGACGGGCGACACGGCCGTCCACGCCATCCAGTACCGCCGCGAAAACGATCGCAGCCACCGCCAGTTCCATCCGCCCTTCGGTCGCGAGGCGAATGGCGGTCAGGCCGGCGCAGATCGCCAGCAAGGTGATGACGTTGGGCACCAGCATCCGGACCGGGATCGGCCGAAACCGCCGGCGGCGCAATTCGGGATACTCGGGGTCGCCTGATGTTCGCATAGTCCTAATATAGCAACCGCGGACGGGTTCCGCCATGCGCCTGTTCCGGCGGAACTGCTTTCGGTCGCCCCCGAAGAGTGCCGTCCCACTTGTCGGCCCCGCCTAATGGGTCCGGAAGGTCGGGTCACCGGTATTGGGCAGGAGATCGGCTAGCACCGTTTCGCCCGCCACAGCCGTCTGCCCGACCGAGACGAGCGCACGGGTGCCATCGGGCAAATAGACATCCAGTCGAGAGCCGAAGCGAATCAGGCCGAAGCGCTCGCCAGCGCCGAGCAGTTGTCCCTCACGCACGAACGACACGATGCGTCGGGCGACCAGCCCCGCGATCTGCACCACGCCGATGCGGCCGGACGGCGTCGAGATCACCAGCCCGTTGCGCTCGTTGTCCTCGCTCGCCTTGTCGAGTTCGGCGTTGATGAACTTGCCCGGCCGATAGGCGATACGGTCGATGCGGCCCGCCACCGGGCTGCGATTCACATGGCAGTTGAACACGCTCATGAAGATCGAGACCCGCAACAGCGGCTTGTCGCCGAGCCCGAGTTCGGCCGGCGGCACCGCCGGCGCAACCATCGAGACGCGGCCATCGGCGGGCGACACGACCAGCCCTTCCCGCACCGGTGTTACCCGCACCGGATCGCGGAAGAACAGCGCGCACCAGACGGTCAGCAAGGTTCCAATCCAGCCAAGCGGCGTCCAGATCCAGAACAGGATCAGGCTCGCCAGCGCGAAGCCGCCGATGAAGGGATAGCCCTCCGGGTGGATCGGCGGGATTTGCGCGCGGATGGATTTGGCAATCGACATCAGTTCTCTCGAATCCGGTTTCGCTCAGGGACCATATCACGTCGGAGCGGCTATTCTGCAGCCGCCGTGACCACGTCGTCGTCATCGTCGGCCGCGCGCGGCGGGCTCCGATTCGGAGCAGCGTCCTCGTCCGCCACCTGCGCCAGCCGCTCGCGGGCCTGTTCGGCCTCGCGCTGCCGGTTCCACATGCTGGCATAGAGCCCGCCGTGACCCAGCAACTCGGCGTGGGTGCCACGCTCGACGATCCGGCCGCGATCCAGCACGATAATCTCGTCGGCACCGACGATGGTGGAGAGCCGATGCGCGATCACCAGCGAGGTGCGGCCGCGCGATACGCCTTCCAGCGCATCCTGAATCTCCCGCTCGGTGTGGCTGTCGAGCGCCGACGTCGCCTCGTCGAGCAGCAGAATCGGCGGTCCCTTGAGGATGGTCCGCGCGATCGCCACGCGCTGCTTCTCGCCGCCGGAGAGCTTCAGGCCACGCTCGCCGACTTCGGTTTCGTAGCCCTGCGGCGAGCGACGGATGAAAGCGTCAATCTGCGCCAGCCGCGCCGCCTCCTCGACCTCGGCGTCGGTCGCCTCCCAGCGCCCGTAGCGGATGTTGTAGCGGATGGTGTCGTTGAACAGCACGGTGTCCTGGGGGACCATGCCGATGGCGGCGCGCAGCGAACTCTGCGTAACCTCGCGGATATCCTGCCCATCGATCAGGATGCGGCCGCCGGACACTTCATAGAGCCGGAACAACAACCGCGAGATGGTCGACTTGCCGGCGCCCGACGGACCGACGATCGCCACCGTCTTCCCGGCGGGCACCTCGAAACTTAGCCCTTGCAGGATTTTCCGCTCCGGATCGTAGGCGAAATGCACGTCGTCGAACTGAACGCGTCCATCGGTGACGACCAGCGCCTTCGCGCCGGGAAGATCCTTCACTTCCGGGCTGCGCGCGAGCATGCCGAACATCTTCTCGATGTCGATCACGGCCTGCTTGATTTCGCGATAGACCATGCCCATGAAATTCAGCGGCTGGTAAAGCTGAATCATCATCGCGTTGATCATGACGAAATCGCCGACGGTTTTGGTGCCGTTGCGCACGCCGATGGCGCACATCAGCATCGTCGCCGTGAGGCCGAGAGTAAAGATGACGTTCTGCCCAATGTTGAGCACCGCCAGCGAGGTATAGGTCTTGACGCTGGCGCGCTCGTAACGCTCCATCGAGCGGTCGTAGCGCGCGGCTTCGCGCGCCTCGGCGCTGAAGTATTTCACCGTCTCGTAGTTGAGCAGCGAGTCGATGGCCTTGGTGTTGGCCTCGGTGTCGGAGTCGTTCATCCGGCGGCGGATATCGATACGCCATTCGGTGGCGACGTAGGTGAACCACATGTAGATCACCACCGTGATCAAGGTCACCAGTACGTAGCGCCAGTCGAACTGCCACAGCAGCACCGCTGTCAGCAGGGTAACTTCGACGATGGTGGGGATCAGTTGCAGGATCACCATGCGCACGATGACTTCGATACCGAGGCGACCGCGCTCAAGCACCCGGGTCAACCCGCCGGTGCGACGTTCGAGATGGAAGCGCAACGACAGTTCATGCATGTGCACGAAGGTCAGATAGGCCAGCCGCCGCACCGCGTGCATCGCCACCTTGGCGAAGATGCCGTCGCGCCATTGCGTCAGCAGCGCCATCAGGATGCGCCCCGCGCCGTAGGTCGCGGTCATCAGCAGCGGCGACGCAATCAGCCACAACAGCCAGTTCGACGGCTCCACCGGGGCGGTGTCGGCGCCGGTCAGCGCATCGATGGCCCATTTGAAAGTGAACGGCACCGAGAGCGTGGCGAGCTTGGCCAGCAGCAACAGCACCAGCGACCACACCACCCGCCACTTCAGGTCGGCGCGATCCCCCGGCCAGATATGCGGCCACAGGTTCACCAGCGTCCGAACCAGCGAGGCCTGCGAGGCGGCGTCCGCCGAGATCTGCGGCAGTGCCTCGTTACCGGATGGAGGATGAGTGGAAGCCATTCACATGCCCGACGCAAACGGCGGCGACCCCTTGCCGCCGCCGTTTGTCAAAAGAGTTTGCAATCGTGGTGTCATATAGAGGGTTTGTGTCCCGGCCGCACCCTCGCCGGCGGATTCTTTTAACGCCAAAGCCGGTTGACAGGGGGTCAAGGACATACGGGGGCCACCACCTCGACGACCGTTCCCGTCCCGTCTTGACGGTGTCATGGCCCGATGCCACATGAATCGCATGACCGATATCAAAACAGTCTGCGTCTATTGCGGCTCTGGCCCAGGTACCAATCCCTATTTCGTCGAAGCAGCCAAGGCGTTCGGGAAGGCTCTCGCCGAGAACAACGTCGGGCTGGTCTATGGCGGCGGCTCGATCGGCCTGATGGGCGCCGTCGCCGCATCGACGCTGGAGCACGGCGGGCGGGTGACCGGCATCATTCCGGATTTCCTGGTGAAGCGCGAACACGCGATGACCGGCGCCCAGGAAATGATCGTCACTCACGACATGCACGAGCGCAAGCGGCTGATGTTCGAGCGCTCGGACGCGTTCGTCGCTCTGCCGGGTGGCATTGGCACGCTGGAGGAGCTTGTCGAACAACTGACGTGGCAACAGCTCGGCCGTCACAGCAAGCCGATCCTGCTCGCCGACATCGACGGCTTCTGGGAGCCGCTGATGGTGCTGCTAGCACACATGCGCGCGACCGCCTTCATCCGGCCGACGCTGTCGGTCGACATCCTCAAGGCCGAACGCGTCGAGGACATTCTCCCAAAGTTGCGGGCTGCCGCCGCAAAGGTGCCTGAAGCCGACAAGCAACTCACCCCGAGTGTCGCGCATCGTCTGTAATCACCGACAAACGGCGCCCTTCGCGCGGCGCCGGCAGGTGAAATCAGGCCAGCTTATTTCCTGTCGGAACACTTGCCGGGATCATCCCGCGATGAAAGGTTACCTCCGCCATGAGGCGACCGGATCTCAACCGGCAAGCCTCACGCAGCCGCGCAACAAGAGCGCGACGACAGCGGAGGATTGACGATGCTAAGCCGGGTGACGATGCACCTGAAATTCTGTCTCGTGCTTGGCGCGGCCATCGCCTGCGCTTCTCCGGCGAGCGCCCAATCGCTTCCCTCCACAAACCCGGACGAATTGCCGCAACTGCGGCCCGGCGTCGTGGCCGGCTACATTCCGCGCGAGAAGCTGATCGACAGCCTTGCGTTGCTGCCGCCCCCGCCCGAGGCGGGATCGGAAGCACAGGCGAGCGACGACGCGGCCCGGCGCGCGGCAATCGCAATTCGAAAATCCGCTCGCTGGAAGCTCGCCGCCCGCGACGCCGATTACACCTCGCCGAAAGCGGTCGATGCCTTCGCCTGCACCATCGGCATCACCATTTCGCCCACCGCCACACCACATCTCAACATGCTGCTCAAACGCACGCTGGTCGACGCCGGGCTCGCCACCTACAAGGCGAAGATCAAATACAACAGAAGGCGGCCCTTCGTCGCCGCCAACGACAATACCACCTGTTATCCGCAAGATGAGGAAAAGCTGCGCAAGGATGGCTCCTATCCGTCCGGGCACTCGGCCTACGGCTGGGCATGGGCGCTGATCCTCGCCGAGATGGTGCCGGACAAAGCCGATGCAATCATCCAGCGCGGCTTTCAATTCGGCCAGAACCGCATCATCTGCGGCGTGCACTGGCAGAGCGACGTGAACGCAGGCCGTGTCGTGGCGGCTGCCGTGGTCGCCCAACTCCATACCAACGCCGACTTCAGGGCACAGTTCGGCGCGGCCCAAAAGGAAGTGCAGTCAGCGCTCGCGAACAATCCAACACCCGACTGCGCCCTCGAACGCGAAGTGACGGCGCGGTAGCTTCCCGAGCGCGCGGGATTCAGTCCTGCGGGAAGGTCACCGCTTCGATGCGGTTACCGTCGGCATCGACGACGAACGCCGCGTAGTAACGCACGCGATCGTGCGGTCGCAAAGACGGCGCGCTTTCCGATGCCGCGCCGGCGCCCAGCGCGGCGGCGTGAAAGGCATCGATCTCGGCTGTCGTTCTGGCGCGCAATGCGAGATGCGCACCACTGTCGGCCGGAATCGGCACCATACCGTCGCGCAGGTTGATCCAGACTTCCGGATAGCTCTTGCCGAAGCCGACCATCTTCTCGCGAACCACCAATTTCGTCAGACCGAGTGGCGCGAAGACACGCTCATAGAATGGGACGGCTCGCGTGAGATCGCTGACCGCAAGCGAAACGTGATCGATCATGATTGCCTCCCCTAGCGCGCTTCATGTTTTGACAGAAACATCCAAGTCCGTCATGCCCGGCCTTGTGCCGGGCATCCACGTCTTGAGGTCCTTGCAAGGTCATAGACCTGGATGGCCCCCGGACAAGCCCGGCCATGACGTGTTGTTGATTCTATCTGAGCGAAACCTGCTCTAAACCGGCGCGTTCGACTTCACCAGTTTGTAGACGATCGAATCCATCAAGGCTTGAAATGAGGCGTCGATCACGTTGGCCGACACGCCGATAGTGGTCCAGCGGTCGCCCTGCTCGTCCTCACTCTCGATCAGCACTCGTGTGATCGCCTCGGTGCCGCCGTTGAGGATACGCACGCGATAGTCCGTGAGCTTCAGTCCCTCGATATATTTCTGATACTTGCCGATATCCTTGCGCAGCGCGACGTCGAGCGCGTTGACCGGTCCGTCGCCCTCCGCCGCCGAAATCGTGGTCTCGCCGCCGATATCGACCTTTACCACCGCCATCGCCACGGTGACGCGCCGGCCCATGGCGTTGTAACGCTGCTCGACATTGACGTCGAACTGCTCGACGCGGAAATATTCCGGCACCTTGCCGAGCGTGCGCCGCGCCAACAGATCGAACGATGCGTCGGCGGATTCGTAAGCGTAGCCGGCCGCCTCGCGCGACTTCATCTCGTCGATCAGCCGATTGAGCTTCGGATCGTGTTTGTCGAATGGAATGCCGGCCTTCTCCAGCTCGGCGATGACGTTCGAGCGTCCGGCCTGATCCGACACCAGCACCTGACGATGATTGCCCACCGTTTCCGGCACGACATGCTCGTAGGTTGCCGGATCTTTCAGAATGGCAGAGGCATGAATGCCGGTCTTGGTCACGAAAGCGCTGGCGCCGACGTAAGGCGCGTGACGATCCGGCACGCGGTTGAGGATGTCATCGAGCGCGCGCGAGACACGGGTCAGAGTCGCCAGCTTCTCGTCGGTGACACCGATCTCGAAGACGTCGGCAAACTCGTCTTTCAACTTCAGCGTCGGAATGATCGAACACAGATTGGCGTTGCCGCAGCGCTCGCCGAGACCGTTCAACGTCCCCTGGATCTGGCGCGCGCCGGCGCGCACCGCGGCCAGCGAATTTGCCACCGCCTGCTCGGTGTCGTTGTGGGCATGAATGCCGACGTGGTCGCCGGGAATATGCTTCACCACCTCGCGTACAACCGCCTCGATGCGATCCGGCATGGTGCCGCCGTTGGTGTCGCACAGCACCACCCAGCGCGCGCCGGACTCATAGGCGGCCCTGGCGCAAGCGAGCGCGAATTCCGGGTCTTCCTTGTAGCCATCGAAGAAATGCTCGCAATCGAGCATCACCTCGCGGCCCGCTTTCTTTGCCGCAGCAACGCTGTCGCGGATCGAGGCCAGGTTTTCTTCTTTCGTCGTCTCCAGCGCGACGCGCACCTGATAGGCCGAAGATTTCGCCACGAAGCAGATCGCGTCCGCCCGCGCTTCGAGCAGCCCCGCGACGCCGGGGTCGTTGGAGACGGAGCGTCCCGCACGCCGTGTCATGCCGAAAGCGGTGAAGCGCGCGTGTTGAAACCTGGGCTTCTCGGCAAAGAATTCCGTATCGGCGGGATTGGCGCCAGGATAGCCGCCCTCGACATAGTCGACGCCGAGTTCGTCGAGCAGTCCCGCGATCAGTTGCTTGTCGTGCAGCGAGAAATCGACGCCGTTGGTTTGCGCGCCGTCGCGCAGCGTGGTGTCGAACAGATAGAGACGTTCGCGGGTCATGAATTGGTTTCCGAATTCGGCGCGTTGCTCGTGGCCAGGGTTTTCTGCATCGTGGTGTTCGCCAGCCATTCGCCGTCGATCGAAATGCTGTTGCGCTGCTGCGCGACATAGCCACGCTTCAGGAACAGCGGCTCGGCGGTGTCGCTGGCATCGACGGTGAGCTTGGTCGCGCCGCGCGCACCCGCGAGCTTCTCCAGCGCATCGCACAGCATGGCGGCCACGCCCTGCCGCGCCACGCTCGGATGCACGAACAGCATGTCGATGTGATCGGCGCCCTTCAGCGAAGCGAATCCGACCGGCGCACCGTTGATGGTCGCAACCAACGTGAGTTCTCCGGCGAGCTTCTTGCCGAACGCTTCTTCGTCATCGGCACGGCTCGCCCACGCCGCGCGCTGCGCCTCGCTGTAATCGTCCTCGGCCAATTCCTCGATGCTGGCCGCGAAAATCGCGGCCAGCATCGGCACGTCGGCCGGAAGCAACGGACGCAGCGCGGGTTTTGCCATCGCCTGCCCCATTACCATACTCCGAACAGTTTGAGCGCGATGGCCACGGCGGCGGCGATCACCACCCATTTCAGAACGATGTAATAGGTGCGATGCCTGGCGAACGGTGTATCGGACTTGCTCATCGCGCGATCTCCCACGTCGTCACCGGCTTGCCATCGGCATCCTTGCCATCCTTCAGCGCAATGCCTTTCGCGGCGAGTTCATCGCGAATGCGGTCGGACTCCGCAAAATTCTTCGCAGCGCGCGCGGCGGTGCGTGCGGCAATGTGGTCGTCGATTTGCTCGCGACTCGGAAGATCGCTGACATCCAGTCCGTAGTTGGCGATCTCGTCCGCCGTCTCGCCGTTCCAGACACCGAGAAAGCGCAGCGTGTTGTGCAGATGCGCGGCGGCCTCGGTGCTTCCGCTTCTCGCCTCGCGATGAAACGCATGGAGCATCGCGACGACGCCGGGCGTGTTCAGATCGTCCGCCAGAAGGTCCAGGGATTCTTGCGGCAAAACCGTGGCGGACGGTTGGACGCGCGCCGCCACGTTGATCCACTCGGTCAGCGCCTTGCGCACCTCGGCCAGCCGCTCGGCGGTCCAGTCAATCGGCTGGCGATAATGCGTCATCAGCATCGCCAGACGCAGCACCCTACCATGCCACTTGCTCGCGCCGAACACGTCGGTCGCCAGCAGATCGCGGATGGTGACGAAGTTGCCGAGCGACTTCGACATCTTCTCGCCTTCGACCTGCAGGAAGCCGTTGTGCATCCAGACATTGGCCATGCGGTCGTGATGGAAGGCGCAGCAGGTCTGCGCCAGTTCGTTCTCGTGATGCGGAAAGACGAGATCGATGCCGCCGCCGTGTATGTCGAACTGCTCGCCGAGATGCTTCCAAGCCATCGCCGAGCATTCGAGATGCCAGCCCGGCCGTCCCTCGACGGCGATGCCGCCCGGCGACGGCCATGACGGCTCGCCCGGCTTCGACGGCTTCCACAACACGAAGTCCATCGCATCGCGCTTGTAGGGCGCGACATCGATGCGGGCGCCGGCCAGCATCTCGTCGAGCGAGCGCCGCGCCAGCCGTCCGTAATTTTCCATCGAGGCGACGGCGAACAGCACATGGTCCTGCTCGACATAGGCGTGGCCACCTTCGATCAATTTCTCGATAATGGCGCGCATCTCGGGAATGTGCTCGGTCGCGCGCGGCTCGACGGTCGGACGCAGGCAGCCCAGCGCATCGACGTCCGCGTGAAACTGCTTCTCGGTCTCTTCGGTGACCCTGCGGATCGCCTCGTTGAGCGGCAGGTCGGGAAAGTCACGCGCGGCGCGGGCGTTGATCTTGTCGTCGACGTCGGTGATGTTGCGGACGTAGGTGACGTGGTCCGGGCCGTAGACGTGCCGCAGCAGCCGAAACAGCACGTCGAACACGATCACCGGGCGGGCATTGCCGATATGGGCGAAGTCGTAGACCGTCGGCCCGCAGACATACATCCGCACATTGGCCGGATCGAGCGGCCGGAACGGCTGCTTCTCCTTCGTCAGGGTGTTGTAAAGGCGAAGTTCCATCGGTCATCAATCCAGAAACGAAAGCCCTCGGGCATGGCCCAAAGACATGCGGTTCCCCGGGCCGGGCGTCCGCTCATGAATCGATGAGAATAGACAGCCTCAGCCAGCGAAAACGCTAGCTAATAATCGCGCGGCAAATGCCACAATCGGCGAGGCGGCTGTCCATGGGCGCACCATGTGCCAGACCAGGGGATGGCGTCAAGTCCCTGCGCACGGAGCGAATTCCGTGATTTCGATCGCGGCGCCCCAAGGTTAATCATTCTTAACCTTTCGGGCGTACCGATGACACAACGCTGTCATTCCGGTGCCCCATGAAATCCCTCCCCGCCCTGGCTGCCCTCGCCACTGTCGCCGCCCTCACCGCCGCCGCGCCGGCGTGGGCCGACAATCGGGTCTTCATCATCGCCAACCAGTCGGACGGCTACGGCATCGATGAGTGCCTCGCCAACGGCCAGACCTGCGGCGCCCATGCGGCCCGCGCCTATTGCCAGTCGCGGGCATTCACCGAGGCGACCGCGTTCCGCCGGGTCGATCCCGACGAGGTGACCGGCGCCATCCCCGCCTCGACCCGCAGCCACGGCCGGCGAGCCGGCGGCGCCGAATTCATCGCCATTACCTGCCATCGCTAGACGCCAACCGCATCTCCGGGTCGCCGCTTCGAGCGGCGCGTCCGCGCACGATTTCGTCATGGGATCGCGCCTCCGGCCGCCACACTCGTGCCTTGGAACGACGTGACAGTAGGTCAGGTCGCCGCTAAACCGGACCGGTCACGGCGCGCTGTCCTGCGCCACGGCCTGACGATGCCGGAAAGCTTGTCTATAAGGGCTAGGCGATTCAAGGCTTGGCGATTCGCGCACGGCCGACCCCACCTCGATCGAAAATGGCTCAATCGACTGGATCATGCTGGACTCCCTGATCGTATCCACCTCGCGTTGGGCGTTGGCCGGCGCCATCCTGACCGCCACCGCGATGCTGGGCAACGGAGCGCACGCGCAAGGGTATCCAGCGCCGCGAGGCGCGCCGGCCAATCCGATGTGCGCACGGCTGGAAGCCCAACTTGCCAGCATCGATCGCGGCGGCGGCGATCCCGCCCGCGCCGAGCAAATCCGCCGTTACCAGGACGCCGCCGCGCGGCAGCAGCATGAACTCGATCGGGTCACCGCGCAGGCCAAGCGCATGGGCTGCGACAGTTCGGGATTCTTCTCGCTCTTCAACGGGCAATCGGCGCAGTGCGGTCCGGTCAACAACCAGATCCAGCAGATGCGCGCCAACCTCGACCAGATGCTCGGCAGCCTCGAACAGTTGCGGAGCGGCAGCGGGCAGCACGAGCGCGACAGCCAGCGCCGCTCGGTGCTGGCGGCGTTGGCGCAGAACAATTGCGGCCCGCAATACGCCAACGCGGCGCGCGGCCCCGGCGGTTTCTTCGAGAACCTTTTCGGCGGCGGGCAGAATCCACCACCCGAAGGCGACCCGACCCTCGCGCCGCCGCCCGGCGCGCCCTCGGGTACCTATCGCACCGTCTGCGTGCGAAGCTGCGACGGCTACTATTTCCCGATCTCGTTCGCGACGGTGCAAAGCCGCTTCGCTGACGACGAACGCACCTGCAAGAACCAGTGTCCGGCGGCCGACGCCAATCTGTTCACCTATCGCAATCCCGGCGAGGATATGAACCAGGCGGTGTCGATTTCGGGCCAGCCCTATACGTCGCTGCCCCATGCGTTCCAGTACCGCAAGACGTTCGATCCAAACTGTACCTGCAAGGCCAATGGCGAAACCTGGTCGCAGGCTTTGAAGCATCTCGACGACAAGGCGTCGCTGCAACAGGGCGATATCATCGTCTCGGAGGACCGGGCCAAGAAGATGTCGCAGCCGAAAGCCGCGCCGCAGGAGAAGGGCGCCGCCACGGCGCAAGGCAACGCGCCCGCGAACGGATCGGCGGCATCGTCAGCGCCCGCGTCCAACAGCGACACCGGCAAGGGTGGCATCCGCACGGTCGGACCGACATTTCTGCAAACGCGCTGATGCGTTGTTGAAAAGATGCGTTGAAAGCGCCTGACGGCGGCGTCCTCGCGCCCCGGTGCCATCATTTGCATCCTTCGCCACCCTTCGACCACTTGGGCGACGCGCAAGCCTCGCAATGATCGGCCCGGGTTCGTCCGACGATGCCCTACTCCGCAGCTTGGCGGACGTAGCGCGCGGTCCGGGTGCGCATCGTCACCAGTTCTTCCGCCGAGGTCGGATGCAGCGCCATGGTGGCGTCGAAGTCGGCCTTGGTCGCCTTCATCTTCACGGCGATGGCGATCACCTGCACCAGTTCAGCCGCCTCCGGCCCGACGATGTGGCAACCGAGGACGCGATCGCTCGCGCCGTCCACCACCAGTTTCATCAGCACACGTGACTGGCTGCCCGACAACGTCGCCTTCAGCGGGCGGAACGTGGTCTTGTAGACATCGACCGTGGCGAACTGCGCCCGCGCCTGCGCTTCGGTCAGGCCGACGGTGCCGACCTGCGGCTGCGTGAAGACCGCCGTCGGAATGTCGACATGATCGACCTTGACGTCACGCTTGCCGAACACGGTGTCGGCGAAAGCATGGCCCTCGCGGATCGCCACCGGCGTCAGGTTGAAGCGATGGGTGACATCGCCCACCGCGTAGATGTGCGGCACGGAGCTTTGCGCGTATTCGTTCACGGCGATGCCGCCGTTCTTCGGATTGATGGCGACGCCGGCCTTTTCCAGGCCGAGATTGGCGACATTGGGATGGCGACCGATGGCGAACATCACCTTGTCGGAGGCGATGCTGGAGCCGTTCGACAGATGCGAGGTGAATTCTTCGCCGTGTTTCTCGATCCGGTCCACCGTGCAGCCGGTGAGAACGGTGATGCCGTCCTTCTCCATCTCCTCCCGGACATGAGCGCGGACGTCGTCGTCGAAGCCGCGCAGAATATTGTCGCCGCGATACACCACCGTCACGTCGGAGCCGAGGCCGGCGAAGATGCAGGCGAACTCCAGCGCGATATAGCCGCCGCCCTGGATCACGATACGCTTCGGCAATGCGGGCAGATGAAACGCCTCGTTCGACGAAATCACATGCTCGATGCCGGGAATTGGCTTGCCGTGGTTCGGCGCACCGCCGGTGGCGATCAGGATCGTCTTCGCTCGGACTTTCTTGCCGTCGTCCAGCACCAGCGTGTGCGGGTCCTCGAACACCGCGCGCGATTTGATCACTTGCGCGCCGGCCTTCTCCGCATTGGCGGTATAGGCCGCTTCCAGCCGCGCGATCTCTTTATCCTTGTTGGCGATCAGGGTCGCCCAGTCGAAGGTCGCGGGCGGCACGGTCCAGCCGAAGCCGGCGGCATCGGCGAGGTCGTGGCTGAAATGCGAGGCATAGGCGAACAGCTTCTTCGGCACGCAACCGCGAATGACGCAGGTGCCACCCATCCGATACTCTTCGGCCAGCATGACGCGCGCGCCATAGCCGGCGGCAATCCGCGCGGCACGAACGCCGCCCGAGCCGCCGCCGATGACAAACAGGTCGGTGTCGAAATCCGCCATGACGGTCGCGCCCCGTTCAGCTTACATGATCGGCTTGTTGCGCTTCTTCATCTGTTCGCGGAATTCCTCGGCGACCTTCTCGGCGGTCTGCTGCGCCCACTGGTTCATGAAACCCATGCTCGACGCAATGGCGTGAGGCTCCGTCGTCAGCAGCTTCTGTCCGAGCGGCGACTTGTAGAACGTCACCAGATCCTTCAATTCCTGCTCGGTGAAGGCATTGGCGTAAATCTTCGCCATCTGGTCGGCCACCTCGGACTCCCGGCCGGCGAGATCCTTGGCGATGGCGAGCGCGACCTCATCCAGATCCTTCTGGTAGTTGAGGTTGTTCTGCAGCAGGTTGGCCTTGGTGCGCTGAATGATATTCGGGATCGCGCTGGCGTACATCGCCTGCGCATTCTTCAACGCGAGCAATTCCTTGGCGGCAGCCATCGCCGACGGCGAGACCGGCTTCAGTTCCTGCTTCGCTGCCGGCGCGGCGGTCTGCGCCTGCACGGCCGTGCCGGACAATGCGAGCCCCATCGCGAACGTGCCGGCGACCAACATCTGACTGAGATACTTCATGTGAACTCCTTAAGGTCCCTGATGACTGCTAGAGCCTGTTTCAACTGCGTTGAATCAGGCTCGTCGTTTACCTTTTTGTTTGAGCATGATCTTTACCGAAAACCGGCTTCCACTTTTCGGGATCATGCTCTAGCGCCGTTCAATAGCGCGAATTCCGTTGGCTCCGGCCAGCACCACGGTGCTGGCAAGGCCGATAAACAAACCATGCTCGACGACGCCCGGAATCGATGCCAGCGACCCGGCGAGACGCGGGGCATCCGGGATGGCACCGAGGTGGGCGTCGATGATCCAGTGGCCGCCATCGGTGACGAAAGCATGGCCGCCGGCACCCTGCCGGATACGCAATTCGCCCGCCACGCCGCATGCCGCCATGGCTTTCTCGATGCCGCGCCGGGTGGCCGCGAGCCCGAAGGGAATGACTTCGACCGGCAGCGGGAAACGGCCCAGCCGCTCGACCCACTTGGTATCGTCGGCGATCACGATCATCCGGTCCGATGCCGCCGCCACAATCTTTTCCCGCAGCAGCGCGCCGCCGCCGCCCTTGATCAGATCGAGCGCCGGATCGACCTCGTCGGCGCCGTCCACCGTGAGGTCGAGGTGATCGATATCGTCCAGCGTCGTCAGCGCAACACCGCACTGCTCGGCCTGAATACGGGTCGCTTCCGAGGTCGGAACGCCGACCACCTTGAGGCCGGCCCGCACGCGCTCGCCGAGCAGGTCGACGAAGTGCTTCGCCGTCGAGCCGGTGCCGAGCCCCAGTTTCATGCCGTCGCGGACCTCTTCCAGCGCGCGCGCCGCGGCCTGTCGCTTTCGGTCGTCGAGATTCATTCCGTGCCACTCCGAAACGGCGCGTCGCGGACCGAGGGTCCGGCTGGAAATCGCGCTTCTATCTAGCGTCGGGCGGGGTTCCTGAACAGGCCAAATGCCGGTTCCGTGACCGGTTACCCAGCGTTGAGAGCAATTTCGGGCGACCGCGGGAATGAGGCCGTCGATCGGTCTTGCAACCTCCCGGCCCGCCGGTTAGCGATCGGATATGAAAACCGCCCCCGTCATCGCCTTCGACCTCGACGGCACCCTCGTCGATACCGCGCCGGACCTGATCGGCGCCCTCAACTACATTCTCGTCCGCGAGAAGATGTCGCCGCTACCGCTTGATTCCGCACGTAATTTGATCGGAGCCGGAGCGCGTCGGCTGCTCGAACGCGGCCTCGAGGTCGAGAACCGGCAGGTCACCCCGGCGGAAATGACAAAGCTGACCGAGGATTTCATCGCCTACTACGCCGACCACATCGCCGACGAATCCCGCCCATTCGAGGGACTGGAAGCGACGCTCGACGACCTTGCCTCGCGCGGCTACCGGCTGGCGGTCTGCACCAACAAGCTGGAATGGCTGTCGCGCCGGTTGCTGGACCGGCTCGACCTGACCAGGCGGTTCGCGGCGATCTGCGGCGCGGATACGTTCGGCGTCTCCAAACCCGATCCGGTCATTCTGCGGCAGACGGTGGCGCGGGCTGGCGGCGCTATCGCTTCCACGATCATGGTGGGCGATGCAGGAACCGATGTCGGCGTGGCACGGCGCGCAGGCGTTCCGGTGGTCGGGGTCTCGTTCGGTTATACCGAGGTCCCGATCGCGGATCTCAAGCCGGATCGCCTGATCGATCACATGGACCAGTTGCCGACGGCGATCGAGGAGCTCCTTTCATCTCCTGCAAAAGATGAAATATATTAGACAAATATCTGATTAAAAAAGAACTTTAGACATTTTCACCAGCCTTCTGAGGACTGGTACTGACGTATTGCGCGCCGCCGCTCTCGCTCCTATTGTTCCGGCGGGGCCTGTGGCTGAACGCCGCAAAGAAACGGGTGAATGATGCGCAGTGTGATCGTCGTCGCGGTCGCCAGCTTCGGGTTGGCGGGCTGCTCTTCGCTGTCCATGGACTCCCTCAAGCCTGCCCCCAAGATGGTGTCGATCCAGGTCGATTCGGTACCGCAAGGCGCCGACGCCACCAGTTCGCTTGGCCCGACCTGCAAGACACCCTGCACGCTGTCAGTGCCCGATAACGCCGAAAGCTTCAGCGTTGCCTTCGCGCTGCCGAACTATCAGCCCCTCACCGTGCCGGTAACGGTGACGCGCCGTCCCGGCGAGTCCATCATCTCGCAGCCTACCACGGTCTTCGACCCCGATCCGGTGATCGGGGAACTCCAGGCCGAGCCGCCCAAGCGACCGGCGCGACGGCATGCGCGCAAGCGCCACGCCGCCCCCAAGCCCGCGGCACCGGCGCCAGCCGCCAGTTCCGCGTTCCCGGCTCCACAGACCACGCCGCCGCCAGCGCGCCAATAGCAATCGCATACCCTCGCCGACAGACGGAATCTGCCCCGCGACGTTGGGATAGATTGCGGAGCCGCCGCAGAGTCCATAGATTTGGAATGAGAATAAAACGAGGGTCGCGAACGACCCTCCGGGAATTCCCTGGGGGATTCATGCCTGAGCCGAGTGTGGTGCGATGCCAGGGCCTTTAGCCAACCATACGGGAACCATGACCGACCCGTTCGGCCGGTCGATCACCTATCTGCGCGTCTCGGTGACCGATCGCTGCGACCTGCGCTGTTTCTACTGCATGTCCGAGGACATGACGTTCCTGCCGAAGGCGGACCTTCTCACACTCGAGGAACTCGACCGGCTATGCTCGGTCTTCATCGAAAAGGGCGTACGCAAGCTGCGGCTGACCGGCGGCGAGCCGCTGGTACGGCGCAATGTGATGTCGCTGGTCCGCTCGCTGTCCCGCCATCTCGACAGCGGCGCACTCGATGAGCTGACGCTGACCACCAACGGCTCGCAACTCGCACGTTTCGCCAACGAACTGCGCGACTGCGGCGTCCGCCGCATCAACGTCTCGCTCGATACCCTCGATCCGGCCCGCTTCAAGGCCATCACCCGCTGGGGCGACCTCGACAAGGTGCTGGCCGGAATCGAGGCCGCGCGCGCCGCCGGCCTCGCCGTCAAGATCAACGCGGTGGCACTCAAGAACGTCAACGAGGACGAGATTCCGGCGCTGATGGAATGGGCGCACGGCAAGGGAATGACCCTGACACTGATCGAGGTGATGCCGATGGGCGATATCGGCACCGGCCGCATCGACCAGTATCTGCCGCTGTCGCTGCTGCGCAGCCGGCTGGCGACGCGCTACACCCTTACCGATCTCGACGATTCCACTGGCGGCCCGGCCCGCTACGTCCAGGTCAGCGAGACCGGCGGCAAGCTCGGCTTCATTACGCCGATGACGCACAATTTCTGCGAATCCTGCAATCGGGTTCGGGTCACCTGCACCGGCACCATTCATACCTGCCTCGGCCACGAGGATGCCTCCGACCTGCGCCGGCCGCTCCGGGCGTCGCCCGATAACGATCTGCTCGCTCAGGCCATCGATCGCGCCATCGGCCTCAAGCCCAAGGGCCATGACTTCGTTATCGACCGCCGGCACAACCGCCCCAGCGTCAGCCGCCACATGAGCGTGACCGGGGGGTAGATCGATTCGGCTCCGACGCCCCGTTCGCACGGGCGCCCAGCGACCAAAGTCGTAGTCGACAAACCGCCGCCATCGCCGTAGCTCTCCGGCCACGATCGCTCGGACGTGTCCGATCGGTCGCTCTATCCGCGCCCTCCTCCGCGACGCGAAACTTCCAATTGACTGCGACGCCCGGCGCTGGAATTGTGCCCGCGCGTTCACTGCCTGGACATGAAGAGCCCGGCGTCAAAGGGCCTGTTTGGGGGGAGCAGAGGCGCAAACCGAGGAGAACCACTGTGCATTCGCTCCTGAAACTCAGTCAGGGGATCGACGCGCTGAATTCGCGGATCGGCAGGTCTCTGTCGTGGCTGATCCTCGTCGCCGTCCTGATCTCGAGCGCCAACGCCATCGTCCGCAAGCTGTTCGACGAATCGTCGAATGCCTGGCTGGAGCTGCAGTGGGTGCTGTTCAGCGTCGTGTTCCTGCTTTGCGCGCCGTGGACACTGCTCGGCAACGAACATATCCGAATCGACATCGTGAACAGCTTCTGGCCGAAGAAGGTGCGCGACACCATCGACGTCATCGGCCACACCTTGTTCCTGATCCCGCTCTGCATCGTGATGATCGTTACCAGCGTGCCGTTTTTCTTACGGTCGTGGGAAATCAACGAACAGTCAGGCAATGCCGGCGGGCTGCCGCAGTGGCCTGCCAAGGCGTTGCTGATGATTGGCTTCTCGCTGCTGCTGATTCAGGGGATTTCCGAGTTAATCAAGCGGATCGCCATCATGCGAGGGCTGATCCCGGACCCCCACGAGAAGCAACCGTCGAGCCTCGAAGTCGAGGTCGGGCATCTGGTCGAAGCCATCAAGAAAGATTGAGGGAGCCGGAAACGGCTCGGGGGACCGCATGATTGCTTTTCTGATCGAGAACATGGCGCCGATCATGTTCGTGGCGCTCGTCGTGTTTCTGCTGCTGGGCTATCCGGTGGCATTCTCGCTCGGCGCCGTCGGCCTCTTGTTCGCCTTCATCGGCATCGAACTCGGCCAATTCCATCCCAACTTCCTGCAGGCCCTGCCGGAACGCGTCTACGGGGTGATGAACAACGATACGCTGCTGGCGATCCCGTTCTTCACCTTCATGGGACTGGTGCTGGAGCGATCCGGCATGGCGGAGGATTTGCTCGACACTGTCGGACAACTGTTCGGCACCATTCGCGGCGGATTGGCCTTCGCGGTCATTTTCGTTGGCGCGCTGTTGGCGGCGACGACCGGCGTGGTCGCCGCGTCGGTGATTTCGATGGGGCTGATCTCGCTGCCGATCATGCTGCGCTATGGCTACGACCGCCGCGTCGCCACCGGCGTCATCGCGGCGTCGGGCACGCTGGCGCAGATCATCCCGCCGTCGCTGGTGCTGATCGTGATGGCGGACCAGCTCGGCCGTTCGGTCGGCGACATGTACGAGGGTGCGTTCATTCCGGGACTGGTGCTTACCGGCCTCTACGCATCGTACATTCTGCTGGTCGCGCTGCTGTTTCCCAAGGCGGCGCCCGGCTTGCCGCCGGAAGCGATCGGATTCCGCGAGGATAACGGCAACCGCGGCCTCGCCTCGCTCGGCGTTCTCACCGCCGTCAGCGTCGCCTTCGCATGGTTCATGATGCGCCATTCCGACGCCCATGGCGCCGACTTCGTCGTCCTCAGCATGATGTACGGCATCCTGTTCGCCTTCGTCGTCGCGGTGCTGAACTGGATCGTTCATCGCCTATTCGGAGTCCGCTTCCTGTCACGGATCGCGCAGCAGACCACCTTCGTGATGGTGCCACCGCTGTTCCTGATCTTCCTGGTGCTGGGCACCATTTTCATCGGGGTCGCGACGCCGACCGAAGGCGGCGCGATGGGCGCGACCGGCGCACTGCTGCTCGGCGCGGCCAAGCGGCGCTTGACGTGGGACCTGATCCGTCAGGCGGTGCAGGCCACCGCGAAACTGTCGGCCTTCGTGATCTTCATTCTGGTCGGCGCGCGCGTGTTCTCGCTGACCTTCTACGGCGTCAACGGCCACGTCTGGGTGGAGCATCTGCTGACGTCCCTGCCCGGCGGTCAGGTCGGCTTTCTGATTTTCGTCAATCTCTTCGTCTTCATCCTGGCCTTCTTCCTCGACTTCTTCGAACTGGCCTTCATCATCATTCCGCTGCTCGGGCCGGCGGCGGAGAAGCTCGGCATCGACCTGATCTGGTTCGGCGTCATCCTCGGCGTCAACATGCAGACCTCGTTCATGCATCCGCCGTTCGGCTTCGCGCTGTTCTACCTGCGCTCGGTCGCGCCGAGGGACAGCTACATCGATCGCGTGACGCAAAAGCGCATGGAGCCCGTCACCACCGGACAAATCTACTGGGGCGCGGTGCCGTTCGTGTTCATTCAGGTGGTGATGGTGCTGCTGGTAATCCTGTTCCCGTCGATGGTCATGCATTACAAGGGCGCCGCCTCGAAAGTCGATCTCAACAAAGTCAAGATCGAGGTGCCGCAGATCGAGCTGCCGCCGCTCGATTTCGGTCCACCGAAAATCCAGTGATGCCGCCAGGCAAAATGAAAAGCCCGGAGATTGCTCTCCGGGCTTTTGCTTATTCAGGATCGCCGCTTCGCAATGACGACCCGCCTCGTTTCACTCCGGTCAACTGCTGGAGTGACGCGCGAGGAACGAGTCGTTGGCGACTTCGGCAACCTGGAACCACTGGTAGCCGTTGTTGGAGAAGTCGGTCATCGAGTCGTAGATCTTCTTGAAGTTGGCGTTGGACTTCGACACGTCCGCGTGCAGCTCCTTCGCGGCCTTGAAGCAGGCTTCCATCACCGGCTGCGGGAAAGCGTGCAGCTTGGTCCCGTTCGCCAGCAGCTTGCGCAGCGCCTGCGGATTCTCCCGGTCGTATTTCGCCATCATCCAGTTGTTGGCATAATGACCGGCGTGCTCGAGAATCGCCCGATAGGACTTCGGCAGCGCGTTCCACTTGTCGAGATTGACGAAGCTCAACAGCATCGGCCCGCTCTCCCACCAGCCGGGATAGTAGTAATGCGGCGCGACCTTGTAGAAGCCGAGCTTCTCGTCGTCGTAAGGGCCAACCCATTCGGCGGCGTCGATGGTGCCCTTCTCCAGCGACGGATAGATGTCACCGCCGGCGATCTGCTGCGGCACCGCGCCGACCTTTTGCATAACGCGACCGGCGAAACCGCCGATGCGCATCTTCAATCCCTGAAGATCGTTGACCGACTTGATCTCCTTGCGGAACCAGCCGCCCATCTGACACCCGGTGTTACCGGCCAGCAGCGAGACGCAGTTGTAGTTCTTGTAGAAGGCGTTCAGCAATTCGCGGCCGCCGCCGAGCATGTACCATGCCTGGTTGATACGCATGTTCGGGCCGAACGCGACGTTCGAACCGAGGGCGAATGTCGGATCCTTGCCGAAGTAATAATAGGATGCGGTGTGACCGATCTCGCAGGTGCCGCTTTGCACGGCGTCGAGCACCTGAAGACCGGGCACGATTTCGCCGCCGGCGAATGTCTGAATTTGAAACTTGTTGTCGGTTGCCTCGGCGACAACCTTGGCCATGATCTCGGCGCCACCATAGAGCGTATCGAGAGATTTCGGCCAGCTCGTCGGCATACGCCATTTCAATTCCGGCATCGACTGCGCAATGGCCGGCGCTGCGACCGCCGTGCTCGCCGCAGCGATGCCGGTCACCCTCAAAAAGTCACGTCGCTTCATTCTGATTCCTCCCAGTCGGAAATGATGGATTGTGATCGTCCTCTTGGCGGGACTGTCCGATCAGATTGACGCGAACCCGCGCGCAAATCCACACCGATTGCGAAGGGTGCGGCGCAAAAAAACCGGCCCTCCTGATCGGAAAGCCGGGCTTTGTCTGCGCTTGCGCGACGCGACGTGAAGCTGTCGCTCTCTTATTCGGCGCACCGCTTCCGCGATCGCCGTGACGGCTCCGCGTCGATCACACCGCCGCCGTCGTCGTCGAACGCGGCTGGACGACATGAAAGACCGCGTTGGCACGCGCGCAAATCTTGCCGTCCGCTGTGATGAACGCCTGAGCGAAACAGATCGCGCGACCCGGCTTCACGAACGTGGTCTCGATCTCGATCCACTGACCCGCCTCGGCAATGCTGAGGAAATCGACGTTGAGGTTCGCGGTAAGAAGACGCGGACCGTCCTCCAGACGCAAACCGCAAGACAGCCCCATGGCGTTGTCGGCCAGCGTGGTCAGCAGCCCACCATGAACGAGGCCGCGCGAATTCAGATGCGGCTCCCCGGCCAGCAGGCCGATCAGCACCGCCGTGTCGGTCCGCCGCGAATAGATCGGCTCCCAGGGATCCGTCATCGGAGACTGCCGGAAATGCCGTTCGAAACCGTGCGGAATCATTTCTTTCAACGCTGCCTCCTTTGTTATATAGACCAGTCTATATAATTCGGATCACGGCGCTGGAGCAAGGCGGAATCCATGTCGGAAACGGTGACGTCAAGGCAGAAGGACAAGATCATCCGCGCCACAGCGCAACTGCTGCGGCGACGCGGTTTTGCGGCGACGGGGCTCTCCGACATCATCGAGAACAGCCACACCCCGAAAGGCTCGATCTATCACTATTTTCCGGGGGGCAAGGACGAGATCGCCGCCGCCGCGGTCCGCTATGCCGGCGACAAGGTCCGACGCACCCTTGACGAGTTGGCCGCGACCACCACGACCCCGGCGGCGCTATTGCGCGCCTACGGGGCGCTGCTCGCCGGCTGGATGGCGGATTCCGGCTTCCGCGACGGCTGCCCAATCACCACGGCCATGCTCGAAACCGCGCCCGACAAGATCGACGTTGCTGCCGTCGGCAAAGCGGCATTCGCCAGTTGGAGCGCGGTCATCGAAGCGCAATTGATCGCAAGCGGCGTCAAACAGCAACGCGCGCAGGCCCTGTCGCGCCTCGCCATCATGACACTGGAAGGTGCGCTCGTTCTCGCGCGCGTCGAAGCTTCCCCCGCGCCGATCCGTCTCGCCACGGATGAGATCGCGGCGTTATTCGAGCGCGAATGCTGCGACGAAGCCGTCTGACGACGCCGTCATCATAAAAAAACCCGGCCCCGTGAGGCCGGGTTGATGAATGCAATGTCGGCGCGCGCTTATTGGCGCGTGCGCGAACGGATCATGAAGCTGTCGTTGGTGTATTCAGCGACCTGCCACCACAGGTACTCGTCGCCGCGATAGGTCTGCATCGCGTCGATGACCTTCTTGAAGGTGGCGTTATTCGCCGAGATTTCGCCCCACAGTTCATTGGTCGCCTTAAGGCAGGCTTCCATGATCTCGGTGGAGAACGGACGAAGCTGCGTGCCGCCGGCGACCAGTTGCTTCAGCGCCTTCGGGTTCTGCATGTCGTAACGCGCCGGCATCCACAGCGTGGTGTTGGCGGTCGCGTTGCGCAGCACGGCCTGATAGTGCTTCGGCAGCGCGTTGAACTTCTCCTCATTGAAGAAGGCGTGAACCGTCGGTCCGCCTTCCCACCAGCCGGGGTAGTAGTAGAACTTGGCGACCTTCTGGAAACCGAGCTTCTCGTCGTCGTAGGGGCCGACCCACTCGGCAGCGTCGATGGTGCCCTTCTCCAGCGACGGATAGATGTCGCCGCCGGCAAGCTGCTGCGGCACCACGCCGACCTTCTTCAAGACCTGACCGGCGATGCCGCCGATGCGCATCTTCAGGCCGGACAGGTCCGCGACGGTCTTGATCTCCTTGCGGAACCAGCCGCCCATCTGCGTGCCGGTATTGCCGCAAGGCATGGCAACGACCTTGTACTGCTTGAAGAACTCGTCAGCGAGTTCGTTGCCGCCGCCCTGGTAGAGCCAGGAGTTCTGCATACGGGTGTTGAGGCCGAACGGCACCGACGCGAAGATCGCGAAGGTCGGGTCCTTGCCGACATAGTAATAGGAAACGGTGTGGCAGGCTTCGACGGTGCCGTTGGAGACGGCATCGAAAGCTTGCAAACCGGGAACGATTTCACCGGCCTGGAAAACCTGAATCTGGAACTTGTTGTCGGTCATTTCGGCGACCTGCTTGGCGAAGAATTCGCCGCCGCCATAGATCGTGTCGAGGGACTTCGGGAAGCTCGAGGTCATGCGCCATTTAATTTCCGGCGACGACTGGGCAATGGCCGGCGAGGCCACCGCGGTCACCGCCGCGCCGGCGGCAGACACTTTGAGAAAATCACGACGCTTCATTCAGCTTCTCCTTGCTTGCGTTTCGCTTGCGTTTCTAATGCCGCCGAGGTGCCCGCGACGACGATTGGACGGCGACCAACGGGGGCGCGCTGGCGCCTCTCTATCACGGAACCATCACGGCAGAAACGCATCCCACCCCGTAGTCCGGCAAATTCAACGAAAGTCTCATGCGCCTTCGAAGGCGCGAGATGACTATTCACGTTCAATCGGCCGCCATGGCAAGCGTATCCTTGAGTTGATCGCGAACCTGCGTCGCAATGGCGCGGTAAATCGCCGCGTGCGGGCCGTTTGGCTCGCTCACCACCACCGGCGTACCGGCATCGGACGTGGCGCGAATCGCCATATGCAGCGGCACCTCGCCGAGGAACGGGACACCGAGCCGCTCCGCCTCGTGCCGCGCGCCGCCATGGCCGAAGATATCCGACCGCGTGCCGCATTCCGGGCACTGGAAGTAGCTCATGTTCTCGACGATGCCGAGCACCGGCACGTTGACCTTCCGGAACATGGCAAGTCCCCGCCGCGCGTCGATCAGCGCCAGATCCTGCGGCGTCGAGACGATCACCGCGCCCTTGAGCGGTACGTTCTGCGCCAGCGTCAACTGCGCGTCACCCGTCCCCGGCGGCATGTCGACGACGAGGACGTCGAGCTTGCCCCATGCCACCTCGCGCAGCATCTGCGTGATCGCCGACATCACCATCGGTCCACGCCAGATCATCGCGGTCTCTTCCTCGACCAGAAAGCCGATCGACATGATCGACAGGCCGAAGCGCTCGATGGGGATCATCTTCTTGTGCTCGTTCACGACCGGCTTGTCGTGAATGGCGGTGAGCCGGGGCATTGAGGGACCGTAGATATCGGCATCCATCAGCCCGACGCGCAGGCCGAGATCGCGCAGGCCCAGTGCGAGGTTGAGCGCGGTGGTCGACTTGCCCACGCCGCCCTTGCCGGAGGCCACCGCGACGATCGCGGCGATGCCCGGGATCGGCGCCTGCTTCGCCATCGGCGACCCCGCCGCCGCGTGCGGCGTCGGCCGGTGCGCGGACGCCGGCGGCACGCCGCCCCCTGCCCCCGAGACGCGACGATACGGCGCCGGCGCGCCCGTCGCGGCGGCCATCGGCTTCCGCTCCGAGGTCAAAACCACCATCGCGCTGGTCACGCCGGCCATGCCGCGCACCGCCGCCTCGGCCTTGGCCCGCACGTCCGCCCAGGCCGACGCACTGGCGGCATCGACGTTGATGGAAAAATACGCCTTGCCGTCGTTGACGGCGATCTCCGACAGCACCTTGGCCTCCGTCAACGGAACGCCGTCCGGCGACAGCACATGGGACAGAACATCGCGAATTTGCCGTTCGGTGACACTCAATTTCTCTCTCCTCGCGCCCGCCGACGATCCGGCCATAAGCCGGCTTGCAGCGCGCGTCCTTGCGCCGCGTCAAACGGATCGGCTGGCGAAAATCCCAAGCGCGCTCCTTGGCATATGCCTCGCCCTATAGAGCAATAGCCATAACCGGACGCAATGGTTCCTTTGTCGTGAGGTGTCACGCCGGCGCTCCCGCCGCGCCGCCCCGCGCACCTGCACGCGCCGGCTGCCGCCCTCCGAAAGCTCTTTTTTTCGGCCGGGCGTTGCCCTTCGTCAGTGACGCACTATGCTGCGGCCTCTCCATCGTCAAACAACACGGCACTTCTCGACAATGCCGGCCAACTCCCAAGGTTCTCAACATGGCTAAAGTCGCGTTCATCGGTCTCGGCGTCATGGGTTTCCCCATGGCGGGGCATCTCGTCAAGAAGGGTCAGCACGAGGTGACGGTCTACAACCGCACGGCGGCGACCGCGAAGACCTGGACCGACAAATTCGGCGGACGCGCCGCCCCGACCCCGAAAGCCGCGGCCGAAGGCCAGGATTTCGTGATGGCCTGCGTCGGCAACGATAACGACCTGCGCTCGGTCACCATCGGCTCGGACGGCGCCTTCGCCGGGATGAAGAAGGACGCCATTTTCGTCGATCACACCACCGCCTCCGCCGAGGTGGCCCGCGAACTCGACAAGGCGGCGACCGCCGCCGGCTTCCACTTCATCGATGCCCCGGTGTCGGGCGGACAGGCCGGCGCGGAGAACGGTGTCCTCACCGTGATGTGCGGCGGCAGCGAGGCGGCCTATGGCCGCGCCGAGCCGGTGATCGCGGCCTACGCGCGCATGTGCAAGTTGCTCGGCCCCGCCGGTTCCGGCCAGCTCACCAAGATGGTCAATCAGATCTGCATCGCCGGGCTGGTGCAGGGACTGTCCGAGGGCATCCACTTCGCCAAGAAGGCTGGCCTCGACGTCGAGGCCGTGATCGCCACCATCTCCAAGGGCGCGGCGCAATCCTGGCAGATGGAGAACCGCTACAAGACCATGAACGACGGCAAATACGACCACGGCTTCGCCGTCGAATGGATGCGCAAGGATCTGTCGATCTGCCTTGGCGAGGCTCGCCGCAACGGCGCCAGCCTGCCGGTGACGGCCCTCGTCGATCAGTTCTATTCGGAAGTTCAGAAAATGGGCGGCCGACGCTGGGATACCTCCAGCCTCCTTGCGCTGCTGGAGCGTTAAGAGCCGCAAAAACATTGCCTTACGGGCGACTCATCGCGTGATTTTGGAGGCCGGCGTATTGCGCCGGCCTCTGCTTTTTAGGATTCCGTTAACAAGATTATCAGGCCATTTAAGGCTGCTCTTAATGATTTGGCGTCAGAGATTAAGAAGAAGAAAATGGACCGCGCTCGCGCGCGCAGGATCAGTATTGCGTAATGAATACGTCCGTCGAACAGCCCGAGGTTGTTCAGCTCCCGGCTGAGGAACCGGTTGTCGCCCCCGCCCGCAATCGCCGCGCCGCCGCGCAGCGCGTGCGCGAGGCACGCGATCGCCTCACCTCCACCAGCGGTACCCGCCCGGCGTTCGACCGTGAATTGCTACGGCAATACGCCCAGACCCGGCAGTCGGCATCCTATGTCGTGATGCTGCTGGTGTTCGCGACCGGCGTCCTGTTCGGCGTCATGGTCCAGCCGATTTTCGCCGCCGCATGGACCGTCGGCACGATGCTGATCCATGGCATCATCGTCCACACCTGCACCAAATATCTCAACGAGCCGGCCTTCCCGAACAACACCCGCAAGTGGCGCCTTCGCTTCATCCTGCTCGATCTGGTGTACGGCCTGTGCTGGACGATGATCCTGGTGCATCCGTCGGGATACGACCTCGTCTCCAGCACCTTCATGATGTTCATGATGCTGCTGATCGTGGCGGTGTCGAGCATGTTGGCCTCCAGCCTGCCGATCGCGGCGTTCGCCGCGACCGCGCCGGTGACGGCGGCCATCGCCATCAACTTCATCATGCGCGGCACGCTCGACGCTTACATTCTGGCGTTGCTCGCGGTCGCCGCCGAGGGCTACTTCGCGCTGCTCGCGCACCGGCTGCATTCGACCACGCTGGCGACGCTGGAAGCCCGCGCCGAGAAGGACGCGCTGATCGGCGAACTCGAACAGGCCAAGGCGATCTCCGACGAGGCGCGGCACCGGGCCGAATCCGCCAACGTCGCCAAGTCGCGCTTCCTCGCGCAGATGAGCCACGAACTGCGCACGCCGCTCAACGCCATTCTCGGCTTTTCAGAAGTCATGAAGAGCGAGATTTTCGGCGCGCACGCGGTCCCGGCCTACAAGGACTATTCCGCCGACATTCACAATTCCGGCGTCCATCTCCTCAACCTGATCAATGAAATCCTCGATCTGTCGCGGATCGAGGCCGGCCGCTACGAACTCAACGAGGAAGCGATCTCGCTGGTGCATATCGTCGCCGACTGCCACCACCTTCTGAAGCTGCGCGCCTCCAGCCGCGGCATCACCATTCACGAGATTTTCGAACAGGGAATGCCGCGCGTCTGGGGCGACGAGCGCGCGATCCGGCAGGTGGTGCTGAACCTGCTATCGAACGCCATCAAGTTCACGCCGCAGGGCGGCGAAATCTGGCTCAAGGCCGGCTGGACCGCCTCCGGCGGCCAGTATCTCAGCGTCAAGGATAACGGTTCCGGCATCGCCGAGGACGAAATTCCGATCGTGCTCGCCTCCTTCGGACAGGGCTCGAACTCGATCAAATCCGCCGAACAAGGCGCCGGCCTAGGACTGCCGATCGCGAAAAGCCTGATCGACATGCATGGCGGCACCTTTACGCTGAAATCCAAGCTGCGGATCGGCACCGAAGTCATCATCACGCTGCCGCCGGAGCGCGTGATGTCGGCGCTGGCGCCGATGGCCGAGGAAGCGCCGGCGTTGCAGCCGGACATCATGGGGCATGAGCAGAACGCGCCGGACGCGCGCCGCGCTCGTCGGGCCCCGATTATGAACGCAGGAACAGGGTTGTAGATTGCGCGCTTGCGCCAACGCGCGAATACGCTTCACTATTGAGTATGAGCACAGAAAGCCCGTGTATCGCCGTCTGCATGATAGACCCCAAAAGCCGCCTCTGTTTCGGCTGCGGTCGCACGCTGCCGGAGATCGCGCGCTGGGGACGGATGGAGTCGGCCGAGCGACTGTCGATCATGGCCGAGCTTCCCGCGCGGATGGCGGAGGCCGGCCTGCCCCCACTCGCTCCCAAAGCCAGCGGCGCTTCCGGTCGAACCTGACGCAACCGCGCCTGACGCACCCAAACCCGTCGCAATCCAATCTCACGGGGGGTGGATCGTGATCCGCGTCCTGCTCATCGTTTTCATCGCCACCGCTTGCGCGGTGTTCGCCTATGGCGACCCGGCGAAGATCACCACGGCCCGCGCCTCGGTGACGGCGATGTTGCAGCACCGCGCCGCCGCTCACGCCCGCATTCAGCAGATACCGCGCGGCAACGGCGGCGAATTCAAGCTCGAGGCCCGGATCAACGGCGTCAAGGTACCGATGGTGATCGACACCGGCGCGACCTCGGTGGTGCTGACCTACGAGACCGCCAAGGCGGCGGGACTGCCGCTCGAACTGCTGGATTACAACGTCCCGCTGGAGACCGTCGGCGGCAATACCAAGGCCGCGCGCCTGACGCTCGACCGCCTCGCGGTCGGCCGTCTCGTCGAACATTCGATCCCGGCGCTGGTGGTGCCGCGCGGCCAGATGAAGACCAACCTGCTCGGCATGAGCTTTCTCGACCGGCTGGAAAGCTGGGAAGTCCGCGCCGACCGCCTGATGCTGCGCGGCTACCCGTAATCCACTTCGTTATTGCGAAGAGCGAAGCGGCGAAGCAATCAGTCTTTGCTTCGTGGCTTTCTGATTGCCTCATTTCGCTCGCACGACGGATGATGGGTCTACGCTGCCGAAGCCCTCGCCGGCGTTCGTACCAGCGCCAGCGCGTCGCGCAATACCTCAAGTCCCGCATCGTGCTTCACGCCGTGCACGGACAGATGACGACGAAACGCGCGCGCGCCGGGGACGCCGTGGAAGGCGCCGACGAAATGCCGCGTAATGGCGTGCAGCCGCGTTCCGCGCGCCAACTGCTCGGCAATGTACGGCATCATCACTTCCAGCGCGGCGATCATGTCGTCGTGCGGCGATAACTCGCCGAAGATATCGCTGTCGACTGCCAGCAGCCGCCACGGCTCCTGATAGGCAGCGCGGCCGAGCATGACGCCATCGACGTGATCAAGGTGACGCTTCGCCTCCGCGACGCTGCCGATGCCGCCATTGATGACGATCGGCACTTGCGGCATCGCGGCCTTGAGGCGATAGACGCGGTCGTAATCGAGCGGCGGGATGTCGCGGTTTTCCTTCGGTGACAATCCGTTCAGCCATGCCTTGCGCGCGTGCACGATCAGCATGTCCGCGCCCGCCGCCACCACCGCCTGCGCCAGCCGGTCGAGCGCCGCTTCCGGATCCTGATCGTCGATGCCGATGCGGCATTTCACCGTCACCGGAATCCGCACCGCGCGCTTCATCGCCGCGACGCCCTCCGCCACCAGATCCGGCTCCGCCATCAGGCAGGCGCCGAAGCGTCCTTCCTTCACCCGGTCCGACGGACAGCCGACATTGAGATTGATCTCGTCGTAACCGAAATCCTCGCCGATCCTGGCGGCGGTCGCGAGATCCGCCGCATGCGAGCCGCCGAGCTGCAATGCTACCGGATGCTCACTGGCATCGAACCCGAGCAGGCGCGCGCGGTCGCCGTGAATCACGGCGCCGATCGTCACCATCTCGGTGTAAAGCCGCGCGCGACGCGTCAACAGCCGATGGAAGACGCGACAATGTCTGTCGGTCCAGTCCATCATCGGCGCGACGGAAAATCGATGCGATTGATCTGGCGGCATTTTCCACATATCCGGGGGATGCGATCCCGCTCCTCATACGATGTCTTTCGCATATTTGCGACGCTTCTGTGGAGCGATATCGCCGCCCGTACCACACTTGAACAACGGACCCGACCGAGATGACCGATCCCACCACCCCGCCCGGCCCGCGCAGCGGCTTGCTCGCGGTCGAGGACACCGAGTTCCTGCTGCGCGACGAGATGCGATCGATCCGTTTTGCGCTCGAATACGCCAAGCCCGAACTTGAGTTGCGCGACTGGGGCATCCGCTCGACCATCATCGTGTTCGGCAGCGCGCGGATCGCTTCGCCCGAACAGGCCGAGGCGGCGGCGAAAGCGGCAAGCAACGACGCCGAGCGCTCCCGCGCGGAGGCGATGCAAAAACAATCGGAGCTTTATCAAATCGCCCGCGAGTTCGGCCAGATCGCCTCGCAGCGCGGTGGATCGTTCGCGCCGAAGAACCGCTGGCGCGACAACGTCATCGCCACCGGCGGCGGTCCCGGCATCATGGAAGCGGCCAATCGCGGGGCGCATGACGCCGGCGCGCCGACCATCGGCTTCAACATCACGCTGCCGCACGAGCAGGTGCCGAACCCCTACATCACGCCGGAACTGTACTTTCGCTTCCACTACTTCGCGATGCGCAAGATGCATCTCGCCATGCGCGCCAACGCGCTCGCGGTGTTTCCCGGCGGCTTCGGCACCATGGACGAACTGTTCGAGGTGCTGACCTTGCAACAGACGAAGAAAGCGCCGCCGACGCCCATCGTGCTGTTTCGCGAAAGCTACTGGCGCAAGATCGTCAACTTCGATGCGCTGGTCGAGGAAGGCATGATCGCGGCGGACGATCTCAAGCTGTTCGAATTTGCCGAAACCGCCGAAGAAGGCTGGGATTCGCTGGTTCGCCGTGGCCTGCAGGCTCACGGCGCGACGCTGGCAGGGTGACGACGGCGTCAACCAGAGCGCCTGAGCGAGCATTCGCGTCGCGCGCGGACTAACCACCCGAAAATCGTCGTCCCCGCGCAGGCGGGGACCCAGACTCCGCAGCGGCTCGACTCCATCAATCGAGGCCAGTTTTTCCCTTCACAGCTGACACTAGGGTAATGGGTGCCAGCCTGCGCGGGGACGACGCAGAAATTGTTCACCGCGACTTGCCGTTGCCCGCGTTCTTCTCCGCCGCGCGGCGCAAGGCATCGGCCAGCGCGCCGCCGCCCGATGACGACGGCTGCTCGCGGCGTGGCGCATCGCGTCGCGGCCCCTGCCCGCGTGTACTCGCATCGCTTCGCCCGGCGGACCCACCGGCGCGATCCTGCTTGCCGATCTCGTCGTCGAGCCGCAGCGTCAGCGCGATACGCTTGCGCGGCTTTTCGACGTCCAGCACTTTCACCCGCACGATATCGCCCGGCTTCACCACCTCGCGCGGATCCTTGACGAAATTTTTCGACATCGCAGAGACGTGCACCAGCCCGTCCTGATGCACGCCGATATCGACGAACGCGCCGAAGGCGGCGACGTTGGTGACCGCACCTTCGAGGATCATGCCCGGCTTGAGGTCGTTGAGGGTCTCCACGCCTTCCTTGAATTCCGCTGCCTTGAAGGCAGGACGCGGATCGCGGCCGGGCTTTTCCAATTCGCGCAGAATGTCGGTCACCGTCGGCAAGCCGAACGTGTCGTCGACGAAACTCTGCGGCTTGAGCTGGCGCAGCGCCACGGCATTACCGATGATCGCCTTGATGTCGCTCCTGGTCGCTTCGAGAATTCGCCGCACCACCGGATAGGATTCCGGATGCACGCCGGACGCGTCGAGCGGATCGTCGCCATTCGCGATGCGCAGGAAGCCGGCACATTGCTCGAACGCCTTCGGACCGAGACGCGGCACGTCCTTCAACGCCTTACGCGATTTGAACGGCCCGTTGGCGTCGCGATACTGCACGATGCTCTGTGCCAGCCCCGTACCGATGCCGGACACGCGCGCAAGCAACGGTGCAGAGGCGGTGTTGGCATCGACGCCGACGGCGTTGACGCAGTCTTCCACCACGGCGTCGAGCGAGCGTGACAGTTTTGCTTCGCCGAGGTCGTGCTGATATTGTCCGACGCCGATCGACTTCGGATCGATCTTCACCAGTTCGGCCAGCGGATCCTGCAACCGGCGTGCGATCGACACCGCGCCGCGCAGCGTGACGTCGAGCTCGGGCAATTCCTCGGACGCGAAGGCCGACGCCGAATAGACCGACGCGCCGGCTTCCGACACCACGATCTTCGACATCTTCAGGTCGGGCAACAGCTTCACCAGTTCGGTGGCGAGCTTGTCGGTTTCGCGCGAGGCGGTGCCGTTGCCGATGGCGATCAGTTCGACGTTGTGCGCCTTCGCCAGCTTGCCGAGAACGGCCAACGCTTCATCCCATCGCCGCTGCGGCTCGTGCGGGAAGATCGCAGTCGTCGCCACCACCTTGCCGGTGGCATCCACCACCGCGACTTTCACGCCGGTGCGGTAACCCGGATCGAGCCCCATCGTCGCGCGGGTGCCCGCGGGCGCGGCCAGCAGCAGGTCGCGCAGGTTGGAGGCAAACACGCGCACGCCCTCGTCTTCCGCCGCCGTCCACAGTTTCAGCCGCATGTCGATGTTGAGATGAATCTGGATCTTGGTGCGCCAGGCCCAGCGCACGGTATCGATCAGCCAGCGATCGCCGGGGCGGCCGCGATCCGCGATGGCGAAGCGATGCATGATGCGCAGTTCGTAAGGATTGGGCGCGGCGGTGCCGGCCGGCGCGGCCGCCGCCGGGTTTTCCGGCGCGATGTGCAGGTCCAGCACCTCTTCCTTCTCGCCGCGAAACAGCGCGAGGATGCGGTGCGACGGCAATTTCGTCAGCGGCTCACCGAAATCGAAGTAGTCGCTGAACTTGGCGCCGGCTTCCTTCTTGCCGTCGCGCATCTTCGACGTCAGCACGCCGTTGCCCCAGAGCTGTTCGCGCAGACCGCCGATCAGGTCGGCATCTTCGGCGAAACGCTCGACCAGAATAGCGCGCGCGCCATCGAGCGCAGCAGCGGCATCGGCCACCTGTTTCTCGGCGTTGATAAACGGCGTCGCGGCGACCTGCGGATCGTTCTCGGGTTGCGTCAGCAACTGTTCGGCTAACGGTCCAAGCCCGGCCTCGCGCGCGATCTCGGCCTTGGTGCGACGCTTCGGCTTGAAGGGCAGATAGATGTCTTCGAGGCGGCCCTTGCTGTCGGCGGCCATGATCGCCGCTTGCAGCGCGTCGTCGAGCTTGCCCTGCTCGCGGATCGAATTGAGGATGACGGCGCGGCGTTCTTCCATCTCGCGCAAGTAGGTCAGGCGTTCTTCCAGCATGCGCAGTTGTGCGTCGTCGAGCGCGCCGGTGGCTTCCTTGCGGTAGCGCGCAACGAACGGCACGGTGGCGCCGCCGTCGAGCAATTCAACCGCGGCCTGAACCTGCTGTTCGCGAACATTGAGTTCGTCCGCAATCCGGCGATAGATGGAATTCGTCACGCGTCCCTCACTTCACGATGGTCCGAGAGGACGACGTTGGAACCGCCCCTCGGGGGAGCGGATATGACCCAGCGGACAACGATTCTTCAACCCCGCGACAAGCGGTAAAAAGGTCAGCCCGCACCCATCGAACGCGCGATGTTGTAGGTGATGAGGCTCGCAACATAGGCCAGCGCCAACATGTAGAAGAACGTTATCCACATCCAGCGCCAACCGCCGGTCTCGCGCTTGATGACGGCGAGCGTGGACGCGCATTGCGGCGCGAAGATGAACCACGCGAGGAACGACAGCGCGGTCGCGAGGCTCCATTTGCTCGCCAGCATGGTGCCGATCTGTTCGGCGGCTTCCTTGCCGCCCTCGATGGAATAGACGGTGCCGAGCGCGGCCACCGCCACCTCGCGCGCGGCCATGCCGGGGATCAGCGCCACCGCGATCTGCCAGTTGAAGCCGAGCGGCGCCAGCACCGGCTCGATGAAGCGGCCGATCATCGCCGCAAGACTGTAGTCGATGGCGGGATCGGTGGCGCCGACCGGCGCCTGCGGGAACGACGCCAGGAACCAGATCAGCACCATCATGGAAAAGATGGTGGTGCCGGCGCGCTGCAGGAACATCATCGCGCGGGTGTAGATGCCGATGGCGATGCTCTTGAGGCGCGGCAGCTTGTAATCCGGCAATTCCAGCATGAACGGCGCCGGCGCGTCGTCGCGCCACATGAAGAACTTGATCAGCGCCGACACCGCCATCGCGCTGGCGATGCCGATGACATAGAGCCCGAACATCACCAGGCCCTGCAGGTTGATCCAGCCCCATACCTGCTTCGCCGGAATGAAGGCGGCGATGATCAGCGTATAGACCGGGATGCGCGCCGAACATGTCATCAGCGGCGCGATCAGGATCGTGGTCAGCCGGTCGCGGCGATTGTCGATTACCCGCGTCGCCATGATGCCGGGGATGGCGCAGGCGAAACTCGACAGCAGCGGAATGAAGGCGCGGCCATGCAGGCCCGCGCCGCCCATGATGCGGTCCATCAGGAACGCGGCGCGCGCCATGTAGCCGAAGTCTTCGAGCAGCAGGATGAACAGGAAGATGATGATGATCTGCGGCAGAAACACCAGCACGCTGCCGACGCCGGAGATCACGCCGTTCTGGATGAAGCTTTGCAGCAAGCCGGCCGGGAGCGTGGCCTGCACCCATTGTCCGAGCGCCTCGAAACCGCCGGCGATCAATTCCATCACCGGCTGCGCCCAGGCAAACACCGCCTGAAACATGACGAACAGGATTGCGGCGAGGATCACCAGCCCGAACACCGGATGCAGCACCACGGAATCGACCCGCGCGGTCCAGGTGTCCGGCCGCGCCGGCAGGCTGACCGTCTCCTTGATGATGCGATCCGCCTCGCGCTGGGTGGCGCGCAACTCGGCGACGCTGTGCGGCTGCCAGTCGTTCTCGTGCGTGGCCGGCGCGGCTTCGGCGGCGATGGCGTCGGTCAGCCGCAGCAACTCATCGGTGCCGCCCTTGCGCACGGCGATCGACGTCACCACCGGAATGCCGAGCGCGGCGGACAGCGCAGGAACGTCGACGGTGATGCCGCGCCGTGTCGCGATATCGAACATATTGAGCGCCAGCACCATCGGCCGGCCAGTGTGCTTCATCTCCAGCACCAACCGGATCGCCAGCCGCAGGTTGGTGGCATCGGCGACGCACAGCACCAGCTCCGGCAGGGTTTCGCCCGTGGCGCGGCCGAGGACGACGTCGCGGGTGATCTCCTCGTCGGGGCTGCGTCCACGCAGCGAATAGGTGCCCGGCAGGTCGATCAGCGACACCTGCCGGCCCCTTGGCGTGACGAAGAAGCCTTGCTTGCGCTCGACGGTGACGCCGGGATAGTTCGCGACCTTCTGGCGGCTGCCGGTCAATGCGTTGAAAAGCGAGGTCTTGCCGCAATTCGGCGTCCCGACAAGGACGATATTGTAGAGGGGAGCTTCCATGGCGATCCGCGGGCTCCGTCAGATCACGACGACAGCCATTGCCTCCCGCCGGCGCACTGCGACCGTGATGTTCTCGACCCGAACCGCGATCGGATCGCGACCGATCAGGCCCTCGTGCAGCACCTCGACCCGCGCGCCCTCGACGAATCCCAATTCGATCAGCCGGCATTCAAGCTCGGCCGCGCTCAGGCTCGACTCGGCATTGCCGCCTATCAAAGCCTGAACGGTGCCGGAAAAGCCGCGCCGGGCCTGTCCAAGCAGCCGAACGGGGTCGGACTCGTGGAGGTCGATGGTCATGCGTCGCTTGTTTCAACCGGCGCCCCGAGGGTCAAGTGCGCCTTTTGACTGCGCGCGGTTGTTTAGAGCGATTTTAAGCCCGTCGAACGGCGCGACCGGGCGGCCGGCACGATGGCGGTCGGTCGCTTGAGAGCGGCGAGATGGATGGTCGCCCGAGGGACGGAACCCGCCGGGTCCTCCCGGCGTTATGCTGCGGAGAAATTCGCTCCTTCGCGCTCGCGAACCACCCCCAGCCCATCAGGTCCCCGATGGCCACCGACGAAACCCTCACCGCCAGCATCAAGGAAGAGTATGCGCGGAACGGGTCGCTGGAAAGCACCGAAGCCACCCTCGCCAAGACCACCACCGAAGAGGCCATCGACCTGCCCTCCGATCCCATCACCGTAATGCTGGCGGCGCTGCTGCTGATCGCGGTGCTGGCAGTGGCCTATTTCGCCGCGCCCATCGTGCTCCCGGTCGTGATGGCGCTGGTGCTGAACCTGTTGTTTCAGCCCGGAATGCGCGCACTCGAAAATCTCCACCTGCCGCGCGGTCCGGCCGCCCTCCTTCTCATTCTGATCTTCTTCGGCGCGATCGTCGCTATCGGCGCGGCGATCTCGGGTCCCGCGACCGAATGGGCGACGAAACTGCCCGACGGCATTCCGCGCTTGCAGGAACGGCTGAAATTCCTCAGCCAGCCGGTGGCAACGTTGCAGACCTTCCTGCAACAGATCGACGGTGTGATGTCGGGCGGAATGCCCGCCCGCACGGAAGGCGGCGGCTCGGGCTCCGCCATCGCCGCGATGCTGTTCACCGGCACCACGCATTTCGCCAGCAGCTTTTTCGAGACGATCCTGATCCTGTTCTTCCTGCTGGTTTCAGGCAACACGTTCCTGAAACGCACGGTGGAGATCCTGCCGAGCTTCAAAGGCAAGCGGCAGGTGGTCGAACTGTCGCAACAGGTCGAGGCGAACATCTCGATCTATCTGGTCACCATCACCGTCATGAATACGGCGGTCGGCATCGCGACAGGACTGGCGATGTGGCTGGTGGGACTCGGCGATCCCATCCTGTGGGGCGTCACGGCCTTCTTCCTCAACTTCGTTCCGATCATGGGGCCGCTGTTCGGCGTTGGCATCTTCCTGTTGGCGGGCTTGCTGGTGATCGATCCGCTCTGGATGGCGATGATGCCGGCGGTGCTCTATCTCGCCATTCACGTCATCGAGGGCGAGATCGTCACGCCGATGTTGCTGGCGCGGCGCTTCACGCTCAACCCGGTGCTGGTAATCATCTCGTTGATCTTCTGGTTCTGGATGTGGGGCGTGCCCGGCGCCATCCTCGCGGTGCCGATGCTGGCAATCACCAAGATCGTCTGCGACGGGATCCGGCCGCTTGCCGCCATCGGACATTTCTTGAGCGGCGACGAGTGAGCACCTGCGTCACCGTCATTGCGAGGAGCGACAACGACCGTTCCTGCGTTGAGGGGTTCCAGGTCGCTTCGCTCCGCTCGCAACGACGGGCATTCGGAAGATTGCCCGCCCTTTTCCAGCGCCAAGCCTAACATTCCAAACAAAACGGCGGCCGACAAATCGGCCGCCGTCGAATGTTGCCCACGTGGGATTGGCTCGATCAGTCGCCGGTCTTTTCGATGTTCCAGAAGATAGGTGTCGCCGGTCCGTCAAGCACTCCCTTCAACGAAGTCCGCCACACGCATGGCGCCTCGTACTGGCCGACCGGAACATACGTCACTTCCTCATAGGTACGCTTCTGGATGTCGATCGCGATCTTCTTCTGCGCTTCAAGATCGGTGGCGCGCACGAACTTGTCGCGCAACTCCTCCATCTTCGGATCGTCGGGCCAGCCGAACCATCCGCCCTGCTTGCCCTTGCCGTTGAGCATGACGTTCGAAACGGGATTCATCACATCCGGCGCGACCCAATTGGTGAAGAACATATTCCAGCCGCCTTCCTTGGGCGGCTTCTGGCTGGCGCGGCGCGACACCACCGTCTGCCAGTCCGTGGCCTGAAGGTCGACCGTGAAGCCGGCATCGCGAAGCTGTTGAGCCGCCACGATCGGCTGAGCCTTCAACGTGACCACATCGCCCGGCGCCATCAACACGACCGGCGTGCCGTCGTAGCCGGATTCAGCGAGCAGCTTCTTGGCTTCGGCGAGATCGTCACCCTTCACCACCGGCGCGGAATCGACTTCGCTCGCCAGCGGCGTGCCGCAGACGAACACCGCCCCGCACACCTTGTAGTAGTCCGGATTTCCGACCAGCGCATCGAGAATTGGCTTCTGACTCAGCGCCATCAGCGCAGCGCGGCGCACCTTCACATTGTCAAAAGGCGGATAGAGAAAATTCATCCGGCCGATGGTCTGGAAGCCGAGCTTGTTGAGCGTCTCGATATGCAATTCCTTGTCCTGCTTGAGGATTGGGAGCATGTCGAACGACGGGTTCTCGAGAAAATCGATGTCGCCGGACTGAAGTGCGTTCACGGCGGTCTGCGCGTCCGCCATCGTCACCCACTCGACACGATCGACTTTCACGACCTTGCCGCCGGAGGTCCAGCTCGACGCCTCCTTTCGCGGAACGTAGTCGGCGTTCTTGACGTAAACAGCCTTCACGCCCGGCTGGAATTCTTCCTTCACGAACTTGAACGGTCCGGAGCCGATCTGCTCGGGAATGGCCTTGTCGGCAGGAGTTTCCGCAATGCGCTTCGGCATCATGAATGGCACCAGCGACGACGGCTTGCCGATCGAGTCAAGCACGAGACCGTAAGGCTCCTTCAACTTCAGAACGATGGTCTTGGGATCGGCCGCTGTCAGGCTGTCCGTGAATTCCATGAGCTTCTGGCCCATACCGTCTTTCTTGCCCCAGCGCTTCAGTGAGGCAATACAGTCCTCGGCGGTGACCGGCGCGCCGTCGTGCCACTTCAGTCCATCCCGCAACGTGAAGGTGTAGGTCAGCTTGTCATCGGAAATCTTGTATTCCGCCATCTGCGGCTGAATCTTGAAACTGGAATCCATCGCCAGCAGGGTGTCGTAGATCATATAGCCGTGATCGCGAGTGATGTACGCCGTCGTCAGCCCCGGGTCGATGATCCGCAAGTCAGAGTGCATCACCGCCGTAATGGTCTTACCGGCCGCCCGCGCCGGCAACGGCAAGGCCGCCGAAAGCGCCGCCACGGAAGCCATCGTCGAAAACTGCCTGCGGGTAATCTGAACCATTCCATCTCTCCTGACTTCAATATGGTCAACGACCGATGAGAATTAGCGCACGGCGCCCAAACGCTGCGCTCCAAGTAAACCCGTTAACATGCTGTCGCTCAATCGGAATCGAGAGTTGCACCAAGCGGTGAGCGCGTCAACGTCGTTCTCCTCGCCACGCAAGCAACATCCGCGCCAACGATCCCGTGGACACACAATGTTGCGCTGGCAATTCGGTCCATAGTCGGCATTATTTCCTCGCGTCTTCGCGGCCTGTCGCGAAAGCCGTCTCAAGATGCATGATGCATATCGTTGTCATTCACGAGGGCCCCAACATGAATCCCGCCAATCTCCCGTTCGATACCGAAGCCATGTTGCAGGGCCTGCGCCACTGGGTGGAATGCGAAAGTCCGACCTGGGACCGCAATGCCGTCAATCGGATGCTCGATCTCGCCGCGCGCGAGATGGCGCTGGCCGGCGCGACCATCGAGCGTATTCGAGGGCGGATGGGCTTCGGGGATTGCATCCGTGCCCGCTTCCCGCATCCGAAACAGGGCGAGCCCGGCATCCTGATCGCCGGCCATCTCGACACCGTGCATCCGGTCGGCACGCTGGAGAAACTGCCGTGGCGGCGCGAGGGCGACAAATGCTACGGCCCGGGCATCTTCGACATGAAGGGCGGCAATTATCTCTCGCTGGAGGCGATCCGCCAGTTGCAGCGCGCCGCCTTTGTCACACCGCTGCCGATCACTTTCCTGCTGACGCCCGACGAGGAAGTCGGCACGCCGAGCGTGCGCGATGTCGTCGAGGCGGAAGCCGCGCGCAACAAATATGTGCTGGTGCCGGAGCCCGGCCGCGAAGATAATGGCGTGGTCACTGGCCGCTACGCCATCGCCCGCTTCAATCTCGAAGCCACGGGCAGACCGAGTCATGCCGGCGCGACGCTGTCCTCGGGTCGCTCCGCGATCCGCGAGATGGCGCGTCAGATCATCGCTATCGATGCGATGACCGGCCCCGATTGCACTTTTAGCGTCGGCGTCGTCCACGGCGGCCAGTGGGTGAACTGCGTCGCCACCACCGCGACCGGCGAAGCCCTCAGCATGGCCAAACGTCAAAGCGACCTCGATCGCGGCGTCGAACGAATGCTTGCCCTCTCCGGCACCCACGACGACGTGACCTTCACCGTCACGCGCGGGGTAACCCGCCCGGTGTGGGAGCCCGACGCCGGAACCATGGCGCTGTATGAAAAGGCGCGCGGCATAGCTCAGCAAATGGGCATGGAGTTGCCGCACGGGAGCGTCGGCGGCGGCTCCGACGCCAACTTCACCGGCGCCATGGGCATCCCTTCGCTCGACGGGCTCGGCGTGCGTGGCGGCGGCGTGCATACGCTCAACGAGCATATCGAGGTGGGCAGCCTTGCCGAGCGCGGCCGCCTGATGGCAGGCTTGCTGGCGACGCTGGAATGACGTGTCCGGCAAGTTCCACACCGGGGCGTGCTCGATGGCATGGAATTGGCATGTAGAAATTCTGGCAGGAGCAATTCCGGCGGAGCCCTCATCGGGCAACCGGCGCGGAATTTCGCAGCGAGCGGACGCAAACACGTCACGCGAGAGCGAAACGACCGGGTGACGAAACGGGCGGCGAAATGAGAATATTGACAACACGCCGGCCGTCACGGCCATCATACGCATCGTATCGCGATGCGCGACAAGGTGGGGACGAATGCTGGGATATCTGATCCGCCGCATCCTGGCCGCCATCCCCGTGATGGGTGTGGTGGCGCTGTTCGTGTTTCTGCTGCTACGGCTGACGCCGGGCGATCCCGCCGCCATTCTTGCCGGCGACAACGCCACACCCGAGCAACTCGACCGCATCCGTGCGTCGCTCGGCCTGAACGAACCGCTCTACACTCAGTTCTTCACCTGGATCGGCAAGTTGCTGCACGGCGATTTCGGCGTATCCCTTATTTCCAATATTCCAGTTATCACCATGATCGGCAGGCGCATCGAGCCCACGCTGAGCATCGCGATCGCCACCATCATCCTCACCGTAATCGTCGCGGTGCCGCTGGGCGTCGTCGCCGCCTGGAAGCACGGCACCTGGATCGATCGTTTCGTGATGGCGCTGTCGGTGATCGGCTTCTCGGTGCCGGTGTTCGTGATCGGCTATGTCCTCATTCAGGTCTTCGCCATCGACCTGCGCTGGCTGCCGGTTCAGGGCTATCGCAGTTTCGCGCGCGGCTTCGGCCCGTTCTTCGAACGCATCGCGCTGCCGACGCTGACGCTCTCCTTCATCTATATCGCGCTGATCGCACGCATGACCCGCGCCGCGATGCTCGACGTGCTCGATGAAGACTACATCCGAACGGCACGTGCCAAGGGTATCGCCGAACACAGCGTGCTGTTGCGGCACGCCCTGCGCAACGCTGCGGTGCCGGTGATCACCGTAATCGGCACCGGCTTCGCACTCCTGATCTCAGGCGTCGTCGTCACCGAGACGGTCTTCAACCTGCCGGGCATCGGCCGCCTCACCGTCGATGCGGTGCTGGCGCGCGACTATCCCGTCATTCAGGCGATGATCCTGTTGACCAGCGGCATTTACGTCGGGGTCAATCTGCTGATCGATCTCTCCTACACCCTGCTCGATCCGAGGATTCGTTACTGATGGCTGTTGACGCCCTGCCAGATCCTTCGCTCCGGCTCACGCCGCGTCGCCTCGGCCGCAATCTGCTACGCTCGAATCCGATCATTGCGATCGCGGCGATATGCCTCGCGGTCATCGTGCTGATGGCGATTTTCGCGCCGCTGATTGCGCCGCACGATCCGCAACTGCTGGCGCCGGCGCAGCGACTGAAGCCTGCCAGCGCCGAATATCCGCTCGGCACCGACGCCTTCGGGCGCGACGTGCTCTCGCGCGTTATCTATGGCGGTCGTGTGTCGCTGCTGATCGGGCTCGGCTCCGCGGTCTTCAGCGTCGTGATCGGACTCCTGATCGGTCTCGTCTCCGGCTTCTTCAAATGGGTCGACGCCATCCTGATGCGCATCATGGACGGCCTGATGGCGATCCCGGCGATCCTGCTGGCGATCGCGGTGGTGTCGTTGTCGGGCGCCAGCCTGATGACAGTGCTGATCGCCATCACCATTCCTGAAGTGCCGCGGGTGGCGCGACTGGTGCGCTCGGTGGTGCTGACGGCGCGCGAGGAGCCCTATGTCGAAGCGGCGATCTCGGTCGGCACCAGCCTGCCGAAGATCATGTGGCGACACCTGATGCCCAACACCATCGCGCCGCTGATCGTGCAAGGCACCTACGTCTGCGCCTCCGCCATTCTCGTCGAGGCGATCCTGTCGTTTCTCGGCTGCGGTATCAGCCCGGAGATTCCGACCTGGGGTAACATCATGGCGGAAGGCCGTGCGTTCTTTCAGATCAAGCCGTCGCTGATCTTCTGGCCGGGTCTGCTGCTGTCGGTCGCCATCCTTTCCGTCAATCTGATCGGCGACGCGGCACGCGACGCACTCGACCCACGAATGAAGCAGCGCGAGGCCCGCCAATGACCGTTACCTCATCCGCGCCCGTCGTTCTCGACGTCCAAGATCTCGTCGTCTCCGTCGGCAGCCAAGCCGACGCGCCTCGCATCATCGACGGCGTTTCGCTGCAGGTGCGCCAGGGCGAAACCCTGTGCGTCGTCGGCGAAAGCGGTTCGGGCAAATCGGTGACATCGCTCACCGTGATGGGTCTGTTGCCGAAAAAGGTGCTGATTCCCACGCGTGGCAAGGTCACGCTGGCCGGCGAGGACATTCTGTCGGCCGGCGACCGGCGGCTGCGGCAGTTGCGCGCCACTACCATGGCGATGATCTTCCAGGAACCTATGACCGCGCTCAATCCGGTGGTGCCGGTCGGCAAGCAGATCGACGAGGTACTTCGCGCTCACACCAGCCTCGATGCGCGCGCGCGGCGCGAACGCATTCTCGCGATGATGGAACAGGTGCGGCTGCCGGACGTGACGCGCATCTTCAAGTCGTATCCGCATCAACTTTCCGGCGGACAGCGCCAGCGCATCATGATCGCGATGGCCCTGGTGCTCGAACCGAAGCTCCTGATCGCCGACGAACCGACCACCGCGCTCGATGTCACCACGCAGAAGCAGATTCTGGCGCTGATCCGTGACCTTCAGCGCGACCATGGCACGGCGGTGCTGTTCATCACGCACGACATGGGCGTGGTGGCGGAAATCGCCGACCGCGTGGTGGTGATGCGCAAAGGCAAAGTGGTGGAAACCGGCGCGCTCGACGAGGTGCTGCGCGCACCGACCATGGAATATACCCGTAACCTGCTGTCATCGGTGCCGAGCCTGATCCCGCGCGCGGCGCGACCTGCCTCGCGTGAACCGATCGTTCTGGAAACCAACGACCTCAACAAGGTTTACCGTCAGCATTCGCTGTTCGGCGGAGCCCGCGAGGTGGCGGCGGCGCAAAACGTGACGCTGACGCTGCGCAAGGGCCGTACGCTCGGCATCGTCGGTGAAAGCGGCTCGGGCAAGTCCACGGTGGCGCGCTGCATCGTGCGGTTGATCGATCCCACCTCCGGCAGCGTCCGCCTCGTCGGTCGGGAAATTTCGGAGTTGTCCCGCCCCGCCTTACGCCCGCACCGCAAGCGCATCCAGATCGTATTCCAGGATCCATACCGCTCGCTCAACCCGCGCGTCACCGTCGGCGAAACCATTGCGGAGGGCCCCGTGAACTACGGCGTGCCGCATGCCGAGGCGATCCGGCGGGCCGGCGAACTGCTCGAGCTTGTCGATCTGCCCGCCGATGCCATCACGCGTTATCCGCATCAATTCTCCGGCGGCCAGCGTCAACGCATTGCCATCGCCCGCGCGCTGGCGCTGGACCCGGATGTACTGGTGGCGGACGAGGCCGTGTCGGCGCTCGACGTCTCGGTGCAGGCGCAGGTGCTGGACCTGCTCGACGAGATCCAGTCGCGCCTCGGCATCGCGTTGTTGTTCATCACCCACGATCTGCGCGTCGCCGCGCAGATCTGCGACGAAGTGGTGGTGATGCAGCATGGCCGCGTCGTCGAACAGGGGCCGGCGGGGGAAATCCTCACCAATCCGCAGCAAGCCTACACCCGGCAATTGCTGGAAGCCGCCCCCGGCCGCCATTGGGACTTCGCCAATTTCCGGCCGGTCGCCGCCACGCAACATGATGCGGCCCCGCCGGTTTGACGATTCAGCCGCCGCCGTCATTGCGAGCGAAGCGAAGCAATTCAGATTTGAACTCAAGCTATGCCGAACCGGATTGCTTCGTCGCTTGCGCTCCTCGCAATGACGCGACTAACGTTGTCGCTCAGCGACATTTTATCGGAATAACTCCATGACCCGTATCGCCGTCGGCGGCTTTCTGCACGAGACCAACACCTTCGCGCCCACCAAGGCGACCTACGCCGATTTCGTCCATGGCGGCGGCTGGCCGGCGATGACCCATGGCTCCGACGTATTGAAGGTGATGCGCGGCATCAATGTCGGCCTCGCGGGTTTCGTCGACGACGCTGTGGCGCGCGGGTGGGAATTGATCCCGACCATTGCCTGCGGCGCCAGCCCCTGCGCGCATGTGACCAGGGACGCCTATGAGCGCGTCGCTCAGGAGATGGTCGAGGGCATCGCCAATGCCGACGCACTCGACGCGGTCTATCTCGATCTGCATGGCGCGATGGTCACCGAACATCTCGACGACGGCGAAGGCGAATTGCTGGCGCGCGTGCGCAAGGTCATCGGACCCGACCTGCCGCTGGTAGTGAGCCTCGACCTGCACGCCAATGTCACGCCCGAGATGGTGGAGCACGCCGATGCATTGATCGCCTATCGCACCTACCCCCATGTCGACATGGCCGATACCGGCCGCGCCTCGGCAAGGCATCTCGCGCTGCTGCTGGAGAGCAAGCAGCGCTTCGCGAAAGCCTTCCGGCAACTGCCGTTCCTGATTCCGATCAGTTGGCAATGCACCTTCGATCAGCCGACGAAGGGCATCTACGACAAGCTGGCCGCGCTGGAAAACGACGCGGTGCCGACGCTGTCGTTCGCGCCGGGCTTTCCCGCCGCCGATTTTCCCGGCTGCGGCCCCACCGTGTTCGCCTATGGCCTCACCCAGGCGGACGCGGATGCGGCGGCGGACGCCATCGCGCAACTCGTCATCGGCCATGAGGATGACTTCGACGGAAAAATCTATTCGCCCGACGAAGGCGTGCAGCACGCGATGCAACTGGCGAAGGCCGCGCGAAAGCCGATCGTGATCGCCGACACGCAGGACAATCCCGGCGCCGGCGGCGATTCCGACACGACCGGAATGTTGCGGGCGCTGGTGCGCAACAAGGCGACGCGCGCCGCGACCGGCGCGATCTACGATCCGGCGTCCGCCAAGGCCGCGCACGCCGCCGGCGAAGGCGCGAAAGTGACGCTGCAACTCGGCGGCAAGTCCGGCATTCCGGGCGACGCGCCGTATGAGGCGACCTTCGTCGTCGAGAAATTGTCCGACGGCAAATTCGTCGCGCCCGGTCCCTACTATGGCGGCCGCGACATGGACATGGGCCCGTCCGCCTGCCTGCGCATCGACGACGTACGCGTCGTGGTGTCGTCGCACAAGGCGCAACTCGCCGATCAGGCGATGTACCGCTATGTCGGCATCGAGCCGACCGAACAGGCGATCCTCGTCAACAAGAGCTCGGTGCATTTCCGCGCCGACTTCGAGCCGATCGCCGAGACGCTGCTGATCTGCGCCGCACCCGGCGCGATGCCGGCGGACACCGCCTCGCTGCCATGGACGCGGCTGCGCAACGGTATCCGCATCAAGCCGAACGGCCCGGCCTTCGCGCCCAAAGCCTGAGAGCAGAACGACGCCCGATCATGATGCCTTTTGCCGGCGGCAGCGGAAATATCGACAACATCGCGCTGCCGATCTCGCTGGTCGCCGCCGTCCTTTATCTGCTCATGCTGGGGCAAGGACCATCGTGGCGGCTCTCCGTCGTCAAGACGTTCTCGACTTCCCTGCTCGCGTTCATCGCGTGGCACATGGGAGGGCCCGCCTTGCTTGTCGCGGGGTTGGCGCTGAGCGCCATCGGCGATTTCCTCCTGTCACGGGACGACGAGAGGGCTTTCATCGGTGGACTGGTCAGCTTCCTCGTCGCGCATGTCGCCTACATCGTGTTGTTCGCCCGCATCGGGGAAAGCGCGTCGGTGCTTCTGTCCATGCCGCTCGTGCTGGCGGCAGCGGTCTTGGTGGCTATCAGCCTGGCGCTGCTTCGGATCATCCTGCGACACGTTTCGAACGAACTGCGGCTCCCGGTGATGATGTATTGCATGGCGCTGGTGCTGATGGGATTGACCGCGCTTGCGACCGAACGACCGCCGATCATCGCCGGCGCGATGATGTTCGTTGCCTCGGACGCCATTCTGGCTTGGGAGAAATTCGTGGAGCCCGCCGGGTCCACCCGCAAGCCGCCGATGCGGATCGCGGTGTGGGTGCTCTACTACGCCGCGCAGCTCACGTTCCTGCTCGCTTTCGCGATGCGCTGATCGAGGACGAGCAAAACAAAGCCGGCGCGATAGCGGCGTCTGAAGGGTGATTTGAGGACCGCGCGAGCAATGGTGCGGGCGACCGGAATCGAACCGGTACAGGCCTTGCGGCCCTACGGATTTTAAGTCCGTTGCGTCTACCAATTTCGCCACGCCCGCGTGCGCCGCCCGCTTATAGAGCATGATCCCGAAAAGTGGGAACCGGTTTTCGAAAAAGATCATACTCCAAGGGAAGAAAGCAGGCTGCAAGGCGCGCCACCAGGCGGGGAGCAGCCATGAGGGGCACGGTCGTCCATTCACTTGACCGTCGCGAAGGTGCGGCCGAAGATGCGCTCCGCACGATGCTTGGAACCGACGCGAGCGCGACGATTTCGATGCACCTAGACCGCCGCAGACCAATCCCAGACGAACGGAAACCCCCATGCCCACAATCGAGCGTATTGAAGGCTTTGCCGACGAACTGACTGCGATCCGCCGCGATCTTCACGCCCATCCCGAAATTGGCTTCGAGGAGCAGCGCACCTCCGGCATCGTCGCCGACAAGCTGGCGCAATGGGGCATCGAGGTGCATCGCGGGCTCGGCGGCACCGGCGTGGTCGGCGTGCTCAAGGGCAACGGTAACGGCGGCAAGCGCATCGGCCTGCGCGCCGACATGGACGCGCTGCCGATGGAGGAAAACACCAACCTGCCGTGGCGCTCCACCATTCCCGGCCGCTTCCACGGCTGCGGCCACGACGGCCACACCACCATCCTGCTCGGCACCGCACGCTATCTCGCCGAGACGAAGAACTTCGACGGCACCGTGCATTTCATTTTCCAGCCGGCCGAGGAAGGGCTCGGCGGCGCGCGCGCGATGCTCAAGGACGGCCTGTTCGAAAGATTTCCGTGCGACGAAATCTACGGCATTCACAATGCGCCGGACCTCAAGCACGGCGAACTGGTGATCTCGCCCGGCCCCAGCATGGCCAGCGCCGACTTCTTCGACATCACCATCACCGGCTTCGGCGCGCACGGCGCGATGCCAGAGCGTTCGCGCGATCCGGTGGTGATCGCGATGAATCTCGGACAGGCCTTGCAAAGCATCGTCAGCCGCAACGTCGACCCGCTCCATGCGGCTGTTCTGTCGATTACGCAGATACACGCCGGCTCCGCCTACAACGTGATTCCCAACGAAGCCACCCTCGCCGGCACCGTCCGCACCTTCGACCAGCCGACCCGTATGCAGATCCGCGAGCGCATGAAGACTATCGCCGCCGGCATGGCGCAGGCGTTCGGCGTGGAAATCAAGGTCGAGATTCGCGACATCTTCAGCGTGCTGATCAACAGCGACGAGCACTCCAAGGTGGTGTTCGACGTGGCGCGCACCGTGCTTGATCCCAAGAACGTCGCCATCAAGGAAACGCCGCGCATGGGCAGCGAGGACTTCGCCGATATGCTGCTGGCGGTGCCGGGCGCTTACTTCTGGCTCGGCCATGACGGCTCGGTGCCGGTGCACAATCCGGGCTTCACTCTCGACGACAAGATTTTGCCGGTCGGCGCCAGCATGTTCGCCCGCATCGTTGAGACGCGGCTGCCGGTGTCGGCATGACGGCACTGCACGACCTGAGCGCCGTCGAACTGCTCGCCGGCTATCACGGCAAGCAATTCTCACCCAGCGAGGTGCTTGAAGATGTCCTCGCCCACGTCGCCAACTGGGAGCCGCATATCCACGCGCTCTATGCGTTCGATCCGGACGGCGCGCGTTCCATCGCGAAAGCCTCAACCGAACGCTGGCGCAAGGGCGAGCCGATCGGCTCGCTCGACGGCGTGCCGATCACCATCAAGGAGAACATCGCCACCAAGGGCGTGCCGGTGCCGCTCGGCGCGGCAACCACCACGCTCGTGTCCGCGCCTGTCGATGCACCGCAGGCGGCGCGCGTGCGCGAAGCCGGCGCGGTGATCTTCTCCAAGACCACGATGCCGGATTACGGCATGTTGTCGTCGGGGCTTTCCAGCTTTCATCCCCTCACCCGCAATCCGTGGAACGTCCGGATGAATCCCGGCGGCTCCAGCGCCGGTGCCGGCGCCGCCGGCGCCGCCGGCTATGGCCCGCTGCATCTCGGCACCGATATCGGCGGTTCGGTGCGGCTGCCGGCCTGCTGGTGCGGTATCTTCGCGCTCAAGCCGAGCCTCGGCCGCGTGCCGATCGATCCGCCCTATGTCGGCCGCGTCACCGGCCCGATGACCCGCACCGTCGATGACGCGGCGCTGCTGATGAGCGTGTTGTCGCAACCCGATCCGCGCGACGGCATGAGCCTGCCGCCGGCCGACATCGACTGGCCCGCGCTCGAGGTCTCGCTGAAGGGCAAGCGCATCGGCCTGATGCTCGACCTCGGCTTCGGCGACAGACTGGAAGGCGATGTGCGCGCCACGGTGACGGCCGCCGCCCGGGCATTTGAGTCGGCCGGCGCATCGGTGCGTGACGTTTCCGGCGTCATGACCCGCGAGACGCTCGACGGGCTCGACGCCTTCTGGCGCGCACGCTCGTGGGACGATCTCTCGCGGATGCCGCCCGAGGTTCGCGCCAAGGCGCTGCCTTACATCTATCAGTGGGCGGAGGGCGGCGCGAAGCTCTCCGGCGTCGACGTGGTGCGCGGCTTCAACGCAACCATGACGATCCGCGCTGCGGCGGCGCAATTGTTCGCCGATCTCGATTACGTCATCTCCCCGGTGTCGCCGGTCGTGAAGTTCGCCGCCGAAAACGCCGCTCCGGGTAACGATCCGCAGAAGCCATTCGAGCACATCGTCTACACGGTGCCGTGGAATATGGCGGAGAATCCGGCAGCGTCGATCAACGGCGGCTACGACGTTGACGGCTTCCCGATCGGCGTGCAGATCATCGGCCGCCGCTTCGACGATCTCGGCGTGCTGCGGATGGCGAAAGCGTTCGAGGATTTGCGCGGCCCGCAGAAGCCGTGGCCGGTGCCGCCGAACAATTGATACCGCTCTTTCGTCATTGCGAGCGAAGCGAAGCAATCCAGAAAGCCACAAGCTAGAACTGGATTGCTTCGTCGCTTCGCTCCTCGCAATGACGATTGGAAATACCTCTAAGAAAAGGAAAAGCTCCGCATGGCCTACGAGACCATCAAATACAACGTCGCCGATCAGATCCTGACCATCACGTTGAACCGCCCGGACAAGCTCAACGCGTTCAACATGACAATGATGAACGAACTGATCGACGCCTTCGACAAGGCCGACGCCGACGACAACGTGCGCGCCATCATCGTCACCGGCGAAGGCCGTGGCTTCTGCGCCGGCGCCGACCTGTCATCCGGCGGCGACACCTTCGACCGCGACGCCAAGCGCGGCCCGGCCAAGCGCCTCGCGGGCGGCGCCGTCGATTACAGCGATCCCGGCATTCGCGACGGCGGCGGACAGGTGACGCTGCGCATCTTCAAGTGCCTCAAGCCGGTGATCGGCGCGATCAACGGTCCGGCCGTCGGTATCGGCGTCACCATGCAATTGCCGATGGACATCCGCATCGCGTCGGAAAACGCGCGCTTCGGCTTCGTGTTCTCCCAGCGCGGCATCGTGCCGGAAGCGGCGTCGAGCTGGTTCCTGCCGCGCCTCGTCGGCATCTCGCAGGCGCTGGAGTGGTGTTACTCCGGCCGCGTCTTCCCGGCGCAGGAAGCCCTCGCCGGCGGCCTCGTCAGCAAGGTGGTGGCGCCGGATCAACTGATCCCGACCGCACGCGAACTGGCGCGCTCCTTCATCGACAAGACCGCGCCGGTATCGATCGCGCTGATCCGCCAGCAGATGTGGCGGCTGATGGGCGCCGACGATCCGATGGAAGCGCACAAGGTCGACAGCCGCGGCATCTACGCGCGCGGGCGGTCCGACGACGTCAAGGAAGGCGTGATGTCATTCCTGGAGAAGCGCCCGGCGCAATTCAAGAACAAGGTGTCGTCGGACATGCCCGACTATTTCCCGTGGTGGACCGAGCGGGAATACAAGTAAGTAATTCCGTCATTGCGAGCGAAGCGAAGCAATCCAGTCTTCCTTCAAGATTCTGAGTTTCTTCGTCGCTTCGCTCCTCGCAATGACGGAAACGAATTTACTCCATCGTCAGTGCGACCCGACCGATCGCCTTGCGGTCGATCAGAAGCCGCATCGCCTTGGCGACATCCTCGAACGGCAGGCGATGCGAGATGTTGGGGCGAATCTTGCCCGCTTCGGCCCATTCGAACAGCGCCTTCATGCGGGCCTTGCCGAGTTCGGGATCGCGCCGCACGGCTTCTCCGGCGCGCACGCCGAGCACACTCGCACCCTTGATCAGCAGCAGATTGGTTTTCGCAAGCCCGATGCCACCGGTGAAGCCGATCACCAGCATCCGCGCGCCCCACGCAATGCAACGCTGGCTCGCCTCGAAGATCTCGCCGCCGACCGGATCGAACACCGCATCGACGCCCTTCCCGCCGGTCAGCCGCTTCACCGCGTCCTGAAACGGCTCGCGCTTGTACAACACAAGATGATCGGCGCCCCGCGCCTTCGCCACCGCGAGCTTCTTTTCGCTCGATGCCGCAGCGATCACCGTCGCGCCCAGCAGCTTGCCGATCTCCACCGCCGCCAGTCCGACGCCACCGCCGGCGCCGTGCACCAGAAGTGTTTCACCTGGCTTGATCTGCCCGCGATCGATCAGCGCGTGATAGGCGGTGCCGTGGGCCGCGAGAAACGTCGCGCCCTCCGCGTAGTCGAAATTCGACGGCAGCGGTGCGAGATGCTCCGGCGTTACCGCCACCCGTTCCGCGAACGCGCCATTTCGCAGCTTGACGATCACGCGCTCGCCGACACTGACATCACGCACGTCGCTGCCGACTTCGATCACCTCGCCGGCCGCTTCCATGCCGGGAATGAAGGGAAGATCGGGCTTGAACTGATACTGACCAGCCACCATCAGCACGTCGGGAAAATTCAGGCCGGCGGCGCGGATGGCGACCCGGACCTTGCCCGGCGCGAGCGGCATGGAGCAGATTGTTTCGACGCGCAGGGTTTCCGGCGCGCCGAGTTCGCGGCAAATAACGGCCCGCGACATCAGCTTTTGCCTGCCTTGCGACGCAGGATCGCCTCGCGGATCAACGGTAGTCGATCGTTGCCGAAATACATGTCGGTCTTGTCGACATAGATCGTCGGCGAGCCGAAACCGCCGCGCGCGATCACTTCGTCGGTGTTGGCCTTGAGCTGATCCTTCACCGCCTGCTCTCCGATGCCGACGAAGAATTTTCCCGGATCGATGCCGTTCGCCTTGCAGATGTCGGCCAGCACGGCGTCCTGCGAGATGTCCTTGTCGTCGCCCCAATAGGCCTTGAACACGTCGGTCGCGAACGGCACCATCGCCTCGTTGCCGAGCCAGATGCAGCCGCGCATCGCCTTCACGCTGTTCACCGGAAACACCGTCGGCGGCATCTTGATCGCAAGCCCCGCGGAGCGCGCCCAATCGGCGAGATCTTTCAGCATGTAGCGCGCCTTCGGTACCACCGGCTTTTCGCGCGATGCGTAGACGCTGGGATTGACGGTGTTAAACACGCCGCCGACCAGGATCGGTCGCCACGTGATCGGAACATTCAATTCCTTCGCCAGCGGCTGGATATTGTGGAAGGCGAGATACGTCCACGGACTGGAGCAGTCGAAAAAGAACTCGATCATGAGGCTGCGTTCCCTCGTTTAGGTTTGTTGTTGCGGCGCCGACGCCGCATTCGTTCCGAACATGATCCGCCGCGCTTCCGCGCTGAACGGCTCCTTGACGAACTTGCCCACCGCCAGCCCGGCCTGCACCTGCGGCCGCGCCCGCACCTCGGCATACCAGCGTTTGACGTTGGGATAGTCGTCGAGCGTAAAGCCCTGCGCCTTGTGCGTCATGGTCCAGGGAAAGCAGGCAATGTCGGCGATGGAGTAGTCGCCCGCCACAAAGGCCCCCGTCTTGCCCAGTTGCGTATCGAGCACGCCGTAGAGCCGCGCCGCCTCGCGGCGGTAACGATCGATGGCATAGGGAATTTTCTCGGCCGCATAGAGCAGGAAATGCCCGTGCTGGCCGAGCATCGGGCCGAGCCCGCCCATCTGCCACATCACCCACTGGATAGCCCGCGTGCGGCCGCGCATGTCGGTCGGCAGCAACCGTCCGGTCTTCTCTGCGAGATAGATCAGGATCGCGCCGGTCTCGAACACGGAGATCGGCTCGCCGCCGTCGGCGGGCGCGCGGTCAACGATCGCGGGAATGCGATTGTTGGGGCTGATGGCGAGAAATTCCGGCTTGAACTGATCGCCGGCGCGAATATCGACCGGAATCACGTTGTAGGGGATGCCCAGTTCCTCGAGCATGATCGTGATCTTCCAGCCGTTCGGCGTCGGGGCGTAGTGCAGATCGATCATGCGCGGTCCGATTTGGGGTGCGGCGGCATCCTAACCTCCCCTCGGCAATTCGACCAACACCCCACGCAACATATGTACGCAGCGCCTTGGACATGGCACACCTGTGCCCGCGCGACCCGCAAGAATGCGATGGCGCCAACATTTTCCGGGAGGCGACACATGCTGTTTCCAGCCACCAACGCCGGCTCGTTGCCAAAACCCGAATGGCTCGCGGAGCCCAACACGCTATGGGCGCCGTGGAAATCCAGGGGCGCCGAACTGGCGCGTGCCAAACGCGATGCCACCCTGCTGGCACTGAAACTTCAGGAAGATGCCGGTCTCGATATCGTGACCGAAGGCGAACAGTCGCGGCAGCACTTCGTCCACGGCTTTCTTGAAAACGTCGAGGGCATCGACTTCGTCAACAAGGTCGAGATGGGCATCCGCAACGACCGCTACAAAGCAATGGTGCCGCAGGTGGTGGCGCCGCTGCGTCTCAAGGGCCGCGTTCACGCCATCGAAGCGCGGATCGCACGCGCCCACACCCGTCGCCGGTTGAAGTTCACCCTGCCTGGCCCGATGACCCTGATCGACACCATCGCGGACCGCCACTACGGCGACCGGGTCAAGATGGCATTCGCCTTCGCGGAACTGCTCAACGAGGAGGCCCGCGCACTGCAGGCCGACGGTGTCGATGTGATCCAGTTCGACGAACCGGCGTTCAACGTCTACATGGCGGAGGTCAATGACTGGGGTATCGCGGCGTTGGAACGCGCCGCTCAGGGCCTCACCTGCACTACCGCCGTGCACATCTGCTACGGCTACGGCATCCAGGCCAATATCGACTGGAAACAGGGCCTCGGCGCCGAATGGCGGCAATACGAGCAGATCTTTCCGGCCATCGCCAAAAGCGCGATCCAGCAGGTGGCGATCGAATGTGTCAACTCGCGGGTGCCGCTCGACCTCATGGCGCTGCTCGACGGCAAGGTCATTCAGGCCGGAGTCATCGACGTCGCCAATGACCGCGTCGAAACACCAGAGGGGATCGTCGCAACGGTCAAATCGGTGATGAAGTTCGTGCCGAAGGAGCGCATCGTCCTCACCACGAACTGCGGCATGGCGCCGATGCACCGCGACATCGCCGAAGCAAAGCTCAACGCGCTCGGCGCGGGCGCGAAGCTGGCAAGGGAACGGCTGGGGTAAGATCAAAACCACGACCGACCGAGGGATCGACGGGCGCTCAAGTTCGTCCTGCCGTCCTTTCTGGGCCGTCTCTTACGAAAAGCTGACAGCACTCGGATGCAACACCGGCCGATAGCCCGCCCGCAGGGCGCGCAGCGTCGAGGGCGGCGTGATCAGTCGCACGTCATCCGTCGGCACGTCCGTCGGCCGGTAGCCGTCGAACGACCAGTACAATGCCTTGCCCTTGACGATCAGAAACGTTTCGCCGCCGGCACAAACCATTGCACCATCCGGCAAGGCTCCCGTTGGGTCGGGCAACGGATGCAACCGCTTCACGCGGCCGTCGAGGCGTTCGCCGTGCAGCGCGTCGTCCATCTCCTTCGCGCGGGGCGGCGGCACGCCGTTGCCGCCCGCCCACGCCGCGCGGAATCGATTGGCGTCGTCGCGTCGGCAGAAGAAGCACGGCCGATGCCCCGCGGCCAATGCCGTCGCCTCATCGAGGAAGAACAATTCCGTCCAGCTCTGTCGCGCCATCACCGCGCGCCGCCAGCCGCGAAATTCGCAGACGCAAGCGATCCACGCGCGGCTCGACCAGCGCCGCGTCAGCAACGTCCGCGTCGCGGGATCGTGAATGATGCCGCGATTGCCGGTGAACATGCCCCGCTGCGGCACCGCAACGATTTCGCCCAGCGGCGTGACGCGGTTTTGCAGCGGCATCGATCCCTCCTCCGTCATTGCGAGCGAAGCGATGCAATCCAGTCTTTCCTGTTCAGGTCTGGATTGCTCCGCCGCTGACGCTTTTCGCAACAACGCGTATCACGCCGCGCCGTCGCGGATCGGCGGCTGGAACGACAGGCCGGTGTCCCACGGAAAGAAAATCCAGGTGTCCTGCGAGACTTCGGTGATAAACGTATCCACCAGCGGCTTGCCCATCGGCTTGGCGTAGACCGCCGCAATATGCGCCTGCGGAAACATCTCGCGCACCACCCGCGCGGTGGTGCCGGTGTCGACCAGATCGTCGATTACCAGCAGGCCCTTGCCGCCCTCGCCGCACAGCCGCGCGATCTGGTCGGAAACGCCCTTGAGCATCTTGATGTCGCCCTTGGTGGTGTGGTCGTAGCTGGCGAGGCAGATGGTATCGATGGTGCGCAGGCCGAGTTCGCGCGCCACGATCGCCGCCGGCACCAGACCGCCGCGCGTCACTGCCGCCAGCGCCTGAAACGGCCCGGCGCCGTTGAGCCGCCACGCCAGCACCCGCGCGTCGCGATGGAATTGATCCCACGACACCGGGAACGCTTTGTCGGCGCGCGCCTGCGCTTCGCTGTCGGAAATCCGCTCGGCCATGGCCTCACCCGTTCAGCGCCCGGCGTTCAATTCCGCTAGCATCGCCTTCACCGCCTCCATCGCCGCGGTCAGCCTGGCCTGATCGCGTGCGCGCACCACGAGGTTGGTGTTCGGCTTCTGGTCCTCATCGAGAAACGGATAGCTGCCGATGATCGTTTCGGGATGGGCGTTGGCGATCGCACGCAACGGGCCGCCGATATCGCCCTCGCGTGCGTTGGCGCGCACCGATTCCGATAGCATCCGCACGCCGGTCTTCAGCTTCGGCGCGACGATATCCATCATCGCCTGCATGATCGAGGGCACGCCCGCCATCACGATGACGTTGCCAATCATGAAGCCGGGCGCAAGGATGGTGGCGCTTTGAATCAAATCCGCGCCGTCGGGAATGCGGGCCATGCGCAGCCGCGCCTCGTTGAGGTCCTGCCCGGCGAACCGCTCGCGAAACCGCGCCACCACCTCCGGGTGATGATCGATGCCGACGCCGAACGCCTTCGCGACGCTGTCGGCGGTAATGTCGTCGTGGGTCGGTCCGATCCCGCCGGTGGTAAAGACGTAGGTGTACCGCTTTCGCAGCGCGTCGAGCGCGGCGACGATATCCTCCTCGTCGTCGGCGACCACCCGCACTTCCTTGAGGTCGATCCCGATATTGGAGAGGTACTCGGCGATGAAGCCGATGTTCTTGTCCTTGGTGCGCCCGGAGAGAATTTCATCGCCGATCACCAGAATGCCTGCCGTCACAATCTCGCTCATGGCGTCTCCTCACCCCGATCAACGCGGCCGCGCAATCATATCCAGAGCAAATGCCTCCGAATTGTGCAATAGCCCGCCCTCACTTCAGGCATGTCGCGAAAAGCATCGCGCCAAAGCCCCAATCTTCCCTGCATATCGTGCTGGCCCGACCCTTGCTACCTCCGTTTCTGCGAATTCACCGTTCGCAGCGATCTGGAGGTCTTGCATCCGATGTCCATTGCGTTCGACGAGATGAACGGGGCCGGAAATACCATTCGTCCGGCATACGAGGAGCTGGCGCGCTGGCTGGGTGAAATCCCGTCCGACGGGCTGGAATTTCGCCGGCAGGAAGCCGAACTACTGTTCCGCCGGATCGGCATCACCTTTGCGGTCTACGGCGATACCGCGGCGCAAGAGCGGCTGATCCCCTTCGACGTCGTCCCTCGCATCATCGCCGCCTCCGAATGGACCGTTCTGGAGAGCGGCCTACGGCAGCGGGTGCAGGCCATCAACATGTTTCTGCGGGACATCTATCACGACCGCGACATCCTGCGCGCCGGCCTGATCCCGAAGGAGTTGATCTATCAGAATCCGGTGTTCCGGCCCGAAATGAATGGCCTCAACATTCCCCACGATGTCTATGTGCATGTCGCAGGCATCGACGTGGTCCGCACCGGCCCCGAATGCTTCTTCGTGCTGGAGGACAATGCGCGCACGCCGTCCGGCGTCTCCTACATGCTGGAGAACCGCGAGATCATGATGCGGCTGTTTCCGGACCTGTTCGCGCGGCATCGCGTGGCCCCGGTCGAACGTTATCCGGAGGAGTTGCTGACGACGTTGAGTTCGGTGGCGCCACGCACCGCGTCGATCGAGCCGACCGTGGCGCTGCTGACGCCCGGTATCCACAACTCCGCCTTCTACGAACACTCGTTCCTCGCCGACAAACTCGGCGTCGAACTGGTGGAAGGACGCGACCTCATCGTGCGCAACGAGGAGGTGTTCATGCGCACCACCGAGGGCCTGAAGCGGATCGACGTACTGTACCGGCGGATCGACGACGACTATCTCGATCCCCTCAGCTTCCGCCCCGACTCGGCGCTCGGCGTGCCCGGACTGATGGCGGCCTATACCGCCGGCAACATCACGCTGGCCAACGCCGTCGGCACCGGCATCGCCGACGACAAGGCGATCTATAGTTACATGCCGGACATCATGCGCTTCTATCTCGGCGAGGAGCCGATCCTGAAGAACGTGCCGACCTGGCGCTGCCGCGAGCCCGACGAACTCGCCTACGTGCTGGATCACCTGAAGGACCTTGTGGTGAAGGAGGTGCACGGCTCGGGCGGCTACGGCATGTTGATCGGCCCCGCCTCCACCTGCGCGCAGATCGAGGCGTTCCGCGATCGACTGAAGCAAGCGCCCGAAACCTTCATCGCGCAGCCGACGCTGGCCCTGTCCACCTGCCCGACCTCCACCGCAAGCGGTCTTGCGCCGCGACATGTCGACCTGCGGCCGTTCGTGCTGACCGGACGCGAAGATGTCACCGTGGTCCCCGGCGGCCTCACCCGCGTCGCCCTGCAGGAGGGCTCGTTGGTGGTGAATTCCAGCCAGGGCGGCGGCACCAAGGACACCTGGATCCTTCACGACGGCGTCTGACCTTCCCTCGACAGAGACAATTTCATGCTTTCACGAACCGCAGAAAACCTGTTTTGGCTGGCCCGTTACGTCGAACGCGCAGAGTATCTTGCCCGAACCATCGAAGCGACGTTACGCGCCACCGCATTGCCGAGCGCCTATGTCGGCAAGACCAACGAGTGGGAATCCGCGCTGCTGACCGCGGGCGCCGCCGAGAGCTTCTATCGAACCCATGAGATCGCCGACGAGCGCAGCGTGGTCGCCCATTTGTCCTTCTCGAAGGAGAATCCCTCGTCGATCCGCAACTGCATCGACAACGCGCGCATCAACTCCCGCGCCATCCGCACCGCGCTCACCGGCGAAATGTGGGACACCATCAACAGCAGCTGGATCGAACTGCGCGGCATCTGGGATGCCGAGCGCTGGAGCCGTGAGCAACTGGCGAAATTTCTTCGCCTGGTCCAGGAATTATCGTTACGCTTCGACGGATCGGCCTATCGCACCATGCTGCGAAACGACGCGTACTGGTTTTCGCGACTGGGCCTGCATCTCGAACGCGCGGACAATACCGCGCGCATCCTCGACGTGAAGTATCATGTCCTGCTGCCGGACAAGGAGCATGTCGGCGGCCCGCTCGACTACTATCAATGGACCGCGATCCTGCGCTCCGTTTCCGCGCTTACGGCCTATCACTGGGTCTATCGCGATACGTTGAAACCCTGGCTGATCGCCGACCTGCTGATCCTCAACGAGAAGCTGCCGCGCTCGCTGGCGAGTTGCTACGGCAATCTGGTTCGCAACCTTGACCAGATTGGCGTCGCCTATGGTCAGCAGGGCCCCTCACAGCGTCACGCTCGCGGCATTCGCAACCGGCTCGAGCGCAGCCGGATGGACTCGGTCTTCCAGGCCGGACTGCACGAATTCATCCAGGAGTTCCTGTCCGACAACGCCAAGCTGGGCGACATCATCGCCACGCAATATCTCAACTGACTGCTCAGGATCGTCCCGCCATGCGGCTCCGAATCTCTCATTCCACCACCTATCGTTACGAGCCTCGCGCCGCCAGCATCATCCAGTTGCTGCGGCTGGCGCCACACGATCACGAGGGGCAATACATCGTCGATTGGCAGATCGGTGTGTCCTCCGACGCCCGCCTCCATCTGCAACACGACGCCTTCGGCAACCTGGTTCACATCCTGACGCAAGGTCCGACGTCGGAGATCACCATCAATGTCGACGGTCTGGTCGACACCAACGACACGCAGGGGATCGTGCGCGGAACGATGGAGCGTTTTCCGCCCGCCCTGTTTCTGCGGCCGACGGACCTGACTGCCAGCGACGCGGCCATCTCCGGGCTCGCCGACGAACTGCGCGGCGAGTTCAGCGCCGATACTCTGGGCTTGTTGCATGCGCTCATGGCGCAATTGAAACGCTCCATGACGTTCGATATCGATCCGACGCATCCGGGCACAACCGCGAGCGAGGCCTATGCGCTCAAGCGCGGCGTCTGCCAGGACTACGCCCATGTCTTTATCGCCTGCGCCCGCAGGGCCGGCGTGCCGGCGCGTTTCGTATCGGGACATTTCCTGCGTTCCGATGGCGTGGTCGAGCAACAGGCCGGCCACGCCTGGGCCGAGGCCTTCGTGCCCGATCTCGGCTGGATCGGCTTCGATCCCGCCAACGGCATCTGCGCCACCGAATCCCATGTGCGAGTCGCCACCGGCCTCGACTATCTCGGCGCGGCACCGGTGCGCGGCTCGCGCTACGGCGGCGGCTCGGAAATGCTGGACGTCGCCGTCTACGTCGACCAGGCCGGCTCCCAAAGCCAGAATTGAGCCGGTCACCCGCTGCTCGTTCTCCGCGATCCTGCTGCGGCAACATGCGCAAAGGCTCTCGCTGAAACAAAATGCGAATGCTATAGCGGTTTCGAGCGAAGTGGATATCGGCTCGCGTCGAGAACGCGCGTCACCACAAAATCACGGAGCCTCGTGGCTGGTTGCGGCGGAAACGAGGCTCTCGAAACGGTCGTCGGCGACGGTGACGTTCCGCGCCGACTGGAGAGACCTGGAATGACTTATTGCTGCGGAATTCTGGTACGTGACGGGCTGGTGATGATCGCGGACACGCGCACCAATGCAGGCCTCGACAACGTCTCGACGTTTCGCAAGCTCCACGTATTCAACCAGCCCGGCGAACGCATCATGGCGATCGCCAGCGCCGGCAATCTCGCGATCAGCCAGTCGGTGCTCAGCACGCTGAGCGAGGGCATGGCCAATCCCGAAACCGGCGAAACCGAGACGCTGATGAACGCGCCGACCATGTTCCAGGCGGCGCAACGGATCGGCCGCGCCATCCGTCACGTCAGCGCCACCGAAGGTCGTGTGCTGCAGGCCGAGGATATCAATTTCGACGTTTCCTTCCTGTTCGGCGGACAGATCAAGAATCGTCGGATGCGACTGTTCATGGTCTACCCGGCCGGTAACTTCATCGAATGCACCACGGACACGCCTTATCTGCAGATCGGCGAGCACAAGTACGGCAAGCCGGTGCTCGATCGTGCCATGCGCTACGATGTCGACCTGTACGATGCACTGAAGACCGGGCTGATCTCGATGGATTCCACCATGCGCTCGAACCTCGGCGTCGGCCTGCCTCTCGACATTCTGGTGGTGCGCAAGGACGTCTGCGATGCCGATCTCAGCTATCGCATCGAGGAGAACGAGCCGTATTTCCACGACCTGCGCACGCGTTGGTCAGCCGCGTTGCGCGCCGCGCATCAAAACATTCCGCCGCCGCCTTACAAGACGACGTCCTGACACGCGACTGCGTCCGTTCGTTCTCAAACAAGCAACAAGGGGAAGAAACATCATGGCAACATCGAACAAGGTCGCATTGGTCACCGGAGCCGGCTCCGGTGTCGGCCGCGCCAGCGCGCTCGCGCTGATGAAGGCCGGCTTCGCGGTGGTGCTGGCCGGACGTCGCGCCGACGCGCTGAACCAGACCGCCGAGGCCGGCAAGGCTTTCGGCACGTCGCTCGTGGTGCCGGCGGACATGAAAGACCCCGCCTCGATCGCGGCGCTGTTCGCGAAGACGACGGACGCCTTCGGCCGGCTCGACGTGCTGTTCAACAATGCCGGCATCGGCGCGCCCCCCGTTCCCTTCGAGGACGTCAGCGTCGAACAGTGGAAGGCCGTGGTCGACACCAATCTCACCGCGCCGTTCCTCTGCACCCAGCACGCCTTCCGGATCATGAAGGATCAGACGCCGCGCGGCGGTCGCATCATCAATAACGGTTCGATCTCGGCTTACGCGCCGCGTCCGTTCTCGGCGGCCTACACCTCGACCAAGCACGCCATCACCGGCCTGACACGGTCGACCTCGCTCGACGGCCGCGCCTACGACATCGCCTGCGGCCAGATCGACATCGGCAACGCCGCGACCGAGATGACCGAACGCATGGCCGACGGCGTGTTGCAGCCGGACGGTCGCAAGATGATCGAGCCGCGTATGGACGTCGAGAACGTCGCCGAAGCCGTGGTGTTTATGGCGACGCGTTCGCTCGACGCCAACGTCATGTTCCTCAACGTGATGGCAACCAAGATGCCGTTCGTCGGCCGGGGGTAATTTCCCGTCATTGCGAGCAAAGCGAAGCAATCAGAGGGCCACGAAGCAAGGACTGGATTGCTTCGGAGCTCACGCTCCTCGCAATGAGGCATAGACGAAAAGAGGAGGCTCTACTCCAGCCGCTCGACCTTGCGCAGCGAAGGAAACAGCTTCATCCATAGCAGCGCTACCGCGACGGTTCCGATACCGCCGAGCACCGCGGCCGGAACGGTGCCGAGCAGCGCCGCGGTGACGCCGCTCTCGAACTGGCCGAGCTGGTTCGAGGCATTGATGAACAGGAAGTTCACCGCGCCGACACGGCCGCGCATGTCGTCGGGCGTCGCCAATAGCACCAGCGACAACCGGATCACTACACTGACGGTATCGGCCGCGCCCATCACGGCGAGCGCGACGAGCGACAGCCATATCGTTTGCGACAACGCGAAGACGACGGTAGCGATGCCGAACACGATGACCGCCTGAAACATCCGCATTCCGACGCGGCGGGTGATCGGATAACGCGCCAGCGCCGCAGTCATCGCCAGCGCGCCGACCGCCGGCGCGGCGCGCAACAGCCCCAGTCCCCACGGACCCGTGTGCAGAATGTCGCTGGCGTAGATCGGCAGCAGCGCCACCGCGCCGCCGAGCAACACGGCGAACAGATCGAGCGAGATGGTGCCGAGGATCGCCGGGTTGTGGCGCACGAAAGCGACGCCGGCAAACAGCGCGCGGAACGTCGGCGCGGCGGGCGCGGCGACCGGCCGCTCGCGCGTGATCGCGCCCGCCAGCACCGCGCCGGCCAGCCACAGCACCGCCATCAGCACGTAGGGGAAGCTCGGCGCGAAGGCATAGGCAAAACCGCCGGCGGCGGGGCCGGCGATGGTGACGATCTCGGCCGCGCCGGTGGAGATCGCCGTGCCGCGCTGCACCCCGCCTTCCGGCACCACGCCGGGCAGCAGCGCCGACGCCGCCGGGCTCTCGAAGCCGCCGGCGATACCGAGCACCGCCATCGCCACGAAGATCTGCGGCACGGTGATCCAGCCGCCGAGCGTGCCCCAGGTGAGAAACGACGCGACCGCGCATTCGGCGATCTGGCACACGGCCATCACGCGGCGGCGATCGTAACGATCCGCCGCGTGCCCCGCGACGAACACCAGTAGCGCGGTGGGAATGAACTGCACCAGCCCGATCATGCCGAGTTGCAACGCCGAGCCGGTCAGTTCATAGACCTGCCAGCCGACCGCGACCGCCGCCACCTGCGAGGCAAAACGCGAAAAGCTCCGCGCGCCGACGTAGAACAGAAAAGGCTTGTGAGTGAAAAGCATGTGACTCGCGCGTGCCGACAGGCGGGCGCAACGCTATAGCATGGCGCCAACGCCCCGCGACCGTCACAAATGGGGGAGCGCGCCTGGACGGTGCGCATGACTGCGCACCGCCCCTCGCAAAAGGCGAAGCGGTCAGCCCGCGAGTTCGACCGTTTCGAAATCCGCCGGCAGGATAATCTCCAGCAGTTCGGCATCGTCCGAATAGTCGTTGATCTTGTGCTTGATGTGCGGCGGCTGGGTCCAGGCGCTGCCCTGCCGCATCGTCACCTCGCCCTCGCCCTCCAGTTCGGTCTTCACCCAGCCCTTGAGCACGTAGACCATCTGGAACTCGGTATCGTGAGAGTGCAGCTTCGACACCACCTCGGGGTCGCACGGCTCGACGAAGCGCAGCACATGCGCGCGCACCATGCCGTGCGTCGCGTCGACGATGCCGAGATCGCGATACTGCGCATAGGTGCGCAGACCGGATTCGAAATCGGCGTTGTTATAATGGCTGACGGCGACGCGTTGCGGCGGACGCGCCGGTTTCGCGCGCGCGGCGAGCGTCGGACTGGCGCGACGTGCGCGCGCTTTCGCGACGGGTTTTTTCGTCGATCGTCCGCGCGCGGATTTGGCCGCCGATTTTTTCGCGACCTTGCGTGCGGGCTTGTTTGCGACCTTGCGTGCGGGTTTGCGCGCCGCCGCGGCCTTCCTGGCCTTGCCGACCTTGCGCTTGCCGGCCTTCACCGCCTTGCGCTTGCTGCTCTTTGCAACGGTGCGCGACGATTTGCGCGCGGCTGTCTTCTTCGCGGGCTTTCTGGCCATCGACGATCTCCCTGCCGTTGTTGGCGAGGCCGATCGCAAAGCGCGAGTCGGCCTCACATGCAGAGAGGTTAGTCGCGTGACGCGGGAACAACAACGCGCGATGGCTTCACATCAGTGCAGACGGAAGACACCGTCCACCGCGCGCAATTCCGCGGGCTTCACCAGTTGAGAATGCGCCACCGTCACCGACACCAGCGGCCCGTCCAGCGAATTCTTCCAGAACGCGAGGAAATCCTGCAACGCCGGGAATTTCGGAAACATGTCGTAGGCCTGCCAGACGTAGGATTGCAGCAGCCAGCGATGATCCGGCCGGCGATAGAGGATTTCGGCGGTGGTCAGCCCGTAGCCGAGCAGCGCCTTGCGGAAATCCTCCGAGACCTCGCCGCCTTTGGCGAGCCGACTGTTCGCCCCGGCGTCCGCGGCGACCAAACCCTTCGAGACCAATTCCTTCGACGTCATGTCAAACCTCCTGTCCGGAGCGCGTCTGACAGGGTGACCGACAACCGAGGGTCACCCGGTTCGAAAAATGCGCTCACGTTAACGAAATGTGACGCACGACACCCGACGATCACAAGCTTAAAAGTTTAATAATGTGTTGAGATATCGAGCACTGGCAGCGACTTACCGCAACTGCTAACAGCGCTCCGAGCCCTCCGGACGCTCGCGAAGCCCTGCGACTGGCACTCATTCATCTTGAGTGCTGATTTTTTCGCGGGACCCCTTGCCGGAAATCGCGCGCCAGCCTATGTCCCGTAGCAATCGCGGTGGCACTCGCCAGCCGTGATTGCCAATTCAGAAATTCGAATACCTTCAAAAACTTAGGAGGACTGCATGAAATTCCGTCCGCTTCACGACCGCGTCGTGGTCAAGCGCATCGACGCCGAAGAGAAGACCGCCGGCGGCATCATCATTCCCGACAGCGCCAAGGAAAAGCCCTCGCAGGGCGAAATCCTGTCCGTCGGTCCGGGCGGCCGCGACGAAGCCGGCAAGCTGATCCCGATCGACCTCAAGGTCGGCGATATCGTGCTGTTCGGCAAATGGTCCGGCACCGAGGTCAAGATCGACGGCCAGGACGTGCTGATCATGAAGGAGAGCGACATCATGGGCGTTCTCGAAGGCACCGCCGCCAAGAAGAAGGCCGCTTAAGCGCCTTTCCCCTCCCGTTCATTCGCAAGGAAAATCTACATGGCTAGCAAAGAAGTGAAATTCGGCGTCGAGGCCCGCGACAAGATGCTGCGCGGCGTCGACATTCTCGCCAACGCGGTGAAGGTGACGCTCGGCCCGAAGGGCCGCAACGTCGTGCTCGACAAGTCGTTCGGCGCGCCGCGCATCACCAAGGACGGTGTCACCGTCGCCAAGGACATCGAGCTTGAGGACAAGTTCGAGAACATGGGCGCGCAGATGGTGCGCGAAGTCGCATCGAAGTCGGCCGACCTCGCCGGCGACGGCACCACCACCGCCACCGTTCTCGCCCAGGCGATCGTGAAGGAAGGCGCCAAGTCGGTCGCCGCCGGCATGAACCCGATGGACCTCAAGCGCGGCATCGACCTCGCGGTCGAGGCAGTCGTCGCGGACCTGCAGAAGAACTCGAAGAAGGTCACCTCGAACGAGGAGATCGCCCAGGTCGGCACCATCTCGGCCAACGGCGACAAGGAAATCGGCGATTTCCTCGCCAAGGCGATGGCCAAGGTCGGCAACGAAGGCGTCATCACCGTCGAGGAAGCCAAGTCGCTCGATACCGAACTCGACGTCGTCGAGGGCATGCAGTTCGACCGCGGCTACATCTCGCCGTACTTCGTCACCAACGCCGACAAGATGCGCGTTGAGTTCGACGATGCCTACATCCTCATCAACGAGAAGAAGCTCTCCTCGCTCAACGAACTGCTGCCGCTGCTCGAGGCCGTGGTGCAGTCCGGCAAGCCGCTCGTCATCGTCGCGGAAGACGTCGAGGGCGAGGCCCTGGCCACGCTCGTCGTCAACCGTCTGCGCGGCGGCCTGAAGGTTGCCGCCGTCAAGGCGCCGGGCTTCGGCGATCGCCGCAAGGCGATGCTGCAGGACATTGCGGTGCTGACCGGCGGTCAGGCCATCAGCGAGGACCTCGGCATCAAGCTCGAGAACGTCACGCTGCAGATGCTCGGCCGCGCCAAGAAGGTGATGATCGACAAGGAGAACACCACGATCGTCAACGGCCATGGCAAGAAGGCCGACATCGAAGCCCGCGTTGCGCAGATCAAGGCGCAGATCGAGGAAACCACCTCGGACTACGACCGCGAGAAGCTGCAGGAGCGTCTGGCCAAGCTCGCCGGCGGCGTCGCGGTGATCCGCGTCGGCGGCGCGACCGAGGTCGAGGTGAAGGAGCGCAAGGATCGCGTTGACGACGCGATGCACGCCACCCGCGCCGCGGTCGAGGAAGGCATCGTCCCGGGCGGCGGCGTCGCCCTGCTCCGCGCCTCCGAGCAGCTCAAGCGCATCAAGACGCAGAACGACGACCAGAAGACCGGCGTCGAGATCGTCCGCAAGGCGCTGTCGGCTCCGGCCCGCCAGATCGCGATGAACGCCGGCGAAGACGGCAGCATCATCGTCGGCAAGATCCTCGAGAAGGATCAGTATGCCTACGGCTTCGACTCGCAGACCGGCGAATATGCCAACCTGATCTCCAAGGGCATCATCGACCCGACCAAGGTGGTGCGTGCGGCGATCCAGAACGCGGCCTCGGTCGCGGCGCTCTTGATCACCACCGAAGCGATGATCGCCGAGCTGCCGAAGAAGAACGCCGGCGGCCCCGCGATGCCTCCGGGCGGCGGCATGGGCGGCATGGATTTCTAAAGTCCATCAGCCTTCCAAGCTGAATACAAAATGCGAAAGGCCCGGGAGCGATCCCGGGCTTTTTATTTTCCGTCTCGATTTGTACAACTAACCTGCTCTGCAAAGGCGCCCCAGCTCCCGGGCTGCAATCTTTGCTTGAACAAGTAAATCGCATTCATTCGCTTTTGCAAAACACGCATAGCTTCGCGGATCCTCTATCCAGCTTTTGAGCTTGATAAACTCGGGGAGCAAGCAAACTGAGCCGCTCACCTCACTAAAGGATATATAGATTTTCTCCAAGTTTCTCAGACGCTGATATGCTGGCGCGTTTGAATCCATTGGCTGCGCAGACTCGATAATGGACCAAGGGGAGCATGGCGCAGCATCAATTTGAAGGTCACCCGGCAATGCATCTAAAACCGACTTCAGCACTTTCTGCGCCGTTATTGCAGGTAAAGTTTCGCCGTTTCGATAAAGCGACTTCATCCAACGCAACCTACGCAGTTTATCGGCACTCCTAGAGTCTATGATAGATGCGTTGGATAATTCATCGAGAATGGCATGGAATGAGAACACATATTTTCCGAGTTCTGCGAGCTTCAACACTCCGTAGTTTCTCAAGCAAACGTAGATAACATCAGCGCCCCACTGAGAGCCTCGGGATCCATCAGGATACCGTCGCACAAGACCTATCAAATCTAAGTTTTTCTCAATCTCTAATGAATACGAGTGCTTAGGTTCAAAACGCGACAAAATATCGGTAAGGCGGCCGTTATCATCACGAAGAACGGAAGATTCCAACTTCAAGTGTTGAATGAATAAAGCTCTCGCACGAGACAGCGCCTCGAGCTTACTCCATGTGTAGGACGCTACCGACCATCCTACCGCTTCGAGTTGAATGCGGCGATCTTTGAGATGCAGAAGATCATCTGAAACGATGAGAATGTCGCGGTCGCTGAATTCATCACTATCGCCCCGCGTAAAAGAGCCGAATACAGCCTCTGCTGAGTGGCTTCCTATCATTACTTTAAAAACCTCTTCACTAAAACCGACGTGAACATGCCCATCCAACCCACACCCAATAGGGCTTCGAGAACCGTGACCATCTTCGCGAACGAGGTAACGGGAAAAATCGAGGAGAATCCGAGCACCGTTAAAATCGAGAAAGTGAAGTACACCGAATCTACGAAATCAGGACTGGAAATTGGATTTCCATTTACCGTTAGCCCGTCTCTGAACGCCCATACATTTACAGCAGCAATGACTATGAACAGTCCGATCGTCCAAATCGCAAAGCGAACGGGCCGATAGCCAAAACCGCATATACCTTCGTAAGCGGCATTTCTGATGAAGCTAAGTACGAATTGGAAGCGCCCGATCTTCTTCTTTCTAACATCGTACAGCAGCTGGGCTCGCTTCCATTGGCGAAAACGAATGTCAGCATCTATTTCGAAAAATGGCTGTCGTTCTTGCGAAGAATTCTCGAGCAGCTTTTGAAAAAGCGTAACACCAATATTGGCTGCGTTTTTTTTATAAGTTTTGTCGAACTTGATCGATTTCGGATCGAGGTAACAGGACTCGATGGTTGCCTTATAGAAGTTACAGTTCTTGAACCTGCAGTTATGAAACTCCACTCCGTTGAATCTTGCTCCGATGAACAAGCAATCTTCGAAGATGCAATCACGGAAGGTAACATTCGTAAAAGTGGTCTTGGAAAAACTCACATTTTTGAAAGAAAACTTAGAATTGCCCTTTAATTGAGTTGGCCAATCATCCGGTTTGTACAGTACGTTCTGAAGATCGGCAGACGTTTGAAAGTGGCTAACTACATCGCTCTCCACATATGATTTGACCGTGCCGTTGAGTTTGAAAAAGTCCTTCAGCATAACTCAAATTAACCCAACAAATTTAGGACGCGATTGATATCCGCCACTACCTCTAGGTTGCCCTGACCAGTTCCATCTTGACAAGCATAACTACTATTGATTATATTCCTATCCATCCCGTCTCACTCGAGGGGCGGATCGCGATCGTCACGGACGCGAGGCGGGATGCGGTGGCGCGGCAGCGTCTAGGCCGCCGATTGAGGCCCAGGGCGCGAGCCCGGAGGGACGACGTGCGCCTTGTACAAAGGGTGCGTCCGATATCCGGAGGAGCGTGAGGGCGGCATGAGGCGACGGACGAACCACGCTGCGCGCTGAACGCGGGCGTTTCCGCCGGGCGATGCGTCCCAGACGCCGCACCCGGCAGCGACCTCCACGAACAGCGCTTCACGCGCCGGCCCAAGTCGTGTGGTCCTGCGAAATCCGGCCTGCTCTTTTCGTCTTCAACCGGAGACGAAAAGTACCGCGGAGACGACGGCGTCAGGTTTCGACCGTTGCCGGGGAGAGCACGAAGCAAGCCGGAAGCACACCGCGTATCGAAGTCACGCCTGCGCTGACTTCGTAAACTCGTCAGCGACACGCCGGATGTATCCGGTGCTTTCGTGGTGACGAACTCGTGCGCTTTTCACTTTGCGCATGAGGCCGCGGGCGCACCATGCGTCCGGCGTTCCGCGCGCCCTCTTCTTGCAGAGAGCGCAGACGAGAACCAAAACTCGGGCGCGACGCGCCGCGAGATCGCATCGTTGCGTTTTGCATTGGCCGAACGGCGTGAGCGCCAAACAGTTTTTCAGGGTGCGAATGGCGCAAGCGCCAAGCAGCTTTTGAAGGCGCGAACGGCGCAAGCGCCAGGCGCGGGCTGTTTGACAGTTCAATCCGAAACCGGGCCGCCGCATTCGCGCGCGAGAGCTTTCACGCAGCGAGGAACGCTCACGCCGGCATCGCGCTCGTCTCAGTCTTCCATTGTCGCCGCAGCATGTAGAGATCGCTCAGCGTCTTCAGCGTCACGAGCAGCGCGAGGAAAGCGAAGTTGTTGCCGAACACGGAGACGAGAAACGCGCCGAACAGAATCGAGACGTGCATGATCATCACCCGCCGGTAGGGACCGAACATCACGTTGCCGGCGCTGCCGGCGTCGGCCTCCTCGCGCAGCGGGCGGCGCTGCCAGCGTCGCCGCAGCCACGGCAGCAGGAACGCGAACAGGAAGCCGAGGCCGTGACTGATGGCGAGGCCGATGAGCGCAACCCATAACCCTTCGGCGACGATCATGCCGTGCAGCCGCGCCGGAATCGTCGAAAAGCTGCCGCCGTTCCTGTCGCCGAACATCAGGTTCAGGAACACGAAATGCCCGGCCATGAAGCCGCCGAAGTGCACGATGAAGAACGGCACCACGAACAGCGCGAACCAGCCGGTGGTCAGCGCCATCTGCACGATGCCGAGCCCGCCTATCACCAGCGTCTCCAGCCAGTAAATCACGATCAGGTCGAACAGCTTCCAGCCCCACAGCGCGACGCCGACCAGCGGCAGCAGGTTGGCGATCAGCAGCACCGCAAGCGACAGCGCGATGCGCACGGTGCGGATCGACGGATGCAACAGCAGCGGCGATGCGCCCGCCTCGCTCCTCACGCGCTGCTCCATCGTTACCGGCTCCCTGCTTCCGCGTCCCGTCTCACATCGCGGATGTCGCGCGCGAACGCCACCCCGAAATCGCGGGGGTTGATTGCGAGGGTTCCGGTTCCACGCGCGTTCATCAGGGGTTCATCCGTATCCGACAACAGTGCGCACGGGAACGTGACCACGGCGTTCCCCACAACGAAGGAGATATCGCGTGAAAAAAACTGCCCTTGGATTCGCCGCCGCTATTGCCCTGAGCCTGGCTTCGTTCTCGGCGCCCGCATCGGCGATGCCCGCCGCGAACGGCCTTGCCACGCATTCGTCCGACGTCACTACGGTGCAGTATCGTCACCGGCATCACCGCTATCATCGTCATCACCGCCCGGTCTGCACGATGAAGACCATCGTCAAGCGCGGCCACCACGGCCACCGCATCGTCAAGCGCGTGCGCGTCTGCCGTCGCTAGACGTAACGACATATCGAACACCGACGGCGGCCTCGGGGCCGCCGTTCGCGTTTGCGGACTGCGTGCTATTCCGATGAGCTGCGGCCGCTCATCTCCGGCGGCGGTGAATTGTCCAGCGCCTCGCCCCTGGCGCCGTCGAGCAGCGTCAACTGATAGGTCTCGATCGTCAGCGGGCCGCGCTTGCGCACCACCTCGCCCACCGGCTCCGCCCGCGCGAAACGCTGCGCCAGCTTGGCCAGCTTTTCCGGCTTCGGCTCGTCGACCAGCAAGAGCTTCCCGTTCAGCTTCGCGGCGTCAGGCGCCGGCATGTTGACCCAGCGAATGCGCTCCTTCGATTGGAGTACGCAGGTGCCCTTCGGCAGATAGAACATCAGCCAGCTCGTGGTGCCGTAATCGTCGGCCAGCACACAGGCCGCATTCGTTCGTGCCCGCGCCGCCTCGATCTGCAGCGCGATGTCGCGCCAGCCGACGCCGATGCTGCGCACCGTGGCGTCGCGGCGGTAGCCACTCAGGAGGCCGGTGTCGGCCTGAACCACGAGCAGCGCGAACATCGCGATGCCGATCGGCGCCGCCCACCGCAACGAAAAACGCGCGAGCCGCTGGCCGCGCTCACCCCAGTCCACCACATGCGCGGCGACCGCGGCGACGATGGCGAAGGCCGGATAGATCGGGCTGAACCAGTTGGCTTCGACGCGGCTGTGCAGCGAATGCCAGGTGAAATACAGCACCACGCTCCAGATCACGGCATTGAGCAGCACGCGCGCGACGAAGGCGCCGCCGCGTTTCGTCGCGATGGCATAAAGACCCATCGCGCCGAGCACGAAGACGAGCGGAGACGCAAACAGAATTTGCGTGGGCACGATCTCGGCGACGTAACGCAGCGTCAGGTGCGTGATGCGCGCGCGACCGAACTGCTTGATGAACGAGACCCAGTGATGCTCGGCATTCCACAGGATCACCGGCGCGCACACCGCCAACGCGACCATGCCGCCGAGATAAGGCCACGGCGACAACAGCCAGCGGCGCATTTTCGGCACGACCACGAGCCAGATCAGGATTGCCGGCCCCAGGAACAAGGCGGTGTATTTCGACAGCAGCGCCATGCCGACCGCGAGCCCGACCGCGAGCCACCACGCGCCGCGCTCTGTCGTTGCCACCTTCGCCAGCGCATAGAGCACGAAGCTCGACGCCACCATCAGCGGCGCGTCCGGCGTCACGATCATGGTGCCGACCGCCGCCATCAAGGTGACGTTGAGCAGAATCGCCGCGGTCGAGGCGACGCGGCGGCCGCCGAACAACATCGCCGCCGTCTCGTATACGGCCCAGCTCATCGGCAACGCGAGCAGCACGGAGACGATGCGCACGCCGAGCTCGGTATCGCCGGCGATCATGGTGCCGAGCCGGATTACCAGCGCCACCATCGGCGGGTGATCGTAATAGCCGCCCGCGAGATTCTTCGCCCAGGTCCAGTAATAGGCTTCGTCGAAACTCAGCGGCGTCACCGCCGCTGCCACCAGGCGCACCAGCACGAGCGCCGAGATGGCCAGCCACGTTTGACGCAGCAACCGCGCCTCGCCGGCCGTCATGGCAGACTCACCGCTTGCGCCACACGAACAGGCCGGACATCGCGTAATTCCAGACCACACCCATCAGCGCGCCGGCCGCGCCCGCCAGCCACCAGATCGGCTGCTGGCCATAGACCGAGAACGCCACGCCCACATTGGCGAACAATCCCACGCTGCACACCAGATAGAACATCAGCAGGCCGCGCACGATCGCCAGCCCCTTCAGTCGCTGGTCGCGATAGGTCAGGAAATTGTTGAGCAGGAAGTTGCTGGTCATGGCGGCGACCGCGCCGATCAACTGGGCCTCGGCGAACGAGAAACCGAACAGGTTGAAAGTCGCGTCGAGCACCGCGAGATGCACCACCAGACCGATGGAGCCGACCAGCGCGAACAGCAGAAAACGCAGCGAGACGGCATCGCCGGTCATCTTCGCCAGCAACAGGCCGAGGAAATCGAGCGCCACCATCGAGTCGAGCTTGCTCTCGCCGTGCAGGCGGGATCCGAACGCATAGGGAATCTCCACGACGCGCAGCTTGCCGTGCGCGGTCGCGACGATATCCAGCAGGATCTTGAAACCCTGCACCGAGAGTTGGGGCGCGAGTTGTTCGAAGCGGTCGCGGCGGATCATGAAGAAGCCGCTCATCGGGTCGGCGACCTCGACGTGCAACAGTTTCTTCGCCAGCGTGGTGGCGAATTCGCTGGCGCCGCGGCGCTGGCGATTGAAGCTGTCGGCATTGCCGCCGTCGATATAGCGGCTGCCGACCACAAGTTCCGCCTCTCCCCGTTGCAGCAGGTCCAGCATCTTCGGCAGTTGCGTTTCGTCATGCTGCAGATCGGCGTCCATCACCGCGACGCAAGGCGCGCTCGACGCCAAGATGCCCTCGATGCACGCACCCGAAAGCCCGCGCCGGCCGATACGCCGAATGCAGCGCACCCTTGCGTCGCGCTGCGCCAATTCCTGCACCGCCAGCCAGGTATTGTCAGGCGAGTTGTCGTCGACGAAGATCACTTCCCACGAGATGCCGTGGAGGGTCTCGGCCAGCTTCGCAAACAGCACCGCGACGTTGTCGCGCTCGTTGAATGTCGGCACGATCACCGACAGCTGACGGGCGTCCGTCCCCTGCGCGGCATGAGCGACGTCGCCGCGTCGCGAGGTTTGCTGGGGCACCTGCCCGACCATTTGATCCATGGCGCCAGCATATATCCGCGCCATCCAGCCCTGCCAAGGCGAGCGGCGACATATCGGCACCATTCGAGCCGGCGCATCGCAAACGTGATCGGGAGGCGAAAATGTCAACGGCCACGAACCGCAGGGTCCGCGTACATCCGGCGTGACCGTGCTATGTTGTGGCCGTCTCGGTAACGGAGCCCTGAGGGCATCGACGTTTCCGTTAATGGCTAGATAGGAACGCGATCCGCTTTCCGCAAGAGGCTTCTAAATGACCAAAAAGGCTGGAAAAATTCGCCTCGGCATCGGCGGCTGGACATTCGCCCCCTGGCGCGGGGTGTTTTACCCCGACAAGCTTCCGCAGGCGAAGGAACTGTCTTACGCCGCCAGCCACCTCACCTCGATCGAGATCAACGGCACCTATTACGGCTCACAGAAGCCCGCGAGTTACCGGAAATGGGCCAGCGAGGTTCCTGACGGATTTGTGTTCTCGTTGAAGGGTCCCCGCTTCGCCACCAATCGCCGGGTGCTGGCGGAGGCCGGCGATTCGATCCAGCGCTTCTACGATTCCGGCGTGCTCGAACTTGGCGATCACCTCGGGCCGGTGCTTTGGCAGTTCGCGCCCACCAAGAAATTCGACGAAGCGGATTTCGGCGCATTTCTCGAATTGCTGCCGCGCGAACGTGATGGGCGCGCGCTGCGCCACGTCGTCGAAGTGCGCCACGACAGCTTCTGCACGCCTGACTTCATTGCGCTGTTAAGACAGTTCGAAATCCCGGTGGTATTCTCAGAACACGCCACCTACCCGGCGATCGCCGACGTGACCGGCGATTTCGTCTATGCGCGCCTGCAGAAAGGGAGCGACGACATCAAGACCGGCTATCCGCCAAAGGCGCTCGATGCGTGGGCAAAGCGGCTGGAGACATGGGCCGCCGGGGGCGAGCCCGACGATCTGCCACGGGTGGGAGCACCGGTCCGCAAAAAGCAGCCGCGCGATGTGTTCGCTTACGTCATCCACGAGGGCAAGGTGCGCGCGCCGTCGGCGGCGATGGCCCTGATCGCGCGGGTGAGCTGAGGCCATCCCAGGCCGAGTGGGCCAATAAACTTTGGTTCAAGTTCTCT
>Ga0209963_1000336_pt1 | contig 100877 bp, 99 predicted proteins | sample ThiBio_1000_biof_2_FD_183957 | JGI IMG/M metagenome (GOLD analysis project Ga0209963, IMG submission 183957) | Wastewater bioreactor microbial communities from Cape Town, South Africa - Thiocy_cont_1000_biof (SPAdes) | ecosystem: Engineered > Bioreactor > Thiocyanate-remediating >... | reverse complement strand
GGCGCGACCCCGACCGAGCCCGCCGACGCGCAATCGACCAACTCCGCGCAATCGGCTACGACGTCACTCTCACACCCCACCAGGAACGCCAACTACCCGAAGCAAGCTAACCGAATCTGCGTATCAGGTGGTCGGCGAACACGGCCTCGTGCAGCTCGGACAAGGCGACCACGGCGGCGTGCATCGGCCGCCCATCCAGCGACCGCCACTTGCCGTCCAGGACGGTCTGCACCTTGTTGCTGATGACCACGTGCGTGTGCAGGTGCGGATCACCCGCACGGGAGTCGTAGTGGTCGTAGGCGGTGGCGATCAACCCCATCACGTCCACTTGTGCGACTGCGCCGTCGCGGCCGGTTGCGCCCGTGCGGGTGGCCGCAACCTCGCGCTCCATGAACGCAACCACCTCCGCAACCGCCGCATGATGCGCTTGCGCGATCAACGCCTGCGTGCCAGCGTCGGCAACCGCCCAGAGCACGGAGGCCGACTTGGGGATCGAGAAGGTGAAGTCGAACCCCGCCACCGCCCGCCGCGTCCCCCGCGCGGACTCCTCGGCCTCGATCGCCGCCACCGCCCGACCACGAGCGACCGGACCAAGATCGGCGTCGAGGTCGGCCACCCGGTCATTGATCCGGTCCGTGACGGACTTGTATTCGGGATAGGCCCGGCCCAACGGCTCCCCGGTGATCGGGTCGCGGCCCATCCCCACAAGAAGTTGAAGCTGGGCCTCCGAAACCTGGGCACCCACCCCGATCTGACCGGCACCAAGACCAGACAGCCCGCTGCCCAGCCACCGGCCCGGCGGAGTTCCCTCGGCGTTGTAATACCTCGTCAACGGCGTGCTCAGTGACCGGTCACCGTCACCCGCGGCGACCGTGCGCAGCAGGTACTTGTAGCCATCGCCCGCAGACATCACCCGTATCGAGACCGTCACCCGCCCCGCCTCCTCCCGCTCGCCGGGGAGGTGAGCGACAGCCCGCCGGAGGCGGCTGGACCTCGATCTGCAAGAGGCGTGGTAGCTCAAACGAGGGCTGAACAGAGGGAGCCCGGCAGCCGGTTCGCCGTGCCCATTCCAGACGTGCCCGGTCGTCACGGCCGAAGCGTCGCGGCTGCGGGCAGATGAGGCTCGTGCACCTGGCAGGTGACCAGCCCGGCCAGGAATCTCAACGAGAACTCCGGCCGGGGATCACCGATCCGCCGGAGCCCTCATGCCCGATCCGACCGACGCGAGCACCGGCCGTCGCCTCCGGGTCGGGTCGCTGTTCTCGGGCTACGGCGGACTCGATCTGGCCGTCGAGGAAGTATTCGACGCTCGCACAATCTGGTTCTCTGAGATCAACGAGCCCGTCGCCCGCGTCTTCGCCCATCACTGGCCCGTCGCCCCCAACCTCGGTGACATCACCGGCATCGACTGGAACACCGTCGAGCCAGTGGACATCCTCTGCGGCGGCTTCCCCTGCCAGGACGTCTCCACTGTGGGCAAGCGAGCCGGCCTCGCACCCGGCACCCGATCCGGGCTCTGGTCCTACATGGTGACCGCAATCGAGACGCTGCAACCCGAGTACGTGGTGATCGAGAACGTTCGCGGACTGCTGTCCGCACCCGCCCGGCGCACTACCTCGGAAAGAGATGACGATGAGCGACGCAACCCCGATCCCGCGACCCCCGGCGGTGCAACCCTTCGCAACCTGGAACCCGACCCGTGGGGTCTGGGAGACCAGCCAGCCCGACCTCTACGGGCACTTGGCGCCGTACTCGGAGACCTGGCCGACCTCCGGTACAACGCGAGATGGATCGGCCTACCCGCTTCCGCCATCGGTGCGCCGCATCAGCGATTCCGCATCTTCATCCTCGCCCACCACGCTGTTCCGAACCCCGCTCGCATCCGACGCGGCGCGGGGCGGCGAAACACTGGACCAGGTGAAGGCCCGGCGCGGCACGATCGCGCTGAGTCATCAAGTGATCGACCTCGTGACGCGACGCGCGCGCACGTCGCCGGAAGCGACGCTCGCACTGATCGAGGAGTTCTTCGACGCTGGGGACGCTACGCCCTCGCCATCGTCAGATGGGAACACATCACCGGACGACCCGCCCCGGCTCCCGCGATCTTGAATGACGCCGCCGGACCACGCCCTGCGCCGGTCTTCGTGGAATGGCTCATGGGCCTGCCCGCCGGATGGCTCACCGATCCGATTCTTGGGCTCACTCAGACCCAGCAGCTCACGGCGCTTGGCAACGGAGTTGTGCCAGCCCAGGCAACGTCCGCACTCACGAACCTGGTCGGAACAGATGCCCTCCGAGTGAGCCACACGCTCTGAGTCGCGACGGCGATATGCCCCGGCGCAAGGCTCTGGCCTCGCGAATGCGAGCAGCCTGCTCGCATTCGGCCCCAGCGAGAGGTTCGGCCGTCAGCCGATGCACGCCCACCGACATGAAACCCGTCACGGCTGGTGTCGAACCCCTCCTTACGAGGCCTCGGAGCCAGGCCCTGCTTGACTCCTCTCAATCCGTGTGTAACCCTATAGGGGTTAGGCATGGGGTTATAGAGAGGATCGAGATGCCAAAGATCAACGTCTACCTTCCCGACGCACTCGCGTCGGCAGTCAAAGACGCCAACGTGCCAGTGTCCGCGGTGTGCCAGGCGGCGCTCGCCGAGGCGGTGGAGCGCATCGGACGAACCCGGAAGGGCATCACGGCGCTGCGAGACCCGGCGACTCCCGCCGCCATCCTCGGACGGATCGGGGAGGGTGTCCGCAAGCGGATGACCCCGCGACTCCTCGCCGCGCTCAGAGTCGCGGGCTTGGATGCAGAGGGTCAGGCCGGCGCCGCAGTGTCGTCGCTCGACCTCCTACGCGGCCTGCTCGACGATGGTGAGAACTTCGCGGTGCGTCTGCTGACTTCTCAGGGCGTTGACGTCGATGCGCTTGCGGAGGCGGCCGGAGCAAGCCGGACGGACGAACCTGGTGCTCCCGACGTCGAGTCCTCTGACGCCTTCCTTGGGCGGCTCACGATGCCTGGACGGCTCGCGTGCGCTGCCGCACTGGAAACAGTCGCCGAGCTCGGTCACAACTATGTCGGGTGCGAACACCTCCTCGTCGGACTTGTCGCGAGCGAAGGGCAGGCCCACGACATCTTGGCCGAATACGGCGTCCAAGCGGCGGCACTGCGTCAAGGCATTAGTGCTGCTGCCGCGGGAGTCATGCTGGAGCGAAGCCGATCAGCCGACCGGAGTGACGCCACGATTGCCGATCTCACTCGCCGACTTGAAGCCATCGAGCGCCGACTTGCCGGAGCGTCTGGCGAATGATCTTCGTGGTCTTCGGACTTGGACTGCCGTCTACGGGCCTCTTGCTGTGGTGCGTCCCTGCTTGCGCGGACCGTGCAGTCACGGGTCAGCGGCCCTGACAAGACAGCGGCACCAGGATGTCGTCCACAGATTCTCCTGGTGCCGCTGTTCCGGAGCCGTTTGCTCCGATCGTCGTCCGTACCCGTACGTTCCATCGTCCGGTCGGTCCCGTGGCTTACGACTGTGTGAAGGTCATTGTCGTCCGGGATGGTTCAGCGGTTCTGTTCAGTGAGTTCGGCGAAAAGCCCGTCACGGTTGGTGATGTGGTCACGCTCGGCGCGAACACGCTGTGCGGGAGCGAGCCCGAGGGCCATGTCACCGCGACGACGGTCTATCTCGACACGGACTATGTGGTCGATCAGGTGTTCTGGCAGCACGTCGACCTGGTTCGGGATCGTCTTGATGCGCAGGACTTCGCGGAAACCTTGTACGCCGAGCCGGCGCAGATTCTTCACTTGGGCGAGGACCGGGCCGGACTGCTGATGCCCTGGCTGGACGAACTGGTGCATCTGAGCCTCGACGGGGGTTTCACCGAGCACTTCTATCGGATGCAGGCGCTCTGGTTCTCCACCGCTCACGTGATCGCTCCATATGTCGCTACCTCGTCGGTGCGGGTGTCTGCGACGCAGCGTGTGACCACTCGGCCGTCGTCGCCGCGGCTTCGCCGGTTCGCCCCGTTGCGTGAGGAGGCGCGCACGCTCGCCGGCCTCTTGCGCGATGGGCCGGAGCGCCGGTGGACAGTGGACGCGCTCGCGGAGGCGGTGCACCTCTCACCGTCGCAGGTTGGCCGAGTGTTCGTGGAGGCGTACGGCAAGTCACCGATCGCGTATCTGACGATGCTGCGTACTGAGCGGATGGCCCGTCTTCTGCGCACCACTGACACGCCGATCGCGGTGATCGCTCGTGAGGTGGGTTGGGGCGATCCTGATTTCGCCGCCCGGCAGTTCCGCCGCAGCGTCGGGCTGACGCCGAGCCGTTATCGAGCGATAAGCCAGAGCAGTCAAACCGTCGACTGATCCGGGTGATTCCCGCATCCTTGCCCGCGATATCCGCAGGATCGCCGCCGCTCGCCCGACTCCGGGCTGTTGGGCTGGTAGTCCGGTAGAGACACGTCGGGTTCATCGGGGAGCCTGACGGTCGCAGCTCTCAGTCCGTCGTCCGTCTCGTCCCACCGATCCTCCCGGCGCACCTCATGGTCGCAAGGGCCACCGGCAGATGCCGTTGGCCCCGCCGGGAGGAGGTCAGCGATGGCGACGGACGAGGAGACGCGAGCGGCGCGGGACGCGAAGCTCGACGCCCTGCACGATCGCCTGACCGGCGCGGTCGACCAGCTCGTCTCCGGGGAGGACTGGCGCCGCGCGCTGGAGTTCGCCGCCCGCTTCCGGTCACGCTCGTTCGGGAACACGCTGCTGATCTGGTCACAACACATCGAGGCGTTCGAGCAGGGACGCACGGCAGCGCCGGAGCCGACGTACGTCGCCGGGTACAAACAGTGGCAGACGCTGGGCCGTCAGGTCTCCAAGGGCCAGCCGGGTTACATGATCTTCGCGCCGGTCACCGGCCGGTTCGCCACCTCCACGCCGCAGGACACCGGCTCGTGGCGTCGGCTGGGCCAGTTTGAGAAGCCGAAGCCGGGCGAGGTTGTCCGCTCGCGGATGGTCGGCGCGAAGCCGGCTTATGTGTGGGACGTGTCGCAGACCAGTGGCGATCCGATCCCCGAGCGCCCGCAGGTGGCGCCACTTGCCGGCCAGGCACCCGACGGGTTGTGGGACGGGCTCGTCGCCTTGATAGAAGCCGAGGGGTTCACCGTCGAGCGTGTCCCGGACGCGGACGCGATCAGGGGCGCGGACGGCCTGACCGCCTACCAGGCTCGGACGGTCTCGGTGCGCGACGACCTCACCCCGGCGGAGCAGGCAGCGACGCTGGTGCACGAGCTCGCTCACGTGAAGATGCACGGACCCGACAACGAGGAGGCCTCCCGGCACCGCGGCATCCGTGAGGTCGAGGCCGAGTCAGTGGCCATGATGATCGCCGCCGCGCACGGCATGGAAGCACTCGCGCCATCCGCGCTGTACGTCTCGGGCTGGGCATCCTCAGTCAAAGGCAAGAGCCCGGTCGAGGTGGTGCAGGAGACGGGTGAGCGCGTCCGCAAGATCGCCGGCAGCATCCTCGACGCCCTACCCACAGTGCAGATCGGCTCCGGCGACCCGCCGGGTCTGACCCGCGACCGCCCCGGCCCCGCGCGGCCAGACAGAACACCGACGACAGCACCCGAGGTGACCGAACCACGACGGGAACTCGCGTCGGCGGTGCCGGCGGTGTCGACGGCGAGAGGGTTGTGATGGACCCGGCACGCCTGTTCGCGCAGGTGGCGGGCCGGCCGCTGCGGGAGGCGGCCGGGATACTCGCTGCCGCCGGTGTGCCGGTGTTCCCCTGCGTGACGGGTGAGAAGCGGCCAGTGAGCGAGCATGGCTTCCACGACGCCACCACCGACCCGGAACGGGTGGCGGCGTGGTGGCGGCGGTGGCCGGTCGCGAACATCGGCGTGCCGACCGGGCACGCCTCCGGGTGGGAAGTGGTCGACATCGACCGCAAGAGCGCCGGGTCGGGGTTCGCAGCGTTCGGCCGTGCCCGGCGCGTGGGGCTGGTGCCCGGGTGGGTGGCGTTGGTGCGCACACCCTCGGGCGGGATGCACGCCTACTTCCCGGCAGACCCCTATCGGGAGCAAGCCTCGTGGCAGGCAGCCCGCGCGCACGTGGACTTCCGGGGAGCCGGCGGCTACGTCGTCGTGCCGCCCTCAGTGATTGCGGTGACCGGCGGTGCGTGCGTCGGTTATGAGCTGATCGGCGGTGAGCAATCGCATCCGGCCGCGGTAGACGCGAAGGCGTTGCGGGACTTTCTCGATCCGCGCCCCGAGCCCACTCAGTCATCCGCTCGACGCCCCGGCATGGACAGGGCGGAGGATGCCGAGCGGCTGGCGGGCTGGGTCGCTGGCCTCGGCGAGGGCGAACGGAACCGGGGCCTGTTCTGGGCGGCGTGCCGGTTGGCGGAGAACGGCATCCGTGCCTCGGATGCGTTGGACGTGCTGGCGGCTGCCGCGGGTCGGGCCGGGCTGGGCGAGCGGGAGATCACCGCCACCGTCCGGTCGGCGTACCGCACCGTGCACCCGACACACCAGCACTCCCGCACCGAGTTGCCGCTCACCGGGGAGAGCCCGGTTGAGCGGAACGGCTGTCAGTCTCGGGTCGCGCGGGGGTTGTGATGCCGGGCGGGACTGGTCGGCGGTGGGCGGTGGTAACCGCGGTCGCGGGGACGGTGTTCATCGCGGCGGGCGCGTTCTGGCTCAGCTTCACCTCCCTGGCCGATCTGGCCCGCCGCTCGGGCATCGACACCGGCGAGGCGTGGGCCTGGCCGTTGATCGTGGACGGGATCATCGTGGTCGCCACGGTCGCAGTCGTCGCGCTGGGCGGGACACGGGCGGCCTGGTATCCGTGGGCGCTGCTGATCGGCGGCGCGCTGGTCTCGGTGACCGCCAACGCACTGCACGCTGTGGTCGCGGCGGACGCGACCGTGCCCGGCGGGCTGGCCGCCTGTGTGGCCGCGGTGCCGCCGATCGTGCTGCTGGCGATCACGCACCTGACCGTCGTACTGACCCGGACCTCGACCGTCGAGAGTCCCGGCCCCGAGCCGGCGGACCTGCCGGTCACCGCGACGGCGAACGTCGTCCCGACTGCTGGTGGGGTGGCCGGACACGTGCTGTCCGAACCCGAGCTGTCCGGACCCGAGTGGGACGAGCCGGTGGCCGGTGTCGCCTCGGTGCTGGACCGTCGCGGGCGTGCGGTGGAGCTGCGTGGGCTGGGGTGGTCGAACAAGAAGATCGCCCGCGAGGTCGAGGTGCACCCCAGCACGGTCGGGCGGTGGTTCGCCGACGCGCATCTATCTGATGCCACCGAACTATCCAGTGGGCCGGGACTGTCGAGCGTCCCGGAGTTGTCGAGCGCAGAGGAGACCACGCCATGAACCATGCCGAGACCACCGAACACGACCAGCACGGCCAGCACGGTCTGCACCGGATTACCGACGAGTCGACCGTGAGCCGGCCGTCGACCCAGCGGATCGAGAACGGCGAGACGCCGGAAGCGGTGCAGGAGGCCGCGTTCGCCCACGAGAAGGCGAAGGCGGCGTTGGCGAAGGCGCGAGGCCGGGGCGTGGAGTGGGTGCGCCCGACCGATCTGATCGCGCGGCAGTCCTCGCGGCTGGCGCATCGCGGGATCGACTTGCACGCCGAGTTGGCGCGTCGCGCTCGCACCGTGACGGGGGTCGAACGGCTGTCGCAGCGAGTGCGGCGTCTGCCGCCCGTGTCCGCGTTCGGGCGGCACGGCGCCAACCAGTCGGGTCCGGTGCGATCCGGGGTCGGGATGCGGTAAGGGGCGGTGATGGTCGATGGGTCGGCCGGGCATCGGGTGCAACGGCGCGAGGGACGCCGGGTGCACCTGCCTGCCAGGAGGTGCCCACACCATGACCGACAACAACCCGCCAACCCACGACTTCCGCTCGCCCCGGACAGCGGCCGGGGCGGAGGACTACCAGACCGGCGAGGGACTGCGGTCGCTGTTGCGCAGGCTACGTCGTCAGGGGCCGGGTGCGTGGGAGCACGATCCGGTCGCGGCGGAGCTGATGGAGTTCGCGGCCCAGAAGTATGCGGAGCTGGCGCGCAAACACGGCTTGGACCCGTGGGAGGCCGCGTCGGCGGCGTTCGACGTGATGCGCACCAAGGCCGCGCGGAACGCGGACGATCCGTGGGCGGTCATCACCCACGCGGTGCGGATCACCTGCATCGCCGAGGAACGCGCCCAAGGGCTGCTCTGCTCGGTGCATCAGGCCCGCCGCCCGCACATCTTCGCGTTCCACGACCCGGAGCGGTTCAGCGACCGGGACAACCCGCTCGCCGACTACCACCCAGCTCTGCAGGTCGCGGGCCTCGACCTCACTGACCTCATCGACCTTGACCTCATCGACGGCCCTGCTGAGGACGCCGAGAACCCCGGGGACATGGAGGATGACGCGGCCGAGGACGAGGCCGAGGAGGCCCGGATGGTCGCGGCAGCGATGGTCGAGGATGCCGCACGGTTCCTGATCCGTCGCGGATGGCCGCCGGACACGGCACGAGTCGGGGTCGAGCGTGTGTGCACGGCGTTGACGAAGGCCGGTAGTCGGCAGGGTGCGTTCGAGTCACTACGCCGCGACCGGCACGCTCGTGCCCTGCTTGATGTCCCCGGCCGGTCGTGGTCGGTGCTGCTGCGGACCCTGCTCGGGAACCCGCACCCTGCTTACGCCACAACCAACCTGGGCCGGGGTGTGCTGCTGCGGCTCTCGATCGGCGAGACCTTGCCGATGCTGCTGCGCGACGACGATCTGACGCTCGCGGTGTCCCTGGCCGCTCCGCCACGGAGGGGTCGGCCATGAGCACCCTGGCCGGGCACATCGAACTGGAACGGGCCGTGGACTCGATCATCGTCGGACGGCGGCACCGCACCGACCTGGGCGACCTCGACGCCCTGACCACCTCTATCGAGCGTGAGGGCTTGCTACAGCCGGTTACGGTCACCCCGGATGGGGTGCTGGTGTGCGGGCGGCGACGGCTCGCCGCGATCAAGCGACTCGGCTGGCGCACCGTCAACGTGTGGGTCCGCTCCGGGATATCGGACCGGCTCGGGCAGCTCATGGCCGAACAAGACGACAACATGCTCCACAAGCCACTGACCCAACTCGAAGCCGCCGGCCTGTACCGGGAATTGAAGATGGTGATGGCCGAGGACGCGGCCCGCCGCGACGCCGCCACCCGGTTCAGCGCCGAGAATCAGCCCGGAGCTGACGGGGGTGCCAATTTGGCACCCCCGTCCCTCGGGCCGCTGGGCAAGTCACGCGAGCAAGCCGCCCGCATGGTCACCGGCCGCTCCTCCTACACCACGCTGGAAAAGATTGGCTTCCTCCAACAGGTCGCCGACGACCCGACGCAACCCGAGCAGGTCCGCCAGTACGTGACTGCCGAGCTGGAACGGATCGACGCCGGTGCACCCGTCCACCCAATTTACGAATCGGCCCGCGACACGATCCGGGCCGTCAACCCCGAGTGCGATGCCGACCTGGATGCCCTTGCCCAGCAAGCCCTCGCTCACGCCAAGGACGCCGCCACCACCAAGCGCCGCACCCGCCAACGGACCACGCGCACCGCTGAGGACGGCGGCGTGATCGTGCGATACCCGGTGCGAGCATTCGTCGTGACCTGGGGCGAACTGGCCGAGTGGTGGCTGCACTACGACATCGACGAACTCGCCACCGCCCTCACCGCTGAGCAGGTCGAGTCGTTCCTGCACACCGCGCAGGGCACCAGCACCTTCGCCGACCACCTCTGTGCCGCCCGCGCCGCCACCGGGACTGACGCGGGCTCTGTGGAGGTGGCGTCGGCGCGAGGCCACCTGCGCGCCCTCTAACACCCAAACTCCCCGGTGGTCGTGCTGCGCACCTACCGGGCATGAGAACTCCCCGCATTCCCGCGCCCGCCACACGAGGCCGACTCGTCGCCCTCATCATCGCCGGCGTTCTGGCGTTGGCGACCATCGGTGTCGGTGTCTACGGCCTGGTCCGCGGCCCTGGCCACGCGGCGAGTACGCCGGGTGCCGGGTCACCGGCCGACGGCACCGGGACCGGACCCGGCCCGGCGAATCCGTCCAGCACGGTGGGTCCGGCGACCCTGCCGCAAACCGACGACCCGATCGCGTACGCGAAGGCGGTCGCGTCGGCGTTGTTCGATTGGGACACCACCTCCGGCTACACCCCCTCGGACTACGAGGCCCCGGTGCTCGCGGACGCCGACCCGTCCGGGGAGGAGACCTCCGGGCTGATCGGGGATGTCGCCAGCTACGAACCCACCACCGAGCAGTGGACCCAGCTCGCCACGATGGACGTGGCCCAGCACCTGACGATCAGCAGCGCCGCCGTCCCCTCGACCTGGCCCGAAGCACTGGCCCAGGCGCACGGACAACTCCGGCCGGGCACGACCGCGGTCACGATCACCGGCACCCGGCACCGCACCGGCATCTGGTACGGCGACAAAGCCGCCACGAGCGAGCCGGTGTCGTTCACCGTATTCGAGGCGTGCACCCCCGCGTGGCCCCGCTGTCACACGCTGCGGCTGTCCGAACTCAACAACCCGCTCAAGTGACCCTGGGGCGGGTGAATAGCGATGTGGCGCAAAGCCCTGATAGTCCTGGCGGCGCTGGTATTCCTGCTCCCCGGCGTCGGCCTGCTCGCGCTCGCGGCCCTGTTCGACCCCGCCATCGCCCAAGCCGCCACCTGCACCACCACTGACAGCAGCGGCGGGAGCAGTGGTGCTGGCAGTGGGTTGTCGGAGCTGTCGCTGTCCGTCTCGGGCACGATCCCGCAAAGCCTGACCGCGACCACCGCGGACGGGCAGACGATCACGCTGAATCACACCCAGCTCGAACGCGCCGCGGCGATCCTGGCGACCGGCAACGCCGAGGACATCGACGCCAACGGCCAAGTCATCGCGCTCATGGCCGCCCTCACCGAGTCCAGCCTGCGCGTGCTGTCCAACGTGACCGCCTACCCGGACTCGGCCGGCTATCCGCACGATGGCGACGGCTCCGACCACGACAGCCTCGGCCTGTTCCAGATGCGGCCCCAGGCCGGCTGGGGCAGCGTGGCGAACCTGATGGACCCGATCTGGTCCTCCCGCGCCTTCTACGGCGGCCCCGACGGTCCCAACCACGGCAGCCCCGCCGGGCTGCTCGACATCCCCAACTGGCAACACCTCTCCCTCGGCGCAGCAGCCCAAGCCGTCGAGGTCTCCGAGTACCCCGACCGGTACGCCAACTACCAGCCCGTCGCGGAGAAGATCGCCTCCACCCTCACCGGCGTCACCCTCACCGGAGGTGGCGGGCAATGCCTCACCGGCGGCACCGGCAGCAACCCGCCGGGGAACCTCCCGCCAGGCTTCGCCGGCGCGTTCATCGCCGCGGCGGAGAAGGAGATCGGCCTGCCCTACGTGTGGGGCGGCGGAACCTACACCGGTCCCTCCGGCATCGGGAGCGATGGCCGTGGGCCGGGGTTCGATTGCAGCGGCCTGGTCATGTACGCGGCCTATCAAGCCTCGGGCGGAAAACTGCGACTGCCGCACTACACCGGCGACCAAATCCACGACGGCACCCCGGTCGCCTGGAACGACAAGCAACCCGGCGACATCATCTTCTATACGTATCCGGGCCAGTCGGTGCCACATCACGTCGTGATCTACCTCGGCGGCAACCGCATCGTGCAAGCACCCCAGACCGGCGAGAACGTCCGCTACGGCACCCTGTCCGAGTTCGGTGACGAGATCACCACCGTTCGCCGCCTCAGTTGAGGTAGCCGGCCGCGGATCGGCCGCACGCACAGACGTCCGAGGGCGCCGATCTGGTGGGGCTGACAGACTCATCCGGTGGGTTGGCTGTGGCAGGCGATCGTGTTGTTCGCCGTGACCAATGTTGATGACATCGTGGTGCTGAGCTTGTTCTTCGGGCGGGCCGGGCGTGCCGCCGGCTCGACGCGCCGCATCGTCGCCGGCCAGTACCTCGGATTCGGTCTGATCCTGGCCGTCTCGATCGCCGGAGCGTTCGGCGCCGGTCAGCTCCCCGATCACGCCGCCGCCTACCTGGGACTGATCCCGATCGCGCTGGGGCTGTACGCGGCATACGGCACCTGGAGGCATCACCGCGGGGACACCCCGAACCCGGCCCCGCGCGGCTCGGTGTGGTCGGTCGCAGGGGTGACGCTCGCCAACGGCGGAGACAACATCGGCGTCTACATCCCCGCACTGGCTGCCTTCTCCACCCCGAAGCTGGGCGCGGTTGCCGCCGTGTTCCTCGTCCTGGTCGCGGTCTGGTGCCTGGCCGGCTACCTGCTCACCTCCCACCGATGGGCGACTGCAGCGATGCAGCGCTGGGGACACATCATCCACCCGTTCGCGCTGATCACGATCGGGATGATCGTCCTGATCTCTGGCGGAGCTTTCGGTCTGTGACCCCGGCCCCCTGGAGCCCGTCGCTATCGGACCGGCATGCGTTGGACCGAGGTTCACCCCTCCCGCTCTACGAGCCAGGGTCGAGTCCGCGAAATCACCACCGCTTGCACCTCGGGTGACACGGCGCCCCCGCGCGGGTGGCGGGGTTCGGCGCACCTGAGGGTCGTGATCACCTCGACTGCACTTCACTCGCTGACTACCGCTTTCGTCACTGCGGATGTGTACCCGAACCTCAACGGTGTCGGCGGCGCCGGCCAGCTCAAGACCGTGATCGGCGCACTGATGACGATCGTGCTCATCGTCGCCGTGCTGATGATGATCGTGTGCGCCGCGACCTGGGCCGTGGCGTCCTCGCACGGCAGCTACAGCGCGGCCATCAAAGCCCGCACCGGTCTGTTGGTCGCGGTCGGTGCCGCCGCCCTGGACGGGGCCGCGATCGCCTGGCTGAACTTCCTGCTCGGCATCGGCCCGACTCTCTAACCCGGCCCTGACACGGCTCTGACTCGACTGCCCCGGGGCGCCTCACCTGGCGCAGCTCGGGCATCGCTGGTGCACCTGCCAGACGAATCCCGCCATCACCGTCCGCTCATTGGCGGCGCGGGTGTGTGGGTCCGTCCACTCTGCGAGGAGCGCCACCGATGATTTCTGTCCTTTCTTCCGTCACGACCGGCCTGACCGGTGTCGTGGGCCGCGCCACGTCTGGGGTCCTGGCCGATGTCAACATCAACCCCAACGACAACGGCCTGCCTGGCATCGCCGCGCTGCGCACGATCGTCGGCGCGGTGATGACCGTGGGCCTGATCCTGTCGGTGCTGGCGCTGATCGTGGCCGCGGTGGTGTGGGCCTTCGGGAGCCATTCGGCGAACCCGCACCTGGCCACGCGCGGCAAGACCGGGGTGATGATCGCCTGCGGCGCTGCGGTCATCACCGGCGCGGCGGTGGCGTTCGTCAACTTCTTCTGGCACGTCGGCCAGGGCATCTGAGCGGGGCTGCTCGCGATGGGTGTCTGCGATGTCCCCGTTATCTCCACTGTCTGCCACGTTGCCGGCAAGGCCGCCGGAACGATCATCTCCGCGCCGTTCGACTGGATCGCCCAGGGCGTCGGCAACGCCGCGGAGTGGATGTTCAAAGGCGTCTGGCAAATCTTCGATTCGACCACGTTGGTCGATGTCACCAGCTCCAACTACGTGAAGGTCTACGACGTTCTGTTCGGCGTCGCGATCTTCTTGATGTTGCTGTTCTTCCTGCTCCAACTCATCACCGGCCTGATACGTCGCGATCCCGGCGCGCTGCATAGAGCCGGGATCGGGCTGGCGAAATCGGTGCTCGGCTCGTTCGTCGTCATCACCCTGACCGGGCTGGCGTTGACGATCGTGGACGAGCTGTGCGTCGGGATCATCCAGGCCACCGGCACCACCCTGGACGAGATGGGCGGCAAGATCGCCGCCTTGGCCGCCGGCCTGGTGGGGATCACGCTGTCCGCGCCGGGCGCGGGCGCGGTCATCATCATCTTCCTCGGCTGCCTGGCCATCACCGGCGCCGCCGTCGTGTGGTTCAGCTTGTTGATCCGCAAGGCGCTGCTGCTCGTGGCGATCGTCCTGGCGCCTATTGCCTTGTCGGGGCAGTCGTGGGACCACGCCCGCGGCTGGTTCTCCAAGTGGGCCTCGTTCGTGGTCGCGTTGATCGTCTCCAAGTTCGTCGTGGTCGTGATCTTCCTGGTCGCGATCAACCAGATGAACGCCCCGCTGAATCTGGACCTGTCCTCGATCTCCAACCCGGTCGCCGGGATCGTGCTCATGTTCGTGGCGGCGTTCGCGCCCTACATGGCCTACCGATTCATCAGCTTCGTCGGCTTCGACCTCTACCACGCCATGAGCGCGGAGTCCGAGGCCAAGGGCGCGATGAACCGGCCCATCCCGGTCCCCGTGACGCCCAGCCTGTCCGGCGCCCGCAAGGTTCTCGGCGGCGGCTCCGACAGCAGCGGCGGCGGTGCGGGAGACGGCACCGGTGGTGGTGGTGCGCCGAAGCCTGGTGGAAGTCCCCTTGGCGGGGGCGGGGAGACCGGAGCTGGCACCGGTGCAGGCGCGGGTACGAGTGCTGCGTCCGGGGCCGGGGCTGGGGAGGCGGCCGGTGCCGCGGGCGGCCCGGTCGGGCTGGCCGCGGTCGCGGGCGCCCAAGCCATTACCGCCGCGGCGAAAGCAGGCCCGGCGACCGGGCACGCCGTCGCGGACACTGCGGTGGCCCACGCCGATGCCGGACAACAGGCCTCCGGCCAGGGCTCGCAGGGCTCATCGGGAACCGCGGGCGGTGGGCCGGGCGGGTCGAGTCGGCCGGGGTCGGTCCCGATCCCGCCCTCGTCCCCGACACCCGCCGCACCGGCACCAAGTGAGCAGCCGGCCCCGCCGCCCGCACCGGCGACGCCGCCTGCGACGCCGCCCGTTTCGCCGCCCGTTTCGCCGTCGCAGCCTGGGCGGTCCTCGTCTGAGGGAGACCTCTGATGGCCGGCGAGAACCCTGACCGGGGGCTGGCGCCGGTCAAGTTCTCCCGGCTGACCCGCCGCGGGCTGTTGCTGGGATTGTCGCTGTCGCAGGTGATCGTGCTCGGCCTCGGTGCCGCCGCCCTGGTCGGCGCGCTCTACACGGCCGGCGGCAAAGGCCTACTGCTGGCCGGGCCGGTGTGCGGCTTCTGCGCTCTGCTGGTCTGGGTCCCGATCGGCGGACGCAAGGCAATCGAGTGGGTACCCCTCGCGGGCCATTGGGCGCTCCGGTTCTTCTTGGGGCAGACGGTGTATCGGTGGCGGGTCACCAAGCCCCGCCCGGCCGGCACCCTCGCGCTACCGGGTGATGCGGCGGCGCTGCGGCAGTACCTCGACCCGGACACCGGGGCGGTCATGGTCCACGACCCCCACCACAACACCTTGACCGCGCTGGTCGAGGTGACGCATCCGAGCTTCATCCTCTTGGACCCCGACGAGCAGCAACGCCGCGTCACCTCCTGGGGGCGAGTGCTGGCCACCGTGTGCCGCTCCGGGCGTATCGCCAGTCTGCAAATGCTCGAACGCACGGTGCCCGACTCCGGCACCGGGCTGGAACAGTGGTGGGCCGCCCACGGCACCGATGACGGCTCCCGGGTCGCCACGACCTACCGCGAGCTGATCGAGCGGGCCGGGCCGACCGCCGAACGCCACGTCACCACCCTGTCGTTGTCGTTGGACATGAAGGCCGCCGCGCGGGCGATCCGCTCGGCCGGGCACGGGATGCGTGGCACGGCCGCCGTGCTGCGGGCGGAGATGCGCACCCTGACCAGCGCCCTGCGCGCGGCGGACCTGACGCCGAGCGACTGGTACACCCCGGGCCAGCTCGCGGTCATGCTGCGCGCGGCCTACGACCCCGCCATCGCGGCGACGTTGGAGCGCAGCGAGTTGGGCCGCGACCTGGCCACCGCCGGCCCGGTCGCGGTCGAGGAGACCTGGGACCGGCTGCGGTCGGACTCCGCGTTCCACGCGGTGCTGTGGGTCAGTGAATGGCCGCGCTCGCAGGTGTATCCGGGCTTCCTCGCTCCGATTCTGCTGTCGTCTGGGATGCGGCGGGCGTTCACGCTGCTCTACGACCCGGTACGCGCCGACCAAGCCGCCCGCGACATCAGGCGAAAGAAGACCGGCTACCTCTCCGACGCCGCCCAACGCGCCAAGGTCGGGCAGATCGAGGACGCCGAGCAAACCGCGGAGTACCGCGACGTGCTCCAACAAGAAGCCGACCTCATCGCCGGCCACGGCGTGCTGCACTACGCTGGCCTGATCGCCGTCTCCGCACCCACCATCGACGAGTTGGAGGCCGCGGTCTCCGCGATCGAGCAAGCGGCCATCCAAGCCTCCTGCGAAACCCGAAGGTTGGTCGGGCAACAGGCCCAAGCCTTCACCGCCGCAGCACTCCCACTCGGACGCGGCCTCTAACCAGCACACCGGCAGCGGTTGGCAGCGGTCGTGCACCTGCCCGGCAGATCACCACTCCGCCACGGAGTCTGTCGAGGAAGGTGCCGGCCGCTGATGAGTGCTCGCTCCGACAACACCCCTGCGAACAACGCCGACAAGAAGCTGTATTCGACCGTGCTGGTCGGCCGGGCCGGACAGCATCGCCGTGACCGGCGCGCAGCGCGGCGGGCCGCCGCCCGCGCCTACGCCGCGAACGCCGCGCAGCGCAAGGCAGCCGCCCGCGCTGAGGCCGACGCCGAACGCGCCGAACGCGCGGCGACCACGTATCTGCCGCGCAGCGGTGAGCCCGGTCCGGCCGGGTTGCGGACCTGGCGGCGGTTCAGGCTGCCGGCCCACCAGGACACCAGCGCCGCGTTGGCCGGCGCGTATCCGTTCCTGGCCGAAGGCGGGCTGGGGTCGAACGGGGTGCTGATCGGCCAGGACCTCTACTCCGGCGGATCGTTTGTGTACGACCCGTGGGAGTTGTACGCCCAAGGGCTCATCACGGCCCCCAACCTGGTCGTGGCCGGCATCGTCGGCGCCGGGAAGTCCTCGCTGGTCAAGTCGCTCTACACCCGCTCGATCCCGTTCGGCCGCAAGGTCTACGTCGTCGGTGACCCGAAAGGCGAGCACTCCCCGGTCGCCGAACATGTCGGCGGCAGGGCGATCGTGCTCGGCCACGGCCTGCGCAACCGGCTCAACCCTTTGGATGAGGGGCACCGGCCGGCCGGGGTCTCAGATGCGGAATGGGTTGCCCAGGTCGCGGCGCGGCGCCGCGACCTGATCGGCGCGCTGACCGAGACCGTGTTGGACCGGCCCCTGACACCGTTGGAGCACACCGCGATCGACATCGCCCTGGCGGGCACGGTGCGCGGCAACGACGTGCCGATCCTGCCGATGGTGGTCGACCGCATCCTGACCCCCGATCCGGCCGACGACCCCGACGGGCGCCTGGCCGAGGACGGCCGCATGGTCGGCCACGCCCTACGCCGCCTGGTCGCCGGCGACCTGCAAGGCCTGTTCGACGGACCCTCCACCGTCGCCTTCGACCCCACCCTGCCGATGGTCAGCCTCGACCTGTCGAGGGTCGCGGAGAACTCCACCCTGGTCTCGGTGCTGATGACCTGCTCCTCGGCGTGGATGGAAGCCGCGCTGACCGACCCACACGGCGGGCAGCGGTGGGTGATCTACGACGAAGCCTGGCGCTTGATGGCCTACCCCTCCTTGTTGCGGCGGATGGACGCGCAATGGCGGCTCTCGCGGCATTACGGGATCGCGAACTGCCTGGTGTTTCACAAGTTGAGCGATCTGGACAACGTGGGCGATCAAGGCTCCGCGATGCGTGCCCTGGCCTCCTCCTTGTTGGCGAATGCGGAGACGCGGATCATCTACCGGCAAGAGCCGGATCAGTTGGGCAGCACCGCCGACGCGCTCGGGTTGACCGGCACCGAGCAGAAACTCATCCCCAGTCTCGGCACCGGGCAAGGCCTGTGGCGGATCAAAGACCGCTCCTTCATCGTGCAACACCAGCTCCACCCCGACGAGCTGGCCGTCTTCGACACCACCGGCCGCATGACCGGCACCACGCAGGGGGCGTGATGCGGCCCCGATCCCGCGCCGACCGGACCGCCGCCCATGACACCACCAGCGCCACCGACACCACCAGCGGTCACGAGGCGGTGCAGGTGCCGGTAGTGCTGCCGCACCTGGTGTTCGTCGTACACCAGGACGAGACCGTGACCGTCACCATCGACGGCACACCGTTCGAGCCCGAGCCGTTCGCGCCGCCGTGGCAGCGCGGCTCCTTCGCCGGCATCATCGACACCCTGACCGACCAACGGCGCACCCCGATCCGGGTCGAGGTCCGCGAGGTCGACGGGACGGTCTTCACCGACATCATCACCCCGGCCCGGCACCGCGCCACACCCCCTGACCCCACGCCGTCGGCCGGGTCGGAGCCGGCGCTGCGGCTGGTCGCCCTGCACGGGGACGGCTACGTGGCCGGGGAAGACGTGGCCGTCGCGGTCATCGTCGCCCACAGCGAAGCCAGCCCGGACGGGACCGCCCGCGGCCTGCTCACCCCCGGCGAACTCGCCCACGCCCCGACCGGGGAGGTCGCCCTGATCGGCCGCATTTCCCAGACGGTCACCATCGGCCACCCCGAATAGCCCGGCCCGAACCAGCGGCCCGAATGACCGGCACCGGGTGGGGCGGACCGATGGGTGGTGGGTGCACCTGACTGGCGACCATCTATCGCTGCCGTCCCGGAACGAGGTGCCCGGCCATGCCGACCTTCCACGACCCGACCCACGACGCCGCCGAAGCGTCCGAGGCGCTGCGGGGTCTGGCGCACGCCACCCGCACCCTCGATGATCCTGCCGACACCTACGCGGTGATCGGCAGCCTGCTCGCCGGGACACGATCGCTGCGTCAGGTCATCGACCAGCTCGCCACCGCCCACCTGAACCACCTGCGGCTGGCCCACGACGATGCCGGCGACCACACCGCCGGCATCGTCGCCGCCGACTCGGCCGCGGACGAGCTGCACCGGGCCGGCACCCTCCTGGACGCCGTAGTGGCACGGCTGGATGCCGCGTTCCAACACACCGGGCGGATCGCCTGGTATCCCGACCCCGCACCCGAACACAACGCGCCGTCGCCGGCCCGACCACCTCAGTCGCGCTCGGGCCGGGACGGTTTCGGTGATCCGTTCACCCCCAGTGGTTCCCGTGCCGACCGCGGCCAGGGGCGCCCACTGTCGATGTGACCCACTGAGATCGCTGAGAGCAACTGCCGGCCCGTGGGTGCCCGGTCGAGCACCTGTCCGGCATGGACAACGACAACCACGCGGAACCCGCCACACCCACGCCCGCGCCAACGACGGCGACGACGGCGCGGATGGTCGGGCCGTTGACCGTGACACTCTGGCCCGACGAGTCGTTGGGCGAGCACCAGCGGTACGCCTACCGCATCACCGAGGGTGCCACCGGGCAGACTGTCGAGGGCCGGGACCTGTTCACCGGTGCCGGTCAGCCGGTCGACCCGGACCGCGCGCTGCGGGACCTGGCCGGCTACCTGTCCGCCGCGGGCGAGTCCCGCCAGTACGCCCTCGACCACCCCGGCGATACCGCGGAGCACGAGGGCCTGTTCCCGGACTGGCTGGTCGAGGCCGCGCGTCTCAACCTTGACGCCCTCGCCCTGCTCGCCGAAGACCCGTCAACCGAACCGGACCGGCCAGCCGAGCTGACGGCATCCGATGAGCCGGGGCCGGCGCCCCGGCGGTGGATCAGCGTGGTGTTCCTGCAAGGCGCCGAGGCCGACGAGGCGCTGGACCTGATCGACCGGGCCGGCACCGACGCCGCGATCGAGTACCTGGCCGGCTACGACTTCGGCGACGAGACCGTCGATGCCGCGTTGGAGAACGGCTATGTCTACGACACGGTGCCCAACGGGACGATGGATCGGGTCGCGACCCGCGATGTCTACACCCTGACCTACAACCACTCCGTCGGTCACGTCGGACTCGTGCGCGAGTACGACGCACTGCCGGACCCGGCGCTGCTCGGCATCGACACCCCCATACCCGCCCAGCCACCACAGCCGGCGTCAGCAGCACCGGCAACACAGCCGGCACCGATGTCCGAGACGCCGACTCCGCACACCCCGGGCACTCCGAGCGCCGCGTTGGCGGATGGTGGGCGGGACTGGTTCGCCCCGCCGCCCGGCTCCGCGGGCACCAGCCAGGCTCCGGGTCGCGGACCGTCCCTGTGAGCCAGCCGCCGCCACGGGGGCCGCGCGGAGACGAGCTGACCAACCTGGCCCTCGGCGCCCTGGCCGCCGGGGTGGTCCTCGCTGCTGTGCTGCGCGGCGCCGGGTCCGTCGCGGCGTGGATCACCGGCCTGCGGCAGCCTGCCGGCGGGATCGCGACCGGGCTCGGCGTCCTGACCCATCCCGGCCAACCGGCGATCCCGCTCGACGCGCCCGGGCTGAACCCGGTCGCGTACTGGACTGCCGCCGCCGTGCTCATCCTGACCGGCACGGCGGTGGTGTGGTGGGTGTGGCGGCTGGTCCGCGACCACGGCCGGCAGACCAGCACCGACCCCTACCGGATCGCCGGGGTCGCCACCCGCGGCGAGGTCGCCAAGACGGCCTCCGAACACGCGCTGCTCCACCGGGCAGCCCATCTACGCCCATCGCTGGACAAGCCACACGCTGCCGATGTCGGGTACCGGCTCGGGGTCTCGCGCGGCAAGACCGTGTGGGCCTCGGTGGAAGACTCCATCCTGCTCATCGGCCCGCCGCGTTCCGGCAAGGGGCTGCACGTGGTCATCCCCATGATCCTGGACGCGCCCGGCGCCGTGGTCACCACCAGCACGCGGCCGGACAACCTCACCGCGACCCTGCGTGCCCGGCAGAAGGCCGGGCCGGTCGCGGTGTTCGACCCCCAGCATTTGGCCGAGGGCGTTCCGACCGGGCTGCGGTGGTCACCGATCCGCGGATGCGACGATCCGCTGACCGCGATGATCCGCGCGACCGGCCTCGCCGCCGCGACCGGCCTGTCCTCCGGTGGCGTGGACTCGGGAGGGTTTTGGGAGGGCAAGACTCGCACCGCGCTGCAAGCACTCCTGCACGCCGCCGCGCTGGACAACCGGCCGCCCGCCGAGCTGTTCCGCTGGACCCTCGATCCCTCCGCGGCCTCCGATGCGGTCGCGATCCTGACCAACCACCCCGCCGCGGCGACCGGCTGGGCCGACTCCCTCGCGTCGATGATCGACTCCGACCCACGCACCCGCGACTCGATCTGGCAAGGCGTCTCCCTGGCCCTCGGCGCGCTAGCCGACCCCCGCGTCCTGGACGCCGTATCCCCACAACCGGGTGAGGACTTCGACCCCGAACAGTTCCTCACCGAACACGGGACGCTCTACCTCTTGGCGACCGGAGCCGGCGCCGGGGCCTCCGCGGCGCTGGTCGCCGCGTTCGTGGAAGACCTCATCGAGGCCGCCCGCCGGCTCGCCGCACGCTCGCCCGGTGCGCGGCTGGACCCGCCGCTGCTGCTGGCCCTCGATGAGATCGCCAACCTCGCGCCCCTGCCCTCGTTGCCGACGCTGATGGCCGAAGGCGGCGGCACCGGCCTGACCTGTGTCCCGGTCTTGCAGTCCCTGGCCCAAGCCCGAGAGAAATGGTCCGACAACGCCGCCGGCGCGATCTGGGACGCCAGCATCGTCAAGATCATCCTCGGCGGCGCGTCCAACTCCCGTGACCTTCAAGACCTAACCACCCTCATCGGGGAACGCGACGAATACACCGACTCCACCACCATCGGGGACTACGGGTCACGCTCCGCGCAACGCTCGACCCGGCGGGTGCCGATCCTGCCCCCCGACCGGATCAGAACCCTTCCGTTCGGCACCGCACTCACCCTGCTACGCGCCGCGCCACCCATCGTCACCAACCTGCGGCCCTGGACCGCGCGAGACGACGCCGGCCAGTTGAAGACCGACCGCGCACACATCGAGGCGCTGCTGCGCCGCACAGCGGACTCCTGAGCCCGGCTGCGAGGGCTCCGGCGGGGTGCCTTGGGTGCACCTGCCTGCCACAAGCGCGGCCGAGTCGGTGAACCGCTGGGCCGCAGGACAACACGGACAGGAGCACGACGATGACGATCGACACCCAGGCGGCCATCTCCGGGTTCATCGCGACCGAGCCCCGCCTCACCTACACCGAGGACGGGGTGCCGCGGTTCTACGCCCGGATCGGGATCGAGCATTCGCGGTTGGAACAGGACGGGTCGTTCACCCAGCTCGAACCGACCTTCCACGACATGACCATGTTCCGCCGGGCGGCCGAGGAGTCGGTCGGCCGGTTCCACAAGGGCGACAAGTTCGTGGCCGCCGGCCGCGTCCACGAGTACGCCTACAACAAGGACGGCCAGACCATCCAGACCGAGGAGTTCATCGCCAGCCGGATCGGTCACGACACCGCCCGCACCCGCTACCAAGTCGATCGCACACCACGCCAGCAGACGATGGCTCGCCAGGCGCCCGCGCGTGATGCAACGGCGCTCCAGCCCTCGGAGCGGTCGATGACCGCCCAGCCCGCTTCCGCCCTCGGCATGTGAGGGGGCTGGCTGTGATGAGTGACTACGTTCCCGAGCCGGACCCGCACGACCTCACCGACGACGACATCGACACCGACTACGACAGTGACTACGACGATCCGCTGATCGCCGAGCCTCCCCACCCGATCAACTGGAACCTGCTGACCGCCGACGAGGCCGAGACCGAATGGCTCGAACTCAACCGCTGGGTCGACTGGCTCCGACACACCTACGGTCTGCCCGCCTCGGTGATCCCGCCGGCCTGGCACAAGCACCCCGAACTGGTCTGGGAGCTGTCCGCGCTGCACCTGCACTGGCTGTGCGCCTACGACCCCCAGCAGAACGGCTCCGCGCCATTGGGCTGGCACCGTGACTTCGCCGACGCCCGCCAGCGGCTGCGTGATTGGGTCGCCGCCTGCGGCACCCGACTCGACCGGGACCGACCCACCCGGCAAACCACCTGGCCCGGCGAGGAACCCGCCGCACCGGTCGAGGACACCCCGATTCTCGACCGCGACGCCGAGTTCGTGGACTTCCTCATGGCCGACGTCGACCGGCGCCGCGAAGCAGAGGAAGCCTTCTACGCCAACCTGCACCCGAACACCGGAGAAGTCTCATGAGCAGTGAGACCGTGGTGGAGCCGGTGTCGCCGCTGCTGGACAGCCGGGAAGTGGCGGCGTACTTGAAGGTGTCGGAGTCCACGCTGTCGCGGTGGCGTTCGGCCGGGACCGGGCCGCCGTTCCTGCGGCTGGGTGGGATCGCCCGGTACCGGCTCGATGCGGTCGACCGGTGGCTGACCGGGCTGGAACACGACCATGCCTCGCAGGGCTGAGCCGCTGCCGAAGGCTGAGCCCAAACCGATCCCGCCGATCGGGGTGAAGGTCTCCACCGACATGGAGCGCCGCTCCTACGGCCTGCGCGCTCGCGCCCGGTGGACCGACCCGACCAGCAAGCGGCGGATCATCCGGTCCGAGATCGTGGCCGACGAGGCCGCGGCGCACGCCTTCTTCGACCAGTTGCGGCAGTCCTCGGTCAAGGGCATGGACGTGTCGATGACGCTAACCGAGTTCGTCACCTTGATCGGGGACAGGTGGGCGCGCGGCCTGGACCCGACCTCCACCGGGGAGGTCTACGAGTACGGGTTGAAGCTGCGGGTGCTGCCCGCGCTCGGGCACCTGCCCGTCACCCAGATCACCGCCGGCATGATCGACCGCACCATCGACGAGTGGGAGAAGCGCCACAGCGCCTCCACGATCAAGAACAGCATCTCCCCGCTGGTGCGCGTGCTCGATGAGGCGGTGCGCGATGGGCTGCTGACGGTCAACCCCGCCAAGAACCGGGCCAAGCGGAGCCTGCACCGCAACGCCTTCCGCGCCCAGCCCGCCGAGGACGCCTCGCCGCGGGCGCACGCGATCCCGGACCTGGCGACGTTGACCAAGCTCGCCGACGCCTGCGGGAAAGTGCACCAGTCCTACTCCGACTTCGTGATGCTCGCCGCCCTCCTCGCCGCGCGCTCCTCGGAGGTGTCCGGGCTACAGGTCGGGGACGTGCGGTTCGCCAAGAACCTCGTGGTCATCAGCCGGCAGACCTTCCCCGGCAAGGGCGGGCTGGTCACCAAGGCGACCAAGAACCGCAAGGAACGCCGGGTGCCGATCCTCGACGCGCTGCGGCCGGTGCTGGAACGCCTCACCGAAGGCAAGGAGCCGGGCGACCGGCTGCTGGTCGGCCCGCGCGGCGGGGCGCTGACCACCGCGACCGTCCGCGACGCAACCAAGTGGGACCAGCTCGTCATCGACCTCGGCCTGCCCGACCTGACCCGGCACGGGCTCCGGCACACCGGGGCGACCTGGATGGCCGACGCCGGGGTGCCCCTGCACGTGCTCCAAGACATCCTCGGCCACGCCTCCATCGAGACCACCCGCGGCTACCTGCACCCCGACGACCGGCACCTGGCCTCGGCCGCCGAACAAGCCAACGCCTTTCTCAGCAGATCATCTCGCCCGGCCAGCAGGTCCAGAGGCAGCCAGCGCCGCCAGGAACGCGGACTATGACCTGCCGACGCGAGCCACTGAACCGGCCCGGACCCGCTCTGTACCCGGTTCTGGTCCCCTTCTGGTCCCCTTATCCACAGGAAGCAGCCAAACGTGCCGGCTCATCGTCCGCAGTCGGGGCGTCGAGAGGAGCCGGGGGGACCAGAGGGCGACCACACGAAAACACCCCCGAACATGACGATGCCCTGGTGAGAAACCCACTCTCACCAGGGCAAATGCGTCGGGCTGACAGGATTTGAACCTGCGACCCCGTGACCCCCAGTCACGTGCGCTACCAAACTGCGCCACAGCCCGCTATTCAGTTTTCGGGCCTGCCAGGAGGTCTAACCCACTTAACCCCCAGTCAAGTGCGCTACCAAACTGCGCCACAGCCCGCGACTGGCACCATCCCGGTGCCGCGGCTAGCTTACCGTGCCGTGCGCGGGGTAGGCGACGCCCGCCCGAGCCGTGGAAATAGTCACGAACTGTCAGGAATATTTCCCTCGGTGGGCCGTAACGGGCAGGATGAGGGGAGGGGCACGCGCGGTCAGCAGCGCCCAGGCAATAGGCCCAGGCAATAGCGACGGCCGCCGACCCGCCCCCGCCCACGTTCCATCGACACAGCAGGAGGACAACCATGGCGCAGCGCACGGCACAGACCCGGTGGAGCGGAGGCTTACAGGACGGCAAGGGCGTCACGACGCTGGTGAGCTCCGGCCTCGGCAGCTACGACGTCTCGTTCCCGACCCGCACCGCGGAGACCGCGAACGGCGCGACCTCACCGGAGGAGCTGCTCGCCGCGGCGCATTCCGCGTGCTATTCGATGCAGCTCTCAGCCTTCCTCGCCGAGGCCGGCGGCACGGTGGAGAACATCACCACCGATGCCGAGGTCGGCGTCGGGGCGGACCCGGCCGGCGGGTTCAAGCTCACCGGCATCACGCTCACGGTGCGCGCGACGGTCCCGGGCCTGTCCGCCGAGCAGTTCGCGGAGGCCGCCGAGAAGGCCAAGACGGCCTGCCCGGTCTCCAAGGCGCTGACCGGGGTGACGATCACACTGGACGCCGCCCTCGCGTAGCGACCGGGCCCGCTTCGGGCCGAGAGTTTCGAGTATGACGATGTTCGCGTCGAACGCGTCACACCCGTTCGGGACGGCCTTTGTATGCTTGCCGCTGCCGGCCGCAGGGCGCCGATCGGACAAGACAGGATTCCGATCGGACGAGACCGGCAGAGAGGCTGGGCGAGGTGACGGGATCAGCGCCGGGTGCGATGCGGGTGTGGACCGTGCCGAACCTGCTGTCCTTCCTGCGCCTGGCCGGCGTGCCGCTCTTCCTCTACCTACTGCTCGGCCTGCACGAGGACGGTTGGGCGCTCACGGTTCTCGCGCTCTCGGCGATCACCGACTGGGCGGACGGGAAGGTCGCCCGGCTGCTGAACCAGTACTCCAGGCTCGGCGAGATGCTCGACCCCGCGGCGGACCGGCTGTACATCCTGGCCACGCTGGTGGGTTTCGTGTTGCGTGGTTTCCTGCCGTGGTGGGTGGCCGTGATCATCGTCGGTCGGGATCTGATCCTCACCGTGTTCATCCCGCTCATCCGCCGGCACGGCTACCCGCCGCTGCCCGTCCTCTACCTCGGCAAGGCCGCCACATTCGGGCTGCTGTACGCGTTGCCGATCCTGCTGTTGGCCCGCGCGGCCCCGCCCATCGCCCCGGTCGCCGAACCCGTCGGCTACGCCTTCCTGATCTGGGGGATCGGCCTGTACCTGTGGGTCGGCGTGCTGTACGTCAAGCAGCACCTCTGGATCCTGGCGCGAACACCGGTGGTCCCGGCGCAGGCGCGGCCGACGGCGCGGTCCGTGGCCGGCGCCTGATCACCCCGCCGGGGCGTAGCTCACAGCGAGCCTTGGCCGTCCTCGTCGGCGCGCGACGCGACGAAATCGGTGAGCCAGGCCAGCAGCGGCCGGGCGAGGTCCTCCCGTTCGCAGGCCAGTGTCACGACGGTCTTCAGATAATCGAGCCGGTCGCCGGTGTCGTATCGGCGCCCGCGGAAGATCACCCCGAGCACGCCACCGCCTTCGGCGGGGTCGAGGCCCGCGAGCGTCGCCAACGCGTCGGTGAGCTGGATCTCGCCGCCGCGGCCGGGGGCCGTGTGCTCCAACACGTCGAACACGCGGGGGTGGAGCACGTAGCGCCCGATGACGGCCAGGTTCGACGGTGCCTCTTCCACGGTGGGCTTCTCGACGAGCCCTGTGACCGCCACGGCGTTGCAACTGGAACCGCGGCTCTCGGAGGCCGCTGCCGCCGCCAGCGGCGCCGGACCGACGGCCGCGCAGCCGTAGAGCGGGATCTGCTTCGGCGGCACCTCCATCAGCGCGATCACCGATTGCCCGGTCGCCTCAAAGACGCTGATCATGGTGCTGAGCAACGGGTCTCGCGGGTCGATCAGGTCGTCGCCGAGCAGCACCGCGAACGGCGACCTGCCCACGTGCGCCCGCGCACAGGAGACCGCATGCCCCAGCCCGCGCGGATCGCCCTGCCGCACGAAGTGTAGATGCGCCAGGCTCGTGGCGTGCTGCACCAGCTGCAGACGATCGGCGTCGCCCTTGCGCGCGAGCATCGATTCCAGCTCGTAGTTGCGGTCGAAATGGTCCTCCAGCGGTCGCTTGTTGCGTCCCGTCACCACGAGCACGTTCGCGAGTCCCGCAGCGACGGCCTCCTCGACCACGTACTGGATGGCCGGCTTGTCGACGACGGGCAGCATCTCCTTCGGCGTGGCCTTGGTCGCGGGCAGGAAGCGGGTGCCGAGCCCGGCCGCCGGGATCACCGCATGCATCACCCGCCGCTGCCCGGGGCGCTCCTCTGCCATGGCGACGGGCCTCCTTCCGGCTCCGCTCACCGCTTCGAGCCTATGAGGCAGCGTACGAGGGGCAGCGTGCTGCCGCACGAGATGCGGCGAACATCGTAATACTCGCAACCACCCCCGCTATGACGGCTGTGGATCACGGCGAGCCGCATCGGAACGGCCTGCCGCGATCCCCGGAACTTTCCGGTGGATCGGTCTCGCGCCGCCGCTCGGCGTGCGACATGATGGTCACCGAACCGGACCGTTCGGGTATGACGATTTCCGCGGCATCACCAGGACCGCCCCGCCGGACCCGTTCGCACCCGGCACCCGACCGAAAGGCCCGTGAACGATCGTGATCCCCAACAACCTGCGATACACCTCGGACCATGAGTGGGTCCACGTCACCGAGTCCGGGTCGGTGCGGGTCGGCATTACCGACTACGCGCAGAACTCGTTGGGCGACATCGTGTTCGTCCAGATGCCCGATCCCGGGACGGATGTGACCGGCGGTGAGCCGGTCGGCGAGGTCGAGTCGACGAAGTCGGTGTCGGACGTGTTGGCGCCGGTGGACGGCACGGTGACCCTACGCAACGACCAGCTCGACGATGCGCCGGAGCTCGTGAACACCGACCCGTACGGTGACGGCTGGCTCTACGAGATGGAACCGACCGACCCATCGGCCGTATCCGACCTGCTCGACGCGGACGCGTACGCCGAGGTGATCGGCGAGGGCTGAACCGTCCGCCTAGCACCGGGTCGGTGGGTGACCCGGTGCGGACCGGCACACGAGCACGGCACGCCGAGTGGCGCGCGGCCGGGCACGGTACGGTCGAGACAGCAAACCCCGGCACGCGGCAGAACACTCCGGCGGCGGATTCGGCGCCCGGCACATGAAGGAGCGATGTGGTGAACCAGGACGAGCCCCGTTTGTCGCCCGACGTCACCTCCGTCTTCGAGTCGGGGCTGATCGGGGCCGAACCACCGGCGGACACGGCGGAGGAGCCGCTCGCGGCGTTGGAGGCCCTGCCCGAGGACGCGGCGCTGCTGGTGGTCAAGCGCGGTCCCAACGCCGGCTCGCGATACGAGCTGCGTGGCGACGTGGTCACGGCGGGCCGCCATCCGGACAGCGACATCTTCCTCGACGATGTGTCGGTCTCCCGCCGGCACGCCGAGTTCCGGCGCAGCGGGGGCGGTTTCGAGGTGGTCGACGTCGGCTCGCTGAACGGCACCTACGTCAACCGCGAGCCGATCGAGTCGTCCGCGCTGGCCGGCGGCGATGAGATACAGATCGGAAAATTCCGCTTGGTGTACCTCGTGGGTCCGGCGGCCGCGGCCTCGTCCGACTCATGACCGCTGCGGGCGCGTCTGCCAAGCCGCTCCCGTCGGGCCTGAGCATCGGCGCGGTGCTGACCCGCCTTCGCGCGGAGTTCCCCGATCTTTCCATCTCCAAGATCCGCTTCTTGGAAGCCGAGGAGTTGGTGACGCCCGAGCGCACGCCGTCCGGGTACCGGCAGTTTTCGCCCGCGGATGTCGAGCGGCTGCGGTTCATCCTGACCGCGCAGCGTGATCATTACCTCCCGCTCAAGGTGATCCGGGAGCAACTCGACGCGATCGACCGCGGTCTGGAGCCGGCGACACCGTCGGCACGTCTGCCGCGTTCGCTGGTGGTCGCGGATGCGGGGCCGCCGCCCGCCCGCGAGATCCGGATGACGCGCGAGGAACTGCGGCGCGAGGCCGACCTGACCGAGGACGAATTGGCGCAGGCCGAATCGTTCGGGCTCGTCGAACAATCGACTCACGGCTTCTACGGGGTCGATGCGGTGCTCGCCGCGCGGACCCTGGCCGAACTGCTCGCGCTCGGCCTGGAACCTCGTCATCTCCGCTCGATGCGGACCACGGCGGATCGGGAGGCGGCGATGGTCGCCCAACTGGTCGCCGCCACCGCCCGGAAACGCGACCCGGACGCGCGCCAGCGTGCCAGCGCGGACGCCGCCGCCCACGCCGCGACGCTGATGCGGTTGCACGCGCTGCTGGTGAAGTCCGCACTGACGCGCGAAATCGGCGCGTAACCCTGCGCCGGGCCCGGTGCGGGCGCTTCCGGATTCTTGCTCCGGCGGGCCTCGTCGCCGCCCGTGTAGCGTGTGCGGCAGGAGTAGAAAGGCTGGTCGCATGATCGAGATGCGGATCGTCGGCGTCCGGGTCGAGATGCCACACCAGCAGCCGATTCTCGTTCTCCGGGAGCTTGCCGGACCGCGCAGCCTGCCGATCATGATCGGCTCCGGCGAGGCGACCGCGATCGCCATGCACCTGCAGGGAATGGTGCCGCCGCGGCCCATGACGCACGACCTGTTCAAGGACTCGCTGAGCGCCCTCGGTCGCACCCTCACCCAGGTGCGGGTGGTCGACTTCCGGGACGGCACGTTCTACGGCGAGCTCGTGTTCGACGCCGATGTCACCGTCTCCGCGCGGCCGTCCGACGCGATCGCGCTGGCGGTGCGCTGCGGGGTTCCGGTGTATGTGGCGGACGCCGTTCTCGACGAGGCGGGGATCGTGATCCCGGAGTCGGTCGGTGACGAGTCCGCCGAATCCGGCGACGCGGATGAGCCGGCGACGCCGATCACCGATCCCGAGGGCGAGATGGAACGGTTCCGGGAATTCCTCGACAACGTGTCGCCGGAGGATTTCGGTCCGGAGGAGCAGCAGTAGGGCGGCTGCCGGGGCGGCTGTGGCGGCCGCGACCGGGTCGCGATGACGCGCCACAGGGCCGGCAGCAGCCTTCACCCTAAAGTTGACGTTGAGACACGCCGATGCGAACGTTGACCCGGCATGACGGTCGGCCTACCGTCGGATGCAACAAAGTCACGTCCATGTGATTCACCGCCCGGAGCGATCGTGCCCCGGCCGGCGCGCGCCACGTGCGGCACGGGACGATGCGCGATCCGACCGGAGGCGGCAGATGGGCGAGCAGCAGCAGAGTGCACTCTTCCCGCACGCGGCGATCCCGGACGAACACGCCGGATACCGCGGGCCGACGGCATGTGCCGCGGCCGGAATCACCTACCGGCAGCTGGACTACTGGGCGCGGACGGGTCTCGTCGAGCCGACGGTCCGCGGCGCGAAGGGATCCGGTAGCCAGCGGCTGTACTCATTCACCGACATCCTTGTGCTCAAGGTGGTCAAACGGCTGCTGGACACCGGTGTGTCGCTGCACAACATCCGGGTCGCGATCGACCACCTGCGCTCGCGCGGCACCGAGGACCTCGCGGGTGTGACGCTGTTCTCGGACGGGGCGTCCGTGTACGAGTGCACCTCGCCGGAGGAGATCGTGGACCTGCTCCAGGGCGGGCAGGGAGTGTTCGGGATCGCGGTCGGCGGGGCGATGAAAGAGGTCACCGGCACGCTCGCCCAGTTCCCGGCCGAACGGGTCGAGGGCGATCGCATCGTTGAGTTCACCACGGACGAACTGGCCGCGCGCAGACGGGCCCGGACCGCCGGGTGACAGCAGCTATTACGCTAAGCTAACGAAGTGCCTGCTGTGCCCCGCCTCGCTTCCGGCGAGTCGGGTGCGGCAGCACATGTGTCGACGTTCGCCGCGCTTCGCCAGCGCAACTACCGGCTGTACTTCTCCGGAGCGGTGATCTCGAACATCGGCACCTGGATGCAGCGCATCGCCCAGGACTGGTTGGTGCTGGAGCTGACGAACTCGCCGTTCGCCGTCGGCATCACCATGGCGCTGCAGTTCCTGCCGCTCATGTTGCTCGGTCTCTACGGCGGCGTGGTCGCCGACCGCTACCCGAAGCGGAGGCTGCTGATCACCACGCAGTCCGCGATGGGGCTGCTCGCCGCCGCGCTCGCCGCGTTCACACTGACCGGCACGGTGACGGTCTGGCATGTGTACGGGATCGCGTTCTTGCTCGGGCTGGTGACCGTGGTGGACAACCCGGCGCGGCAGATCTTCGTGAACGAGATGGTGCCGGCGAGCCTGGTCCGCAACGCGGTGTCGCTGAACTCCGGGAGCTTCCAGATCGCCCGGCTGGTCGGTCCGGCGGTGGCCGGCGTGCTGATCGCCGCGGTCGGGTCCGGGTGGGCGTTTGCGCTCAACGCGGCCAGCTTCGGGGCGACGATCGGCGCGCTCGCGCTGATGAATCCCGCTCTGCTGCAAAAGGTTCCGCGGGCGGCGCGGCAGCCGGGCCAGATCCGGGAGGGGCTGCGGTACGTGCGCGCCCGGCCGCATCTGTTGTGGCTCATCGTCCTGGTGTTCTTCATCGGCACGTTCGGATTCAACTTCGCGATCATCCTGTCCGCGTACGCGAAGATCACGTTCCACTCGGGGGCCGAGCTCTACGGCTGGTTGAACACCGCGCTGGCTATCGGTTCATTGTCCGGCGCGCTGCTGGCCGCCAGGCGCACCACGGTGCGCCTCGGTTTCCTGTTCGCGGTGTCCGGAGCGTTCTCCGTGTCGATGATCGTGCTGGCGTTCATCGGCTGGATTCCGCTGTTCATGGTGGTGCTGGTGCCCTGCGGGTTGCTCGCGATCGGCTTCAACGCCATGGCCAACGCGACGGTGCAACTGTCGACCGACGCCGCGGTTCGCGGACGGGTGATGAGCCTGTTCATGCTGGTGCTGGCCGGCGGCACGCCGATCGGTGGGCCGTTGATCGGCGGAGTGGCCGACCTGTGGGGCGCGCCGGTGGCGCTGATCGTGTCCGGCGTGATCTGCCTGGTGGCGACCGCGGTCTGCGCCTGGTTGGCCGCGCGGCAGGCCGGCATCCGGGTGCACCTCGACCTGCACCGCGGGGCCGATCGGCGGTTGATACTGGTCCATCGCGAGGAGGCGTGATCACGGTACGAGTCGAAGCCGGAGCCGGGCGCGGCGCGTTAGGGTGAGCGCCATGTCTCCACCACCAGCGTCCGAGTATGACGAGGAAGACGATGTTCCGGGCGATGCCCCATCGCCTCGCCCTGGCCCGCCACCGCACCTGGCCGAACTCACGCTGACGACGCTCACCGCCGACCGGTTCGAGGAGTTCCACCGTGCCGCAGAGCGCGGCTTCCAGGAGGAGGCGCCGCCGGAATTTCTCGAGGCGGAGCGAGCGGCGACGGAGCCGGAGCGGTTCTTCGGCTTCACCGTCGACGGCCGGTGGGTCTCCACCTTCGGCTCGGTGCGACGGATGCTCACCGTGCCTGGGGGCGCGGCGGTGCCGATGTCCGGGGTGACGGCGGTGACGGTGCACAGCGCCTACCGGCGCCGGGGCCTGCTGCGCCGCGCCATGGCGCGCGAGTTCGAACTCGCACGGACCCGCGGCGAGACCATCGCGGCGCTGTACGCCTCGGAGTCCGGGATCTACGGCCGGTTCGGCTACGGGGTGGCCACCGCCAAGTACCTGCTCTCCGGCCGCACCGACGCGCTGGCGCTGCGCCCCGACGTCGCCGCGCGGCTGGACGCCGCCGGGGGCTCGGTCGACGAGGTGCCCGGAGGCGAGTTCGTCGGTCTCGTCGCGAACCTGCACGAAAGGCTGCGCGCCCGCCGGCCCGGCTCGCTGGACCGCCCGCGCGCCTGGTGGGCGGTGCGGCTCAGCGACCCGCCGGCCTGGCGGAACGGGGCCACCGCGCTGCGCTACGTCATCTGCTACGACGCGACCGGGCGCATCGACGGATTCGCGACCTACCGGGTGAAGGGCGGCGAAGACGACGCCGGGAACCCGGCCGGACAGGTGCTGATCGGCGAGGTCGAGGCGGTCTCGCCGACCGGGTACGCACGGCTATGGCGGTATCTGGCGGACCTCGATCTGGTCCGGACATTCAGGGCGCAGCGCGCGGCGTTGGACGAACCGCTGCTCTCGATGGTGGCCGATCCGCGGGCGATCGTGACGCGGCGGGAGGACGGGCTGTATGTCCGTCTGCTGGACGTCGCGGCGGCCCTCGCGATTCGGCGCTACGCGGCGCCGATCGACATCGTGATCGAGGTGCGCGACGAGGTGCTGCCTGAGCAGGCGGGGCGCTATCGGGTACGGGCCGAGCCGGTCGCTCCGCACACCGGAGGGTCCGGCACCGGGAGTTTCGGCGCCGGGCGTTCCGGCGCCGCTGATGCCGAGAACGCCGATGCGCAGGGCGATCTTGTGACAAGCGGTCTCGCGGCGGACGTCGCGCGCGTCGACGCAGCGCCGAATCTGACGCTGTCCGTGCGGGAACTCGGTGCCGCCTACCTGGGCGGGACCTCGCTCGGTGCCCTGCATGCCGCCGGCCTGATCGACGAGCATTGTCCCGGGGCGGTGGCGCGGGCGTCCGCGGCGTTCGGATGGCCGATCGCACCGTTCTGTGCCGACATGTTCTGACGGGGCGGCGTGCGCATGCGCGCGTGGTTGCGGGGGAGTGCGGGCTGGTAGCGTGAGCACGTCGTCGATCCCTTGCGGGAGAGGCTCCGGGGTGTTGCAGCGCTCACCGGCCGATGCCGGAGGGTGGGGTTGCGGCGCCTCGGGGACGCCGAAGGAGCAAGTGCCTCCCCGCCAAACTCTCAGGCCGAAAAACCGCGAGGGGAAGACACCTCTGGAAAGCGCCGTCGGGTAGGGCGCCGCTCCGTGGGCCGGGTGCCCGCGGGACGGGCCGGGCCCGCAGGCCGCCGACGGGGCAAGCGCGGGAACGGGTCATCGGGTGCTCACGGCATCGACGCCCGCAACCGCGCGAAGCTCTCAGGTACCCATGACAGAGGGGGAGGGCGCACTGCCGCAACTACGGGGCGGTGCGCGCGAACCTCGTCATACCTGTTTCTCGGCACGATCCGGCGGAGGCCCCCTTCCATGACGACATCTCTCGAACAGACCACGGTGGGCGACAACGAGTTCGCCGCACGGCATATCGGCTCCGGCGCGGCCGACCAGGGCCGCATCCTCGACGCGCTGGGGCTGCCCAGCCTGGACGCGCTCGCCGATGCCGCCGTGCCCCCCGCGATCCGCACCGCTCGGCCGCTGGAACTGTCCGGCCTCCCAGCGCCGCTGACGGAGACGCAGGCGCTGGAGCGGCTGCGTGAGCTCGCGGCGAAGAACGCGCCGATGGTGTCCATGATCGGCATGGGCTATCACGACACGATCACCCCCGGCGTGATCAAGCGGAACATCCTGGAGAGCCCGGCGTGGTACACCGCCTACACGCCGTACCAGCCGGAGATCAGCCAGGGCCGGCTGGAGGCGCTGCTCAACTTCCAGACCGCCGTCGCGGACTTGACCGGCCTGGACATCGCGAACGCGTCCATGCTCGACGAGGCGACCGCGGCCGCCGAGGCGATGACATTGGCGCGCAGGGCTTCTCGCTCCAAGTCGAACCGGTTCGTGGTCGACGCCGACACGCTGCCGCAGACCCTCGCGGTGATCGAGACCCGGGCCGATGCGCTCGGCATCGACGTCGTGGTCTGCGACCTGTCCGGTCGGCGCGACGCGGACGGCAGCGAGGCTCCATCGAATGACGGGTCGAGTCACCGGCCGAACTCCGGCGTGCTGCCCACCGACGACTTCTTCGGGCTGCTGGTGAGCTACCCCGCAGCCTCCGGCGCGGTGCGCGACTACTCCGCCCTGGTCGACGCCGCACACCAGCGCGAGGCCAAAGTCGTTGCCGCGACAGATCTGCTGGCGCTCACGCTGATCCGCCCGCCGGGGGAGTTCGGTGTGGACATCGCGGTCGGCTCCACGCAGCGCTTCGGCGTGCCGATGGGCTACGGCGGCCCGCACGCCGGCTTCATGGCCGTGCACGCCGGGCTGCAGCGTCAGCTGCCCGGCCGGCTGGTCGGCGTCTCGCACGACTCGGCCGGCCGCCCGGCCTACCGGCTCGCCCTGCAGACCCGCGAACAACACATCCGCCGGGAGAAGGCCACGTCGAACATCTGCACCGCGCAGGTGCTGCTGGCGGTGATGGCGTCGATGTACGCCGTCTACCACGGGCCGGCGGGGCTCAGGGCGATCGCGGAGCGGGTGCACGGACATGCCGTCGACCTCGCCGCGGGGTTGCGCGCCGCGGGCGTCACGGTGGTGCACGACACCTTCTTCGACACGGTGCGCGCGCACGTGCCCGGCCGGGCCGCCGCCGTGGTCGCCGCCGCACGGGAGCTCGGCATCAACATCTGGCGCGACGGAGATGACGGCGTTCAGGTATCCGTCTCCGAGACCACGACGGCGCAGCAGGTGGCCGATGTCGTCGCTGCCTTCGGTGGGAGTGCCGGGGCGCCGGGCTCCTTTGGGGGTGATCCCCGCGCGGCCGATTCCGTCGCGAAGGCGTCCTTCGACGGCCAGGAGCGGACGTCGTCATACCTGACGCACCCCGTCTTCAACACGCACCACAGCGAGACCGCGATGCTGCGGTACATCCGGCGGCTGTCGGATATGGACCTGGCGCTGGACCGGTCGATGATCCCGCTCGGGTCGTGCACGATGAAGCTCAATGCGACGGCCGAGATGGAAGCCGTGACCTGGCCGGAGTTCGCGTCCCTGCACCCGTTCGCTCCCCGCGAGGACGCCGCCGGGATCATCGAACTGATCGACGAGCTGGAGCGGTGGCTCGCCGAGATCACCGGCTACGCCAAGGTTTCCGTGCAGCCGAACGCCGGGTCGCAGGGGGAGTTCGCTGGGCTGCTGGCGATCCGGGCGTACCACCGCAGCCGCGGCGAGGCACATCGCGACGTGTGCCTGATCCCCGCGTCGGCGCACGGCACGAACGCGGCCTCGGCCGTCATGGCCGGGATGAAGGTGGTCGTCGTGGGAACGGTCGCGGACGGGCCACGCGCAGGCAACATCGACATGGACGATCTGCGGGCCAAGGTCGCGGCGCACTCCGACAGCCTCGCGGCGATCATGGTCACCTACCCGTCCACGCACGGGGTGTACGAGGAGACCATCACCGAGCTCGCGCAGCTGGTGCACGCGGCGGGCGGGCAGGTGTACGTCGACGGGGCGAACCTGAACGCCCTAGTGGGGCTCGCGCGGCCCGGGGAGTTCGGCGGCGACGTCTCACATCTCAACTTGCACAAGACGTTCTGCATCCCGCACGGCGGCGGCGGACCGGGGGTGGGCCCGATCGCGGTCCGGGAGCACCTGGCTCCGTTCCTACCCGGGCATCCGCTGGCCGATCTGGGGCGACTACCCGTGGCGGACGGCGGGGTCGGGGCGGTCGCGGCGGCACCGTACGGGTCCGCGTCGATCCTGCCGATCTCCTGGGCGTACATCGCGATGATGGGCGCCTCCGGGCTGCGGGAGGCGACGCTTACCGCGGTGGCTGCCGCGAACTATGTCGCCCGGCGGCTCGACGCGTTCTACCCGGTGCTGTATACCGGGGCCGGCGGCTTGGTCGCGCACGAGTGCATCCTCGATCTGCGCGGGATCACGCACGATACCGGCGTGACCGTCGATGACGTGGCAAAACGCTTGGCGGACTACGGGTTCCACGCGCCGACCATGTCTTTCCCGGTGGCGGGCACGCTGATGGTGGAGCCGACCGAGAGCGAGGACCTGGCGGAGCTGGACCGGTTCTGCGACGCGATGATCGCGATCCGCGGCGAGATCGATCGGGTGGCGGCGGGCGAGTGGCCCGCGGACGATAATCCGCTGGTGAACTCGCCGCACACCGCGGCTTCACTGGCTGGCGAATGGTCGCACCCGTATTCGCGGGGCGAGGCGGTGTTCCCGGAGTTCCCGGGCGGGCGGGTCGATCCGGCGCACAAGTACTTCCCGCCGGTGGGACGCATCGACGGGGCGTGGGGGGACCGGAACCTCACGTGCGCCTGCCCGCCGATCGAGGCGTTCGCCGGCTGACCGGCTTCTGCCGCGACGGCGTGGGCGGGGTGGGGGCGCACGGAAGGCGCCCCGGCCCGGAACGGCGTCATAAGCGTCATAGGCGGTGACGGCGACTTAAGGACCTGCGCAGCCGAGATTTACGCACCCAAGGTGAGCAGATCGGTGATCTTCTGCGCCAGGTTCGCCATGTCCGGCGCGGGAATGTACTCGCCGCCACCCGCGGCCGCGATATCCGTGTAGGCGGCGACCGGGACCGCCGTCCCCAGGCCGATCACGTCCAGGCGGACCTTGCTCTTGACCGCGCCGACCGAGTCGAGCACCATCCGGCGGAGGGTTCCCGGGGTCTGGTCCGCGCCGCTGGTGATCAGGATCACGCGGTTCTGTCGACCGGTGATTCCGGCCTTGGCGGTCTTCGGTAGGGCCTCCATCAGCGCCCCGTACGCCCAGCGATCGCCGTCCGGTTTCAGGCTTGCGATGGCGTCGGTAAGTGCCTTCGATCGCAGCTCTGTGACCGGCGTGGTCGAACCAGGAATGGTCGTGGTGATCTTCTCGTTGATCGGCCCGGTCGGGACGATGTCGGGGAACCCGCTCGGTGGATACACAGAGCCGTCGGAATAGAGCCAGAGGCCTATCCGGTTGGTGATCGGCCCGTCGACGATCTTCGGCAGCGCCTTCTTCACCCATTCCATCAGCGTCGATCCGCCGTCGGTCGCGCTCATTCCGGACGAGGTGTCGACGATCAGGGTGAGGACCGGCCCGGTATCCGACGGACTCGGCGTGCTGGGCGTGGTCGTGGTGACGGGTGCCGTCGTGGTCGTCGTCGGGGCGGTAGTGCTCGGCGTCGTGGGCGGTGTCGTGGTGGTCGACGTGGCCGGGGGAGTCTTGCTCGTCGTGACAGGGGGCGCGATCTCGCCGAGGGCCACGGCGAGCGCCTGGTCGATCGTCGGCCCGCCCGCCGGGACCATGGTGACCGGCGCCTGGATATTGACGGCGGCGAGCGGATGATCCGGATGGGCGGACACCGTGCGCCAGCCGCGGTTCGCGAGGATCTGCTGGCCCGGCACGCTGGAGAGGAACGCCTGGAAGTCACTGCCGGCTGCCGTGACGGTTCGGTCCGTCCATGACGCCGAGATCGGTGCGGCGATGAGTGCGTCTCCCACGGTCGAGCCGGCCGGATGAACGGCGGTCAAGGTATGGCCGTTCGCGTCGCTGTCGAAGTGGGCCAGATCGGCCTCGACCACGGGAACGGCCGTGACGACATTCCCGGCATCGGCATTCGCACCGGATGGTGCGGCGAGCTCGGTCAGTGCCTCGGTGGTCGTTGTGGCTTTCCCCCCATGGCCCTGGGCGATGGCTTTGAGGACGCTGGCACGCGCGGCGATGGTCGCGGCATCGGCGGGCTTGGTGGAATCCGTGCCGGCGAGGACGGATTGCAGCGCGTAGCTACTCGCCGGCGACGTAGTGACGGGAGGCAGTGCCAGGATCAGATGCCGACCGGAGGGAAGCGCGGTGGTTCCGGTGGGTCCGGACGCCGTAGCGAGTTCCGGCCATGCCAGCGATGTCATCGCCGCAGCGTCCGAATCGCGCATGGCCAGGACGACGGGCGACCACGCGAGCGGATCGGTGGAGTGCCCGGCCGCAAGATCGGGGCGGACCGCATCGAGAGCCGCCAGCGATGCGACACTGTCCGGCACCCACAATCCCGGCGGAGGCTCGGCTTTCGTCGGCCAACCATGGGTGAGCCGGGCGAGTGCCGTGTCGTCGGCGAGCGCCGTGACCCGAGCCGTCACGCATGCGGAACGGACGACCGGTTTCGTCGCGTTGTACGCGGTGGCCGCTTGGGTGAGCGCCGGCGCCGAGGACGGGCCTGCCACCACGGACAGCGACACATCGGTATGGCACACACCCTGATCGGCGGAATCGGCGCGATGCATGACCACGATGTAGCCGACGACCGCGATCACCACGACGAGTAGAGCGACCCCCGCGCCGATCAACCATCCAGCGAGACCTCGGCCTCGCTTGTCGTCCGCGTGGCGGCCCATCGACCCTCCGCTCCGTGCCCGTGCCAGGCAGCGACCCACACTGTAACCGGCCGAGGTGAAAGGGGCGGCGACCGGCGGTAGGGGTTACTCCAGGGGCGTAACGACTGCGGCATTCGAGGACACGGGCAGCGGCGGGTCGACTACCGTATGCGGTGACGGGTGTGCTGATCGTGCGGCAGCCGCCCCCGTCACCTGCACCGACTCGAGCACCGTGATCCGACACCGGCGGGACCAACCTGGAAGGACCATCGCGACATGGCAAACCCCTTTGTCAAGGCCTGGAAGTACCTGATGGCGCTGTTCTCGTCGAAGGTCGACGAGTATGCCGACCCGAAGGTGCAGATCCAGCAGGCGATCGAGGATGCACAACGCCAGCACGCCGCGTTGTCGCAGCAGGCGGCCGCCGTCATCGGCAACCAGCGGCAGCTGGAGATGAAGCTGAACCGGCAGATGGGCGAGGTCGAGCGCCTGCAGTCGTCGGCCAAGCAGGCGTTGGTCCTGGCGGATCAGGCGACGAAGCAGGGCGATGCGGACAAGGCCGCGAAATACGAGCAGACCGCGCAGCTCTTCGCCACCCAGCTGGTGTCGGCGGAACAGCAGATGGAAGACCTGAAGTCCATGCACGACCAGGCACTGCAGGCTGCCGAACAGGCGAAGAAGGCGGTGGAGCAGAACGCCGTCGTGCTGCAACAGAAGCTCGCAGAACGCACGAAGCTTTTGTCGCAACTGGACCAGGCGAAGATGCAGGAGCAGATCTCCGCGTCGCTCAGTTCCATGTCACAGTTGAATGCGCCCGGGACGACGCCCAGCCTGGAAGAGGTTCGGGAGAAGATCGAGAAGCGGTACGCGAACGCCTTGGGCGCCACGGAATTGAGCAAGAACTCCGTCGAGGGCCGGATGCTGGAGGTCGAGATGTCGACCATCGACATGGCCGGCGCGGCGCGGTTGGACCAGCTTCGCGCGCAGATGCATCCGGAGCTCGCGGGATCGTCGACGCCGGAGATCCAGAACGCACCGGCGTCTGTGTCCGGAGATGCCGTGGTCGGGGAGGCCGCGGCCGGAGACGCGGCGACCGCTGAGCCGGCGGCGGCCCAGCCCGAACAACAAAGCTGAGCCGATGGGCGGCGCGGCGCAGCCCGGCGGCCCGAGGACTCATGCCGAGGTCCTGCGGGCCGCGGCGGTGCGCAGTCTGGATGTGGTGACGGCGGTCAAGGACACGGCCGCCGAAGCGCTACGGACGCGTCGGGATCCGGCGCTTGTCGCCGAGCGGCGCCGGGTGGCGGCGCGTCGGCGATTCGCCGCATGGTCGCTGATCGGCATCATCCTGACGGCGGTGTGCGTGGCGGGCCTGATGGACGTGACTCGCGGCGCGGCAGGCGTGGCGGAGATCGGCGGGCTCGTCCTGGCTGCGGGATTGTGGGTGTACTCCGTCGTCGGCATCGCCACGGCCGCGCGCGATCTGCGCGCTCGCACGATCGTCGTCCGCGATCTCCCGCCGCCGCAGCCGGCCCGGCGCGCGGTAGTCGGGTCTATCCGGCCGGTCATGGCCAGGCTGGACGCATACTCGGACGCGCTGCGCAGTGGCATCGGAACGGTCGGACTCGGTCCGGATGCGAGCGACTACGCCGCGCTGCGGGCGATCCGCGACGAAACCCTGGCGGCCGCTGATGCGGCGGAGATCCGGTTACGCCGGCAGGCGTCCGAGCTCAGCGCCATGGTGCGCGCGGCCGAGCCGTCGGCCGACGCCCATCTGGTATCGGCCTGTGCGACGTTGCGACGCGAGATCGATGCCGGTGTCGACGAATACGGGCGGCTCGTGGTCGCCGCATCGAGTGCGACCGCGGCATCACGACAGGTCGCGATGGCCGCCGGTGCGGGCGACGAGGTTCAACGTGCGACGGAACGGCTCGCCGCGCTGGCCGCCGGGATGCGCGAATTGCTCAAGGCGGATTCCGCGACCGGCTGAGATCACGGCCGGATTACCGCCGCATCACCGTCGAATCACCGTCGCCGGCGCCATTGCCAGATCAGCACCACGAGTGCCGACACCAGGCCGGCGGCTATGACGAACTGGCCGAGCGGGCTCGACAGTCCGGTCGGGTCGGAGGTCACGCTGACAGTCTGCCGCGTCTTGTGGCATGTCTCGTGCTGCGTCTCTCGCTGTGCGATGCGCCGGTAGCATCGGACGGGTGCGATTGACGGAGTTCCGGCAGCTGATGCAGGTGCATTTCGGCCCGCTTCGCGCACCGTCTGTCGCACATGACCACGTGTTCTCGGCGCTCGGCGGCCGAAGCGTGGACGAGGCACTCGGGGCCGGTGTCGACCCGAAACGGGTGTGGGCCGAAGTGTGCGCGGCATTCGACGTCCCGGAGACCCTGCGGTACGGGCTCCCGGACGAGCCGCGCGACGCCTGAGCCAGCCGCGGCGGCATATGACGACACGCCCGCGCGGCGTCAATCCTCTCGAACGGATGTACGCTTAGAGTTGTCCACAGCGACGATGTTGTCCACATTTCGGCTCGTGTCGGGGCGGGATGTCGGTGCCCGGGGTTACCGTCGGCATCGGCTCGGCCAGCGGTATTCGCCGCTGAGGGCAGCACATCGACTGTGACGTACAGCAAGACGTACATCACGCAGACATCGACAGATAACACGCAACGGACATCGATGACGGACGTCAGCGACGAACAGGAAGACAGGGTGGAACCGCATGGCCGCTGAAGATCGCGAGAAGGCGCTCGGTATCGCTCTCGCGCAGATCGAGAAGCAGTTCGGCAAGGGGTCGGTGATGCGACTCGGTGACGAGGGACGCGCTCCGGTCGCGGTCATCCCGACGGGATCGATCGCACTCGATGTGGCGCTCGGCATCGGGGGTCTCCCGCGTGGCCGCGTCATCGAGATCTACGGCCCCGAATCGTCGGGGAAGACGACCGTCACGCTGCACGCGGTCGCGAACGTCCAGGCCGCCGGAGGCATCGCGGCCTTCATCGACGCGGAGCACGCCCTCGACCCCGAGTACGCGAAGGCTCTCGGCGTCGACACCGACGCGTTGCTCGTCTCCCAGCCGGATACCGGTGAACAGGCGCTGGAGATCGCCGACATGTTGATCCGTTCGGGCGCCATCGACCTCGTCGTGATCGACTCCGTCGCCGCGCTGGTCCCGCGTGCGGAGATCGAGGGCGAGATGGGGGACAGCCACGTCGGCCTGCAGGCCCGGTTGATGTCCCAGGCGTTGCGGAAGATCACCGGTGCGCTGTCCACCACGAACACCACGATGATCTTCATCAACCAGCTGCGGGAGAAGATCGGCGTGTTCTTCGGCTCCCCGGAGACGACCACCGGTGGAAAGGCCCTCAAGTTCTACGCTTCCGTGCGGCTCGACATCCGGCGCATCGAGTCGCTCAAGGAGGGCAGCGACGTGATCGGCAACCGGACCCGTGTGAAGGTCGTGAAGAACAAGGTCGCGCCGCCGTTCAAGCAGGCTGAGTTCGACATCCTCTACGGCCACGGCATCTCTCGTGAAGGCTCCCTGATCGACGTCGGTGTCGAGCAGGGGATCGTGCGGAAGTCCGGCGCCTGGTACACGTATGAGGGCGAGCAACTCGGCCAGGGCAAGGAGAACGCGCGGACGTTCCTGAAGGAAAATCCCGACGTGGCCGATGAGATCGACCGCCGGATCAAGGAGAAGCTCGGGATCGGCGTGAGCGTCGACGGCGGCGTTGACGCAGACGAGATCGCGCCGGCGCCCGTGGATTTCTGACGCGACTGCGGACGGGTGATGCTCGGTGCCGAGCGAACGTGATGTGGACCCACCGGGAGACCCGGACGTCCTCGCGAAGAACATCTGTTTGCGGATGCTCGCCGTGCAGGCGCGGTCACGCGCGGAACTTGCCGCGAAGCTGCAGCAGCGGGGTATCCCTGTTGATTCGGCCGAGCGTGTGCTCGATCGGCTCGACGCGGCCGGTCTGGTCGACGACGCGGCGTTCGCGGAGTCGTTCGTCACGATCAAGCATCGCGATCGTGGGCTGGGCCGTGCCGCACTGCGTGCCGAGCTGAAACGCAAGGGCATTGACCGCTCGGTTGCCGAACGAGCCGTCGAGGGGATCGACGACGAAGCCGAGCGCCGTCGAGCCGCGGAACTCGTTGCCAAGAAGCTCGACTCGGCGATGTTCGCCGGTCCCGCGGCCGCGCGGCGAAGACTGCTCGGCATGCTGGCTCGGCGCGGCTATTCGGCGGCCGTCTCGGCGCATGTCATCGGTGAGGCGCTCCGCGGTTACGTCGATCCGGAAGACCTGACCGTCGACGATCCGGGCATCGTCGGCGACGACGTGTGACGGCGGGCGGTAGCGCACCGCCTCGGTGCGGCAAGCGGCGCCCAACGCCTGGCAGGCAACCATGCGTCGGGCTTGCTCCGGACTGCGGGGAACGCACCGTCACGGAGGGTCGGCTTGACCGTCGGTAGGAGGCGTCCTTACCCTCAAGGTCACAGGAGTGTTACGAAACGCGCCAGGGCCCCTGGGGCGACTGATAGCGATAACGCGGCATCGCCCGATTTCGGGAACGACGTTCGCGCCCGGCGAGCCGGGCCGGACGCGATGCTCCGTACCCGGCGGGCACTGACACAACCGCGCTAGGTGATGCTCCGGTGGGCCAGGGCCGTCGCGCGGTGCGCGGTCGCCTGATGTTGAGGGAGGCGGCGATGGACGCAATTACGGTGATTCTCGCCGTCGCCGTGCTTGCCATGGCCGCTCTGCTCATAGCCGTGCTCCTGCGTGGCCGTGCGGGCGGGGCCAGCGCAGTCGACGAACAGGCGCTCCGGCAGATGCTCGCCGAAACACTTGCCGGCGAGATGGCGTCACGCGGCGAGGGACGCGACGCGGACCTTCACGTCGGACCGAAGGGCGGCGACGCGCAGTCGCACGAGGCGGCCGCGAGCCAGCCCGAATCAGCCGTTCAGCTTCCGGAGCGACGGCACGCCGCCGCGGAGCCTCGAGCCGACTCGGGCGAGTCCGCGGCCCGGCCTGCCGAAGGCGTCGACGCCGCGGGTATGGATGACGCGCGGCTGCAACAGCTTCGCGACGCGGCTCGCGCAGAGGTGGAAGACATCAGGCGGCGCGCGCGCGCGGACGCGGAGGCGCAGCGCGCCGAAATCGCCCAGGAGCGGGCCGCCATCGCCGACGCAGCCGCCGCCGTTGCGGACGACCAGAATGCGCTGGCCGCGGATCGCGATCGCCTTCGCGTCGACCGAGCCGACCTTGCCCGCCAACGCGCCGACCTCGCCGACCGGGAGGGTGCGCTGCAGGAGCGGACAGCCGCCGTTGATCGGCGCCAGGTCGATCTGGACGCGGCCCGGAGCGATCTGGAGACGATCCGTATCGATCTGGAAGCGTCCCGTGTAGAGCTCGCGCATGCGCGTGAGGCACACGCCGCGGAGCGCCAGGCGGAGCTCGCACGTATCTCGTCGTTGACCGTCGAGGAGGCCCGCGCGGAGCTGCTGACGGGCCAGGAAGACGCGGTGCGCCGCGACGCCGCGCTCATGATCCGGCGGATCGAAAGCGAGGCGCAGACCACCGCGAAGCAACGTGCCCGCGCGATCGTGGCGGACGCTATCCAACGGGTTGCGAGCGACCAGACCTCGCAATCGGTGGTCACCGTCCTGCAGTTGCCCTCGGACGATCTCAAGGGCCGGATCATCGGTCGCGAAGGGCGCAACATCCGCGCTTTCGAGACGGTGACCGGGGTCAATGTGATCATCGATGACACGCCGGAAGCCGTGCTGCTGTCGTGTTTCGATCCGGTGCGCCGTGAGGTGGGGCGCGTCACGCTCCAGGCGCTGATCGACGACGGTCGGATCCACCCGCATCGCATCGAAGAGGCCTACGACCGGGCGTACGACGAGGTCGAATCACTGTGCCAGCGGGCGGCGGAAGATGCCCTGCTCGCGGTCGGCATCAGCGATATCCACCCCGAATTGGTCACCTTGATCGGGCGGCTGAAATATCGCACGTCCTACGGGCAGAACGTGCTGGGGCACCTGATCGAGACCTCGCACATTGCGCGGCTGATGGCCGCGGAGCTGGGCATTGACCCGACGGTCGTCGCGCGCGGCGCCTTCCTGCACGACATCGGCAAGGCACTCACGCACGAAGCGCAGGGCTCGCATGCGATCGTCGGCGCCGACATCGCGCGTCGCTACGGTGAGTCTGCCGACGTGGTGCACTGCATCGAGGCTCACCATGACGAGGTGCCCCCCACCACCGTCGAGGCGGTGCTCACCCAGGCCGCGGACGCGTGTTCGGGCGGCCGGCCCGGTGCCCGGCGCGAATCGCTGGAGTCGTACGTGCAGCGGCTGGAGCACATCGAGGCCATCGCCAGCGCCAAGAAGGGCGTCGAGAAGGTGTTCGCCATGCAGGCCGGGCGCGAACTGCGGGTGATGGTCAAACCGGACGTGGTCGACGACCTCGAGGCACACGTCATGGCCCGGGAGGTCGCGAAGCAGATCGAGGAGGAGCTCACCTATCCGGGGCAGGTGCGGGTCACCGTGATCCGCGAGTCTAGGGCCACCGAGATCGCCCGCTGAGCCTTTCGCGTCCGGACTGCGCGCGGCCGCCGCCGGCGGCGAGCAGCGTCATAGGCGGCGACGGTGCCCGAGCCGATCCGAGTGATGTCGGGCGGCACAGACCGCCGTCGAGGAGCGTGAGCGGCACGGCGCGCGGGTGCGGCGCCGGTATCCTTGGCGCCTGTGAGCACCACCGAGATCACGCCGACCGACAGCGCCGCGCGCAGCTACCACATCACCACCTACGGCTGCCAGATGAACGTGCACGATTCCGAGCGCCTGGCGGGCCTCTTGGAGGCGGCCGGGTATGTGCCGGCGGGGGCGCGGGAGGGCGCGGACGTGGTGGTCTTCAACACCTGCGCGGTGCGGGAGAACGCGGACAACCGGCTCTACGGCACGCTCGGTCACCTCGCTCCCATCAAGGCGGCGCGCCCCGGTATGCAGATCGCCGTCGGCGGATGTCTCGCGCAGAAGGACGGCGCGTACGTGGTCGAACGGGCGCCGTGGGTCGACGTCGTGTTCGGCACGCACAATTCCGGCTCGCTGCCCGTGCTGCTCGAGCGGGCTCGTCACAACGACGAGGCGCAGGTCGAGATCCTCGACGCGCTCGAGGTTTTCCCGTCGTCGTTGCCGGCCAAGAGGGACGCGGCCTACTCGGCCTGGGTCTCCATCTCTGTCGGGTGCAACAACACCTGCACGTTCTGCATCGTGCCGTCGTTGCGCGGGCGCGAGGCCGATCGCCGGCCGGGGGACATTCTCGCCGAGATCGCGATGCTGGTCTCCGACGGGGTGTCGGAGGTGACGCTGCTCGGCCAGAACGTCAACGCCTACGGTGTGCAATTCGGGGATCGGCAGGCGTTCGCCAAGCTGTTGCGCGCCTGCGGAACGATCGACGGCCTGGAGCGGGTCCGCTTCACATCACCGCATCCGCGGGAGTTCACCGATGACGTGATCGCCGCGATGGCCGAGACGCCGAATGTGTGCCACCAACTGCACATGCCGCTGCAATCGGGATCGGACCGGATCTTGAAGGCCATGCGCCGGTCCTACCGCTCGGAGCGGTACCTGCAGATCCTCGCCGACGTGCGCGCCGCGATGCCGGACGCGGCCATCACGACCGACATCATTGTCGGATTCCCGGGTGAGACCGAGGAGGACTTCCAGGCGACCCTCGACGTGGTTCGCCGGGCGCAGTTCGCCAGCGCCTACACGTTCCAGTACTCGCCCCGGCCCGGCACGCCCGCCGCGGCCATGGCGGAGCAGGTGCCGGCAGACGTGGTCGGCGACCGATATGCGCGGCTCGTCGCGGTGGTCGACGAATGTGCGCTGGCCGGCAATCGTGCGCAGGTCGGATCCGTGGTCGAGGTGCTGGTGTCGGCGGGTGAGGGGCGCAAGGACGGCGATACGCATCGTATGAGCGGCCGCGCGCGCGACGGCCGGCTCGTCCACTTCACCCCGACCGGGGCCGCCGTGGACGGCACGATTCGGCCCGGCGACTACGTGATGACGACCGTGACGTACGGAGCGCCGCACTATCTGATCGCCGACGGGGACGTGGCCATGCACCGGCGGACACGTGCCGGCGACCGATCGGAGCGCGGGTTCGTGCTGCGGACGCCGGGTGTCGGATCGGCGCTGCCGAGTTACGGAACGCCGAAGCCGGCGAGAGCGGTGGCGGCGGAACCGGTGGCGGCGATGACGGCGGATCATCGGTAGCGCGGCGCGGCCACATCGGCACCGTAACTTGGCGCCGTGACATCGGCGCGCGCCGGGAGGTCCGCGCGCGACCGTGCGACGCTAGCCGTCGACGGCGCTTTGCGCCGTTCGCAACCACTGCTCCCAGGTCTCGGCCTGCTTCTCCGCCTCCGCCGCCTTGCGCGCATCACCGGCGGCTCGGGCCTTGTCGGCCTGGTCCCGGAACTGCCGCACCCGCGCACGGAACTGCTCCACGCGCGCCGTCGCCTCGGGGTCGGTGCGCCGCCACGCGGCATCCGATGCGGCCCGAACCTTGTCCTCCACCCGCCGGAGCCGGGCGTCGAGGTCGTGGATCCGTTCGCGCGGCACCTTTCCGGCGAACTCCCAGCGGTCCTGGATCGACCGCAGCCTGCGCTTGGCCTCGTCGAGATCCGCGGATGGGTCGATCTGTTCCGCCTCCGCGAGCAGCTTCTCCTTGGTCGTGGCGTTCGCCTCGAACTCGGCGTCGCGTTCCGCGAAGACCTCGTTACGGCGCGCGAAGAAGGCCTCCTGCGCCGCGCGGAACCGCTGCCAGAGTTGGTCTTCCACGTCGCGCGGAGCCCTTCCGACGGCCTTCCACTCGGTCATGAGATCGCGGTAGGCCGCCGCTGTCTCCCGCCAGTCGCGCGACGTCGACAGCGATTCGGCCTGCTTGATCAGCTTCTCTTTGACATCGCGCGCGGCCAGCCGCTGCTTGTCCAGGTCCGCGAAATGTGAACCGCGGGCGCGCGTGAACGTGTCGCGAGCACGGGAGAACCGCTTCCACAGCGCGTCATCCGTCTTCCGGTCGATGCCGCGGATGGTGCGCCATTCATCGACGATGGCCTTCAACCGGTCGCCGGAGGTCTTCCACTGCGTGGAGGATGCGAGGTTCTCGGCCTCCACGCACAGCGCTTCCTTGGCCGCGATCGCCTCGGCACGTGCCTGGGCACGAGCGACGGACGCCCGTTCGATGGCCGCGTCCGCCTCGGCGATCACAGCGTCGAGCCGCGTCGCGGCGCCGTCCAGGTCGCCGACCGCTGCCAGAGTGGGGATGGAGTCCTTGAGTGCCGCGGCCTGGGTGCGGGTGGCTTTCGCGTCGCCCGCCCCGCTGGCCAGGCGCGCTTCGAGGAGCGCGATCTCGGTGGAGAAATCGTCGAACCGGCGCCCGAAATGGGCCAGCCCCGCGGCCGCATCGCCCGCCTGCCATTCGCCGACGGCCCGTTCGCCGGCAGCGGTGCGCACGTACACCACGCCGGCCTCGTCGATGCGTCCCCACGCGCCCGGGTCGACGGGGATGACGACCGGCGCCACCACGGGCTCAGCCGCTGCGGCGGGCTCCACGGACGGCGCACCGGGGCGCGGGTCCGGGCGTCCGCTGGGAGAGCCCGGCTTCGCGACGGGGGCCGGGCCCGGGTGGGGCGCTGAAGCCGGGTGGGGTGTCGTGGCCGGATGGGGCGCCGAAGCCGAGTCGAGCGCTGCGGCCGGGCTGGACGCCGCGGCCGGATTGTGCTCCGCGGCCGGGTTAGGTGGCGCGGATTCCGTGGGTGGAACCGACGGCGCCTCGGTCTCCTCAGGCATGGTCGCGGGCCCTTCCTGTTCGCAAGGGAGCCGGGTGGCTCCCGGGACGCGAGCGTCCCCGGTCTCATATGCGTCGCGCGTTTCTCGCTGACCTTTCGGTTGCTCCGCAGCCGCATCTGGTGTCTCTCGCGAGCCTCTCGCAAAGGTCTCGTGAGCGTCTCGTTAGCGCAGCCTACTGTGTCTTCAGCCATCGATAGTGTGCCTGCTCACGCCGGCCGCTGCGACCGGCGGCCCCGACGTGGCGCCGGTGCAGGCTCGATACGCTCGACGGGTGATCGTTGCCGCTGCACTCTGCCCGCCTGCGCCACTGCTGGTGCCCGGGCTGGCCGTCGGCTTGGCGGTCGAGCTCGACGATCTTGTCGCGGCGTGCCGAAAAGCGGTCGGGCGCTTGGCCGGCGCGGACCGCATCGTCGTCGTCAGCGTGGGAATCGGCCGCGCTGCCGGCCGTCGTCTCGCGCCCGGGACCGTGGTGAGCGCCGCCCCCTTTTCCCGCAGCGACCATCCCGCGACGCCGACGGTCCGATTGCCGTACAGGCCAGCGTCGTCCGGTCCGTCCGGCGATGCGGGCAGGCCCGGCACGGCCGAATATGACGGATATGACGCCGTCCCGGCCGATGCGGGTTCCGACGGCCGCGGCACGTCAGCGGTGTCGCTGACGGCCGGCTCGATCGTCGCCGCCTACCTGCTCGATGCGGGCGCGGTGGATGCGCCGACCTTCGCCTATCAACTGCCGCACGACGCCGACCCGGCCGACGCAACGCGCATGTTCGTCGACCTGGACCCTACGGTGCCGACCGGGTTCCTGGTGATGGCGAACGGCGCGGCCGCGCACAGCGAACACGCCCCCGGCGGCGACGACCCGCGCTCGCGCGGTTTCGACGCGGACCTGGTCACCGCTATGTCTTCGGGCGATCCCGCACAGTTGGCCGACACCTGCCGCGTCCGCGCCGGGCTCGCGGCCGAGCTGCACGACGAGACGCTGCCCGCGCTCGCCGCGCTCGCCGAACTCGCCCGGGGGAGCGGCGCTGCGACGGCCGAGATGCTGCACTATTCGGCACCGCTGGGTATCGGCTATCTCGTCGCAACCTGGCAGTGGGCCGCGGTCGCGTGAGCGGCGGGCAACGCACCCCACGCGGCCCGGATCGCCTGGTGGTGGTGACCGGTCCCACCGGCACCGGCAAGTCGGAACTGGCGCTCGCACTGGCTGAGCAATGGGGCGGCGAGGTGATCAACGCCGATTCGATGCAGCTCTACCGCGGCATGAACATCGGCACGGCGAAACTCACCGTCGCCGAGCGCCGCGGCGTGCCGCATCGGCTGCTCGACGTGCTCGACGTGACGGAGAAGGCGAGTGTCGCGGCCTACCAGCGGGACGCGCGCGCCGCGATCGAATCGGTGCTCGCAAGCGGCCGCACCCCGCTGCTAGTCGGCGGATCTGGCCTGTACATCCAGTCGGTGGTCGACGACATCGCTTTTCCGGCCACGGATCTCACCGTTCGGGCACGCCTGGAGGCCGAACTCACGGCCGACGGCCCCGAGGCGCTGTGGGAGCGGCTGCGCCGCACGGATCCGGCGGCCGCGAACGCGATCGAACCGCGCAACGGGCGGCGCGTGGTCCGGGCCCTGGAGGTAGTCGAGGTGACCGGCGAGCCGTTCACGGCGACGTTCCCCGCTCCCGGCCGGCCCCGTTACGACGCCGCGCTGATCTGCCTGGACCGGGACACCGCGGCGCTGGATGTCCGACTTGCCGAGCGGGTCGACGCCATGATGGCGGCGGGCTTCCTGGCCGAGGTCCGGGCCCTGGACGCCGCCGGGCTGCGGCGGGGGTTCACCGCCTGGCGGGCGCTCGGCTACCGGCAACTGTTGGACGTCATCGACGGCACTGCGACGGTGCCGGAGGCGGTCGCCGCGACCATTGCCGCCACCCGCCGGTTCGTGCGCCGACAGCGGTCCTGGTTCCGGCGCGATCCCCGGCTCGTGTGGCTGGATGCGGCCGACCCGCAGCTTGCCGCCACGGCCGCACGACTCGCCGCCGCCCATTCCGTAGGCTGATCACCGTGAGCGAAACCGTAGAGAGGCTGCCGCGTCGCGACGGAGTCGCAGCAGCGCCGAGCGGAGCGTTGAGCGAACAATTGGGTACCGTGAGTTGGGGACCGCTGCAGTTCGTCAAGGGGCATGGCACCGAGAACGATTTCGTGCTGTTGCCGGACCCCGACGACAGCATCGAGCTCACCCCCGACCTGGTTCGCGGGCTGTGCGATCGGCACGCGGGTATCGGCGCGGACGGCGTCATCCGCGTTGTTCGGGTCGGGCCGACCGGATTCTTCATGGATTACCGGAACGCCGACGGGTCCACCGCCGAAATGTGCGGCAACGGCGCGCGCGTCTTCGCGCGCTACCTCGTCGATGCCGGGTGGGTGACACCGGGCCGCATCGAATTCGAGACCCGCGGCGGGCCGCGCTGGGCCGAACTCGGCGCGGTCGGAAACGTGGCCGTGGGCATGGGCGCCGTGCGGGTCGGCGATATCTCGTCCGCGCGGATCGCCGGTGACGACATTCGCGGGCTGGTAGTCGACGTCGGCAATCCGCACCTCGCCTGCCTGGTCGACGGCGATGTCGCCCGGTTCGACCTCACCGCGGCCCCGTCGATCGATGCGGGCGTGTTCCCCGACGGGGCGAACGTCGAGGTAGTCCAGGTGCTCGGCCCGGATCGGGTGCGGATGCGCGTCCACGAACGCGGAGTGGGGGAGACCCGCTCCTGCGGCACCGGCACGGTCGCCGCTGCCGCGGCGTATCTCGCCGCCGAGGGGCGTCACAAGGGGCGGGTAACGGTCGATGTCCCCGGTGGGACCGTGACGGTCGGAATCAGCGCGCACCCGCACGGACCGCAGGCGACCCTCGTCGGGCCGGCCGTGCTGGTCGCCGCCGGCACCGTCGACCCGGCGGGCCTCCGGATCGCTACGGCGGTGCTGACATAGCCCGACGGCTCCGCCGCGAACATCGTCATAGGCGGTTCTTGTCCGCGACCGGCGCTGGTACGGGTGCATTGCGGGAAAACATGGCACGCTGGTAGCCAATGAACAACACACCAGAATCCACCGAGTACCGAACGCCGTCGACGCCCGCCGTGCGGACCGCGCCCACCGCATACGGCGCGCACAGCGTCGGCGACGAGCAACGCCGCTGGGACGCGGCGTCCACCACCGGCGAGCGGGACCTTGCGGACCGGGCCGCGCTGCGTCGCGTCGCTGGACTGTCCACGCAGCTCACCGACATCAGCGAGGTCGAGTACCGCGAGCTGCAGCTCGAGCGGGTGGTGCTGGTCGGCGTGTGGTCCGGGCGGAGCGGCGAGGCCAGCGCGGCGAGCGAGGTCGGAGGGAGGCGAGGCCGTCGCGACGGAGTCGCAGGCCCGCCGGGCGGAGCGCCGAGTGAGCGATCCAGCGCTGCGAGCGAGGCGGACGCGTCGATGGCGGAGCTCGCCGCGCTCGCGGAAACGGCCGGTTCGGTCGTCCTGGACGCGGTGATGCAGCGCCGACCGCAGCCCGACGCCGCGACCTACATCGGCTCCGGCAAGGTCGCCGAGCTCACCGAGATCGTGGCGGCCACCGGAGCGGACACCGTCATCTGCGATGGGGAGCTTTCCGCGGGGCAGCTGCGCAACCTGGAGGAGCGACTGCGGGTCAAGGTGGTCGACCGGACCGCGTTGATCCTGGACATCTTCGCCCAGCACGCGCGGTCCCGGGAGGGCAAGGCGCAGGTCGAGTTGGCGCAGTTGAACTATCTGCTGCCGAGGCTGCGCGGTTGGGGTGCGGCGCTGTCCCGGCAGCGCGGCGGCCGGGTGGCCGGCGGTGCGGGCATCGGGTCGCGCGGCCCGGGCGAGACGAAGCTGGAACTCGACCGGCGCCGTATCGGCCAGCGGATCTCGCAGTTGCGCGCCGATCTGGCCGGGATGCGCCGGGTGCGCGACACCAAACGCTCGGCACGCCGCCAGAACCGGGTGCCGGCCGTGGCGATCGCCGGTTACACGAACGCCGGCAAGTCCTCCCTGCTCAACCGGCTCACCGGGGCGGGTGTGCTGGTGCAGGACGCGTTGTTCGCGACGCTGGATCCGACGACCCGGCGCGCCAGGACAGCCGATGGGCGGATCTTCACGCTCACCGACACGGTCGGGTTCGTGCGGCATCTGCCGCACCAGCTGGTGGAGGCCTTCCGGTCGACGCTGGAAGAGGTCGCCGAATCCGACCTTATCGTGCACGTGGTGGACGGCTCCGACCCGCGGCCGCTCGATCAGGTCGCCGCGGTCCGCGAGGTGCTGATCGGCATCGATGCGGGGGAGGTGCCGGAGCTGATCGTGGTCAACAAGATCGACCGGGCGGACGCGACCTCTCTGACGAACCTGCGTTCGCTACTGCCCGGAGCGGTCTTCGTATCGGCCAAGACGGGCGAGGGGATCGCCGAGTTGGCCGAGGTCATCGCCGCGAGGTTGCCGAGGCCGGACGTCGCGGTCGACGTGCTGCTGCCGTTCACGGCGGGGGCGCTGGTCTCCCGTGTACACGCCGAAGGCACAGTGCTCGACGAGGACCACACGGCCGCGGGCACCTGGATCTCCGCACGGGTACCCGCCGACCTGGCCGGAGCGCTCCGCGGTTACGAGCGGTCCATGAGTCGGGACTGACACGTCCGGCGGCGGCGAGGGATGAACTGCCGAGTATGACGATGTTCGCGCACCGGTGGTGCGTCGGGCCGATTCGGGCCGGCGTGCACCGCAGGGCGGCGTCTTCGATCACAACCTCGCAACGGGGGCACCGGGACACATCATCCTTCGGTATGGTGGAACCGCATAGCGTTCCGATTCATCCGGCCGCGGGTCGTGATGAACGAGGAGGTAAACATGGGCAGCCTTTCCTGGTGGCACTGGCTGATCATCATCGCTGCGTTCATCCTGATCTTCGGCGCGAAGAAGCTCCCGGACGCCGCGCGCGGCGTCGGTCGGTCGCTGCGCATCCTGAAGTCCGAGGTTTCGGCCATGCACGAGGACAGCGAGAAGGCCGCGGCCGCCGAGACGAATGCGACGGCCGCCGTCGCAACGCCGCCGTCGCAGATCGCCGCCACGCCGACCGCGCCGCCCATGCCGACCGCGGCAACTCAGCCGCAGGCTCCGGTGGCGCAACCGGCAGCCGCGCCCGTCATCAACGGCGTCCCGCTCACCGAGGACCAGACGAAGCCCTACTAAGGCTCTTCCGCCGTTGCCGGCGCGCGTCGCCGTTGTCAGCGCCTGTGCGTGTTGTCGCGCTGCGAGGTCCCGCCCCGAGATAGGCCCGGAGGGGCGTTAATGCCGTCTCGGGCGGTCTGGTACCCACTCGTCGCGCCAGGCGCACAGACTTGAGCGCCGCCCCTTTTCGTCATCCGCGTTGGATCTTTGCGAATGACGGCCACGATGTCAGATCTTCCGGATCACTGCCACGACCTTCCCGAGAATGCTCGCCTCGTCGCCGCGGATCGGTTCGAACGCGGGATTGTGCGGCAGTAGCCACTGGTGGCCGTCCCGGCGCTGCAGCGTCTTGACGGTCGCTTCGCCGTCGATCATCGCGGCGACGATCTCCCCGTTCTCCGCCGTGGGCTGTTGGCGGACGACCACCCAGTCGCCGTCCGTGATCGCTGCGCCCACCATCGATTCGCCGACCACGTGCAGCAGGAACGCCGACCCTTCGCCGACGATTTCCTTCGGCAGCGGATAGACCTCCTCGACCTCCTGCTCGGCGAGAATCGGCCCGCCGGCCGCGATCCGGCCCACCATCGGCACGTATGCCGGGGCGGGGTGATGGCGCCCAGCGGCATCGTCCGCGACATCCTCCGCGGGGCGGATATCCACGGCGCGTGGCCGGTTCGCGTCCTTGCGTAACAGGCCCTTGCGCTGCAACGCGTCGAGCTGATACGCGACGGATGACGGCGACTTCAGCCCGACACGCTCACCGATCTCCCGCACACTGGGCGGATAGCCGCGGGTGGCGATCGATTCACGGATCACCTGCAGCACCTTGCGCTGCCGCATTGTCAGCGCGTTGCCCTCCGGGTCCACCTCCGGGAACGGGGCGGCGCTCACGGGTGAACCGGCCTGGTCCAGATCGGTCATAGCGGTCTGCCTTTCTGTCTGTGCTCTGGTCTGTGGTTCTGGCTGTGCGTCGGAGTCTGTGCGTCCGGCCTGCCCGGCGCTCCGAACTCACGCCGTGCCGACGTCATTGTGTCATCGTTCAAACAACTGTACGATCGAACACGCGTTCTATGATACTGCGACCTCCGACAGTGCCCCGATCTGATTGTCGGACCCATCGAGTACAACTCGGTCAGCAGTTCGATAGAACGCCCGTTCGGTCGGAGCATACCCCGACCGGATGTCACGGCCCGCGCGGCGAGCCGAACGGAAGAAAGGGACGGTGTGCAATGACGGTTGACATGCTTTACGAGGTCCGTGGCGCGCAACCGGCGCGTCCCATGGCGCGCGCGGGTGCACGCATCGGGTCGGTCGGTGCGCAAGCCGGCCCGCGGGGGAGGACGGCGGATCGGGTTCGGGTCGGTCGGATCGTCGGCATCGGCCAGGCGGGCGCGGTCCGGTGCCCCGCCGGCAGCTCGCGTGAAGGCTACCGCTTCGGTCGCTGGGAGCGGCTGGCGATGACGATCGTGGTCACCGCGGCCCTGATCATTGCGGCGATCGTGATCGCGAACCCGGCGGCGCGCCCGACCAGAGAGGTGACGGTCATGCCCGGCGACACGATGGCGTCGTTCATCCTTCGGGAGGTGCCGGGCATGGACATCACGCGTGCGGCCGCGATGATCGAGGATCTCAACGGACTGGGCGATTCTTCCGTGCGCGCCGGCATGCGATTGATCGTTCCCGCCGCGCAGTAGCCGGGTGATCGCGACACGCCGCGGGAAACTTGCGCTGCCGTTCGTGGCGGTCTAGCTTTATCCCCTACATCTAGTAGTTACATAGCTGTAAGTTGTCCACAGGTTGGGGTATACCGGAGGTGTGGTTATCCCCAGGACGAGACCGGTGATGCACCGGCTATGCACATATCGATCCACATGCGGGTCGGGTCCGGCGAGAACGAGAGGACGTGATGCCGATGCGTTGCCCGTTCTGCCGGCATGAGGACTCCCGGGTGATCGATTCGCGGGAGACCGACGACGGCCGTGCCATCCGGCGGCGCCGATCCTGTACCGCGTGCTCGCGCCGTTTCACGACGGTCGAGTCGGCGGTGCTCCTCGTCGTCAAGCGCAGTGGTGTGCTCGAGCCGTTCAACCGCGACAAGGTGATCGGCGGCGTGCGACGGGCCTGTCAGGGGCGGCCAGTCGATGAGGATGCGCTCGCCATTCTGGCTCAGCAGGTAGAGGACTCGTTGCGCGCGTCGGGCTGCGCGGAGATCCCGAGCCAGGAGGTCGGGCTCGCGATCCTGGGGCCGCTGCGCGACCTCGACGAGGTGGCGTTCCTCCGTTTCGCGTCCGTCTACCGGTCGTACACCAGCGCGGACGATTTCCTCAACGAGATCATCGCCCTGCGCACCGACCACGTGCGGCCGGCAACCGACCTCCCCGCGACCAGCGCAGCGGCGGGTCACCCGCCGAGACCGCCGGTGGGCGTCGGCTGACCGCCCGCCGCCGGCCCCGCGGGGCCTGCGAACGGCGCCTCGCCGGCCCCGCCACATGGCCTGGGTACACCGCACAGCGGACGAAACGACCAACAGCATCCTCGCAGCGCGAGTACAAATCACAATCCGGAAGGGATCCTTCACCATGACCGAAACCGTTGGGTCAGACACCACGACTCCTCGCGGCAACACGCCCACCGACGGCGGATCGAACGCCAAAGGCGGCGTGCGGAAGGGCCTGCATCTGCAGCGCCTGTTCACGACCGACGGTGTGCACCCCTACGACGAAGTCGTGTGGGAGCGGCGTGATGTGGTGATGACGAACTGGCGCGACGGCTCGATCAACTTCGAGCAGCGCGGCGTCGAGTTCCCCAACTTCTGGTCCGTCAATGCGACGAACATCGTCACCAGCAAGTACTTCCGTGGCGCGCTGGGCGCGCCGCAACGCGAATCGAGCCTCAGGCAGTTGATCGACCGTGTCGTTCAGAAGTACGTGTCGTCCGGCCGGGAGAACGGGTATTTCGCCACCGAGGCCGATGCACAGATCTTCTCCGACGAGTTGACGTGGATGGTCCTGCACCAGGTGTTCGCATTCAATTCGCCGGTCTGGTTCAACGTGGGAACCGCGTCACCCCAGCAGGTATCGGCGTGTTTCATCCTGTCCGTGGAAGACACGATGGACTCGATCCTGAACTGGTACCGCGAGGAGGGGCTGATCTTCAAGGGCGGCTCGGGTGCGGGCCTCAACCTGTCGCGCATCCGGTCCTCGAAGGAATTGCTGTCCTCCGGTGGCGCGGCCTCCGGCCCGGTCTCGTTCATGCGCGGCGCGGACGCGTCTGCCGGAACCATCAAGTCCGGCGGTGCCACGCGCCGCGCCGCGAAGATGGTGGTTCTCGACGTCGATCATCCGGATATCGAAGAGTTCATCGAGACCAAGGCGAAGGAGGAGCACAAGATCCGGGTGCTCCGCGACGCGGGTTTCGACATGGACCTCGGTGGTGAGGACATCGTCTCGGTGCAGTACCAGAACGCGAACAACTCGGTCCGCGTATCGGACGAGTTCATGCGCGCGGTGGAATCCGGCGGCACCTTCGGGCTGCGTGCTCGGAAGACCGGCGAAGTGATCGAGACGGTCGATGCGCGTGATCTTTTCGGCAAGATGACCCAGGCCGCGTGGGAGTGCGCGGATCCCGGGATCCAGTACGACGACACGATCAACGATTGGCACACCTGCCCCGAATCCGGCCGGATCACGGCATCGAACCCGTGCAGCGAGTACCTGCACCTCGACAATTCGTCATGCAATCTGGCGTCGCTGAACCTGATGAAGTTCCTCGCCGCCGACGGCACCTTCGAGGCCGAGAAGTTCGCTCGCGCGGTCGAGTTCGTGATCACCGCCATGGACATCTCCATCTGCTTCGCAGATTTCCCGACCGAGCCCATCGGCGACACCACCCGCAAGTTCCGGCAACTGGGCATCGGATACGCGAACCTGGGTGCGTTGCTGATGGCCACGGCGCATGCCTACGACTCCGAGGGCGGCCGCACGCTTGCGGCGGCGATCACGTCGCTCATGCAGGCGACGGCGTACCGGCGTTCCGCCGAGCTGGCCGCGGTCGTCGGCCCGTATGAGGGCTACGCCCGGAACGCGGAGGCGCACAAGCGGGTGATCCGCAAGCACGCGGCCGCCAACGACGCCGTCCGGCCGATCGGCAGCGAGGCGGACATCCTCCGGATGGCGTCGAAGGTGTGGGCGGAGACCATCGCGCTCGGCGAGAAGAACGGCTACCGCAACGCGCAGGCGAGCGTGCTCGCGCCGACGGGAACCATCGGCCTCATGATGGATTGCGACACCACCGGTGTCGAGCCGGACCTCGCGCTCGTCAAGTTCAAGAAGCTCGTCGGCGGCGGGTCGATGCAGATCGTCAACCAGACGGTGCCGCGGGCGCTCAAGGCGCTCGGTTACCAGGATGAGCAGGTCGAGGCGATCACCGAGTTCATCGGCGAGCACGGACATGTTGTCGGCGCACCGGGGCTCCGCCCGGAGCATTACGAGGTCTTCGACTGCGCGATGGGCGAGCGGTCGATCGCGCCGATGGGGCACGTTCGGATGATGGCCGCGATCCAGCCGTTCATCTCCGGAGCCATCTCGAAGACGGTCAACATGCCCGAGTCGGCAACCGTCGACGATGTCGCCGAGATCTACATGCAGGGCTGGAAGATGGGCCTGAAGGCGCTGGCCATCTACCGCGACAACTGCAAGGTCGGCCAGCCGCTGTCGGCGAAGAAGAAGGAGGAGGACAAGGCGGTCACCGCTTCGGTGGAGCCGGGGCGTCCGGTGCGGCGTCGGCTGCCGAAAAAGCGCCCCTCGCAGACGGTCTCGTTCACCGTCGGTGGCGCCGAAGGCTACCTGACCACGGGTTCCTACCCGGATGACGGCCTGGGAGAGGTCTTCATCAAGCTCGGCAAGCAGGGATCGACACTCGCCGGCGTGATGGATGCCTTCTCGATCGCCGTGTCGGTCGGGCTGCAGTACGGCATTCCGTTGGAAAGCTACGTCTCGAAGTTCACCAACCTGCGGTTCGAGCCGGCCGGTATGACGGACGACCCCGACATCCGGATCGCGACCTCCGTGATGGACTACCTGTTCCGTCGGATCGCGCTGGACTACCTGCCGGTCGATAGGCGTGCCGAGCTCGGGATCTTCTCGGCCGCCGAGCGCACCGCGCAACTCGCCGGCCAGGGTTCGGACGGTGCTGCCGGGGCGGACGACTCCGACGGCGTCGACACCGCCGACAGCGCCGACGATGTGGCCGAGCGACTGGAGGAGATGCGCACGTCGGTCGACGCCACGCCGCAGCCCATCGTGGCCGCGGAGCGCGCGGCGAACGAGCGGGGTGCCCGATCCGCGACCGGCGGCGCCGGGTCCTCCACCGAACTCCTCGAGCTCGTCACCGGCAAGTCCGCCGACGCCCCGCTCTGCATGACCTGCGGCACCAAGATGCGCCCCTCCGGCGCCTGCTACGTCTGCGAAGGCTGCGGCTCCACCTCCGGCTGCAGCTAATGTGAACGGCCATTTAATGTCCCGCTCACTCGGCCACTAATGTCCGGCGTTTGGCCACTAATGTCCGCGTTTCGGCCAACCGGACATTAGTGGCCGGTCCGGGCGGTCGGTCGATGTCGCGCCCGCGTCGTCACGCTGTGTGATTTTGAGGCCAGGAGCGCCCGTCCTCGGAGCTGTCAGCGCAGCGCCGAATCGGTGTAGGCCCGCGTCCTGCGGGGCGCTCCCATCCCGGGTTGGGGTCCGGGCGGGGTATACGGGACGCCGCGACTGCCGTGCACCCGGCGCAGCCGCCCGACCTGCGCGTTCCCGAATGAGGTTCGTCCTCCGGTGAGCGTTACGGGTGGACGCAAGCGAGGAATCCAAATATGGGCGTTACCCACATGCCCACCAGCCGCTACACTGAGATCCAGACGCCCCGAGGAGGACACCTCTATGAACGCACCCGCCGGCTTCGAGCCGATCGCCGAGGTAGCCGCCGACGACCGAGCACGGATTGCCTTCGGCCGCGCCGGCGTGCACCACAACGACAGGTTCCTAGTCTCGACCCGTCCAAGCGGAGAAATCCTGCTGACACCACTGGCCAGCATCCCCAAACGGGAAATGCTCGTGTGGGAAGACCAGGCCCTACGCGAATCGCTGCTGCGCGGCTTGGCCGACGCCTCCCAGGGACGTATCAGCCGCAGGGACGGCCTGCTTGACAACGACGCCGACCAGTGAGCGCACCGCCGTTCGAGCTGCTCTACACCGATGAGGCTCTACGGGTACTGGACGACCTGGCCAAACCCAGCTACGCCATCAAGCTCACGAAGGTCAAGAAGACGCTTCGATTGCTCCGCGACGTTGGCCCCAGCCATCCGGGGCTCAGCTCTCACAAGTACCAGTCCCTCACAGGGCCAGCCGGCGAGGAGGTCTGGGAGTCCTACGTCGAGAACAGGACGCCGGGCGCGTGGCGCTTGTGGTGGATGTACGGCCCTACCCCAGATGCCCTCACCATCCTCACAATCGGGCCGCATCCGTAGCAGCACCGGCAACCAACAGCCTCGCCGACTGGTGCCAGACGGTATCGACGTCGACTGATGTGGAACGGTTTTGTCAAGGTGCGTGGTGATGTTTCGTTTTGGGGTGTTCGGGGCGGCTTGCCCACCCCGAAGTAGTTGCCGCGGAGCAGATCTGGGGCCCCGGGGTCAAGACGGAGCGCCCGCAGCGCGGCGAGGACGAACGGTCTTGACGCCGGGGTGAGATCTGCTCGTGTGCGCGGGTGGGGAACGGTTGGGGTAGTGGCCACGCGCCGCGGCGTGTCTGTGCAGCTGTCCGCCAGACTGATGTACGCGGGTCGAAACCGCAGTTCTGCGATTCGCAGGTGGGTGCCCCTCACTGAGCACGCCCGCGGGCGCGGGCATAGTCGAAACGGGGATCGGTCCTGCTGCGGCGGTGCCGCGGCGCGTGGCTGTCTTGGACTCGGACACGGTCAGCTGGCCCGATCCGAGAGGTATTGCGGGGCAGAGGGTTTCATGTCATGCGGTCATCTCTGCCCACAGGAACCCGGCGAGTTCGCGGGCGATCGCGGTGACCACGACGTTGCGGCTGGTCTTGCGGGCATCGAGGTGGCGGAAGCGGGTGCACAGCCGCTGCTGCGCCCTCCAGGCGCGGGCGGTGACCGCCGGCGGCAGACCCTGCTGGCGTTCGCGGATCCCCACGCCCAGGCTCGGGTGGGATCTGTAGGCCCAGGCGGACTCGACGAGCTGGGTTCGCAGGTGCACGTTGCCGGCGTGGGTGATGTGCCCGCGGCGTACCCGCTCGCCGGACGAGTACTCGGAGGGCACCAGGCCGCAAAAGCCCATGAACGCGCCCGCGGACGGGAAGCGTCGCCAGTCGCACACCTCGGCGGCCAGCGTCAGCGCGCCGATCCGGGTCACGCCGCGATAGGCGGCAAGACGGGTCACCTGCCCGGCGAACGGGTCGGCGGTGCACCAGCCGACCACGTCGGCCTCGATCGCCGCCACCGCCGCTTCCCGAGCGGCCAGCGTGGACCGGTAATGCTCGAACGTCACGCGGACGGCCGGGTCGTCGAAGCGCTGCCCGGCGATCCAGACGCGGTGTTTCGCGGTCCAGTTCTCCCCATCCCGCCACACCCGCCCGTGCCGCAGCAGGAACTTGCCCAGACGGTGCTTGGCGCGCGTGGCATCGATGATCATGTCTGCCCGGGCGCGGCACAGATCCCGCACGCCCTCCTCCGCGGGCGTGGGCACCCGGATCGCGGTCAACTCGCCGGCCCGCAACAGCCGGGCCAGTCGACAACAGTCACGCTTGTCGGTCTTGACCTTGTCCCCGGGCGAGGTCGGGATCAACGACGGCGCGATCACCTGGCAGCGCACGTGTAACGAATCCAGAAGCCGGGCCAACTCGTAACCCGTCGGCCCGGCCTCGTAACACGAGCGCAGCCTTCCCGGATCGTCGAACCGCGCGATCAGCCGGCGCACCGCATCGTCGTCCGAACCGATCCGATCCGTGTGGGGCGTCTCCTCGCCCGGCCCCAAGATCCCCGCCGAAATCGTGTTCTTGTGAACATCCAACCCGAGATAGATCGCACCGCGATCCCCGATACTGGTCATGACGGCCGGCCCCCTTCCGTATGTGGCACCTTCCGCCTTCAGCGTGACGACCCACGACAGATGCGGAACCGGCGCCGGCCGTTCCATGCTGACTGACCCCGCAGGCGGATCGTCTACAGAGCACCTTCGCCCTCACTAACCGTGGCGGTCGTCAGGATGCTGAGGCAGAATGCCGTGGTGAGCAACCAGGATCGCGGACAGGCGGAGGTACCGGTTGCCAGCCTTGATGAGGCTGTCGCCGAACTCGTACGTGGTGGCGTTGTTGAGGGCTGGGTCGCGATTCGCGTGCATTCGCTTCGCAACCTGTTTCTCCGCAAACTGACCGGCTGCTGGCTGTTGTTCACGTGGTCAGACGGGTCTGTCGAGATCGAGGAAGATTACCCACCGTTCCATCTCGTTCCCGAGCTGTTGTCCGGAACATTTAGGGACGAAGACCGCCACTGCGATTATGAGATTCGTTGGTCAGGTGGTCAGCACCGCCAAGAGCTGTGGGCGCGATACGGGATTCACGAATCGCCGGGCTACTACATGGTTGTCGCGGCCGAACAACAACGCAGACGACGATGACCGTCCCGGTGGACCATCTTCGTGCGGTGAGGCGAATGGCATTCTGGGCCTACGGGGGGCCGGCCGGGGCGCTGTCGGCGGGAAGCTGCGGTTCGAGGAGATCGACCCAACGGTGGCCGGCACGGGCCTGTTCCCGGACGTTTCCGCAGACATAGCCGGTGGCATCGTGCAGGCCCACGGCGGTTTCGTCAAACACCCCGAGCCGGTTACCGCCACCGTGCAGCGACTGTGTGGGCGTCCGGCCCTACCATTCGCGCAGTGGGCACGCGACCACACCAACGACTTCAGAGCCGACACCACGCACTGAGCGACCCCGCCAGCCGAACCCGAAAACAGCGCCCGCCACGTCGCAGTTGAGGATCGGCGGATCCCCTACCGGTCACCGGGGTGTGTGTCCCGCGGTCGGTTCAAGTAGGCGAGTGCATCGGTGACGCCCCGTTCGGTGTCGGTCATGTCGACAACGTGACGAGGACCGTCTCGGTCTTCGTCCCAGCGCCGATACTCTTTGGCGATGACGTCTGCCCACGACGGCACAGTTTGGCCAGCAAGGTCAGGACGACGGTCCGTTGCCCGACGACGATGCTTGATCTCATCGGGGATGACCGTCTGCAGGATATGGAGATCGCCTACCTTCGCAAGCTCATGCCAGCCGATTCGCGCCTCCGGTACCGGATTGACCGCGTCTACAACCACGGGTACTCCCAACGTCAGCGTTCCCGCGGCGATTTCGTGGGCGACGACGTAGCCGACGGGGCCAACCGGCGGGTGCGCAAGGCCGCACCGGATCACGGCGGTCTCAATCGCATCGACCCGCAGGTACGCGGCGCGCAGCACACCCGCCAGTCGGCGTGCCAGCGTGGTCTTTCCCGTACCGGGCACCCAACCCGGGGAGCCGGTGGGTAGGTGCGTGGAACCTCCCTCTCGCTCGTGTGAGACGAGGCATGGCACGGACTACGGAGCGGGTCGGGTGCTGATGGTGCAGATCGTTGCCCGTGTCACGAGGCGGGGCGGATCGAAATCGCGAAAAGCGGCCCGAGGTGCAATTCGCCGAGCACATTGCCGGTCGTCGGGTCGACCCAGCGCACGTATTCGCCGGACATGACCGCGAGCACCCGGCTGTCCGATGTGAAGACGAGGATCGAGGACGCATCGCCGGCAAATCGTCCATCGATCGGCAGCAGGATCGGTGTCCGCTCGCCGGTGCGCAGGTCCAGGATGCTCAACGGAGGACCACCGGGGGCCAGATCCAGCATCGCCGCGTACCGGCCGTTCGGCGAGATCACGCCCGGGAACTGGCCGATGACCGCTGATGCCGGCGGCGTGTAACGCGGCAGCGGGGCACGCTTGCCGGTCGAGCGGTCCAGTACGGCAGCGGTGCACTCCCCGGCGTCGCTGCATTCGTAGACGATGTAGCCGGTCGGTCCCGCCGCCAGTACTCTCCCGTGTGTCACCAGGCGTGTGCCGTCAGGCCGCAGGTCGTAGACGCCGCCGACCGCTTCGGCGAGAACGCCGCCGGCGCCATCCGGCCGGAGCCCCCAGGGGCCATCGATTCCGAGCGATGCGGGCGGTTTGATGATCGCGCCCGTCGTGTGACCCTGCGCGTCGACCAGTTCGAGCATGACGTCGGTGCCCGTCGGCATCGATTGCGACGACATCGCCCATACTCGGTCGGCCTGCACGGACGGAAACACCGGACCGCCCTGCTCGAGCAGGCCGCCGGCGATCGCCGCGGACGCGCCATCGGCAACCATGCAACCGGGAACTCCGTCCCACGGCCTGATGATCGTGGCCGTGGCGGTGACGACGAAAGACATCGGGCCGTTGCTCATCAGGGCCGGCAACTCGGTACGCACCATCGCGCCCGTGTCGACACGGTAGTCGACGATGGCAGCTCCGGAGCTGAAACTCCCGTCCCACAACAGCGCGACCAAGTCGAACGGTGCAGCGTCCAGTTCGGCCGGCGAACCGGTGGACGTGATAGGCGCCGCCGGTTCGGTGGTGTCGGGCACCGTGGTCACGATCATCGGCCCGCCGTGCAGTGTGCCGGTGGCGACTCCATCCGAGTTCGTGCCCTGGAGAGCCGACCCTGGCGACACGGCATCGGTCGAGGATTTCGTCATATCAGTCGGCGGCGTTTCGGGACGGGAGGTTGTCGGCGGCGGGGTGACCGAGACGCCAGTGGTCGGCTCGTCGCCATGCTCGCTCGTGCCGCCGAGGTAGTGCTGCACCGAGACCAGCGCCAGCAGCACGGCGAACCCGGCGACGATCGCGATCCAGCGGCCCCAGCCCCGGCCCGGCCCGCGCGGCGCGCCCCCAAATGGCGGTCCTCCGTTCGGGCCTTCGGGGCCGTCCGAGATCCACATCTCGGGCTCGGGCGGCGGCTCCGTCATACCCGACACCCTGCCACGGACGACGCCGACACGCCCTCTTGCGCAGCGTTCCTGTTCGGCTTTTAGTGTTGGTGTGGGCGCCTGTGCCAGTAGGGCAGTCCCCGGTATCGCATGACTTTGCATCGTATGTGTGACACACTGTAGGTGTGCAGATCCGACTGACGCGTGACGGGCGGAAACCTCGGATCGGGATGTCCCGGATTCTCACAGCGATGCGATCCGCCGGGCAGCCCACCGCGCTCGAAGGAGACCAGCTTTTCTACCTCGGCATCGACGGTCGAGGCGTGGAACTGGAGATCATCGCTGTGCCCGACGATAAGCGCCCCGGCGGGCTTGCCATCATTCATGCCATGCCGACCCACTATCGCAGGAAGGAGGGGTCATGACTGCAGATCGGATCGACCCACGGGAATACGTCATTGATGACGACGCGACGATCTCCGACATCGACCTCGAGGCGGAGGAGTTCACACTACGCGACGGCCGTCGCCTCACGGATGAGCTCGCCAAGGAGCTCGCTGCTCAGGCCCTCGGTGAGATTCGGCGCCGCAATCTCATCCCGGGCCGTAAGTCTCTGTCCGGCGACGGCAGCCACTCGCCCGCCATTCGGGTCCGTGTACCTGCTCAACTACGTAGACAGGCCGAGAACCGCGCCGCTGCCGACGGTGTCACCCTGTCCGAGCTCACCCGCGAGGCCCTGACGGCGTACCTCCGGGCCTCGTAGCTGCCCACATCGCGGCCCGGCCGGGGTGACCAGACCGCACATCAAGATCATCAGGTCGGCACATGCCGTTCCGCCTTCGGCCCCGTCGGCCAAGTCGCCATGCGCACGTCGGCTGATCACGCTGGGTAGCGCGCATACGGTGGCACACCACGAAGAAGACGCTAATGTCCGCTTGGCCGGTCTCCGGACATTATCTGGCGGATCACAGCTAATGGGACTGGCGCGGCTGCTACACGAAGTCCAACTCGAACGCGTCGCTGATCGCCCGGGCGAGTTGTGGTTCTTGGTCGTCGAGGAGGACGCCGATGGCTTCGCCGACCGCAGCTCGGCGCACGGTTGTGATGTTGTCGCAGCTCACGACACCGTCGTGATCGAGTCCGTTGCGTGGCCCGACCGGAACCTCGCTCGTGAGGCCGCGGATAGTGCCGGTGATCGGCGCGACGGTAACCCAGGTGAGCAGGTGAAGTTTCGATTGGCGGGTCAAGATCAACGCCGGCCGCCGCTTGTCCAGCAGTACCAGGGCAATGGTGCGCATCAGTCAAGCGCGGGGTGTGGCAGGTCCAGCATGCCGTCGAGGTCCGGATAGGCAGGTTCGCCACGTCGCGCAAGATCCGCGAGGATCGCCTCTTCGCTTCGATAACGCCGGTCACGCTGAAGGCGGGCGATCCCGTGGCGCACGGCTTCGGACCGGTTGGCGGCGCGACCCTCAGCGACTTCCGCATCGAGGGTCGCCAGGTCCTGGTCATCGAGACGGACCGCGATCTGAATGCTCACGCCCCGAGAATACCGAACTGTCAACCAATTGGTATGCGCTGGTTGCCGCGCGAATTGAGGATCGGCTTGCGGCCACGTCGGCACGAGTGCTGTGCACGCGCCGACGAGTCACGCTGAGTAGCGCCCAACGGTCAGCCCTCCCGCGAAGGCGATGCAATGTCCGCTTGGCCGTTCGGGGGGGACGTTATTTGGCCGATCACGACCGATGCGAACGGCCATCTGCTGTCCGTGTGAAGCTACTTTGGACCGCGCTTGCCGAAGCGGTCGGCGCGACGCGCCCGCTGCTTCGATGTGGGCTTCACCAGCCTCGGCACGTTCAGCCGTACATTCCGGGAGATCGTCGGTGAGACGCCGAGCGGCTGTCCCGCAGGGTACGGCCCCGTGGTGGCACCACACTGCGTCCAGCTGGCCGCCATGCGGCCGTGGAGCGGGGTGCAAGGCCGTCATAAACGATCAGGTTTGGAGAAGCCGTTGCGGCGGCGGCTCGGTAGCATCGGCGGCGTATCGGTATCAGTGTGACTGGAACGGCGCGGGAGAAGACATGATTACCAGCCTGAATGTCGCTTCGATCTATGTTCTGGACAAGGAGGAGGCGCTCGACTTCTACGTCAACAAGCTCGGGCTGGAGAAGGGCAATGACGTGCGGCAGGGCGACTACCGATGGCTGACGGTGCGCGCGCCAGGAGATCGGCCGACCGAGATCTCGCTGGAGCAGCCCGGGCCGCCGCTGCACGATGAGGCGACGGCCGAGCAAATCCGCGAGCTGGTCGCGAAGGGTGCCCTCGGCGGGCTGGTGTTCATCACGGAGGATGCTCGGGCGCTGTACGACACGCTCCGTGAGCGCGGCGTCACCGACTTCACCCAGGAGCCCACCGAGCACTTCTACGGCACCGATATGGGCCTTCGGGACCCTTTCGGCAACCCGATCCGCATTCTGCAGCAGGGAAAGGCAACCTAGCGGGAAACTGCTTACGCGGCCGCAGGAACAGCGCGGCGGACTCGTAGGCGCTGCCGGACCCGGAGGGCGTCGAGCGGACCGCAGACACCACGACCATCATTCACAGCTCCGCAGATCGATCCGCCGTCGGAATAGCGAGTCCAGGACGTAGCACGCCCATATCGGCGAGGATGGTTCGATCCGGAAACGCGACGAGAGGATCGATCCGATGACGAAGTACCTAATCTCTTTCCCCAGTGCCGCCATGGTCTTCCCGGAGGAGGACTTTCAGTCGATATCGGATGCGGCGCATGCGGTCGTGCAGGAGGCGAAGGACGCGGGCGTCTGGGTCTTCGGCGGCGGCATCGACGAGAGCATCCCACCCGTCATGGTCGCCGGCGACGGGACGGTGACCGAGGGCACCTACCCGCAGACGAGAACGATCGAAGGCGGATACACGGTGCTGGAGCTGCCCTCGCGGGATGCGGCATTGCAGTGGGCGGCGAAGATCGCGGTCGCGTGCCGATGCGCGCAGGAGGTGCGTGCCTTCCAGTACGACCCGGCCAGCTGACGGGCGGAACGCGGTATAGGCCCATATCAGGGTTCGGGGCCGATTCGCGCAAACGCCGTGCTGTGAACGGGCCGGCTGGCGCGGATCGGTGACAAGGTCGACACCTCAGGCCTTGCTGTTGGCCAGAGCGGCGAACCCGTGACCGGGATCGCAACAATTAATGAAGGCTCTACCACCGTCTGCGCCGGCGGCTGAGACACACGCCGGATGCCCGGCCCCGGACAGGACTCGACCGATCCGGCGAGGCCGCAACGACCGTGATGCACTCGGTGAGGGCGAGCAGCCCCGGGGGGACCGCCCTCGAGCGAGCTGCTCGCCGTAGCGCCACAGCAGCGCCACGGCAGCGCCACAACAGCGCCACGGCAGCGGCGTCTCAACCGGATGGTCGGCGATCGGCCGCGTTCCGCCGCGAACCGCGTTCCGTGGCGGGCCGGGGAGTCGCAGCGCGCCGATACCTCGACGGGCCGAGCAGGGGGAGGACGACTTGGTCGACGAGTTCTTCCAGCGGCAGGCTGTCGAGGTCACGGAAGAGGAAATGGTCCCGCACGATCGCCGGTCCGGCTTGCAGGCGCAGCGGGGTGATGTCGCGGCCGTCGAGTTGACCGCGGGCGACACCGCGTTCGATGAGGTGCTGCAGCCGGGTGGCTGCGGCATCGCCGGTGTGTTCCCGGACCTGCCGTGACAGCGACGGATTGAGGACCGTTTCGGCGCGCAGTCCGCGCAACGCCGCGCCCACGGTCCCGGTGAGGCCGGCCACCACGGTGCCCAGGAGTTGGAGGAGGTCGCCGCGCAGGGACCCGGTGTCGGGGAGTTGGTCGTCGGTGGGCAGGCCAGATTGGATGGCGTCGATGATCAGTTCGGTGCGGGACTGCCAGCGCCGGTAGAGCGCTGCTTTGCCGGTGTGGGCACGTTTGGCGACGGTTTCCATGGTGACGGCCGCGTAGCCGTTCTCGTCGATCTCGTCGAAGACGGCCCGGAAGATCGCGTCGGTGAGCCGGTCGCCGCGGCGCCGGGTCGCGCCCGTGGCCGGGTGTTGGCCAGTCATGCAGCCGTCACCGTTCCGGCAGTGCCGTCCACCCGCACCATCTGCCCGGCTGTGAGGGTTCGGGTGCCGGTTCCAGTGCCCATGACGGCCGGAATGCCGTTCTCGCGGGCGACGATCGCGGCGTGTGAGCCGATCCCGCCGGTATCGACCACGACCGCGGCGGCGCGTTGGAACAGCGGTGTCCAGGCCGGGTTGGTGTACGGGCACACGAGGATGTCGCCGGGTTGCAGGGTGGCGAACTCGTCGATGGTGCGGATGATCCGTACGGGTCCGGTGGCGGCGCCCGCGCACGCCGGCGTGCCGGTGACGAGCGCGGTGGCCGCTTTGCGTGGCTTGAAGATCGCCGCATAGTTGATCATCGGCACGGCGGCGATCTGCTCGCGGCGAAGCATTCGATCCCGCACCAGGTGGGTGAGGTTCTCCAGCTGCGCGGCGGTGGCCGTGTCGATATCGGCGATGGTGGCGAGTTCCTCGAATCGCAGGTGGAAAACGTCGAACGGATCCGTGATGACGGCTTGCCGCGTGAGCCGGTTGCCGAGTTCGAGGAGTGTCCGGCGCAGTACGGGGGCAAGGCGGGTGAACGCGTTGTGCGAGTCTTCCCGGAACGCGACGCCGGCGCGGGCCGCGGCGATCCTCCGCTGCACCCGGGACCGGCGGCGCGGGTTGCGAAGCCGCGGCGACGCCAGCAGTTCGGCCTCCGCGTCTCGGGCGGTATCGGTGTCCGCCATGCCGCCATCGTGAACCGTCGCCAGGACTCTGATCAGATCGATCACCATGTCCGGCCGGTCCGCCCAGGTGGGTGAGGAGATCAACACCGGACTCTCCGTCTCGCGGTATCCGAACTCCTCGAGATAGGCGTCGAATTCGGCCGTGAACGCCTCGAAGGCCCGGTCGGTGCGGAGTGCGGCCAGGACGGCGCCGGAGTCGTGAGCATCGAGCAGGGCGGCGAGCCGGTCGTCGGACCGGACGGCGGCAGCGAGCTCTTCCAAGCGCTGGTTGCCCGCAGCGGTGTGCGTAGGTGCGCCGCCGATGAGGGCGCTCATCAGCCGTGTCGCGCCGATTCGGACAAGCTCTAGCCGAAGCAGCAGGAGGTTCCTGGCGAACGCCGGCAGATAGCGCGCCCGCAGATCTGTGATCGGATCGACGAGGCGCATCACCTGCCGCGCGGTGTCCAGCAGCCCTGCCCACGACAGTCCCGTGACATCGCGGCCAAGCAGATTCGCCCGCGCCCGGTCGAACTTGAGATACCTCGGGTCGTCCGTCCACCGTGCCGGGTCGTACCGCCTGGCGCGGAGAAGCACGCGCGCCGGCAGTGCCAGGATCCGCCACGTTGGGGTCGGCCTGGGGGGCACGAATTGCACCACCACCCCGTGCCGCTCCGGCAGGACGCGGTCCAGGTGGGCGCGCAAGCCCAGGCCCGTCAGGATCTCGTCCATCATCCCCGCAGGGCCGTGCGGCACCCACGTGGTCATGTCCAGCGGATATGGGCGCACGCTCATGAAGTCGGCGAGCACACCACCGACGAACCGCCGGACACGGCCGAGCCGCAGCGGGATCGGCAACGCCGTCATCGGCCGGGCCTGCAGGATGTGCAACCTCCCACCGGCGATGGCCCACTCGATGTCCTGCGGCGCGCCGAACAACTGACCGACGCTGCGACCCGCTGCCGCAAGCTGCCGGCAGGCCGCGCGGTTGAGCAGGCGGCCAGCCCCTCGGCGGTCGGTGGTTCGCGAAACGGACCCGTCGGCCAGGCTGCGGAGGACGACTTCCCGCCGGCCGACCGTGTACGACAGCAAACGGCCGACGCTCGTCATCACCACATGGTCCGGCGTCACCAGCCCCGACACCACCGTCTCGCCGAGGCCGTCGCCGGCGTCGATCACCATCCGGTCGCGAGCGCCCGTGACGGGATCGGCGGTAAACAGCACACCGGCCACGTCGGCCGGGACCATTTTCTGCACCACGACGGCGATCGCCAGGCCCGCCGGGTCGATGCCTAGGCGGGCACGGTAGGCAACGGCCCGCTCGTTCCACAATGACGCCCAGCAGTCCCGGACGGCACGCACGACCGCGGCGACGCCCACCACGCCGAGGAAGGTGTCCTGCTGGCCGGCGAACGCCGCCCCCGGCAGGTCCTCCGCCGTCGCGCTGGACCGCACCGCCACCGCCCCGCCGCCCAGCGCGTCATACGAGTCCGCCACCGCGCGGGTGATGTCGGCCGGCAGGTGCACATCTCGCACGGCTGCTCGCATGGCTGCGCCGCCGTCGCCGTCGGATTGCCCGGCCGCCGCGGTGAACGGCGCATCGGCCACCGCCCGCCGGTAGGCGCCGGTCGTGACGACGAAGCCCGGCGGCACCGGCAACCCCGCCCGGACCAGCTCGCCGAGGTTCGCCCCCTTCCCACCGGCCAACCCCACGTCGCCGCGGCTCACAGCCGCCAACGGCACCGTCACCCGCGAATCCACAGCCACCAGGACCACCACCCCGATTAGGGAACGATTCGTTCACTATAACCGCGTCGCAGCGAGTAACTGATATGACGACCTTCGCGGCGCACCGCGCCGCCGAACAGCGTCATACCCGGTGAGCACCATGGCCACTGGGGCACGGTCGCCTCGCAGGATATGGGCGCAGGCGCTCGGGCGACGCTAGGCTCCGATGTTGAGAAATGCCCTATGCCACAGTGAATGAGCGCCGGCACGCGGTCGCGTTCCGGTTCACCGATCGCAGACGCGGAGGCCGCAGGTGGGGAAGGTCATTGTAATGAACTGGCTCACGCTCGATGGCGTGATGCAGGGGCCGGGCCGCCCGGACGAGGACGTGCGGGGTGGTTTTTCGCGCGGCGGTTGGGGCGTCCGATTTTCCGATGAGGCGACGGCGGCCCAGATGGGTGAACGCTTGGCCCGGCTGACCGGTGGGAACCATGCGTGGTTGTTCGGCCGGTGGACCTACGAGTCGTTGCTGGCCTCCTGGGACGCCCAAGGGGGTCCGTTCAAGGACGCGCTGATCAACGCTGACAAGTACGTCGCCTCGCGCAACCCGGCGATGAGGCTCGACTGGCCGAACTCGACGTTGTTGCAGGGGGACGTGCCGAGCGCCGTGACCGAACTGAAGCACAGTTCGGACACGAATCTCGTGATCATGGGTAGCGGGGTGCTGATCGGCGCACTGATCTCCGCCGAGGTCATCGATGAATACCTGGTGATGATCGCACCGGTGGTACTCGGCGCGGGCGCGCGAATGTTCCGTGACGGAGTATCGGCCTCGCTGCGGCTCACCGAAACCGCAGCCACCGGCAAGGGCGTCATCGTCGCGACCTACGAGACGGTCAGAGCAGCCGCATAGAGATCCCGTGCGGCGCGACCGGGAGCGTGTCGCGCGGGACTCTCATGCGGGGTTCGGGTCTGATCGCGAACCCGGACAAGTTGCGGTTCGCCGCGCGGCAGGCAGCCATGCTGTCACGATCCGGTGGCCTGTCCGGTTCCTAACTCAAACCGCGAAGCAAGAGGACGGGAATCGATGACAGATTCGATCTTGGTGACCGGCGGCACCGGCGCGCTGGGCCGGGCGCTGGTCGACCGGCTGCTGGCGGCCGGCACAGACGTGCGGGTGCTCAGTCGCCGACCGGCACCCGCGTCGGGTGTGCCCTTCGGCTGGTGCACCGGCGACCTCACCCGAAATGCGGGCGTCGACGCCGCGGTCGACGGCGCCTCAGTGATCGTGCACTGCGCCACCACCAACGGGCGCGCCGATGTGCCGGCCGCCCAGCATCTGTTCGATGCCGCGCGGCGTGCCGACACGCCGCATCTGCTCTACATCTCCATCGTCGGCGCCGACCAGGTGCCACTCGGCTACTACCGGACAAAGGTCGAGGTCGAGGAGCGTCTCGCCCGCTCCGGCCTGCCGTACACGCTGCTGCGGGCCACCCAGTTCCACGACCTGATCGTGAAGCTGTTCACCGTTCAGCGTCGCTTACCGGTCCTCCTGGCGCCGCGCACGATGAGCGTCCATCCGATCGATGTCCGCGACGTCGCCGAGCACCTGGCCGCGCTCGCCGCCGCCCCGCCGGCCGGCCGCGTCCCGGACATCGGCGGGCCGCAGGTGCGAGCGCTGACCGACCTCGCCCGCGCCTACCTGCGCATCCGCGGCCGGAAACGTCGCGTGCTGCCTGTGCCCATTCCGGGACGCGTCGCGCGCGCCTATCGCGCCGGCGCCCACCTGACCCCTGACCACGCTGCCGGCACGATCACCTTCGAGCAGTTCCTCGGCGCCGCGACATGAACCGCGCACGGTGGTGGCTGCGCGCCGGGCTGACCGTCCTCACACTGCTGCATCTCACGCTCGCCATCTGGATCCTGTTCGCTCCGCGCAGCTTCTACGCCCTGCAGGCGGTGAACCTGACCATGCCCTACAACCAGCACCTGCTCCTGGACTTCGGCGCGATGAACCTCGCCGTCGCGGTCATGCTCGCCACGGCCGCTCGCACCATGCGCATCCACGTGGTACGGACCGGGCTCGGCGCCACCCTGACATTCTGGGCAGCACACTTCCTCATCCACCTGCGCTTCCTCGACGACATGGCACCCGAGAACGACGCGCTCTTGATGACCGGACTCGCCGCCACGATCGTGCTGCCGCTCATCCTGCTCATGCTGACCCGTCGAAGCGAGCCGACTGCCGCGGACCCCGCGTCGCATCCGGGCGACGCCGTCGGCGGCCGCCAGGATTGAACGGGCGAGCCGGCCGGGCCTGCCTGCCAGGTGGCGACCCCCGGGATCGCCCGGCAGCAACGTGGAGGTGGTCGACTCGCCCGGGCGGCATTTCGCTTTGGCCACACGTCGGTTCACCGACCCTGATGCCGTGGCCGAACGCGGACTCCGGGCCGGTAAAGACCTCGGAGCGCACCCGGCCGGCGTGAGCGCGGTCGTCCGCCGGTCGAGATCGCCTATGACGATGTTCGCGGCTTCGCCGCCGGGCCGCCATCCAACCTCCGCCCGCCGACCGCAAGCTCAGCGTGACTGCGCCGCTGGGCGTTCGTCACCGGGTCCGCCGTCGGGTGGGCTTTGCCTATACGTAGTGGAGGAGCAGGTCGGGGATGGAGGCCAGGGCGTGGCCGGCGATCAGGCCGGGGATGACGAGCCACACGGTGGCCAGGCGGTGGCGCTGGTGGATGAGCATGGCCGCGATCCAGCCCGCCGCCGCGATGCACCCGATGACGAGAACCGGGCCGGGGTCGGCGAGGATACTGTGCAGCGCCTCGATCGGCTGATGCTGCTCGATGTAGGGGATTCCTATCGACGCATTGAGCGCGTCGCCGAGCATCAGCCCGGCAATCACGCCGGCCGCCAGAAAACTCGGCCAGCCTCGGCCGACGGCGGTCAGGCAGAGCACGGCGAACCCGAAACCGCCGACCGCGGCGAGCACGATCCACAACAGCAGCAGCGGGGCCAGCGGCGGGTACTGGTCGAATGGGCCGAAGATGCGGGTGGCGGCGAAGTAGACCGCTACCGCGACGGCGAGCGTCGTGCTCGTGGTCAGCCACGATTGGAGGAGCGTGCCGCGTAGCGCGGCAGCGGTGGCCACGATGATCCACAGCACCAGGCTGTGACCGATGTAGTGCCACTGCGCCCACGCGTCCTGCGCGTAGGAAGCAAACGCGCTGGCCGCCGCGGCAACGACCAGCACCGTGATCACATGAGTCCGGGTGGACGGCCACGGCGATGACCAGCACCTGAGCCGTGCCGTCACGCTCTTCAATGTTGGCACCGGCGCCAGACCTTCCGTCATGCCGCCTAGTATCCCTGACGTGTACCGACAAATCCTGGACGCGTCCGACCACGGTACGTGCGAGACGCCCGACGCCGGTCGCCGCAGCTCCGCCGGTCGAAGTGACGCAGTTCCGTTTACTCGGCACACGGGCCAGCGTGGGCTTACTGGCAGGCGATACGATCCCGACGCACGCCGAGTCCATATCGAAGGGGAGGTGTGCCGTATGCGCCGGCAGACCCGGTCCGTTGCTGCGGCTGTCGTGCTGCTCGCGGCCATGGCCGGCTGCACCACGCCCGCCGATCAGACCGGTCACGCCACCCTCATCCCGTCGGTGGCCACGTTCACCTGCTGCGAAGCCGTCGATGTGGACACCGTCAGACATCCCGGAGAAACCTTCGAGATTCACTGGATCATGAACCTCACACCTTCCCCGAGTACGGTGACGTCCACGCAGGTCGTTCTCGACACCACACTGTCGAGCGGCTATCGCACCGTGGAGCAGCTCAAGAGCGCCGAGATCAAAGCGCCCACCGCGTTGGTGCGAGCCGCCAGCGTCATCACCAGCAATACCGCGACCGTCGCGCCGGTCTCGGTCATCGCGATTCCTCGCACGGCGACGCCGGGGCTCTACAACCTCACCACCAGCGTGAACACCGACGGAGCTGTCTCATCCGGATCCAGCGTCATCCGCATCGAAACCCCCTGATAGCCCACCCAAGGCCACTAGCAACCGACCGAGGGCAGCCGTAGGACCACACCGAAGAGGAAGCAGAGCTGCGAGCGGCTCACGCCTCCAGAACCCGTCCAGGGTGTGAGTAAAACAGGGACAAATCGGGCGGAATGCTGCAGGATGCACACCCCAGGTATTGCACGAACGCGGCTCAGGCATTCCGGACACGCTCACGCGGCATTAGCACCCCTGGAGTTTCGCGAGCGAAGCGAGCCGAGGTCGCCCGCAGTCCAAGAACTCGCCCGGGGGTGTGAGTAAAACAGGGACAAATCGGGCGGAATGCTGCTAGACGCACACCCCAGGTTGTTAGGCCCAGGCGAGCGGAGCGAGCCGAACGCGCCCGTGCCGCAGAACCCGCTCGCGCTCAACCAGCGCCCGGGCATCGACCAACCCGCGGCCGAGCATCGGTCAGCCCGCGCTCACGCCGCACTCAGACGGCGGTATAGCCGCCATCCACCAGGTGGTAGCTGCCGGTGATGAAGGACGCGGCGTCGCTCACCAGGAATGCCACCAGCGCCGCTACCTCTTCGGGGCGGCCGAGCCGGCCGAGCGCATGCTTGCCCTTCAGCATCTCGGTCGTCGCCTCGTCGAGATTCGCCTCCACCAGCGGCGTGTGGATGAAGCCCGGGCCGACCGCATTCACCCGGACGCCGGCGGCCGCATATTCGAGCGCCGCGTTCTTGGTCATTCCCACCAACCCGTGCTTGGCGGTGACGTAGGCCGCGGACATCGGGAAGCCGACCGAGCCAAGGATCGAGGACATGTTCACAATCGCCCCGCCACCTGCCGCAGCCATCGCCGGTAGCTCCGCCTTGAGGCAGTAGAAGACGCTATTCAGGTTCACGTCCATGACGGTCTTCCACCCGCCGAGCGTGTACTCCCCGATGGGTGCGGCTTCGCCGCCGATCCCGGCGTTGTTGACGGCGATCCGCACCGGCCCCAATTCGGACGCCGCCGCGACCATCGCCGTGCAGGCCGCAGGGTCGGTCACGTCGCCCACGAACGCCGCGGCCCGCCCGCCGGCGGAGACGATGCCGTCCGCCACGGCCCGGGCGTGGTCGGAGAGGTCGGCAATCAGGACAGCGGCACCGTTCGCCGCGAGGAGTTCAGCGGTCGCGCGACCGATTCCCGATCCGCCGCCGGTGACAATCGCGGCGCGGTCGGACACATCATAAGTAGCCATGCCGCGGAGCCTAGGCGGTCCGGCGCGCCGCCTACAGAGCAGAAAGCCCCTGGCGCCCAATGTCTTTCGGCACGTGCGGCCTGCCTGCCGAGCCGACCGAACCTCGCGGCGCGCTGACGGGAAACGGTGGCGCGGGCAGCGTGCCGGCGCCGCCAGGCACAATGTGAGCCATGGGTGCGGCGACGATGACGGTGTTCCGGGGGATGCGGTCCTGGCCGGGACGCCGGTGGGCCGTCGCGGCGGGGGTAGCGGCGGCCACGGTGGTCGTCATCGGAGTCCCGACCGATCTGATCGACACGCCGCTGTTCGGCCGCGCCGTGCTGCCGACGTGGTGGTCCTGGCCGGCACTGATCGCGACCGCGATGCTCACCGGGCTCGTCGCGGCCACCTACGTCCGCAGCCCCCTGGCGCCCGAGAAGCGCGATCGCGCAGGCAGGTGGGGGACCGTCGGGAGCGTCCTGGGCTTCTTCGCCGTCGGCTGCCCGGTGTGCAACAAGCTGGTGCTGTTGGCGCTCGGCACGAGCGGCGCGCTGCAGTTCTTCGGACCCGTCCAGCCGCTCATCGCGCTGGCATCGGTCGGGCTGCTCGGCTGGGCGTTCGTCACCCGGGTTCGTCGCGAGAAGTCTTGCGCGGTACGGCTTCCCGCCGGTTGACGCCGGAATCGACACCGCCGCCCCGCCGACTCGGTCGCGAAGTGTGCGCGGCCCGCACCCGGTCTTCACACCGCGAACCGCCTATGACGAAGTCCGCAGGCCGGGCACATCCCGAAAGGAATGCGCCCGGGCCCGCGAACATCGTCATACTCGATCGGCGACCGCCCACCCCACAGGCGGCCGGCCACCCGGCCGGCCATCCAACCAGCCAGCCGAAAACCGGCCCGGCTACTCGTCTTTGCCGACGGAGGCGCGGTCGGCGATTTCGGAGACCACGGTGGGGTCGGCGAGGGTGGTGGTGTCGCCCAGTGGCCGATGCTCGGCGACGTCGCGCAGCAGGCGGCGCATGATCTTGCCGGAGCGGGTCTTGGGCAACTCCGGCGTGAACACGATGTTCGCCGGTTTGGCGATCGCGCCGATGACCTTGCCGACGTGGTCGCGGAGCTCGGCGAGCTTCTCCGGCGAGCCGTCGCGCCCGCCCTTCAACGTGACGAACGCGACCACGGCCTGCCCGGTGAGGGCGTCGGCGCGGGCGGTGACCGCTGCCTCCGCGACATCGGGGTGGTCCACCAGCGCGGACTCGATCTCGATGGTGGAGAGCCGGTGCCCGGACACGTTCATCACGTCGTCGATGCGGCCCATCAGCCAGAAGTCGCCGTCCGCGTCGACACGCGCGCCGTCACCGGCCATGTACACGCCGGGGAAGCGGGACCAGTAGGTGTCCTTATAGCGGGCGTCGTCGTTGTACAACCCGCGCAGCATCGCCGGCCACGGCTTCTTGATCACCAGGTAGCCGGCGCCGGCGCCCGGGGCGATCTCCTGGCCGTGGTCGTCGAGCACGGCAGGCTCGATACCGATGAACGGCTTCGACGCGGAACCGGGCTTGAGCGTCGAGATGCCGGGCAGCGGCGTGATCAGGGCCATCCCGTTCTCGGTCTGCCACCAGGTGTCCACCACGGGGGTGCGACCGGCGCCGATGTGGTCGCGATACCAGACCCACGCCTCCGGGTTGATCGGCTCACCGACCGACCCGATCAGCTTCAGCGTGGACAGGTCGTGCTTCTCGGCGTACTCGGGGCCCCACTTCATGTGCGTGCGGATCGCGGTCGGCGCACAGTAGAGCACCGTCACCTTGTACCGCTCGATGATCTCCCACCAGCGGTCCTTGTCCGGGAAGTCCGGGGTGCCCTCGTACATCACCGAGGTGGTCGCGTTGACCAGCGGGCCGAACACGATGTAGCTGTGCCCGGTGATCCAGCCGATATCCGCCGCGCACCAGTACACCGTGTCCGGCTTGATATCGAAGATGTAGTGGTGCGTGGTCGACGTGCCCGCCAGATACCCCGCGGTGGAGTGCACGACGCCCTTCGGCTTGCCGGTGGTGCCCGAGGAGTACATCAGGAACATCAAGTCCTCGGAGTCCATCGGCTCGCAGGGGCGGGAGGCCGGATCGCCCGACTGCCCGTCCACCACGTCGTGCCACCAGTGATCGCGGCCCTCCTGCATGACGACCTCGTTGCCGCCGCGCTTCAGGACGACCGACGTCGTGGTGGACGGCGACGCGTCCATGGCGGTATCGGCGGTCGCTTTCAGATCGAAGACCTTGCCGCGGCGATACGAGCCGTCCTGGGTGATCAGGTGCGTGCACTGCATGTCGTTCAGCCGCCCGGACAGCGAATCCGCGGAGAACCCGCCGAACACCACGGTGAACGGCGCGCCGAGCCGGGTCAGCGCCAGCATCGTGTAGACGAGCTCCGGCACCATGCCCATGTACACGCCGACGTGCGTGCCCTTGCCGATGCCCAGCGAGGCGAAACCGTTCGCCGTCTTGACGACCTCGCGCTGCAGATCCGCGTAGGTGATGGTCCTGCGGTCGTCGACCGGCTCGCCCTCCCAGTAATAGGCCACCTTGTCGCCGAGGCCGTTCTCGACGTGCCGGTCCACGGCGTTGTAGCAGGCGTTGATCTTCCCGCCGAGATACCACTTGGCGTACGGCGGATTCCACTCCTTCAACGTGCTGAACGGCGTGAACCAAGACAACCGCTCCCGACCCTCCCGCTCCCAAAACGCATCCGGATCCTGCTCGTAGAACCCCGGCCGCGCATTCGCCTGCGCGGTGAACTCCGCCGACGGAGGATAACTGCGCTGCTCATTCATCAGGTTCGAGATATTGGTGGTCTCGGGCGTCATGTCGCATCAAACCTTTCGATCGCATCGCGATGTGCCGGGCACGTGACACATCGGGTTCAGTATCCTGTCTGCTTCCCTGCGCTCGCCGCCGGGTCCGTTTGTCGCGCCGCCGGATCCGGGTGACGTTGTTCCTATCCTCCGGTGAGGGCTGGACCGCGGCAACCGGGTCCCCCCATATCGGCCCGCCGACCGGGGCGATGGCCCGCTTGGCCATCGAGTTGCCCCGCTCTTCCCGGGGCGCCGGTCTCGACATGGTCCGTTCAGATCTGAGCCGCTCTATTCCCCAGAGGGGCGCAATGAGCACGCGGCGGGCTTCGAGCCGGGCGGGCTGGGCAGCGCAGCACGTGCTCAACCCCACCGTCGCATCTACATAGACTTGAATCGATATCGCCTCTGGTCTATTCTGGGGCCGTGTCTTGGGAGGTACGGCTCTGGGAAGACGTGGAGTCGTGGGTCCTCGGACTCGATGACGAGACCTATCACCTCGTTGCCGCCGCGATCACCCGACTGGAGTCCGAAGGCCCCACACTCGGGCGACCGACCGCCGACCGGATCAAGGGCTCGCGTCATCACAACATGAAGGAACTGCGCCCCGGCTCGGCCGGCCGCAGCGAGATCCGGATCCTGTTCGCCTTCGACCCCCAACGGCGGGCCGTCCTGCTGATCGCGGGAGACAAGGCAGGCAGATGGAAGCAGTGGTACGAGAAGAACATCCCAGTCGCGGACGACCGGTTCGATGAGTGGCTGGGCAGCGAGGTGGAATCACGATGAACAAGCCCAAGACCGTGGCCTGGGGCGACGTGCGCGCCAAGCGCCCCGTCAACGATGCCGCCGTTGCCGATCACATCGCACGGATGGAGTCGGAGGAGCGCGCCTACCGGCTCCGCGAAATCCGCGAGGAACAAGGCGTGACGCAGAAGGAACTCGCCGAACGCATGGACCTCACACAGCCCACCATCTCCGCCCTCGAATCCGGCGATCTCGACCGTTCCGGCCTGGCCACACTCAAGGCCTACGTCGAAGCCCTCGGCGGCACCGTGGAAGTCACCGCCACCTTCGGCAACCGCAGGCTCGTGCTGTCACGGCCGGGAGCAGAGCCACGCTAGGGCAGCGCGGTGGTGTCCGGGGTGGCGCGTGTCGGGATCCGCGCCCCGATCGGCGCACGGGCCATCGAGTATGACGATGTTCACGGCCACACCCCGTCCGGAACGCCGAGGCCCGTGGGGGCTCGCCCCAGGCGGCGGCGCGGATCCCCCTCGCCCCGGCCGGGCGGTAGCCTCGCGATCATGACCCAGACGCCCGCACCCGCCGCCCCCGTCCCCTCGGCGATCGACACGGTATCCGACGCCTTCGTCGCCGACCTCTGCGCCGCGAGCCCCATCACGGCCATGTGGCTCGGCCGCGCCGAACCCGGCGAGCAGGGCCTGGACGACCTGTCGCCCGACGGATTGGCCGCCCTCGATGAGCTCGTGCGGCGCAGCCTCGGCGCGGCGGAGCAGGCTGCCGCCGCCGATGCGCGCGACGAGATCTCCCGGGACATCCTTACCGAACGCCTCCGCCTGGAGCGGGACAAGTTCGACACCGGTTGGACACATGCGCAGCTCAACGTCATCGATTCGCCGCTGCAGAACGTGCGGATGCTCTTCGACATGATGCCGACGGAGTCCGCTGAAGACTGGCAAGCCATCGCCGACCGGATGGGCGCCGTCCCGGCCGCCCTGGCCGGGTACCGGCAGAGCCTGAACTATGCCGCGGACCAGGGCCGCGTCGCGGCGCAGCGTCAGGTCACGAAGTGCGCGCAGCAGTGCGCGACCTACGCCGGAACAGCGTCATCCCCAGGGTTCTTCCGCACGCTCGCCGCCTCCGCGGAGAAGCCCGGCGCGCTCGGCAGCGTTCTCGCAGCGCAGGCGGCGGCCGCGGATCGCGCCTACGGCGAACTCGGCGAGTACTTCACGAGCGAGCTTCGGGCGCGCGCCCCAAAAAAAGACGCCGTCGGCGCCGAGCGCTACGCCCTCGCGTCGCGCGACTTCCTCGGCAGCGCAGTGGATCTCGCGGAGACCTATGCGTGGGGTTGGCAGGAGTTCCTGTCGATCGAGGCGGAACTCAAGGCGGTGGCCGAGCAGATCGCGCCCGGTGAGGGGCCGGCGGGTGCGGCGGCCGCGCTCAGCGCCGACGCGCGCTACCAGGTGCACGGTCACGACGCGTTGCAAGCCTGGATGCAGCGGCTCTCCGACCAGGCGATCGATGAGCTCGGCCGCACGCACTTCGACATTCCCGAGCCGGTGCGGGTTCTCGAATGCCGCATCGCCCCGCCCGGTGGCGGGGTCGGCGCGTATTACAGCAGCCCCAGCGAGGATTTCGCCCGGCCGGGCCGCATGTGGTTCTCGGTCGAGTCCGGCCGCGAGGACTTCCCCATCTGGCGCGAGGTCAGCACGGTGTATCACGAGGGCGCGCCCGGCCATCACCTGCAGATCGCGACCGCGACCTACCAGCGCGACCACCTCAACGACTTCCGCCGGCTGCTCGCGGGAACGTCCGGGCATGCCGAGGGATGGGCCCTGTACGCCGAGCGGCTGATGCGCGAACTCGGGTACCTGGGCGACGACGGCGCCCTGCTCGGCATGCTCGACGGGCAGCTCTTCCGGGCGGCGCGCGTGGTGGTGGACATCGGCATGCACCTGGAGCTGCCGATCCCGGCCGGAACCGGCTTCCACGAGGGCGAGACATGGTCTCCCGAACTGGGTCTCGAGTTCCTGCTGACCCGCACGGTGTCCGATCCGGCGCACTGCCGGGACGAGATCGACCGCTACTTGGGCTGGCCGGGCCAGGCGCCCGCGTACAAGGTCGGCGAGCGGGTGTGGCGCGAGGGTCGGGCCGCGGCCGAGGGCCGGCGTGGTTCGGGGTTCGACCTCAAGGCGTTCCACACGGCGGCCCTGGCGATGGGCGGCATGGGCTTGGGCACCCTGGAACGGCAATTGGCTGCGCTGTAACGGGTTCGCGCGGCAATGCCACTAGCTGGTGCTATCCGACATGTGCCGGCGAGTATGACGCTGTTCTCATCTCCGGCCCGATCGGGAGTGCCCGGCCCAGGACGGCGAACGGCCGGGCGTCGCCGGTGAACCGGAAGTCGCGCAACACGTCGACGAAGTCGAGCCGCCGGTACAGCCGCCAGGCCCGGCTCTCGCCCTCCGGCGTCGACAGCAGCACGGCGCGGGCCGTGACCGGGGCGAGCAGCGTCCGCAGCAGTTCCTCGCCGAGGCCACGGCCTTGGTACGCCGGCCGGACATGCAGTTCGGTCAGCTCGAAATAGTCCTCGAAATAGGCACGGGGCGAGGGGGGGTCGGTGCGGTGCCCGAGGCCGCGTGCGACCTCGCCGTGCCACCATTGCCCAGGCGCACCGAGGTATCCGTAGGCGAAGCCCGCAATCTCCGGCGCGCCGGTTGTGCTGGCCGAAGCGCCTGCGCCGCCTAGCTTTTCATCTCCGTTAGCCGTGCCTGCGGCGGCGGCGTGCCCGTCGGGATGCGTGGCGGGAGGCGCGGCGGGCGAAAATCGGCCCGCCGCGGCCGGGGCCGCGCGAACGTCGTCATACTCGGTTGTTCCGATCGAGGCGGCGAGGGTGACGACGCATCGGAAACCGGCGCGGCGTGAGTGGTCGAGCCACAGCGGCATGCGTGCACGGCAGGTCTGCGCCGAGTAGTGCATCGCGGTCGCGTAGATGTCGATCAGTTCGGGCAGCGCGTCCGCGAATTGCTCCGGACCGAGCTCGGCCGGCGGCACGGCTCGTCTAGTCCCGCGCGACCGGGAGCTCCGCGCCGGACGTGATCCGGACGAGCTCGGCGTAGGTGGTGGGGAACACGGCGTGCGGGTGACCGCCGGCGGCCCACAGCGTGGGATAGTTCGCGAGCGCGGTGTCCACGACGGTGCGCAGCTGCGACGGATGCCCGACGGGCGCCACGCCGCCGATCACCTGCCCCGTGTGCTGCCGGACGAAGTCCGCGTCCGCCCGCTTGATCGACTGCTTGCCCAGCGTTTGGGCCAAGAGGATCGTGTCGACGCGGTGCGCGCCGGACGTCATCACGAGCAGAGGGTCGCCGTCGGCGTCGAAGACGAGGCTGTTGGCGATGGCGCCGACCGGCACGCCGAGCTGCTCGGCCGCCAGGGCCGCGGTGCGAGCCGAGGAATCCAGCGTTCGGATCTGCCCGGCGACGCCGGCGTCCGCCAGCGCGCGAGCCACGTCGTCGGTAGCGGAACTCATTGCTCTATCAGACCATGAACGCCGCGCGGCCGGTGAAATGCCTGGTGGGGCGGGTTGTCCGAGCCTCGTCGTACTATCGAACGTAAGTTCGGTAACTGAGGAGGAGAAACTGATATGACGACATCCATCACCATGCCCGCGGCGGCACCGGCGACCCTGTTCACGACTATGCCCCGAGCGCCGCTGCATGACGGCGGTGCGGCCGGTCCGGTCCGCACCGTCGAGCCCGGGGTGCGCCGTGCCCGGCCGGCGCCGCTGCCGCGCTCCTGCCACGATCTGATGGCCGATGCGGGGCGGGTGCTCGGCCGTGCCATCGGTGCGGACGGCGCACGGGATCGGTTCGCGGAGGCGCACCTCGCTGCGCTCCGGGGTGCCGCGGCGGTGTTGGCGGCTCGCGCCCGGCCGCGTCGCGCGGCCCGCGCCAGTGTCTGGGACCTCATCCCGCGGGTCGCGCCGGAACTGGCCGAATGGGCCGCCTACTTCGCGGCGGCGTCCCGCACCCGGCAGGCGATCAACGCCGGCGTCGCGGTGCCGGTATCGGCGCGCGAGGCAGACGATATGGTGCGCGCGGCGGCGGCGTTTCTCGACCTGGTCGACGCGGCATTGTCAGAGCGGCGTGCCGGTTGATGCGGCCCGTTAGGCTTGCTCCGGTGGCGCGACGAAAGCAGGCATGATGGACCCTCATCCGACGGATCTGGTCGGTCGGGCGCTGGCACGGATCGTCGCGGCGACCCCCACGGCCGATGTGGTGGACATCGGCGGCGGCAGTGGCACGCGAGCGGTCCCGCTGGCGCTGGCCGGCTGCCGGGTGGTGGTGGTCGACGCGTCGACGGACGCGCTCGCGAGCCTCGCCAGGCGGGCAGACGAGGCGGGTGTGTCGGACCGCATCACCGCGCTGCAGGCCGATGCCGACCAGTTGGACGCCGTGCTGCCGCCGGCCAGTGCCGACCTGGTGCTGTATCACCACGTCGTCCAGGATGTCGACGACCCGGAACGGTCACTGGCCGCCGCCGCGGCCGTGCTGCGGGTGGGCGGGCACCTGTCCGTCCTGGTGCCGGGCCGGCTCTCGGCCGTGCTCGGCGAGGCTCTGGGCGGGCGGTACGCGTCGGCGCTGGCGATGCTCGCGGCGGGTCCCGGCGATGATCGTCGCTACGATGTCCCGTCGCTGCGCGCGCTGATGGAACGGGCTGGTGTCGTGGTGGAATCAGTGCGGGGCGTCGGCGTCGTCGCGGCGCTCTCCGGCAGCCGGGCGCGGCCGGGCGACGAACCCGAAATCGCGGAGCTGGAGGAGCGGCTGGGCGCGCACCCGGTACTCGGCCAGATCGCCGGCGACCTGCACGGCGTGGGACTGAGCCCGGCGCGCTGAACGGACCGCCGGGCGCGGGCCAGGCCGTGGTGAAGGCTGGCCCTGGCATTGGCCCGACGTCGGGCGGCGGTGGTGTCTAGCGGCGGGATTGCGGCGGCGGGGTCGAGCGGCGAGGGCATGACGGCAGGGCGGCCGGGACGAACGAGGTGATCGGTGGGCCAACAAGCGGCCGGCCGCCGTGTGACGGCGGATGTCGGCGCGGTCGACGATTCCCGTTGCGTCGTACTGCATGTCGACATGGACGCGTTCTTCGCCGCGGTGGAGCTGCGGCGCGATCCGACATTGCGCGGCCGCCCCATGATGGTCGCCGGCACCGGCGGACGCGGCGTCGTGCTCTCCGCGACGTATGAAGCGCGAGCGTTCGGTGTTCGGTCCGCGATGCCGACCGCCCAGGCGATGTCCCGGTGTCCGGGTATCGTCGTCGTCCCGCCCGATCACGCGGCCTACCACACGGCGTCCGCGGCGTTGATGGGGCTGCTCGGCCAGATCACGCCGGTCCTCGAACCGGTGTCGGTCGACGAGGCGTTCCTCGACGTGTCGGGCGCCACCCGGCGGCTGGGTCGGCCGGGCCGGATCGCGACACTCATCCGCGACCGGGTGCGTGACGAGCTTTCGCTGACGGCGACGGTCGGCGCGGCCGCGACCAAGTTCATGGCGAAACTCGCCTCGTCGCTGGCAAAACCGGACGGCCTGCTCATCGTCCCGCCCGCGGAGGTTCTGCCGACCCTGCGGCCGTTACCGGTCGGTGCCCTGTGGGGGGTGGGGCCGAAGACCGCGGATCGGCTGCGGTCCTGCGGATTCGCCTCGGTCGGCGATGTGGCCGACGCCGACGTTGCGACCCTGGCGCACATCCTCGGTCCGGCGGCCGCCCGGTCCCTGCACGAGTTGGCGCGAGGCCGTGGCGACCGGCGCGTCACGCCGGACACCACCGAGGTGTCGATCGGCGCCGAGCAGACGTTCGCCGAGAGCCTGGTCGGTGAGGGGGCCGTCGAACGGGCGCTGCTGGAACTCGCCGGCACCGCCGCGCGGCGCGCCAGACGCGCGGGATTCGCTGCCCGGACCGTCGTTCTCAAGGCTCGATACGACGACTTCACCACCGTCACGCGGTCCGAAACGGCCGCGTCGCCGGTGGACACCGATCGGCAGGCGTACGCGTTGGCCGTCCGCGGATGGCAGCGGCTGCCGGCCGGGGAGCGGCCGGTCCGGCTTCTCGGCGTCCGGCTGGAGAACCTGGTCCGCGCCGACGCCGTGGCCGAGCAGCTCACCCTGGACGACGGCGGCATCCGGCCGGGGTCGCGGGCCACGCAACGGGCCCTCGATGCGATCGTCGACCGGTTCGGGCCTGCCGCACCCCGCCCCGCTTCGCTGATCTCGCCCCCCGAATCCCCACGCCGATAGCGGCACGTCCGCCGGCGCCGGTGCGCTCACCAGGGGCGCTGGTAAGCGAACGGAAGACCTCGTATCCTTAGGGGGAACCACGGTTCGGCCGGGCGGATCGGTGCAATCGGCCCACGGGAACCGGTCGCCGACAGGAGGAGGCCATGGCGCTCTCCGAGCATGAACAGCGAATGCTTGATGCCATCGAGCAGGCGCTTTTCGAAGACGACCCGAAATTCGCATCCAACGTGGACCCCGCACGTATCCGACGGCGGCGGCCGATTCTCTCCGTAGGACTGTTCGTCATCGGCCTGGTGGCGCTCGTGGTCGGTGTGATCGCGGCGCAGAGCCTGTTGGCGGTGGGCGTTGCCGTGTCCGTCGTCGGGTTCGTGATCATGGTGGGTGGCGTCGGGCTGTTCGTCTACGGCCTGCCGGGCGGGCGCGCGATGGCCGACCCGAAGAAGCCGGGGAAGGTGTCCTCACCGCTGTCGACCCGCATGGAAGAGCGCTTCCGCCGCCGCTTCGACGATCAGTAACCCCGCGCACCTCAGTAACACTGCACACCGCGCGGCACGATTCGGTGTCGGCGTGGTGCCTGATTCCCCCGGCTAACGCCGCCCGCTGTGCTTGATCCCCCCGGCTACTCCCATCGGTTGGGCTGGCTGAGTCTGGCGGCCTACAATGAGTTGTCGATCACCGATTCACTGGCGCGTGAGGCTGGATTGCAGCGCGTGGGCGGGGGGCGCCTCGGTTGGCTAGGATGTTTTCGAGAACGGTCCGGGCGGGCCGGGTTTCGCGCTCGTGGTTCAGTGATCTACGACTCGATGCATGACGACGACCTAACCCAGGCGCTAGCGAAAATTAGCCGCACCCGAAATGGGCATCGATCTGACAAAAGTCGGGAAGTCGGGGTGTCGAGCTCGTCCATCGCGATCGCTGCGGATCCGGGTTGCCCGCTCCTTGTTGAGCTACGAATGTGTCACGACGAGGCCGTGTCCGGTCTGTCCTATGGCACTGACCAACCGCCTAGCTTTGACCAGATCCTGGCCCGCATCGACGTGAATCAGGCCTTGTTCGACATTCGCTGACGGCGCTCGGCTCTCACCGAGCGCCGCCGTTGACGTACAGTGTTTGCCCCGAGATGTACGACGCCTCATCGCTGGCCAGAAACGCAATGACGGCCGCAACCTCGTCGGGCCGGCCCACCCTGCGCAGCGGAATCCGTGCGGCGGCAAGTTCCCGATGTTCCTCGACGGTGTGCCCGACCCTCGCCGCGGACGCGTCCGTCATCGCGGTGGCGACATAGCCGGGGGCCACCGCATTCACCGTGATGTCGAACTGTCCGAGTTCGACGGCCAGCGTCGCGGTCAGGCCCTGCACTCCGGCCTTCGCCGCGGCGTAGTTGACCTGTCCGCGCGAGCCGAGCGCGGAGCGGCTGGACAGATTGACGATCCGCCCGTACCTCTGCGCCACCATCCGCCCGGTGGCGGCGCGACAGCACAGGAACATGCCGGTCAGGTTCGTGGCGATGACGTCGTCCCAGCTGGCACGCGACATCCGGAACAGCAGGTCGTCACGGGTGATCCCGGCGTTGTTCACCAGGATGTGCACCCCGCCGAGCGTGTCAACGACGGCGTTGACCATGTCATTGACGTTCCGCTCGTCGGAAACATCGGCGTCGAGCGCTACGGCCCGCCCGCCCGCCCGATGGATTTCCGCGGCAACCGGCTCCGCGCGTCTTCTGGTCAGGTCGACGACGGCCACCGCGGCGCCCTGCCGGGCCAGCAGCCGTGCGGTTGCGGCGCCGATACCCTGCGCCGCGCCGGTAACGATGGCTACCTTGCCTTCGAATCGCACCGCAACTCCTCGCCGTCGTGCCCGCAGTCGCCGGTTCATAAGCAGGGGCGTCGGGGCATTGAACGCCGGCCGGTGGAAATCCCTCCGCCCGCCGCGGGCACTGGATGACCCAGCGGCGACACTACGACACGACCGCCCGGGCTGGAACCACACGCCGCCGCCCCGCCCGCAGCAAGGACACGGCCGCATCCGATCCCACACACGTGCCCGAAACCCCTTGACACCGCCGCGGACCGCGCCTAGCTTGCCAATATGTCTTCGCCGTGTACAAATTCCCGGAGTCTGCGAGGCCGGGCCGGAAGCCAGCCGGGGTGCGCGACCCGTGCAACGGCAGGCGATCGGTGCGTGCCGTGCCGGGCCGGAACCGGGCAGAGCGCGGGGCGCCGCCCGTGACCGCCGACCGCAGCCGTGCGGTTCGCGGAATCGCGCGGCGCTACGAGCCCGGTCCGGCGGGGAACGGCGTCCCCACCGTCATCCTGTCGACCCAACATGTCCGCGAACTCAACACCGCCAGAATCCTTCGAACGCTGCGCGAGAACGGGCCGCTTTCCCGCGCCCAGCTGGCGGAGATATCGGGGGTGCGTCGCAGCACCATCGGTGCGATCACCAAGCGGCTGATGACGCTGAACGTCCTCGAAGAGCGGGAACCCGCACCCGATGGCGCCCGCGGTCGGCCGGCGACACCCCTGTGGTTCGGCAGCCGTGCGGCGCCGTGCGGTGCGATCGCCATCAGCCGAGATGAGATCGACGTGGCGGTCGTCAACGCCCGCGGGGACATCCTGGCGAGAAACGTTTCCGACCTCGACCCGGACGTCGACGTGGAAAACATCGACCGCGCCGTGGTGACATTGCTCCGCGAGACTGCGAAGGATTTCCGCGGGGAACTTGTCAAGATCGGGGTGTCCGTCCCGGGCGTGGCCGACCACACCACGGGCGAGATCACGAGCTGCCCGCAACTTCCGGCCCTGGTCGGAACACACCTGTCCGAGGCCATCTCGGCCGGCACCGGCGTCACGGCGGTGGTCGACGACGACTCGCACGGCTCTGCCCTCGGCGAGCAGTTCTTCGGCGGCGGCCGCGGCCATGCGTCGTTCGCCACCATCCAGACCGGCTTCGGAATCGGCGCCGGCATCGTCATCGACGGAACGATCATCCGCGGCCCGGCGGGACTGTCCACCGAGGTCGGGCACACCTGCGTCGACCGGTTCGGCGCCGTATGCAACTGCGGACTGCGCGGATGCTGGGAAACCATCGCCGCAACCGGATGGGTGCGCCAAGCCGCCGCCGATGCCGGCCTAAAAGACGCCACAAGCATCACGATCGCCCGGCTGACCGCTCTCGCCCAGGCCGGTCAAAAAGACGCCGCACGGCTCCTGGAGCAGTACGCCGAAAACATCGGCATCGGCCTGGCGAACCTGGCGCAGACGCTGTGCATCCAGCGATTCATCCTGCACGGACACGCAATCCAGGGAGGTGAGGGGTTGCGGCGGCAGATCGAGGCCGCCACCCAACGTCGAGTCCTTCAGGCCCGACGTGCGCACGTCATCGTCGAACTGTCACAGATGGCCGACCGCGCCGGTGTCTTCGGCGCAGCCGCCATCGCATTGGCAACGGCACTGCCCGTCCGTGCCTGATCGACACCGGGCGGGACCACCACGACTACGAAGGAGCGCAATATGGCGAAGCGAAGGTTGTACGCAACGATCACGGGCATGGCCGCCATCCTGGCGATGCTCGCGGCTGGCTGCGGCTCGTCGAGCAATGGCGGCAGCGGGTCCGCGGGCAGCTCTACGACCGGCAGCGCCGCGCCGGATTCCGGCGGAAGCGGCGCGACCCAGCCCGGCACGTCCGCGGCCGGCGGCGACAGCGGCGCGCCGACCACCGTCAAGATCATCAACTGGGTGAACCCGCCGGCGAATGACGCCCTGAAGAAGATCAACAGCCAGTTCGAGGCGAAATACCCGAACATCAAGGTGGACTACCAGCTGGCCGCGAACACGACCGGCTCGTACGCCACGATGCTGCAAACGACGGTGACGTCGCACAGCGCGGACATCATCACGACCAACTTCCCGTTCCAGCCGCTGCCGAACAACCCCACCCGGGACAACATGACTCCGGAGCAGTTCTGGGCGACCAGCGGGCTGCTCGAGCCGCTCACCGACCAACCGTGGATCAAGAACTACACGAAAGACGCGCTCGCCTCGGAGACGTACAACGGGCAGATCTACGGCGTGCTCACCGGCGTGTACCAGTGGATGGTGTTCTACGACAAGGCGGTGTTCGCGAAATACAACCTGACGGCGCCGCGCACCTACACCGACTTCGTCAAGGTGCTGGACACCCTCAAACAGAACGGCGTGACCCCGCTGTGGCTGGGTACCGGTGGCGGCGCGGACGGCTATGTGCAGCAGTTCCTCACCGAGCCGCTGATGGCATCAATCTGGCTTCCGAAAGTCCAAGGCGGAAACCTTGCCAAGGCCCTCGAAACCGGGGCCGAGAAGTGGGACAGCCCGAACTTCGTCGACGTGATGACCAAGGAGGCGAAGATCGGCAGCTACCTTGAACCCGGCTACACAGGCGTCTCGTGGCAGGGCATGCCGGGCGCGTTCGCGGCGGGCAAGGCCGCCATGCTGCTCGATGGCTCCTGGGACCTGGCCAGCGTCCAGCAGGCCAACCCGAAGATGGACGTCGGAAGTTTCCCGCTGCCGGGAAGCGACGACCCGTCGCTGAACAAGTCGCTGCTGTCGAACGACCTGACGTTCGAGGTGCTTAAGGATGCCCCGCACAAGGACGCCGCGCTGAAGTACCTGGAGTTCTTCTCCCAGCCGGAGATCTATCAGGAATACGTCAACATGACGGGAATCTCGCCAAGCCAGAACGGCGGCACCTACGACAGTTTCGCCGCGAAAGTGCTCGGTGACACCTTCGGTAAGGGGACCAGTACGGACATTGTGTTCCCCGTGTTGTCGGCGAAACAGGGCTTTTACTGCCAGCCGGCGAACTTCCCCGAGGTGCAGGTGGACGTGATCGCGGGCAAGTCGAGCCCGGCCGACGCCGCGAAGAAGTACCAGGGCAGCTGCACCACGTCCTGAACCGTCCGCCGCCCCGCCGCCGATGACCGATCGGCGGCGGGGCGGCGAACCAGGAAGCGAAAGGGGGCGGCAACTCATCGCCATCCAGACCAGCCGGCGCGTCGGCACTGGCCCGCGCCGCACACAACTACAGACCGGCCGATCCGGCGCGCGCCGCCGAAGCCACCAGGCGGGCCGACTGTGGTCGGCGCCGTCCCGAGCAAGCATGTACATCGGCCTGTTTCTCGGGCTTGCCGTGTTCGCGGCGTTCGGGGTGCTGCCGACCGCCGCGAACATCCTCATCTCGTTCACCGACTACACGTCGCTGCCCGGCACCGGCACGAGCTTCACTGGATGGTCGAACTATGTGGCCATGGCAACGACCCAGCTGCCCGGTTTCATGGACAGCCTCAAAGCCACGGTCATCTTCGTCGTCGGAGTGACCGTCATCCAGAACGCCATCGGGTTGATGCTCGCGCACCGCATGCAGGGAGATTCCAGAAGCGCCGCCGTGTTGCGTGTGCTCTGCTTCGTTCCGATCGTGCTGGGCGTCACCGTGGTCGGGCTCATCTGGCTGCTGCTTTTCGACCCGGCCGGCGGGCCGGCGACCAGCGTCTTCGGTTTCTTCGGCGTGCAGTCGGCGTTCTTCGGGTCGGACAGCCTCGCGATGCCGCTGGTGATCACCGTCCAGGTCTGGCAGAACCTCGGGTTCACCACGGTGCTGTTCATCGGCGGGCTGAAGGCCATCCCGGCGTCCATCTACGAGGCCGCCGCACTGGACGGGGTGAACGCATGGAAGCGGTTCCACAAGATCACCTGGCCGCTGATGGCACCGTCCGTCACGGTCAACATCCTGTTCGCCGTGATCGGGTCGGTCACCACCTACAACCTCATCTATGTGCTCACCGACGGGCAGTACGGGACGAACACCCTAGGAATGCTCGCCTTCAACAGCGCGTTCGGGGCGACCGCCGACCTCGGATACGGCGCCGCGGTGACCACCGTCCTGTTCGTCATTACCGTCATCCTGGCCTTGCCCGTGGCGGCGCTGCTGCGCGGGCGCGAGCGCCGGATCCTGGGCTGAAGGGGGGAGCAGACGTGAGCATGACGACGCGGACAGCGCACAGGGTCAGCCGGATATCGACCGGTGTGCTCATCACGCTGCTGTTCGGCATCCCGCTGGCATACGTGCTGATGATCTCATTCCAAACCCCGACGCAGTTCATCAGAGACCCGATGTCCCTGTCGCAGGGACCTACCGTGTCGAACTACTCGGCGGCATGGACGCAAGGCGACCTGGGCCAGCAGCTGATGAACACCGTCATCTACTCGGTGGCCGCGGCCGCGATCTCCACGGTGCTGAGCCTGCTCATCGCGTACCCCGTCGCGCGCCGCCTGGTCCGCTGGCACCGCTGGATCTACATCTCGTTCGTGATTGGCATGTGCCTGCCGATCCCGGTGATACCGCTGTTCGTCCAGGCACAGCGCATGCACTTGTTCGACAACCGAATCGGGTACATCGTCCTACACCTGGAAATGGGCTTGCCGCTCGGCGTGCTCCTGCTGACTGCGTTCGTCGCAGGCATTCCGGAGGAACTGGACCATGCGGCGCTGCTAGACGGATCGAGCTACCTCGGCTTCCTGGCACGCATTGTCCTGCCGCTGGCCTGGCCGAGCATCGTGATCGTATTTTTGTACTCGCTGCTCGGCGTCTGGAACGACATCATCGGTCCGATCGTGTTCCTCGCCAGCGCCGACCTTTTCCCCGTGACCAGGGGCGTGTACCAGTTCTACGGGTCGAACACCAGCGCGTGGACCACCATGTCCGCCGCGATCGTGATCGTGAGCCTGCCGGTCATGACCCTGTTCATCGTCTCCCAGCGTCAGCTGCTGCGATCAACGCTCGGCGCATCTACGTGACACCCGCGGCCCCGCCGCCCGGAATCGGCATCCCACCCTGTGACCACTCGAAAGGAACAATTCATGGACAGTCCCGCATCGGCCGGCGCAAACACGCACGAGGCGGTGATCGAGGCGGCCCGCAAGATCAACGCCCCGGCAATGCGCGCCGTCCAGCAGGCCGCCGATACACTCGTCGACCTTGCGGAGCGCATCGTTGAGGCCACGGCGGACGGCCATCAGGTGTTCGCGTTCGGCGCCGGGCACGCCGACATGTTCGCCATGGAGCTCTACAGCCGGGCCGGCGGGCTGCGCCTGTGCCAGATCATGCACCTGACGGACCTGGATCCGCAGAAACGGCCGTTCGGCATGCAGATGCGCGACTCGGAGCCCGAACGGGATCCCGCCAACGGGGCCGAGCTCATCCGCCACTACGGGATCGCAAACGGCGACATCGTGCTCATCGCATCCAATTCCGGCCGGAACGGCGCCGCCGTGGAACTCGCATTGCGGTGCCGGGACCTGGGCGCGTTCACTGCGGCGTTCACCTCCGTCGCCCACTCGCAGGCGGTCGCCTCACGCCACCCGTCGGGAAAGCGGCTTCTCGACGTCGCCGACGTGGTCGTGGACAACTGCTGCCCGCTCGGCGACGCCGTACTGTCCGATCCCAGGGTCAACCACGCGTTCGGCGCGACGTCGTCCCTGTCGTTCTGCCTGCTGGCGCAGGCGCTGAACGTCGCGGTGGTCCGCACCCTTGCCGACAGGCACCTTCCGGTCGAGGTGCTCGTGAGCGCGAACGTATGACAACGACGTGGGGGCACCTGCGCGCCCCGCACGGTCAGACCGAGCCGATCCTGCTCATCGACATCGGCGGAAGCAAGCTGGAGATGGCCGTGGCACGCGACAGCGGGATCGCCGAGCGGAAACGCGTCGAAACGATGCGCGACGTGCAATCGGCACGCCACCTGGTCGACCTGATCGTCGACATGTCGCTCGGGCTCGGCTGGAACCCCCGACCCGCCGGCGTGATCGTCGCCGCCGTCCCCGGCTGGATCGACCGTGACGAACAGCGGGTGATCCACTCGGCGAACGTTCCGCTGGTCGACTTCCCGCTCGCCGAGGAGCTCCAGCGGCGCCTCGGCGCGGCGCGGGTGATCCTCGAGGACGACGCGAACTGCGGTGTTCTCGGCGAACATGCGCGCGGCGCGGCCCGCGGGCATCGCGACGTCGCATACCTGTCGCTGTCCACCGGGGTCGGTATGGGCGCGATCGTAGGCGGCCGGCTGATGCGGGGCGCCACCCGCCGCGCCGGCGAGGTCGGACACATGACGGTCGTCCCCGACGGCCGGCAGTGCGGCTGCGGACGGCGAGGCTGTCTGGAGGCCTACTTTTCGGGCCGTGCCCTGGCCCAGGCGGCAGCGCAGGCGGCATCGGCCGGCGGCGCACCCGGCCTGGCATCCCTCGACCCTTCGGTCATCACCGGTCGCGACGTCGTCGAGGCGGCGTACGCCGGCGACGGTGACTGCCAGGAGATGATCCACGACGCGCTCACGCACCTCGCCGTCGGCGTACAGGCGATCTGCGCCGTGTTCGACCCTGCCCTGGTGGTGTTCGGCGGCGGGCTGATGAAAAACGCGGCGTTCGCCGCCGACGTGCTGCAGGTGGCCGGAACCTGTGACCGGTCACGCGACCCGTCGAGCTTCGTCGGCGCCGAACTCGGCGGCGACGCCGTCCTGGCCGGGGCACTCGTGCTGGCCGAGAGGAACCGATCGACGAAGGAGACGGAACAGTGCAGGGACATCAGCTGATCCGAAATGCCCGGGTGGTGCTGGACGACCAAGTCCTCGACGACGGCTGGGTCTTGATCCAGGACGGAGTCATCGCGCAGGTGGGTTCCGGCGTTCCGCCGACGCAGCTGCCAGCTGCGTACGTGGTGGACATCGACCGTTGTCACCTCATGCCGGGGTTCATTGATGTGCACGTCCACGGCGGCGGCGGATTCGGCTTCGATACGGGTCCGGATGACGCGCTGCGGGCAGCCGCGTTCCATGCGCGGCACGGCACCACGTCGCTTTTGGCCGGGTTGTCCACCGCACCCTGGGCGGACATCTGTACCAATGTTGCCGCCCTGGCCGACCTGCCCAGCCGGGATCTCGACGAAAGCCAGGCGGCACGGATCCTGGGCACTTACCTGGAGGGGCCGTTCATCTCGGTGACCCGCAAGGGCGCTCACGACCCCGCCCTGATCAGGGTGCCGGAGAAAAGCGACGTCGCCGAGATCGTTTCCCGCGGCCGCGGATCGGTCAAGGTGGCGACGGTCGCGCCGGAAGTGCCGAACGGGATGGCGGCGATCGGATGGTTCACCTCGGCCGGGGTCGCGGTGTCCATCGGGCACACCGACGCCACCGGCGACATGTTCGACGCGGCGGCGACCGCGGGCGGCACCTGTCTGACCCACACCTTCAACGGGATGCGCCCGCCGACGCACCGCGACCCGGCGGTGTTCCAGGCGATCACCTCACGAAGAGTCAACTGTGAGGTCATCTGCGACGGGCTGCACGTGCACCCCGTCTACATCCGAATGCTGCGCGAGCTGGTGGGCGCCGATCGGCCCGTGCTGGTCACCGACGCGGTGAGCTGGGCCGGCCAGCCGGACGGCAGCTACCGGTCGGAAGGCCGTGCCGTCGAGGTGCGTGCCGGCCGGGTGTGGCTGAGCGGAACGGACACCCTCGCCGGGTCGTGCCTGACCATGGGCGACGCCGTCCGGAACTACGCCGAGTTCACCGGAGCCGGCCCGGTCGAGCTGGCGAAGGTCTCGGCCACCAACGCCGCGGCGCGGTTGGGGCTGGATCACCGGCTCGGCAGGATCCGCCCCGGTTTCCCCGCGGACCTCGTCGCACTCGGCCCGGATCATTCGGTGCGGGCCGTAATGCGCGGCGGCAAGTGGCTGCGCGAGTATCCCGGCGACGGGGAATAGCCACCGGGACGGCGAAAGACAGGAGACAAGGAAATGGTGCACGGCGCAGAATCGGCGCGGCATCTTGAGGTGGTGCCAGCCCAGTATCGGGTGGGTGCGGGCCGGGCGGACATCACACCTGAAGTCGGGGTGCCGCTTGGCGGCTACGGTGCCCGGCACGGCGTCTCCGACCGGGTGGCCGCGCCGCTGTGCTGCACAGCGTTCGTCTTCGACGACGGCAGCACGAGGGCGTGCCTCGTCACCTGCGACCTGCTGTACGTGACCGCGGACATCGTGGAAGCGGTCCGACGCGAGATATCGACACGGATCGGCATCCCGCCCGGCGCCGTGCTGCTGGCCGCGACACACACGCACAGCGGCCCGGCGAACCTGACCCGCGAAGCCGACGGCGACTATGTGCAGTTCGTGGCGAAGCGGGTAGGTGACGCCGTTCAGGTCGCCTCGACGACGGCCGAGCCCGCCACCGTCCGCATCTCCACGGCGGAACTGCGCGGCATCAGCCTGAACCGCAGGGATCCCGCGGGTCCGATCGAGACCAGCCTGCGCACGATCATCGCGGAGGCCGCCGCCGATCGGAAGGCGATCGGTGTCCTGATGAACTACGCCTGCCACGCGACGGTGCTCGAGGCGGACAACCTGGCCATTTCACCGGACTTTCCTGGGGCGGCGGTGTCGTTCGTCGAAAACGCCACCGGTGCGACGGCCGGCTACTTGCAAGGCTGCTGCGGCGCAATCAACCCGGTGTGGATCGACCACACGACGGCCGAGGCGACACGTATCGGCTCCGTGCTCGGATCGACCGCAGCCCGGCAGGTGTTCGACGGCGTGGGCGTCACGCTCACCCGCCGCTCGGTCAACTTAAGCATCGGAGACGACGTTGACGCGCCGCCGGCCCCGCTGGCAGGCGACCTGGTTTCCGGCCCACTGTGGTACGGCACCCAGGCAGCGACGCTGCGCCGGAGAGCCGCCCGAACCGTCGCCGAGATCGACGAAGAGATTTCCCGGGCGGAGCGGGCCGTACGCGCCGAGACGGCGAAGGCCGCCGACGGCTCGGCCAGGCTCGCGGCGCTGCACGCGGAGCGCTACTCGGCCATGACCGGATCACCCCACTGGCGCGCAAACGGGTCAGCCGACGAGGTGTCCGACACGGTGCAGATCTCCGGCGTGGGGTTCGGCACGTCGCTGGCGCTGATCGGCCTGCCCGCCGAACCGTTCCTAGAGATCGGCGAGGGTATTCGCCATCGGGCAGAAGTCGGCCATCTTCTGGTGTGCGGGTATACCAACGGCATGATCGGCTATGTGCCAAGCCGGCAGGCCTTCGATCACGACGGCTACGAGGTCGGCATGGCTCGGTACGAGCCCGGCACGGCCGAAAGGATCGTCGATGCGGGCGCCGAGTTGCTGCGAAAAGCCGCCGGGTAGATGATCGGCGGGCCGGCCCGGGCCGGGCGGGCCGTCGACTCCAGGCGGCCACGCGACAAGGTCAGCACCCTGCCGGACGCGATCGCAAGATACGTCCGGCCGGGATCGCGTGTCGCCCTGGAGGGCTTCGGTCATCTCGTCCCGATGGCCGCCGCGCACGAAATCATCCGACAACGCATCGCCGACCTGACCATATGTCGGATGTCGTGCGACATGATGATCGATCAACTGCTCGCCGCCGGATGCCTCCGCGGGCTGATCACCTCTTTTCTGGGCAACAGCTCGGGCGGCTCATTGCACGAGCTTCGCCGCGCTCTGGAAGGTCGCAGCACGGTCAAGGTCGAGCTGCAGGAGTTCAGCCACGGCGGCATGATCGCGCGCTACATCGCCGGTGCCGCTGGGCTGCCGTTCTACCCGATCAGGTCGTACGACGACGGCGATCTCCGGCAGGTCAACCCGCTGATCGCCTCGGTGACGGACCCATTTAGCGGCGACGAGATTTGTGTCGTCCCTGCGCTGCGGCCCGATGTTTCTGTCGTGCACGCCCAGCGCGCCGATCGCGCCGGCAACGTGCAGGCCTGGGGGATTCTCGGCGTTCAGCAGGAGGTGGCGTTCGCCGGGAAGGCCGTCATCGTGACCGTGGAGGAGATCGTCGACGACGCGGTGATCCGGGCGGACCCGAATCGCACGATCATTCCCGCGCAGATTGTCAGCGCCGTCGTGCCGTGCCCCGGCGGCGCCTACCCCTGCTCGGTCCAAGGATTTTACGATCGGGACGACGCGTTTTTCCGGCGCTGGTCAGAAAACGCCCGCGATGAGCAGGCCGTGCCGAAATGGCTGCGCGACAACGTGTACGAGCTGCCGGATCATGCGGCCTACCTACAGCGGATAGGTGCCGCGCTGGACAGGTTGCGAGTCGTGCCAGCACCTTCGGGGTCCGTCGACTATGGAAGCCGCCAGCCGGTTTCCGCGGCTGGACCAGGCCTGGTGGTGTCGTGAGTACCGGCGCCCGCGGTGTCACTGACGCCGAGCGCCTGGTGATTGCCGCCGCACGGCTGCTTGTCGGACGGCGGACCGTGTTCGCCGGGCACGGCGTGCCAACGTTGGCCATCTCGCTGGCTCAACGGCTATACGAGCCAGGACTCGAGATCGTTTACGAGTCAGGGGTTGTTGGCCCACATCCCGATCGAGTGCCCACCAGCATTTCCGACTCATTGCTGGTCACCGGTGCCGAGTGCGTGGTTGGGATGCCGCAGTTGTTCGGGTACCTGATCCAGGGCAGCCGAATCGATGTCGGCTTCCTCGGCGCGGCGCAGATCGACCGGCAGGGCAATCTGAACTCCACACTGATCGGTGGAGATTACCAGCAGCCCCAGACCCGTCTGCCCGGTTCTGGAGGCGCTATCGAGGTGATGGCCCACGCCCGAGAAGTTTTCGTGGTCATCAGGATGCACTCTCCCCGGAGCCTGGTATCCCACCTCGACTTCTGCACGACCCCATCGCCAGCTCGTGCTGGAAAGCAGGGCGGCAGTACCCAGGCGTCTGGTCGAGGAGTGAGCACTCTGATCACGCCGAAGGGCACTCTGCGCTGGGCCGCCGATCGAGGTGAACTCATCCTCACAGCCGTGGCGCGCGGAACGACCGTTGATGATGTGGTGGCGACGACCGGCTGGCCGCTGGCGGTCGCAGGGGACATTGTCGAGGACCCGCTGCCAACCGTGGAGGAACTGCGCATCCTCCGTGAAGAGCTCGACCCGGAGCGCATCTACTTGCGCTAACGGTATCGGTGGTGCCATCCAAAGAACGGGCCATCGGGGCAGGAGAGAATTCGAATGAAGAACCGCAAGGTTGGGATCATCGGGTCGGGTTTCATGGCCTCTATACACGCCGCGGCGTGGCTTTCTCTGAACGTAGATCTTACCGCCGTTCTACTACGTTGCGAGCAGTCGGACGACAGCCTCGCATCGGTACCGGCACGGAGATTTACAGACTTGGCCGCGTTCCTGGACGCCGTCGATGTCGTAGACGTATGCACGCCTACGCACCTGCATGCAGTGTTCGCCCGTGCTGCGGCTGCAGCGGGCAAACCGACGATTTGCGAGAAGCCCCTCGTCCTAGACAGCGCAGAGGGCGTGGGCCTGGTGGAAACCTTCGCCGCCGCAGGTATCCCGCTGTTCGTTGCCCACGTGCTTCGATTCGGCCGCGAATACGCGGCCATACGTGATGTAGTCAGCGTGGGCGGTATCGGTGTGCCGGCGGTGGTCCGATTGTCCCGGCTGTCCTTCGCGCCAAAGCGGGCCCAAGGCAGCTGGTTTGCGGACCCAGCGAAGTCAGGCGGGATCGAGTTCGACCTGATGATCCACGACCTCGACTACGCGCGGTGGATCGCCGGGGAAGTGGCGTCTGTGTACTCGAAATCCACGTCTGGTGGCGATGGACACGCGATAACCGTGCTGACGCATCGGAGCGGGGCAATCTCGCACGTCGAAGGCTCGTGGTCCAACCCGGCGCCAGTCTTTCGGGAGATCGTCGAGATCACAGGCTCGACGGGGGTGATTGGCTTCTGTTCCGACGACACCGCTCCGGTGACCATCAGATTGCATCGGGGTAGCGAGGAGATCTCTACTGGACTAGATGAGTGATTCCAAGGGGTGGGTGTTCGGCGCGCCTGCCTGAAGTGATGGTTGAGGGTGTCCAGAATCGGCGTTGCTAACCCAACGTCGAGCACTGGAGGCCCAACTGTGGACGCCGATCTGG
>Ga0209963_1000334_pt1 | contig 101809 bp, 95 predicted proteins | sample ThiBio_1000_biof_2_FD_183957 | JGI IMG/M metagenome (GOLD analysis project Ga0209963, IMG submission 183957) | Wastewater bioreactor microbial communities from Cape Town, South Africa - Thiocy_cont_1000_biof (SPAdes) | ecosystem: Engineered > Bioreactor > Thiocyanate-remediating >... | reverse complement strand
GAAAACCCGAATTCGCCAAGACTTCTGGAGAGCCGGATGCACAACGAAAGGTGCACGTCCGGTTCGGAGAGAAGGCGTGGGAAACGGGCGGTGGAGACACCGCGCCGCGCCCACGTCTTACTCTACTGTGAGATTTTCGATGAAGAAACATTGCCTTATTGGAGGCTTGGCTTTGCTCAGCGCATGTGGTGCGCTCGCTGCACAAACCTTGCCCGATCTCGATCTCAGTCACATTGCGCGGCAGGCCGAGGCAGTCGATGGCGCGACCCAGGCTTTTGTGCATCAACTGCTCGAGAAGATCCCCAAGGGTTATGGGCAGGCGCAAGAGGTCGCGAACGGAGCGCAGGCCCATCAGGTGGGCGCGCCGCTTGCCAGGCTCGCTGCCGGGCTGGACGAGGATCTCGCCGAAGCGATGCAGGCGCCGCTTTCGCCTAGCGTTAAGGCGGGCGGCGCCACCAACGAAACCGGCCTGCTCGCCTTTGCCAGCACCTCCATGCCCGCCGACGCGCTCGAGCGGCTGATCGGTGATGTCACGAAGTCAGGCGGCACGGTGGTGTTTCGCGGCTTTGCGGCCGAGGGGAGTCGGGGTTTCCTTGATGCCCTGCGCAAGGCGGTGCCCGAGGGCAGCGCGGCGCGGGTGGTCATCGATCCGCGGCTGTTCCGCAGCTTCGGGGTCGACGAGGTGCCGACCTATGTCGCCGTCTCGGCGCCGTTCCCGCTTTGCGATCAGCTTGATTGCACGACGACGCCCACGCCCCATGACCGGATCGCGGGCAATGTGACGACCCGTTATGCGCTCGAAACCTTTGTTGAGGGCAAGGGACCGGGCGCCACGCTGGCGGCCCGCGCGCTTCATCACCTGACGGAGCAGCCATGAGTCGGGCGCGCCGCACCATCGCTCTGGCCGCGCTGCTGGCCTGGGTCAGCGCGCAGGGCCAGGCTCTGGGCCAGATACAAGGTCAACCGCAAAGCCAGGCGCAGAATGTCAGTGCGGCCAAAGAGGTCGCGAGCGCGCTCGGACAAAATCTGCAAGGCGCGATCACCTCGGGCGTCACCAATGGTGACGCGCCAAATTCCGTGCCTACCTATCAGGGCAGCGATCTGCCCCAGACGAGCTATTATGACGCGCCCGACCAGCTGGCGAGCGCCGGGGCCACCGCCTCGCTCACCAGTGTCGGCGTGGCGCTCACCACCAACCCCAATCGGCCGAGCTTTGATAGCTCGACCATCGATCTCACCAATGCCAAAGCCATCGAGGCCGCGCCCGCCAATTATGCCGGCGGCACAGGCGCCGGGGGCACCGCAGGGAAATGCGAACCGCTGCCCGCCACCAGCGGGACGAGCAGCACGTATTATGATTCCTGCCAGATCGGTCAGGCCGAGAGCGATGTCACTTTCACCTGCCATGTCGGCTGGAAGCCGCAGCTCGCCACCAGCTATGAGTATCAGTGCCACACCAAATGGCTGACCTTGAACACCATGCCATTCGCCCAGGCGAGCGATTGCGGCGATTTTCCTGTCACCGCGACCTGCACCAGGATCGCCACGCAGGATAATGCGCTCGGCAATGCCGGCGGGGCGAGCGGCTGGGGTCTCAACTGGACGGTGCGCCAGAGCGATGACACCTATCGCTGCTCGGCCCCGGGCAATCTGGGCAGCGGCGCCTCCAACATGTTTGCCATCAACAACACCAGCTATCAGATGGAAAGCCCGCTTGGCGTCACCGGGGTTTCGGGCGCCCTGCTGCTCGGCACAAGCCAGACCGAGAGCGGCAGCGCGCTCGACACCAGCGATTGCGACAGCAAGATCGGCAGCGCCTTTTGCCCGGACGGTTCGACGCTGAGTGATGGGAGCTGCGTGGTCTCCACTCCGGCGGTCACCCGTCTGACCTGTCCGACGGGCTGGACCCTGGTCGGCGAGACCTGCCAGATCACCAAAGGGAGCGATGCTGCCATTGCCGCTTACGCTTGCGAGGGCGATGCCACGCTTGTCGGCAGCGAATGCCTTGCATCATCCCCTGCTCATATAGTGGGCTATGCCTGCCCTGATGGCTATGATCTTCATGGCACGACCTGCACGCGGGTGATCACGGCGGCGTCCAGCCTTGGTGGCTACAGTTGTCCGGCTGGTCAGACGCTCTCGGGGAGCAACTGCCTCTATGCCGCCTCTTCAGCGCCTGCCACCAGCTACAGCTGTCCCTCGGGCTGGAATCTCGACGGCACGCTCTGCACCCAGGCCTCCTCCTATGGTGCGAGCCTTGTCTATAGCTGCCCGAATGGCGGGACACTCGATGGGAGCAGCTGCGTAAGCCAGGCGGCGAGCCCGGCGACCAGCACCCAGGATTGCGGGACCACCTCCCTGCAGATGGTGGGTGGTTTCTGCGTCGGCAGCGTCGCGAGCTTTTCGAACTGCTCGGCGATTGCGGGTAATCTGACCCTCGACCACAAAGAGTTTGTCACCTCGCTCACAGGCTACACGGTCAATCTGTGGTTCTGCTATTTCAGGCCGCATGTGACCTATAGCTGCAGCGCCGGGAGCCTCTCGGGTGACCAGTGCCTGACCCCCGCCGCCAGCGCGGCCAGCAGCGCCTATGCCTGCCCCTCGGGCGGCACGCTTGTCGGCAGCAGCTGCAACAGCACCGCCACTCAGAACGCCGCACTGATCCAGACCTGCCCCGACGGTACCAACCTTGATGGCGGTCTTTGTTGGCAGACCTTGAGCGAACCGGCTGCGATCAGCTGGACCTGTCCGGCAGGCTACGCGCTCACCGGGTCCCTCTGCAGCGTCACCGAAACGATCGCCGCCACGCCGACCTATGCCTGCGATGCTGGCGCGACGCTGATGGACAACCAGTGCCATACCACCAGCGCGGCGCTGCCCGCTGCCTATGCCTGTCCGGAGGGCGCGAAGCTCGCGGGCAATATCTGCCTGCAGGGTGGCAGCACCATGCCTGCCGTCACCTATCTTTGTGCGGCGGGGCAAATCCTTTCCGGCTCCAACTGCCTCACCTATACAGCCCCGCTCACCACGCAGGGTATGAGCTGCACCGAGCCGGTCGAAACCTGCGTCGATGCTTCGCCGACCACGCGCGAGGTCGGCGGGGTTCCCGTCACCCGCTCGTGCTGGGCCTGGGAGCGGAGCTATCAATGCGCCAAGCTGACCAGCGCCAATGACTGCGGCGAGCTCGAGGCCAAGCCCAATTGCCATCTCGATCATGAGATCTGCCTCGATGAGGCTTGCCAGACCAAAAGCCGGGTTTTTCAATGCACCACGCCGGCGGGGCCTGCGAGTGGTGAGACCTATGCCTGCAGCGGCGACATCTATTGTCTCAATGGCGACTGCACCCAGGTCAAACGCGAGGCCTCGCCCGATTTTGCCCAGGCGCTGACCGCGATCCATGCGATGGGCGATGCCACCGGTCAGTTCGATGAGAACAGCCTCGAGCTCTTCGGCGGCACGGCCGAGGGCTGTCACAAGCCGCTCTTTGGCCTCATCAATTGCTGCGCGGGCAAAAGCACCGGGCTGATTGCGGCGGCCAGCGGCGCGGCGGCGCTGGCCGCGGGTCCGGGCTCGGCGCTCTTTGCCGGTCTGGTGACGCCGCTCCTCACCCAGTTCCTTTGTTCGAGCGAGGAGAAGCTCCTCGATGTGAAAGACCGGATGGGTCAGTGTCACTATATCGGGGAATATTGCTCGCAAAAGCTGCTCTTCGTCTGCGGTTCGATCCGCAAAAATTATTGCTGCTATGAGAGCAAGCTTGCCCGGCTGATCCAGGAGCAGGGCCGCGTCCAGCTCGGCAAGGGCTGGGGCAGCGCCAAATCGCCCTCCTGCAGCGGCTTTACGGTCGAGGAGTTCTCCCGGCTTGATCTCTCCAAAATGGATTTCTCGGAAATCTACGCCGATTTTACCAGCGCGGTCTCCGTCCCCGCCTCGATCTCCAATTCACTTCAGATCCAAAGCCGGATCGAGGCCTTTTACCAGGCCCATCAGGGAAGCTAGGCCCATGATCATTTCAACCCCCATCACCCGCGCTTCATTGGCCTTTGTGCTGCTCCTTCAGGCCGCCGCCCCTGTGGTGGCGCAGGAGGGCACAGGCGCGCCGCCTCCGGTATTGGCGGAAACCGACACAATCGCGCCGCAGGACGCTCCGCCGCCCACCGGGCAGGATCCCTTCTATTGCGCCGAGCGCAAGCTGGGCACCTGGTTCTATTGTGAAAGCCCGAAACCAAAGTCCCCGGCCAAAGCGGCCGAGGCCGTCTCAGCCCCCGCGAAAGCCATCGACCGCCTCGCGCTCATCACCAAGGCGCTTGATGAACTGCGGGCCAGGGCGATCCTCGAACCCAGCACCGAGAATGTTGCAGCCTATATCCGTTATCAGCGCGAGCAGCTCGATCGGGCCTCAACCTTTGCCGACGTTTGGCAGCGCGCGATCTGGCAGGATCCCTCGCTCGATTACACGCTCCAGCGCCCGGTCAACACGCTGGGCAAAAATGCCTGGCTCGAGGCTCGCAAGAATGATCAGGCCGCGACCATGGCCGCGCTCTCGCGGCGTTATGGGCTGTTCTTCTTCTATTCCTCCAGCTGCGGGGCCTGCGAGGCCTTCTCGCCGGTGCTGAAGGGTCTGTCCGAGCAATATGCCCTCTCGGTTCTGCCCATCTCGATGGATGGCGGGCCCAATGCCACCTTCCGCAATTACGTCGTCGATCACGGCCAGTATCAGCGCATGGGGCTTCAGGGCGGGCAGGTGCCTGCGCTTGTCCTGTTCGATACCGTGACCAAGAAGCCGATCCCGGTTGGTTACGGCGTGATGGCCGCCGATGAGGTCATGCAGCGCATCTTCACCCTCACCAGCGTCAAGGTCGGGAGCGACTATTGATGCTGCGTGCGCTTTGGCAAGGTTGGAAGCGTCGCCGCCAGCGTGAGGTGCGGGAGCGGGCGGGATCGCGAACACGGGCGCGGTTGCGGGCAGGGAAGGGTCCGCGTTTTGGCGCCGTGCTGGCGTTGCTCGCCGCCTTCAATCTCGTCTGGATCGATGTCGCGCAGGCTGACGTCAATTCCGAGCTCAATGGCTTTTTCAACGGGCTGGGGGGAGCCGCCAATGTCAGCGGTCCGGCGGCCTATAATGGGCAATTGGGCGGCTATTACACCGGCGGCCATATCTGGGCGCGCGTGCCGCAAACCGAATTGACCCTCGGCTCGCTGCAGCTCCCCAGCGTCAAGGCCGGCTGCGGGGGGATTGATCTGTTCACCGGGGGCTTTTCTTTCATCAATTCCGACCAGCTGGTGGCCGCCGGCAAGGCGGTCGCCAATGGCGCGCTGATGTTTGTCTTCCAGCTGGCACTCAAATCGATCAGTTCGCTGATTGATTCCACCCTGATGGACAATCTCCAGAAGCTTCAGCAGATGATCCAGCAGAGCAAGAGCTCGTGTGAACTGGGCGCCACGGCGGCGGCCGGGCTGATGGGCAGCGTCGGCATCCGCAATTCGCAGATGTGCAAGATGATCGGCAATGCCCAGGGCTTCTTTGCCGACTGGGCCAAGGGCGAGCAGGATTGCGGCAATGGCGGGCAGACCGCCGGCACCCTGCGGCGTAATAGCGACGTGAGCATCCCGTCCAAAAGCTACAATTACACCTGGGCGAGCCTGAGCCAGAGCTACCCCAATTTTGATGCGGGCTTTAAGCAATATCTGATGTCGCTGGTCGGCACCGTCATCTACACCGCGCCTGCCAGTGACACCTCGACCGGCAGCTTTGCCTTTCTGGGTGGGGGTGATGATGCCCTTATCACCGCGCTGCTCGACGGTGGTTCGGGGGCAAAAGTCTATAGCTGCGGTGGGGACGCGGATTGCCTGAGCCCCAGCCTGCAGAGCGTGACCATATCGAATTCTGTCGCGCTCAAGCCCCGGGTTTACGCGCTGGTGAGCGATATTCGCGCCCGGATGATGGCCGAGCAGAGCCTGACCAGCGAGGAAATCGGTCTGCTCGGCGCGACCTCGATCCCGCTCTACAAGATCCTGATCGTCGATGCCGCCGCCAGCTATGGCAATCTCATGCAGGCCGATCTCTATGCGCTCTCCGAAGCCGTGGCGACCGATCTGCTCGAGACGGTGACACGCAAATTCATCCAGCAGGTGGTGGCAGCCCAGGGCAGCTTCCAGAATGCTGACGACAAGTCGATGGCGCAGTGGCGCGCCCAGCTCGACAGTGTGGCCCGCGCCATCGAGACGCAGGCCCAGGCCAATGGCGCGCGGGTCCAGCGCGCCCAGATCCTTGTCGAGCGCGCGCAAAAGATCGAGGCGACCCTGCGCAACCAGATGGCCCCGCAAATGTCGGCCGCCCTCCAGTTCGACCGTTCGCTGCGCACCTCGATGAGCCGTTAGGAAAGTCCAACACCATGCTGGAAATCGTGACGCTCGGCGGCGGGCAGCATATCGTCAATGTGCTCAATGCGGTCGCCGCCTGGTGCGGGGGCGGGGGCTTTCGCTCGATGCTGCAGGTCGTGATGGTGATGGGGCTGACCTATGCCCTGCTGATCATGGCTCTCGCGCTCAACTGGAAAGCGGCCTTCAACTGGTTCATCACCGCGACGGCCATGTATATGTGCCTGATCGTGCCGACGACCAATGTGGTGGTCATTGACCGGGTCAATCCGGTCGCAGGCAATGGCAGCGTATCCCATGTGCCGATTGGCCTTGCCGCCATGGCGAGCTTTTCCAGTCAGGTGAGCGACTGGCTCACCCGTACCGCTGAAGCGGTCTTTGTTGAGCCCGGCGCGCTGACATTGAGCCAATATGGCATGCTTTATCCCACGCGGGTCAATGAGCTCTCGCGCCAGTTCGTGATCACCAATCCGATCCTGAAGCAAAACGTCGAAGCCTATATCACCCAGTGCTACCTTTACGGCGTGATGATCCATTCAAGCGCGGCGACCAGTCTCCAGCAACTGGCCGCCTCGCCCGATCTGCTCACCGCACTGGGGCCGGGATCCTCGGCGCGCATGGTGCAATTTGTAAGCGAGGGCGGCGGTGAAGTGATCCTGTGCTCGGATGCCTATGCCCGGATCAAGGCCGCTTACGGGCAATTGGCAAGCGAGAGTTTTGCCCAGATCGCGCCGTCCTTTTATCCCTATCTCACTCCTGCGCAGGCAGTGAGCAAATTGCAGTCTGATCTGCCCCAGATCACCCAAGGCCTTTATGGCAGCGCGATGAGCGCGCAGCAGGTCTTCCAGCAGCGCTCGCTGGTCGAGGCCTTTATGGAGGCGCGGGCCAATCTTGGTGCCGGCGACGGCGATACCTTCGCCACCATGCATGCCCAGCTTCAGACGCAGAATGTGATGATTGCCTCGGCCCGGCAGGCGATGACCTGGGTACCGGTGCTCAATCTGGTGCTGACGATTGTTTTCTACGCGATGTTTCCGGTGATCTTTCCGTTGTTTCTGTTGCCGCAGAGCGGGATCCCGGCGCTCAAGGCCTATCTTGCCGGGTTCTTTTACCTGTCCTCTTGGGGGCCGCTTTCTGCGGTCCTGCATATGTTCGTGACCGCCGAAGCCGCCGCGCAATTAACAGCAGCGGCGAGCGGCAATGGCATGACCATGGCTGCCATGCCGATGATCGATGCGATCAATCAGAACAGCGCGGTGCTCGCCGGATTCCTGCTGATGTCCGTGCCGGTTCTGGCAGGCGGGATGGCGAGGGGGGCGATGTCGCTGGCCCATAGTGCGGGCGCGATGTTGGCGCCGGTCCAGCAAGGAGCCGATGCCGCAGCGGTGGAGCGCACCACGGGCAATTATTCCTATGGCAATGTGACGGGCAATCAGTGGAATACGGCGGCCACCCACCGCGATGGGGCGGGGATCTCGAGTTTTGTGGCGGCCAATGGGACCGAGTTCGCGCGGTCGGCCGATGGTTCGGTCATTTACAACAATACGCCTGGGATCAGCCGGTTGGGCTTTACGCCGAGCGAAGTTGAGGGCGCGATGCGCAATGTTTCCGATAGCGCGGCCAAGTATCACAATCAGGCGACCTCTTACAGGCAGGCGGCGAGCGAGACCTATTCTGTGGGGCTCTCGCGTGTGCATGGGTTGACGCGCGGGTTTGGGACGCATGAGGGTGGCGACATCACCAGCGGGACGCGGACCAGTGGGCAGCATCAGAGCTCGCAGACGGATTCCCTGCAGAGTGGGGATACGGTGAATTCCGGGTATGATGTGAGCCAGCGGGTTGGGGTGTCGCGGACGGCAAGTGACAGGACGGCCAAAAGTGTGAGCTCTACCGGAATGGGGTCACTTGGAATTGCGGGTGGCCGTGGTGGGAGCCCAGCTGGTGGTAGTCTAACAGCCAGTGTTGGTATTGACCGTAACTGGGCTCGAACTGACCAGCGGGATCAGGGCGCGCAAACCTCTTCACGTAGTGGCGAAAGCACTTCTGACACTGTGTATTCCGCAAACGGTGAGGCCGTCACATTCTCGCAGGAAGGCTTTACCTCCAACGGTCGCTATTACCGTTACGATGCGTTTGGCGAGACGCGGGATTCCATAGAGAAAAGGTTCAGCGAGGCGCAATCGCTCGAGAAGCAGGCCGCCCGAAGCGAAGAGCAAGGCAATCGCCTCGATCATGTGGTGTCCGACGCCCAGCATCGGGGCTGGCAGATTTCTGACGATATGAGCCAGGTGGTCGCCAGTCGTTACAATGCGATGGCCAATTCTCGCTACGCAGGGTTGGGGGCGCCTACGCTCAATCAGGTCGATCTGACAGCCCGCCAGCGCGAATTGCGCAACACGATCGTGGCCGATGTCTTGCAAGAATATAGCAGTTTGGCTGGCATGGAGGCGCCGCAAAAAGGCGGGGCCATGGGCAGCTTTGTCGAACCGCCAAAGTCGTTTAGTGAGGCTGATCTTCGTAAATCCGTTCCGGCGCGTTCAATGGGGCCGATGCGGCGCTCGGCCACCGGTGAGCGGCCAAAGGAAATTGCTCAGGCTGAAAGTGGGGTTGATGAAGGCAAGGCCAAGCTGGCTGAGCAGCATCAGAATGCGCGCGAAAATTTACGCCAAGCCAATCATTTGGTGATTGAGGAGGTCAAACCGCGCTAGAGATTTGGCGGCTTTCGGTTTTTAGAATGGTTTGAAAAAAAGGAACAATAGGGCGGCAAGTGCGATCGTACCGATGATCGCGATCGCGATGCGCTGGGCCGCCGAATAATGTTCGATGGTGCCTTCGTCAGAGTCATGATCCTCGTCGAATGCGCCAAGGGCTGCTGCTTTCGTCAGCCAAGAACAATCGGCTGGATCACCAGTATCCGTAAATGGGGCCAATGCCAAATTTCGAGCGCGAATGTCCATCACAAATTCCTTTTCTTACATATGGCTGAAGGAAAGGAATTTGTGAAGGGCTCGAGGTGTTTGGGCACGAGATTGCGGAGTTGAGCCGAGCCCCACGAGCAGGGCGACATGCGCAGCCGAAAGGGGCAAACAACATCTCCTGACGGACTCGGTACCGGATACGCCAGCATTTTGTCGCCGACGCTTTTCGTAGTGGCTGATAAAGAGGGCTTTGGCGGACACTCCGGAAGGGCAGCTCTGGTTTTGGAAGCGCTCCGAATTGCCTTTCGTTCAGCTGGGTAGCGCATCTGCTTTGGGAGCAGAGGGTCGTGGCTGCAACGGCGGACAGTCCGGTAAGTCTCCTTTGGTCCTCTCCTCCTCCATTCCTGCAACATCATAACGCAGGTCGATGAGGGGCGGGCTACGATCAGTCATGCCCCTCTGTGCTGGAAGGGCAAGAATGCGGCAAGAGCCGTTGACGAGGCGTGGGTGCTTCTAGCTGTTTTTGATGGATTTTATCCGCGCTAGACCGCTCAGAGTGAACTTTCCCAGCGCCTTCACTTGCTGCCTGATCGCCTTACTTTCAAGTTCATCAGCCGATCGATCAGCATAGGCCAAGAAATTGCACAGGCCAACGTGAGTTAATCGCCCCCGCAACTTGCTAGTGTAGATCTTATCTTTCTGCCCAGACTTGGCGAGCCTTTCCGCTTTCCGTTCGGAGCGGCGAATAGCCCGCTTGGCCGACCGCCATTGCCGCGACAGGGAACCGGGCCGGATCAGTGCAGACCCAAGGCCAAGCTGGTAGCCAAGGTACTGGAAATTGTCCCGCTCATCGCCAGTGAAACGGAGACGGACCGTTTTCTCCGCGTGAAGGTCGAGGGCCTCCTGCTTGAGCGCCGCTTCCACGGCTGCGGCAAGGCTGTCGGCCTTTTCGGGTTCGCAGACGATAAGGATATCATCAGAATATCGTTGGTAAAGTGCCCCGTGCTGATCGGCCAGCGCCTTCATCGCCATATCGAAATCGACTAGAAAGAGATTGGACAGGCTTGCGCTGATTGGCGTGCCTTGCGGGACGCCGATGCCTGTCCCGTTGCAAATGATGGGGATGCCTGCCGCCTTCAACTCCTTGACGGTCGCCAATGGACGATCCGCGCCTCGCTGCTTCAACCGTTGACCGAAAACCGGATGGACTTTCAAATCTGATTTGCGGACATGGCTATGGCGGGTGACGGCCCGCAACACGCGATGCCAGTCATCGGGAAGCTCATTGACGCCAAGCAGCCATTTCAAGCGACGCTTGAGGCGTTTGTGGTCAATGTTGTCGAAAAATCCGGTCACGTCGAAGCACATGGCCTCGACCGATTGATGGTCCCGCACATAGGCCTGAGCCGTCGCGGCGAAGTGGTAGTTTGATTTACCTAGCGAACGATATGCGATGACGGCCTCGGCCAGCCCATTCGCTGCGTACCATGCGTCCAGCTTACCGGTCAGGTCGTGCGAATATTTGGACATGATGCAAGCGTCGCGATGCGAAGGGTGCATGATGTCACGCGCCTTTACCTTCAACTCCATCACGTTTTGATCGTTCAGTCGGTAGCGCGGCGTTTCCTTGATCCAGTGGAGAAGGGGCGACCAAGAATGAGCTGCAACCTGATCAGAGGACAGCTCAGTCGCCCACTCTCGGCCAATCGGTACGTCGAAGTGCTTGTATTGTCGCGGCTTAAACCAAGGCGGCTTTGTCATCCCCCCTCATTTCTAGCAGTCTCTGGGGGGCAGTTCTGGCTCTGAACCCGGTTTTAACCGCGAGACCCCCCAGAGGCACGCCACCATCCGTGGTTGCCTTCTCGAAAATGCAACCACGCGAGCCTGTTAACGCTAGGTGGTATTGTGTGGTCTGGGAGGTCCGAACGATGAAGATCGAAGTCCCGCCGCTGCAACTCGCCGAGTGGCTGATCCACGGCATCGCCGTAATCATCGCGCTCATGCAGGTTGACAGTGTAAACGACCGCACCCTTTGGCCAATTCCAAGGGCACAGCCATTGTGGGAACGGATCAGAAACATTCAAGGGGGGGCGCGATTTTTTTTGGCGGCTGATGCACCGATGATGCCCCGCCGGAGGAGGGGGGCTAGGATGACTGTCATCGATAATCTTGCAAGTGCCAATGGATTATCTCGCGCGAGTCCCAATCCGGTTCACATGATGACGGCAGTTCGAACGCAAAGCGCTATTCAATGGCTCTCCCAAAGTGGACCGCACCGGCTCCAACAAAGCCGTCTTTGACGCCCGCCGCATCCACCACATCATTGCCAACTCGTCCAACCGGGCATGCGACAATGCCCAGCGCCGTTGCAACTAGGCACATCGTCGCGACCAGCGCTCCAGCATCTCGCCACAGAATGCTGCTCGCATTGCGGTAGCAGGCATCGAGCAAATCCCGATCGGCAGCGAACTGGACAGTTGTTCCGTGACCATGGCCCAAGATTGTGGAGATGCTCTCACGATTAACCGCTAAGGCAGCCGCCCCAACAGGCATAAGTCCATGCTGCTGGTCATCATAGAAACCGGCAGTGCCATCCTCCAAGGGCAGGACGAGCAATCTGATGGGGTGAAGCCCACCCCCCGATGGCGAATTTCTGCTCTCGGCCGGTACCCCAAACCGCCCCGGCGTCCGGCTGCGCAAAGCGGTCGCATGCCAAAGGAGAGCAGAGAGGTCGTCGATGCCCAACGGGCCGCCGATGCCAGACCGACGGGCCCCTAACACCTCGAAGAAGCCGATATCTGGCGTCCGCACGTCGCGGGGCAGGAGTTTAACCGGTCCGGACTTAATCAACCGTCGGCTGGGATTCCCGTCAAAGCGGGGTGCCGGTTCCAGATCAGTATGGCTCGCCATACAGGTCTCTCATAACCTCGTAGTGCTTTACACACCCACGACAGCCGCCACACGCCAAGGGTCCGGTGTGGCAGGAATGTGCCCAACCGATGACCTCGCGCGGTGCACCAGAAAGCTGCACCAACTCGACCGTCGACATTCCTAGCGCGGGCGCCGTCACACGAATAGCACCTTCCTGCATCGCCATGAGAGAGTCAACCTGAGCGTAGAACTCAGGTCTTCCGTCGGCATGAAACCCATCCGAAGCCACTGATCCAAGCATCAGCTCGTCAACGCCAATGGCCGTCGCTCGCATTCCTGCCAGCGTCAGCAGCAACTGATTCCGAAACGGCCACCATTCCGGAACCGGTGCATGGACCGATGCAGGTTGAGCGGCCATGTCGCCAGAACCCAGCGAACTGCAATCAACGCGGATGATCTCATGCTTGACACCAAGCAACCCCGCGACATGAGCAGCGGTGGCGAGCTCAGTCTCGGCCGCACGCTGACCGTAGTCGATGGTGATCGCATATTCAGGCCGCTGCCAGTGCGTCAACGCAATCGAATCCACACCGCCCGAAAGCAGTACCGCTCTCACCGCAGCGCCCATACGGCGTGGTAGATCGCGGAAACCAAGTCACCGACGATCCGGCATCCGCTGCCAGCTGGCATCTTTACATCCTCCGGCCGCATGTTCTGTGCCAAGCCTACCACAGGAATATCACGTGCGACCGCGTAGCCAATCTCGAAGATCGTGCCAGCGTCCGCCCCGTTGAGGATAGCCAATACAGCTTGGCACTCATCGAGCCCCTGCAAATCCAAGGGAGCCACAACTTCCCCGGGGCCTTCCCCAACGTCGTGCAGCGGCGAAAACACCGGAACATTCATGGCGAGCAACTGGTCGCGGACCTCTTCGACCACCCAGCGCTCCGCGAGGTTGAAGAACGGCGCAGCAATGTAGATTTTGCCGGACCCCGGTATGACCGGTTCTGCCACCATCATCATCAGGGCCTCTGCCGACGGGATGGGCAACCCATGCGTGTTCACATAATGGCTTGTTGCGCGCGAAGCCAAATCGGCAGCCTCCGCAGGCGAACGCTTTTCCAGCGCCCAGAACTGCGTGAAAGCTGCCGAAAACACGTCTCCCGAGCCAATCTTGAACACGGTCTCGCTACGGTAGGCTGGCACCTGCCACTGACCATCGCGCGTGGCGACAAGCGCGCCATGGCCGCCCATCTTGAGAACCACGACGTCCGCTTCGTTCCGATCAAGTAAAGCGACTGCACCCTCATAAGGGTCATCCTTGCCGGAGAACTGGCGGGCCTCCTGGCGGTTCAGAATGACGGCGAGCTTGTCTGCGCGTGATCCATTCTCCGCAAATGGGCGGGGATCGAACGCTGACTGCGGATCGTAGACTGCAACCTTGGCTGATACCTTCGCGTCGCCTTCCAACATACCGAAACGCAGTACCACATCTCCGCTTACCTCGAAGGTCGGATGGCGCGGGATGGCGTCCGGTCTCGGCGTGATCTTAGGTGTGGCCAACGAATGGAAGTAGTCGAAAGCGATCTCTCGATCCGCCATCGGTCCATCGACAAGGATGCCGTAAGCCGACTTCAAGCTGGCTTCTGCATCTTCTAGGCTGGTGTTGCGATAGGTGTGAAGCTTAATGCCCGGAACCGCGCCGCTCAGGGCAGCCGCCGCTCGTCCGCCAGATCCATAGGCGTCATCCCATCGCGGCTCGATGCACCGCTCAACGTAAAGCCCGCCGGCGACTGTGATCACGCAGGCTCAATCCGAACCTCAACAGCGCCGCCCCGGATGGACAGTACCACAGCCACATACTCGCGGCCCTGATCGATGCACCCAATGATGCGCACGTGCCCGCGATGTGTAAGCGCGCCGACCCTTTGCCCCCCCAGTCCCAAGACCTCCACGACTGGGTTCGGACCTGAGCGGTTAAGGTTGACCGTCAGGATGTCGCCTACCTTAAGCGCTCCGACCGCGCCGGGCTGAAGGCTATTCAGTGCTGCTGTCTCAACAAGATCGCAGGGGTCCGGATCGCCGCCTGCACCACCGCCGTCACCGCCCATCCCTGGCTTGCTCGGCATCACCCGTGCAGGGGTTGCTGGATACCCATCGTCACGCGAACCGCCACTTCCTGTCACGAGATCTCCAATCCAACATGCGCGTCCGATTGGAGTTATATCAATACAGACTGCCGAATGTCGACCGCTTTTGATGTCTTATTTTTCTGAATACGTGCATCTTTTTGATTCAGATTCGCAACGATATCTTGCGGAAGCTGCCGCATTGTCATCCAAATAACGGAATCCAATATCGATGCACGTGCGCCGACAGCCTTTGCGAATGCAAGATAGGCTGCCTCCATCTGCGCATAATGGCGCTCCACCCGCCATGCAGAATCGAACAGTCCAAGCGAATGACATGCGCGGATGATGTGGATGTCGAGTATCGACACTTCATCGCTGTCGCGCCAATTGCGTACAATCCATGATGCTGTCTTGGGGCCTATGCCTGATAAGCCGACCAACGCATCACGCAGATCGCGATCACCAGCGTCCGTATCGATGTCTGCCAAGCCCGCCACACATAGCGCAACATGGTGCGCCTTCTGACGCGCGAAGCGATAGCGCACAGGGCGCCCCTTAACTTCCAGCGGAGTGGTCAGCATCTCTAGGACGGAATGCTCGTCCTCCAAGGCATCTGCCGGCGCAGCCCGCAGGCGATCATAAGCGGCCAAGCCAACTTCTGCCGGAATCCCATAGCCACCAAGCAGGCAGGCGAGCATTTCTTCGCGAAGGGTGCGACCCAACCGATAGTGATCGGGATCTTCGGCTTCCCACATCCATGCCTGCGCTGTCCAATAGGCTGGAGTGCCGATCTCCTCGGCCCGCCCCCATCGCAGCTGATGTCCGAAGACGCGCGTGGTAGCCGCAGGAAGCGTCAGTTCGATCAACTCCCCATCGCGATACGAGAGAACCTGCTGCCTTGACGAGCGTTTTAATGAATGCATATATGCATTATATGATGCATTTTATTCCTGCACAATGGCTGAAGTGATCCACGAGATCGAACGGATCCGGCTTGCTGCACGGATTTCGCAGGCTGAAGTCGGCTTAGCGCTCGGCGTGACCCAGGGGCACTACAGCAAGGTAATAAACGGAAAAGCTGAGCTTTCATTGAAGCTGCAGGAGCGAATGCGGGAGTGGATCAACTCGCAGGCCGACACTGGGCACGAAACTGCGACCGCCCGCCGCATGAAACAGCTTGCTGTCTCGATCCGTCAGCAATGCATGGAGCTTATGCATTTGGCTGGGCTACCAGGAGAGATGATCGACGGATCCCATAATGCTTAAGATGCTGGACTGAGCTTGCCAGTCCGACTCCCCCTAGCGCTTACCACGAGTGACGATACGCATCAGGAGCAGGTCTAGCTGCGATTCTTTAATGTTGGCCCGATTTCTGTCGTCCTGCGCCACTAATCGGGCGGTCATTACCCCCGGTATTTTTCAGCCCAGCAGTTCGCGTGTCAGCATGTCCTCGCTCGGCAATGCTTCGCGCGCGAGGCAGGCCGACAAGCACAGTATCAGGAGATCCCATGCGTCGACCCAGTCGCGATGGTCGAGCTTGCCGCCGCTGCCATGCGCCGCCCGCGAACGTCGCCCATAACTGCGCTTCGCTTCCTCGTAGGTTTTGAGGCGGTCGCTCCGCACCGGCGCGCAAAGCTGACTCACGAGCAGACCGAGCCGGAATGACACTTCGGTTGAGACATTGGGGAACAGCGCTTCGATGCCCTGCCAGATATGCAGCAGCGAAGAGGACAAATCCGGAATGGCGGGCGCCGTCTGCAAGGCGAGACGCGCGGCCTTGAGCGGCTGATGCGCCGCCTCCAGGGCCGCCCAACGTTCCGCGTTCACGACTGCGTCGGTGAACGCCTGCGTCGAAACGGTCCGCTCTGCTCCAACCGTGATCGACTTAAAGGTAGGCTCATGCAGCCAGCCCTCGATCTTGCCGTCTGCCGACACGAAGCCGCTCTGGAGTTCGACCGGCAGCTTGGAGCGCATCGTTGCGGAATCGCGATAGTTGAGTCCACTATAGTCGCGCAGCGTATGCGTCATGCCGACCGGCATGATGAACGGCGACACCCACTTCAGGTACAGCATCACCTGCAAGATCCGGACGCGCTCCTGTGCTTGCGTGAAGTCCCGCGCGCCCCTGATTTCGATTTCGAGGTGGCAAGCGTTGAGAAATACGTCGAGCAGATGCCAAGAGAATTGCAGCTTGTGCGAGGCACCGAGCGTCGCAAAGTCGAAGGTAGTGGTTTCCCATTCGCGTCGGCGCAGCACTGCCTGCGCAGTCTTTACGATCGGCGGCAAATCGCCGGGCACCAGCGCCAGACACGGGAAGAAATAGCTCGGCATCAGCAGCGATCGCTAGCGGCCCTGCTACTTCCGTCAAGGTGGTAGCACGCAGGAGCCGAAAACAAGGCAGTGCAATCGACAGCTGCGTGCCCAGAAGGGCCACCTTCTTTGAAGCTCGAGCCAAGGCGCCCATTTTCCTTTGAGCACTTGTAGTCAGAGGCGCACAATGAACGTAGGTCAGGTTCTGACGGTGCGGTAAGGACCTCTGAACGTCGCCTTAGGCGGCGATTTCCCCTACCAGTGTCGATCCATGCCGATTGCTTGCTCAGGCAACAGCCTTCAAGTCGGCCAAGGAGATCATCAGCGTCATATCGCTTGTCGGCGATTGGAGGAAACCACAGCGAAGGTAGAACAGCTTTGCTTCTTCGCTGATCGCATGGACAATCATGCCCCGGATGCCGATCAGATCGGCGGCGGCGATGACCCTGCGGCCTGCATCTCGAACCAGCGCTCGTCCAAAGCCTTGACCTTGCAGTGATTGATCAATGGCCAGACGGGCCAAAGCGATGACGGGAATGGGATCGGGCATATTCCGACGAAAGCGTCCCACCGCGTCGGCGCAGGTGATCGAACTGGAGGCAAGGGCGTAATAGGCGACGACCTTGCCATCCTTGCACAGCACGAAAGTTCTGCTGGCACCGTTGTTCTGATTGGCCAGCGCGCGGCGTATCAGCCAGTCATCCAATGATGGGGTGCCGGATACAAACTCGTCGAACTGATGGCTGTCATCGAGCGGGACAGGACCGGTAAAGCTCACTGCGACTCCCAAGGAGCAGGCGTCTGCATCGTCTTGCGCAGCAGTTCGTTTGCCTGGGCCGGTCGATCGAGGATCGCCAGAAACGCATGATAGGCTTCGGTAGAAACCGCGATGACCCGCTGGTCGAGGATGGCGTCCTCCGCCGCTTTTCGCGATGCTTCAATCATGAAATCCGAGCGCGAGCGCCCAAGCATGCTGGCGGCCCGATCAATCAGGGACTGTGTGTCGGTGCGAACCCGCAGATTGACCGCCTGCAGCGGGGTAGATGAGGAGGCGGTGGTACGGGGCATGGTGCTCTGATCCTCTGCTGTAAGGCAGTCGCCATGATACACGTTGTGTATCTCATCTTCAAGAACGGATTGCTCATGCTCACCCGCCACAGACAGGGCGCAGGCCGTACCCGGCGATCCGCTGCAAAGCCTGCATGCGAAAGCAGCGCAAAGACGCTCCATGCCCGAAGAATGTCAGCATGGGCCAATTCATGATGCGCAGGATTTGCATGCCGTGCCGAGCATACCGTGGAGATCTGGCGCTTGCAAATCACCCATTCTGGAATATCATCATGGGGCCGTATCACTGGCATGCAGCCCGCCGCCGCGAAGTCGTTGACGACAGTGAATTCGCAGATGGATCCTTTCCGGGTTTTCCAATGGTCCCGGAGGTGTTTGGCGGGCAACACTTCCATAGACCGGGAGAACACCGATGGGTACGTCGCCAATTGTCCCGACCACAATTGCAGGCATAAAAAGACTCGCCAAATCCTACCGCAAGCGCTTGGGGCTTCCCCATCATGAAGCGCTTGATCTGGCGGCAAGGGACGCCGGCTTTGCTTCTTATGCCATCGCCTTGCGGGCGCTGCTGCGGCCTGCCAACAATAATGAGGCGGAAGCACCGCCGCGCAAGATTGGGCGCAAAACCCTCCTGACCCAGGCCCGAGAAGCATTTGAGGCCGGTGATAATCCGTCGGCCAATGCGCTTGCGCGGCGCGTTCAGAAGAACAATTCGCGCGAGTTGGCCGCTTATGCGATCATTGCCCGCACGCAAGCCGATGATTTCGAACGGCGATGGATCCTGCTTAAAGCCGAGCGTGCGGCACAAAAATTGATAACATGTGTGCCGATTACCGAGCCTGGCTTCATGGATCCTCAGCAATTTGAGCATTTTGCGACCAACCGGGCCCTGCTGGCCCGCGATTACTGGCGCGAAGGTCCCCGTCAGAACAAGCATCTGGCAATCGATTTGTGCAAAGAAGTGCTGTGGCGCGATGTTGAAGATCCCAATGGCCTGCGCTTTGATTATTATGAATGGTGTATGGAGATGCGGGCTCATACGGCGGCGGCGGGCATGCTCGACCTGCGCGGACCTCGCGACCTTCCATTGCCGGAGCTTGTAAAGATGATCTCTCTCGTGCAGGCCCGCGGCGACCACATGAACGCAGAGCGGTTGGTCGCCCTTGCCGCCGAGCTTGCCTGACGCCACCTGCTCCTTCACGTTCCACGCCGCAAGGAACGGTGATGTTCAGGCCATCATGACCTTGACCCGCAAAATCCGGCTCGCAAAGATGGATCATGGCTTCAGACAAGACCCTCAATAGCAAGAACCTCGCCGGTCTCGGCGCTGAGCGGCTTGCCGAACTATTGCTCGAACTGACAGCGGGCGACGCGGCCGCCAAGCGCCGTCTGCGCCTCGAGCTTGCAAGCCGCAGTGGCGGCGCGGATGTTGCCCTGGAAGTTCGCAAGCGATTGGCTACCATCGGCAAGTCGCGATCCTTTGTCGACTGGCAGAAGGTTCGCGTGCTCGCGGCGGATCTCGATATGCAGCGCGAGGCCATCCTCAAGCATATCGCGCCGACACGCCCAGCCGAAGCCTTTGAACTGCTCTGGCGCCTGCTGGAGCTTGCGCCATCAATCTATGAGCGCTGCGATGACAGCAGCGGGACGATCGGTGGCATCATGACAGAGGCCCTGAATGACGCGGGAACTATCGCCATGGAGGCGAAACCGGATCCAAGCCACTTGGCGGACCGGGTTCTCAGTGCCGTTAACACCAATGATTATGGTCAATTTGATGGTGTGATCGGCCTGATGGCAGGGGCGCTGGGGGCTGAGGGATTGGCGTTGCTCAAGGCCAGGTTCGAGGAGATGGCGGCGGCACCTGTAAAACTCAGGGCTCCGGATCAGCGGGTGATCAGCATCAGTACCCGAGGACCGGTGCTTCAGGATGATTTTGAGGCTCGCTACAAGGCCCGGCGGGTGCAGTCGGCGCTGACTGAAATTGCCGATGCGCTGGGCGATGTTGATGGTTATGCGGCCCGTTTTTCGGCAGAGGAGCGCACCAATCCAAAAATCGCAGCCGATATTGCGGAACGGTTGCTTGGGAGCCACCGACCCGCCGACGCCATGGCGGCGCTCAGTCTGGCCGCTAGTAACGCAGAAAACGGGCGTCATTGGCCAGATTGGAAACGAGTGCGGATCGATGTGCTCGATGCCTTGGGGCAATCGGGCGAAGCTCAAAGCGCGAGATGGGCGATGTTTGAGCAAAATCTGAGCGCAGACTATTTGCGTGCCCATCTCAAGCATCTGCCGGACTTTGACGATGAGGAAGCTGAAAATCGCGCGCTGGATTATGTCCGTGGGCATTCCGATTTTTATCGGGCCCTTGGCTTCCTGATGGAATGGCCCGCGCATGGGCTCGCTGCAGAACTGGTGCTGCAGCGGCATGCGGAATTGAATGGCGACCATTATTGGCTGTTGACGTCGGCGGCAGAAACGCTGGAGCAGCGCGAGCCTTTGGCGGCCACGCTGATGCTACGATCGATGATTGATTTCTCCCTCGATCGGGCCAAATACAAGCGTTATGGACACGCCGCCCGGCATCTCCAGACCTGCGGCTATCTGGCAAAACGGATCGAGAATTTTGGGGAGCACCTCGATCATGACGCCTATGTGGCAGGTCTGAAAGCTCGCCATGGGCGCAAGAGCGGCTTCTGGAACGCGTTGGACTGAAGGTAGCTGCCAGGTTGCACCCAGTCGGGAAGATCAGGGGTACTGGCGCCTTCGTGGGCCTAGCATGAAGGTGCCGGCGCCGCCGCAAAAGATGCGCCGTGCCGTGTGAGGGGCAGGCTGGAGGCCAGACTATAATTGGCGTCAGTTATTGCGGCAATGCGCTCACATGTTCTGGTCCCGTCACAGCCCCAGCTCGATGGACTTCTCAGGCAAGGGTAGCTGCGGCCCGACATGTTTATCCGGTTCCGCCCGGAACGATTTTTCCGACAGACCCTGTTTCGGAGTGCTGGGCGTAACTTTGAGATCCTTCTCCCCAATCACCTCCAGCGCGCTGCTCTTGTCCCCGGCATTGCGAGCGATAGCCCCGGTAAGCGCCGCCACATCATTGGTAAAAAGCTGAAACCCCTCCCGCACGCGCGTCGCCATCACATGGAAAAGGCGGGCATTGGAGAGATGCTTCTCGGACGAATGCATCGCGCCAATGGCATGATCCTGCGTCATCCCCTGCGCCTGATGCATGTTGATCGCATAGCCCAGCCCAAGGCGTTCGAGCATCCGGTCACCCGGCGACAGCAGCAAGGTGGACTTGTCGGCCAGTTCCACCTCAACACCGGCATCGGACACCGCCATCACCCGCGCGCCATCAGAATTGAAGATACCCCGCTCCTTGTCCGAGGCCGTCCAGCGGATGCGGTCCCCGGCCTGAAGCGCCACACTTTCACGGGTGGCCAATTGGATCAACTCGCGCCGATCATGGGGATCGATGGTGCCCGGCTTGAAGGTGACGATCTTGCCGTTCTCCTGACGCAGGCGGACACTATCGCCCTTGCCATGCCCGACCACAGCATAGGTCCCGCGTGCCAGACCTGACACCGCATTGTGACGGCTCACCGTGAGGATCTGCCCGGCCTGATAGGTCTGGGGATAGCGTAACTCCTCCCGCGTGGCATGCACCGTAGCGTTCACCTGAAGACTGATCGCTGGCCCGGTCAGCCGCCCCTCGGCGCGCAGCCCGTCCTGAACCAGCCTATTGAGGGTCGCGCGCGACAGACGCCCCGAGGTGTAAATATCGGTCCGCTCGCGCTGGTGGGGAGACAGGGCCAGCCATGCTGCCGCAGCCTGCTCGAGATAGTCGTCCTTGTGTTCATGGAGGGCCTCCTGGGTTTTCAAAACTTCCATTGCTTTGCCCACTTCCCCGCGCCGCGTGAGATTGGCCACCTCTTTCATCGCCTCACTGCGTTGGCGCAGACTGGTGGGCATCTGGGCCATGCTGGGGGCATGGCTTTGCAGCAGCACGAAGGCCTTGCCCGCATCGATCGGCAAAAGCTGATGCCGGTCGCCCACCATCACCAGCTTATCAACCGCAAAGGCATTGGCGATGGTGGTGAGATGGACCATCGCCTCATTGGCCACCAACGATGCCTCATCGAGCAACAGGAACTTGCCCGCAAGCGCGGTACGCGAAGCTTCAAAGCCCGGCCCCTGTCCGCGCCGGGCATTGGCCAGATGCGCATGGATAAAGGAGGAAACGGTCTGCGCCCTGATCCCGGCATCATCACGCAACTGGTTCACCATCTTGTTGGCAAAGGCCAGCCCGAGGACCTCGCGGCCCTCGCTCTCTGCGACACGGGCGATCCGGTCGATCATGGTCGATTTGCCGGCCCCGGCGACACCCTGCACCAGAACCATACGGTCCGATGAGGAAAGGGCCAGCGTTGCCGCCCGCATCTGTTCATCGGTGAGCGCTGCCGGGTTCTGCAATCGCGCTGGTTCCACCGAAGCCAGCTTGAGCGAGGATTCCTGCGGACCAAACAACGCATGGCCCTGCTCGCGTCCGGCATCGATGGCGGCCAGCAACTGACGCTCCTGCTGCAAATGCTCGGGCGTCGTCACCTGCGTCACCACACCATCGAGCCTTTCACTCTTGCCGGGGACCAACTGCCCAAGTTTGAGCAATTGGCGCACACGGCTTTCGGCTCGCACGACGGTGACATTGGCCAGCCCCAGATCGAGCGCGGTCTTGGTGATCTCCTGCAAGCCAAAGGCGGCCTCCCGCTGCCCCAGAATGCGGATGGCCGAGGCCACAGCCATCTCGGTGCGGATTTCGCTCGGGCTGAGTGTCAGACGCCGCAATCCGTTGGTGGTGAGCGGGTCTGCGGCACGAAGCCAGAGACCGGCCGTCGAACGGATCCGCTCGATAATCCCTTCAGCCACGGCAGGATCCCGCACAGGCTGGCTGAGCGAGACATCTGGTCCGGCCCGCGCCACTGCCTGCTCGACCATGGCCTTGGCGTCAAAGCCGAGCTCAGCGGCACGGTCCCTCCATGCCTGATAGAGCGTGTCCTTGTCCTCGACATGGGTCTTGTTGTCGCGGGTGCCCAGCACGACGGCATCCTGCCCCCGAGGGGTGGCAATACCGAGCGCCGCGACCCGCTCGAGGATTTCCTCGCGGCGCTGGCTGAAGGCACGGGTGACTTCCCTGGGCACATCGCTGATCTCGAACTGGCCATGCTTGCCCGATAGCTCGGTGCCATAGCCCAGAGCCTCGACCTTCTCGCGGAACTGGGCGTGATAGACGCTGCCGATGGTGGCATTGGCGCTCCAGATCGCCCCGTTGAAGAGGGCGCGCCAATCGCCATGGACGGCCTGACTGATCGCGGCGACCACGACATGGATATGCGATTGGGGATCGAGCTTGCGGCTGGTGTCATGCTCGAACATGGCCCAGACGAGATTGCCCGACCGCACCGGCTCACCATTGCGGCTGCGCTCATAGGAACGAACTTCAGCATGGGTCTTCTCGACCCAGCGCATGGTCTCGCGGACCGCCTCGCGATGGGCTTCAAGCAGGCGGGCGTCACCGCCCACCAGCGCCAGCACGCTCGCCGATTTGGGCATGGAGAAGGTGAGATCGAGCCCCATGCGCCGCCCCTCGACCTGATTGACGAGACTGCCGTCGGGCAATTGGCCTTGCAGCAGATCCTGAAACGGTTGTTTCCCGACTTCCCCGGCAAGGCCGAGCACCTCGGCCCCCTTGCCGCCCCAGGCACTGAACTCGGCGGTGCCCTCGCCGGTGTAATAATCGTCCTTGGCAAAATAGGTGGCCGCACCGCCCGCGCTGCGCACAGAAGAGATTGAGTGCATTGCCTTACATCCCCATGCCGCTGTCATCGCCAAGCGATGGCCCGCTTTGGTGCGGTCCGTGGCCGTGCCCATGGTCATGGCCATGGGCATGATGATGATCGTGGTGCCGATCCTGCTCATCGACCACGCCAATGCCGGTACGCTGGTCGATCAGCGCTTGCTGTTCGCGCTGGGTGGGCCGCTGGTCCCTGGGGCTGTCCGGTGAGCCTGGCAGCGGGGCTTGCTTGTCCTGCCCATCACGCTCGCGACGCTCGGCGGGCGGACCGCCCAGTCTGAGCGGTTGTTCGACAAAGGCCGCTCCGGGTGCGGGGCGGGCACCGCTTGCCTCGTCAGCGGGTTTGGGCGGCGCGCCCTTGCTGCGCGTATCGGCCTGCATATCGGCAGAGGTGATCTCGCGGGCATCGACACGGTTCTGATCGGGCGCTGCACCCGCACCTACTTCTTCCTTCCGTTCGGCTTCGGGCAGCATGTCGGCCCGCTCGGCGGGACGCGAGGGGGCAGCGTTCTCCCGGCCACCATCGCCCGCCCCCTCATCGTCATTGGCGGGTTTGAATTCGGAGAAGCGGATCTCCTTCTTCTCGGCAAAGGGCTCAGCGATGATCGGATAGGCACGCCACTCAAGATGGATGCGCGCGGCAGGGAAGCCTTCGGGGAATTTGATGATCCCATAGAGCGAGGGAAAGTTCATGATGTCATCGGGCAGGATGAGCGGTTTGACCTCGGTGCGCGGGGTGATGGTGGCGGCATCGCGCGACATGGCCGCGCCAATCGAATAGGCCTCATCGACTTCACGCACTTCGCGGTTGCCGACGATGCCCGAGCAGAAATCCGCTGTGGCGCGATCAGCCGCCGTCAGCATCAATTTGGTGCGGGCAAGGGCGGCCAGATTGGTCGCGCCTTCGCGACCATAGGTCTCGCACAGACGCTCGAAACTATGGATGCCAAGGAGGAACGCGCCGCCGTAAGCACGCGCGGTTTGCAATCCATGTTCTAGCGCGGGCAGGCGGTGCAAGGCATGCACCTCGTCGAACAGGAACCACGTTTTGAGGCCGACATTACGCTCAGTTTCAAGCTGGGCGTTGACTGCCAGATCCATCCACAAGGTCATCAATGAACGCGTCACATGGAGATGCGTATGGGTTGAAGTGATGAAGAGAATGGAGCCGGGATTGGCCTCCTCCTTGATCCAGCGGCGGATGGAAAAGCGCGCCGGATCTTTGGCGCCGACATCGGGCAGATAGCGCAGCACCTGCGCATTGGTGTTGAAGACCGCGCGGATGGATTCTGCCATGCGCGAGGCCTGCTCCGAGGTCAGCGGATCGGCCACCGTGTTGCGCAACTGGGCATGGATATCCTTGAGGCTGGCATACATCAGCCGGTGGGCGATGGCGGCATTGGTGGTCTCGCCGCGCTCCTGCAATTTGATGCACATCTCGACGAAGAGCGTGCGCGCGGCCATCACCCAGAAGGGTTCCGAATTGGCGCCATCCGACGGGATGAGCGCGGCGGCAGCGGCGGTAAAATCGACATGGGATCGGCAATCGGAGAAGATCGTCCAGGACGGACAGCGCGTGTCGAGCGGGTTGATGATATGATCGAGACCTGCGCGGTAGAAGTGCTGCACGAAGACGCCGGTGAGATCGAAAATCACACAGCGATGACCGCGTGTCCGCGCCTGCGCGATGAGGTCGAGCAGGACCGTGGTCTTGCCCGTGCCGGTGGTGCCGATCAGCATGCCATGGGTACGTTCGAGATCCCAAGGGTAAGGGATGCCGGCAATCGCATAGGGGACATGCAGGCCCAACTTCTGACGGCGGGCAGGTGGCGCGAAAGCGACCTTGTCGGGATCAAGATCGGGATACCTGTCGGCCACCGCCTGCGTCAGCTTGTGATGATTATAGGTGGTGATTTCGGAGAGCAGAACATCGCGCTCGACCAGCATCGCGCCGCGTTCATGACGCTCCTTCATGATGTCCGAACCGCGCTCGCGGGCAAGGCTGAAGAACCAGATGGTGAGCGGGATCGAGAAGAAGGCAGCGCCGAGGCAAGAGGCCCAAAAACACCGCCATGCCTTGTGCCAGGCAAGCATCACATGCGGGTTATAAGGCACCGCTCCCATCGGCAGATGGACGATGCGACCATCGGGCAGAGTGAGGTTGATCAGATGCCTCGGATTGAAATCCACCCAGTCCCACAGACCCGAATAGATCCGCATCTCGACGAGCTGCACCTCATGCTCATCCATGCGGATAGAGAGGAAGGCGCAGAGCAAGATGAGGAAGCAGGCGAGGGCAATCAGCAGGGGCACTTTGATGCCCTGCCACGCCATCATATATTGCAGACGGACCAATTGCGTGCCGCGGGTGAAGCTGCCGACATTGCGCACCACATTGCCGCGCGCCGAAGCATGGGCAATGCGGGCAGGGCGCTTCCGGTCGAACCGGATGTCCTCGCGCTCAGGCCTGATAGCCATGATGCACCGCCATGCGTTTGATCACGAGGCCGGGAAGCTGCTCGGCTTCCTCGGGGAAATTGCGGGTCATCTGAAAGTCGATGGCGGCCTGAATATATTCCAGATTGGCGGCCAGACGGACAAGGTCGCATTGGGGCAGGAAGGTGGCAAAGGGCAGGGCGACCTGCACCAGTTCGCGCAGAACATGGCTGACATTGGCGCCGCGCTTTTCTGCCAGATCGCGGATCTGATCGGCGCTGGCCAGCGGCAAGCAGACCGAGAGGGTTTTGGTTCTTTGTGTCACAAACCAGCCTTTCGAAAAGGCATGGTCTGGGTATCGCACAGACACTCTAGCCGAGGCGGATCGCTGCGTCCAACCGGGAATGGGGATTTAGGATGCTAAATCCTATATAGGGTAGGTATATCAATGTCTTGGTAGATAATGAGCCTAACATTTAGCATGCTAAATGCCGATTTAGTATCTTATATCCCGCTCAAAATCTAAAAAAATACGCTTATCCAATGGTTTAATCTTACGGATAGCCGTGTAGGGTGTGCTGAGAACTGGAGGAACTGGCCCCGCGTTCGCCTGTGGGTTGTGACCCGCAGAAATCTGCGAAAGCTTGGCCGTTCCGGTTGGTGCATGTAGCCCTCCGGGCGCCTGAAGTCCACCCCATTGGAGGCCTTGGGCTACCCAACAGCCATTCAGAGGGGGCAAATTGCCGGTACATTTTTGGGAGGAAAATCGCGGGTAAGCGGCGGGAAAGTGCTGGCTCGAAAGGCGGCTTTACATCGACCTTGAACCGGCCGTCGGGCGTATCAAATTGCTACCGAATTGGGCTTCGCTTGGCTTGGATTCGCCTCGTTGAAATCGGCCGCAGGGATGCAGAAAACTTATACCCGTTTGAGAGGAGAGCCTGACGCGACAAGGCCTCTCACATGGTCCGCAATTTGGCGAAGCGTTGCGTCGCGCGTGCGCGTCGTTGATCCTGAAATACGGCGGCTCGCCGCACGAAATGCGATCAGTAGATTGGCCCGTCTGTGCTGGCCGCATCACGAACCTAGCTAGCCTTCAAGCGTATTGAACCCGTGAACGATAGCGTCCTGTTCGCTCGCTCAAGCTATACGCTCCAAATCAATCTTGCTACCACCCGCTGCGAGCCAACCACGGGGTTGGTTGATCAAAGCGGTTTCACGAAAAGCAGAGCCGCTGCAATTGCAGGAGCAATCGAGCCGTGCTTGATCTGCCTCTCAGATGATCGGATTAACTCGTTGCTTTTCTTCTTGGGATAATAGGATGGCTGGTGAAGCTGATGAAGGTTGCCCATTAAAGAAATTCCTTTGATTTCTAACGGACCGCCGGTCGATTTGGTGGCGATGGCGCTAGACTGTTTTCCCCCGGTGCAAGGGAAACATTGGCACCGGGGGAATACGCGAGACTCAGGCGCGGCCTTCGGCCAAGTCACGGGCGCGCGCATCTGGCGACCGCTGTTCAGGACGGCCATACCCGCCCGCGCCGGGCGTGATGATGCTGATGGTGTCGCCCTTGCGTAGGACGCCGCTGCCACCTTCAAAGCTGTCCGATGCGCCAGAGAAGTCGAAGCTGCCCGACGCGCCCGGTTGACCACCAGCCAGACCCCAAGGTTGACTGATCTGGCGGGAACCGTCCACGGACATACGACACTCGTTCTCTGCACGATAAACACGGCGCAGGCCCATACCGCCGCGGAACTGACCATCGCCGCCTGAACCGTCCACCATCTCGTAACGCAGCAGGGTGAGGGGGTATTCGGTTTCCAGCGCCTCGGCGGGCAGGTTGGAGGTGTTGGTCATATGGACATGGACACCGCTCAGGCCATCCTTGTTGTAACGAGCGCCCGCGCCGCCGCCGATGGTTTCGAGATAGACCCACAGGCCGCCATCGGGTTTCGTGCCGACGAAGGTTGCAGACGAGCAGGAGCCATTGCCTGCGGCTGTGACCTGATGAGGCACAGCCTGCCCAAGTGCGCCGAACACGATGTCGGCTACTCGTTGGCACGGTGCAATGCGGCCGTTGACCGCTGCAGGCCAGACGCAGTTCAGGATCGAGCCCTGTCGCGCGGAGACGTGCAACGGTCGTGCCAGGCCAGCATTCGGCAGGATGCTGGGGTCAACCACGGATTTTACTGCGTAATAGACCGTTGCGAGCAGTGCGGTCATCACCATGTTGATGCCGGCGCGCACCTGATCGGGCCCGTCGAAGGTCAGATTCATCTCGTCGCCCTTGACCTCGATGGTACAGCTGAAGGTCATTTCGCCCTCTATAGAGGGATTGTCGAAGCGGTCGGTGAAGGAATAGGTCCCGTCGGGAATGGTGGCGATGCCAGCACGCATCTTGCGCTCGGCATAGTCCATCAGCTCCTCGCCTGCCGAGGTCACTACGGCGCGGCCATAGCGAGCGCATAGCGCCTGCATCCGCTCCACGCCGAGCCGGTTGGCGGCGAACTGGGCGCGAAAGTCAGAGATGCGCTCCTTGGGAACCTGGCAGTTGAGCAAGATCAGCTTTTGCAGATCCTCCTGTAACACGCCGCGCCGTACCATCTTGAGCGGCGGAATGCGGATGCCTTCCTGATAGATATGGGCATGGCCTCGATCCTCGAAATCGGCGTGATGCGCGGTGTTGACGGCCCAGCAAATCAGCGTGTCGTCGACGAAGACGGGCTCTGCCACCACGATGTCAGGGAGGTGGGTGGCGCCGCCCTCATAGGCATCGTTGGCGACGAAGATGTCGCCCGGATGGATCTCGCTGGCCGGATAGGCCTTCAGGATATGCGGGATGATTCCAAGGAAGCTGCCGAGGTGCATCGGGATGTGATCGGCCTGACACAAAGCACGTCCATGGCTGTCGAACAGTGCCGTCGAACAGTCGCGGCGCTCCTTGATATTGGCTGAGTGGCTGGCTCGCACCAGCGCTTCACCCATTTCTTCCACAATCGACATCATTGCGCTGCCGATGACTTCGATTGTGATCGGATCGACAGCGATGCGAGTGGTGGCGTCCGAGGTCGGGGTCATGCCAGGAACTCCAGAATGAGGTTGAGATGCGGTTCAACTGTGACCATCATATCAGGCAGGACGATGGTCGTCGTATCCATTTGCTCGATGATGGCCGGGCCCGCGATGCGGTTGCCGGGTTTGAGCTTGGCGCGATCATAGATCGTGCAGGGCGTGAAGCCGCCCGCCTCGGGCATCCATACGTCGCGCTGGCCAATTTGGGCAGCCGACGCGTCAGGGCCGGCGTCCGGGTGGCGACGGAAGGCGGCCTTGGCGACCAGACCCGTTGCGCCCACGCGGAAGGTCACGAGTTGAATGGGATCGTGCTCGGCAACGAAGCCGTAAAGCCGCCGGTGCTCCTCCTCGAAGCGAGCACGGATGCTGGCGATCGTCGCTTCATTGACCGGGCCCGCAGGCACCTCCACCGAGATCTCATAATTCTGACCTGCATAGCGGACATCGACGGTGCGCTGTACCACGCGGTCATCCTGAGGAATGGCTTCGGTGGTGAACCATTCCTGTGCGCGAGCTTCGAGCCCTTCATAGGCGGTTGCCAAAGTGACTTGCGATGCCGCGCTCAGCAGGGTCATGCTGGTGGTGGCGAAATCTGCGCGCAGGTCGGTCTGAAGCAGGCCGGTCGCGCACATGATGCCGGGAGTCAGCGGCACTAGAATACGGCGCATATCCAATTCGCGAGCAAGGCGCGCGGCATGGAGCGGCCCCGCACCACCGAAAGCTGTCAGGGTGTAATCGCGGGGATCGTGGCCGCGCTGCACTGAAATTAGGCGAATGGCACGGGCCATGTTGGCGACAACCACCGAAATGATCCCCTGTGCGGTGTCCATGACATCCATGCCTAGCATGTCGGCAAGACGACCGATGGCGGCCTTGGCCTTGCCCTGGTTGATCTCCATTCGCCCGCCCAGCAGATGCGTGGGATTGAGGGTCTGGAGCACGACATTGGCGTCGGTAACCGTCGGTTCTTCATTACCTTTACCGTAGCAGACGGGGCCAGGGAAGGCGCCAGCGCTGCGCGGGCCAACTTTGAGTAGTCCGCCGCTATCGACTGCCGCAATCGAACCGCCGCCTGCGCCTACCGTGTGGATATCGAGCATTGGGGCTTTGATCGGATAACCATGAACGACTGACTCGCCGACCAGTTTGCATTTACCACCCGAAAGGAGAGCAACGTCGCTGCTGGTCCCGCCGACATCGAAGGTGATGAGTTCGGTGATCCCGGTCTGGCGTGCGAGGTCCTGTGCGGCTACTACGCCGGTGCTAGGGCCGGATAGTACAGTGCGGGTCGGGAAACGCGAAGCCGCTTCGATGCCGATCACGCCGCCGTTAGACTGGGTGAGGCGCGGCGCGACCTTGAGGCCAAGCTCACTCACGCGGGTGGCAAGGCGGTTAATGTAGCCCTGCATCACCGGACCGAGATAGGCGTTCACAGCTACAGTGGACATACGCTCATATTCGCGGAATTCTGGTGCGACTTCATGAGAGGTGCTGACGAAGGCCTCGGGGAACTCTTCCTCGATGATCCGGCGCGCGGTTTCCTCGTGCTCGGGGCGCACGAAGCTATAGAGGAAGCAGACGGCGACGGCCTGAGCGCCGCCCTCCCGCAGCGCACGCGCCGCTTCACGCACGGCGGTCTCGTCCAAGACGGTCTCGACCCGGCCATCGTGATGCACGCGCTCGGGCACTTCAAGTCGTAGGTCACGGGCGACCAGCACCGGCTCCTTGTCGGCCTGAAGGTCATACAGATCTGGGCGCTTTTGGCGACCGATCTCCAGAAGATCGCGAAAGCCGTCCGACGTGATGAGGCCCGTTTTCACGCCACGATGCTGGATCAGCGCGTTCGTGCCAACCGTGGTGCCATGACCGAAATAACCGACATCTTCTGCTGTGATCCCGACACGCTCCATGCCCTCGGTAATGCCCTGCGCGATGGCGCGCGACGGGTCGTCGGGGGTAGAGGAGACTTTCCAGATCTGCACCTGGCCGTCCTCCTCATTGAACAGGCACACGTCGGTGAAAGTACCACCGGAATCGATCCCGATACGCCAGACCATTTTTTGCCTTCCTTGTCTTGATTATCGTGATGCGGCCGCGCGCGCCGCTTGAGCATCGCCAACCCATGGCGCGCCATGGCCGAAACCGCCCTGCCAACGGCAGACCTCAGCGGCAAAACTTGCACCCTGCGTCATGGCTTCCTTGAGCGTACCCCCGGAGAGCATGCAGGTGAGAAAACCGGAGATAAAACCATCGCCCGCTCCCAACGTATCGACGACAGTGGTCGGAAGCGCGGGTTGAATAATCGTTCCGTCAGCATCCATGCCCAACGCTCCGTCACCGCCGCGTGTCAGCACCACCGCTTGCGGGCCGAAGGCCAGGCATTGTGTGGCAAGGCCCAGCGCCTCCCGTTCCGTCAGTTCTGAAGCCGAAAGGAAGGCGAAGCGTACATGGGGGAGTACCCGCTGGAGATACTCGACGGTCCACCGGTTCGAGCCATCCAGCGACAGGGAAGGCGTACTGGCAGCGAGGCGCGGAAGCACGTCTTCCAGCTCGCTGTAGATGCTGGTGTGAACATGGTCGAATCCTCCCATGTACGTGAAATCGGCATCTTCCCAGCGGTAGTCGGCCCGCACGCCGGGGATGCTGCTGATGAACTGGCGATCGCCATCAACATGGCCGATGAAGGCACGGGCGTTGGCTCCTGTGCGGGTACGGACCCGCGAAATATCAACGCCTTCTGCAGCAAGGGCGGCGCAAAGCAATTTACCGCCGTCGTCGTCGCCGACACAGCCCAGATAAGCTGTGAAGGCGCCGAGCTTGGCGGCCATCGCCGCCACATTCACCGCGTTGCCGCCGGGGTATTGCACCCCGGCATCGACGTAGGTGTCGATCGTGTTGTCACCCAGGCCGAGAATACGGGTCATGGCAGCGTTCTCCCTAATCGCCAATCAGTATTCCATCTTCCACATATAGCGTCGGGTCGACAGCGGTTGTCCGCGCAGATCCGAAAGATGTTCGGAGAAGCGCTTTAGGGCCGTCTGGATGATGTGCGGTGCCAGCATAGGACGGATCTCGGGATCGATGCCGGGCATGTCGAAATCGCGCGAGTCGAAGGTCATGATCCTGCGACCGTGCTTTTCACAGAAACGCATGACACGCTCCATAAGCGGACGGCTTGGATCCTCACCGACGATTAGGATGAAGGGCGTCTTCTCGTCCAGAATCTCGAAGGGACCATGGAAGAACTCTGCGGCCTCGATCGGATAGCTGTGTAGCCAAAGCATTTCCATCAGGATGCAGACGCCGAAGTTGTAGGCGGACATGAAGCCCGGACCCGACGCGACATGATAGATCTTGTCATCCTGATAATACTCCTTGGCTAGTGCCAAGCCGCGCGCATCGCTTGATTCCGCAACGGCACCGACGACCGCTGGCAGAGCGGCGAGCGAGGAGAGCAACTTCTCGCCCAGCGCCCAACCGTCGCGGCCCTTCATGACGCCGCCGACCAGAGCCTGCATCACCATGAAAAGCGAGATCAACGATTCCGAGTTGTCGCCGACGATGAATGTCTTGGGCGAAGCCTTGGCCAGCGGGCTCTCTTCCCTCATCGTGAAGGAAACCACCTTGCAGGGCTTGTCCTTCAGGAACTCGGCCGCGGCATTGGTTTCAGGCGTGGTGCCCGACTTGGACGACAGCATCACCAGAGTGCGCTCGTCTATGCGGGGTGGGTTCATGGCCATGAACTCGGACGGGAAGTAGCGACGCACTTCGATCGAGGGGCTGTAATGCTCAATCCAATAGCCGATGGCCTGCATCGCGCGGTTGCCCGAACCATGGGCGACGAAATAAATGCGGTCGATTTCGCTTGCGAGCGATTCCCCGAAAGCAAAGGCTTCCGGCAGCAAGGATACGGCTTGATCCAGGGTATCGGCCACTTGATCACGCGTCACGACGGAAGCCATGCATATTCTCCAGAATGTCGGTAGTGTGTGGTTGCTGAATTGGACTATACCAATGTCATTTTCGGTGTCCACCAGTTTTGTGACGGTGGTATGAATAATTGTTGTCACGGCTGCGTCCAGATTTGTGGCATGATGCAAACCAAGTTTTGTGAAGGAGAAATCCCGTGAGTCCCCCAAAGCAACCAGATGAGCCGCATGGTTCGGCCGGTCCGGCCTACAAGCAGATCCAGACCTATATTCAGGAACTTCTGGACAGCGCTGATTATAATCCTGGAGACCGAATCCCTTCGGAGCGCGCCTTGGCTGAGCAACTCGGTCGGAATCGGATGACCGTGCGCAAAGCGATTGAAGGCTTAATTACGATGGGCCTGCTGGAGCGGAACAGTACCAGCGGCACGCGCATTCCAGTGCCACGCGTAACACGTCCGATCGATTCGTCGTTTGGTTCCCAAGGTATTCGCCGAATCATTCAAGCGGGTGGCGGAACGGCAGGCAATAAGCTTCTTCACTTTGAGCAAGCCAAAGCCTCTTCAAAGGTCGCAGACCGCCTGAAACTGGAGGTTGGGGCGGATATTGTGATGTTCCGGCGTCTGTGGACTGCCAATGATATCCCAGTTTGTATCGAAACCAGCCACCTTCCGCTCGCGTTGGTGCCTGATCTGGCGGCGCAGGACTTGATGGGTGGTGAGTCGTTCTACAGCCTGCTTCACAGCAGGTACGGCATTGGCGCCATGCGCGGAGATCGTGAGATTGGTGTTACAACCTGCAACGAGATGGAGGCGCGGTTATTGGATCTGGGCGTAGGTACAGCCTGTCTTTCTCTGCAATTACAGGTGCATGACGAGGCGGGGCGGCCAATCGAATATATGCGCTCGGTCAATCATCCCAAGCTAGTGGTCTTCAAGACCGGTCAGATCGACCTGTCTACACCAGATCACTCAGAAAATGCGGCGAATCGGGAGGCCATTTCCGAATTTGGTTTATCTACCTTGGTTTAAGTCAATGCGTATACCAACGGCCACCCAAATTTCACGAAACTGAAAAATTGTCTTGCCATTGGTATATTCCAATATCATAGTAACCCCCGTCAGATCCGCCATGTTGAGGCAGCGCTCTGGTACGATTAGGCCAACCGACACTGCGGTTTATGCCGTTTGTCACCTTCTTCGTCCCCGATCGCCGGATGGCGGAATTGAGAATTCAAGGGAGGGTTTCGATGAGCTTGGGAATTCGCACTCAATTGATGACCGCCACCGCGCTTGCCGCAGTCGGTCTTTTTGCTTCCCAGTCCGCAATGGCGCAAAGTGCGCCTGCGGCGGAGGGGGCTGCTTCGGACAAGTCAAAGTCCAGCGCTCCTGTGGCTGCAGAAGACATTCTGAAAGATATTGTTGTCTCTGGCAGGCAGCGGGCGATTGCTGGTGGCCTAATGATCGTCCAGCGACAGCCTGAAACCACAAACAGCATCAGCGCTGAAGCGATCAAGCAGAAGATGGGCATCGCTGGCCCGTACCAGTTGGTCGCTACGCTGCCCGGCGTTAACACCGGGCAGTCCGATCCCTATCAGATGAGCATTCGCTATGCCTTGCAGCTGCGAGGTTTGCCGATGAACAAGATCGGTTGGGTGGTCGATGGCGTAAACGCAATGGACCGCGCATATCTTCAGCCTTATTCCGAAACCTATGCCGACAACGAAAATCTGGCAGGCTTGACGATTCTTCCCGGCTCGACGCGCATCACGGACCCGGTCCAAACGGCTGTCGCCGGGGAATTCAGCATGACGATCCGCGATCCCGAGGATAAGCCCGGTGCGCAAGCTTCCTACGGCTATGGTTCATACCAGGGTCAGCGTATCTTTGCGGGCATTGATACTGGCCTGATCGGCCACTCGGGTATCAAGGCCTTCGGTTCGATCTCCTACACGCAGGCAGGTACGTTTGCTTTGCCCAAGGATGCGATCGGCAAGCGCCTCCATGTAGATTTTAAGATTGCCAAGGATTGGGGTGACTTGGGCAAGAGTTCGCTCTTCCTGTCCTATGGCGATTGGAGCGCCGTGCGGTCGCAGGCCTATACCTTGGCGCAATTTCGCGCCGATCAGGCGACCGGGGATTTCACAGCCGGTAATTACCTGTCTTCCTTCAACCCCCAGAGCAACACCAATAACTACTGGAAGTATGCAGTCTATACCCGCCGCAACCTGCTGCTCGCGTGGAACAACGAGTTGCACCCGACCGACAAGATCGATCTGCACATCACGCCGTACTACCAGTGGATCTTCTCGAATAGCCCCGGTGAGTCCGCGCTCAATCCGAACAGTGTCTATGCGGGGAGCCAAAAGCAGGCAGTTGATACAACCGGACTTTTTTTGCTTCCTAACGGCAACATCCCGGTCAAGACGAACGTTCTGCAAAGGCAGTTCGCAACCGGCGTGAACACCTCCGCGAAGGTGAGGCTGACTCCCAGCAATAACATCACCTTCGGCTGGTGGTATGATCATTGGCAAATGACCCAGCTCAACAGCTTCTCGCCCATCGCGGCGGGTGGTGATGCTCCGGACTGGGCCAGCACCATCCTGCGCTCGACCAGCAGTCAGGCGATCTCGGGTGCCAACTACAGTTTCAACACCAACATCAACGCCCTTTCTGTTCAGGATGCGCAGTCGTTCCTCGATGATAAGCTTAAGGTCGAGGTGGGCTTGAAATATTTCATCTATCGTCTCTCCGGGCAGAATCTCCTGCCGGGCACGCAATCAGCGATGAATTTCCGGTATGAGAAGCTGCTCCCGCGAGCGACCGTCTCCTACGACATCAACAGCAAAATGCAAGTCTATGCCAACATCGTGACGGAAACGCGTACCAACGCGCCTATCACGACCTATCCCAACACCTACAATGCCACGACGGGGGCGATTTCCCAGCTAGGTAATCCTTCGGCCAAGCCCGAGCATTCGCTTGGCGAAGAAATTGGCTATCGATACCACGACGGCTTGCTCACCGCCGATGTTGCCCTCTTCAACAAGAAGCTGGACAACAACAGCGTGACCTCGCTCGCTTTCCTGAATGGAGCAGGCGTCAACAGCGCCTATAACGCCGGTGGTCTTATCATGCGCGGCGCCACGTTCGAACTGGCTCTTAAGTCATTCTGGGGCTTCAGCCCTTACGTAAATGGGCAGTATCTGTGGACACGCAATTCCAGTAACTTCCAGGTTGGCAATGATTTCCTTCCGACAGCCGGGAAGGAAGGCGTACAAGCTCCGAAATATACCGCAACTGTTGGTCTGGACTACAAACACGGCCCATTCTTCGGGAACGTTATCTATAAATATACCGCCTCGCAGTATACTACGTTCATGAATGACCAGAAGATGCCCGCGTACGGAACGGTTGACCTGGGCTTCGGCTACCATATCCCCGCTGGCTATGTTGGTAACGAACCGGTTATTCGCGTTTCGGTCACCAATCTGACCAACAAACCGTATCTGGGCGCTTCTTCATCGGTGCAGCCGAACGCTGTGACCACCACGGGGATTAACGGAACCGTCATCGCCGGCGCCGCCCCTAGCTACTGGCTGTCTTCGCCACGGGCGATCATGGGAACCTTCTCGACCAAATTCTGAGGAGCCTCGTATAGGTTCACTCACTTTGAGGCCGCCAGACCGGTGCGTACCGAAATGGCGGCCCATTATTTTCAGGGTGGTATGTTCGTTCCATGTGAGGGTCGTACCGTGCCAACAAGCAGTGTGCTCAATACGATCTGCAATCCGAAATAAGGTCATCGAAGGACAAGAATGCAGATCTGACGCGCGCGCTGCGCGCAATTCCAATAAGTCATCTAGAGTGGTGAAGCCTATCGCGCTTAAGGAGCCGTATCTTGGGATCTCGCGCAATCTCTATTGTCGATCTTGAGGAGAGGGCGCGGTCGCAACGGTGGTTTATGGTGTCCCTGCTCCTGACACTCATCAATGCCCAGATGGTGTTTGACCGCGTTGCGCTCATCGTTACCGAGGTCATTCTGCAAGCGAAGCTACATCTGGCGCTAAGGACCAAACCTCACATTCAGCTCCCGGCCGAAACCATCAGCACCAAAAATTCTAGCGGCCGAGTTGACGATACCACATTGTCGGCTCGACCAGCTTCCTCTGGAGAGGTTTGATTCATGCTTGAGCCATCAGATGTTATCGCCGACGGCGCGCAGATATCTTCGACCTATCGCAAGCCATTGTTTGTTGCGATATTAGGAAATATCATCGAATATTATGACGCTACACTGTATGGACTCCTAGCTGTATTTCTGGCGAAGGCTTTTTTTAATTTTAGAGATGTCAATACTGGACTTTTAGCTACTTACGCGACATTCATAATCGCCTATGCTGTGAGGCCGATCGCGGGAGTGCTATTGGGCCATCTCGCTGATATCCGTGGCCATCGCTTCGTTCTCATGCTGACGATCAATATGATGACTGTCGGCACGATCGGCATCGGGTTGCTTCCGACCTATGCGTCCATTGGAATCTGGGCCCCTATACTGGTAGTAGTATTTCGCACAGTCCAAGGGATAGGTGCGAGCGCGGAGTTTACCGTGGCGACCAGCTATGCCATCGAGCAGGGACCTGCCCGAAAAAGTCAGTATTTGACCGGATGGAGCAATGCGGGAGCGAATATCGGCCCGATGCTCGCGTCCCTCATCGCAATGATCCTAGCGTGGTCTCATGGTGACCCTTTCCTTGAGGCTGGCGGTTGGCGCATTCCTTTCCTGCTGTCAGCTCCCCTTGGCCTCTTTGCTTTCTATCTTAGGCGGCAAATGGTCAGTGACGGGCTACGGTCGAGCCCGGTGCCGACATTGCGAGCGCGTGCACGCGTTTCTCTGTTTGTCGCACTGCGGGGGCATTGGGGCACGGTCGTTACTGTCATCGCGATGGGTGCAGGGCAGCGCGTTGGGACATTTTGTATTCAGGCCTATTTCGTGACCGCCCTCATCAGGTTGGGTTACGGCGGGTCGCTCGCGATGTTTGTTTCCATCCTCCTGTTTGGAATTGGCATTCCTGCGTCGGTTGCAGGGGGTTTGCTAGCCGACAGATTTGGCGGACGCCAAATTCTTATAGGCGCGTTCGCGATCTATACCGTCGTTGCGATGCCCCTTTTTCTCGCAATGGGCGTTTCTGTCCCCCTTACTTTGCTGGGCCTGCTGACCTGTGCGATCATCAACAATTTGGTAGCGGCGCCCCTGAACGCTGCGTACATTTTGTCATTTCCGCAGGTAGTCAGGGGCGCGGCTGCGGCTTTGAACTTCAACGTAGGTTCCGTGCTGATTGGAGCGACAGCACCGTTAATGGCAACGTGGCTGGCCTCGCGGACTGGATCCGAGATCGCCTTTGGCTGGTATTTCGCCGCACTTTGCGCTGTTTCCTGTGCGACAGCAGCATTTGCTTATCCTCGCCAATGGCAGGGCTCGGCGGTCGAGTGAGCGATTAGCAGTCCCCGCTACATGAGCAAGCATGAAAGGCGATCATCGTGACCCGGACAATACCACAACTCTGCGGTTCGATTTCCAGCCGCGTTTCGCCAAGCGGCCTCGGCGTAAAAATGCACGAAGCAGGGTACCAGGCGGCGGGTGTCGATTTCAAATATGTTTCCGCCGAAACCCATGATTTGCGAGCCACCGTGGGCGCGTTTGTTGAGCTGGGCTTCCGCGGCTTCGCCGTGTCGATGCCTTTCAAGCGCGAGGTTCTCTCTTTACTTGCCGAGGTTTCGCCCGACACGCACGCGATTGGAGCTTGCAATACCGTCGTGAACAACGGCGGCTGGCTGACCGGGTACAACACCGATTGGCGCGGAGCGATGGATGCATTGCGGGAGTCGGGCGTTCATGAACCCGGACGCGCCCTCGTGATCGGTGCGGGCGGCGCAGCGAGGGCGTTGATTTTTGGTCTGAAGGAATCGGGCTGGCACGTCGAACTCGCGGCGAGAAACTTGGCTGCAGCAACTGCGGTTGCGACGGACTTCGATCTCCCCCGACCATGGAGCCATGATGCCGAAGTTATACCGGATATCGACCTTCTGGTGAACGCCACACCGAATATCGATATTTCAGAAGGTTTTCTTGCACCTGAGCGATTCCCGGACCTGAAGGCCGTATTCGACGTCGTTTTCAATCCTTCGGCTACACCGCTTTGCAATCAAGCTGCGCGCCTTGGCCTCATTTCAGTACCAGGCTGGCTCATGCTGCTGCACCAGGCCATGCACCAATTCGCCCTGTACACAGGGCTCGAGGCGCCGGCGGCAGCCATGCGTGACGCTCTGCTGAAAAATCTCCGGTGAGCGTCGTGCCGTTAAGCGTTCTAGAGCGAAATCCGTTCCGATTGCATCGGACCGATCGCTCTAGATTCCTGTTGTACCGCGTTTTCCGAGTCACCAGATGTTCCATCTGGTTCGAAAACTCTCTAGCGCTGCTGCGTCTTTTCCAATTAGTCCCGCGCTGTAGCTGATTGAGAGGATAGGCTGCCAAAGGAGATTGGTAACGCGCTTTTACGCGCGCAGCCTATGGCAGCTTCTGGCTCCAGCGCGAAGCGCATTGTCGTCTTTGTCGCCTCGATCATTGCGCTCAACGCGTTCGGTATCGATAACATATTGCCTGCGATGCCGACGATGGGCTACAGGTTCTGCGTCGCGCAGATCAAATGGGGTCCGCTCGCGGACCGATAGTCGCATTAACTCGCTTGCTCGAATTCTGCCTGCGTAGGAATGCATGAACGACCTTCTGGTGGTCCAAGTTTTGATCCGCATCCCCCTAGGGCCAATTCTCGGCGGCAATCAACAGAGAGGCAACCCGAAAAAATCCGACTGCACAGAAATTCTTACAATGTGCAAACACCTGCTGCCTGAAACAACAGGCGTTTTCACATCGATTTTTCGAAACTTACGAGATCTGCTTAGTGAACCGGTTCGTAGAGAAACCGGACAACATAAAAGTAATGACGCCGGGGAGACCACAGCCGGCGTACACCACCGAACCTGTTTAAGGATCTTGTGGCGGCTTGGTCGGCGACAGCCCTACCAATTGCCGGTGTTCGCCATTGACAACCAGGGTTCGGTCGGTTCGAGTTGCCCCTTTTGAACCAGTTCTAGGCTGACACCGTCTGGCGTGCGGATGAAGGCCATCTTGCCGTCGCGCGGAGGGCGGTTGATTGTGACGCCAGCCTCGACCAACGACTGACAAAGAGCGTAAATGTCATCGACTTCATAGGCAAGATGGCCAAAGGCACGGCCTGAACCGTATTCTGTAGTATGATCCCAGTTGAACGTGATTTCAACCTCCAGATCTTCGCGTGGCGGAGCCATGAAGACGAGTGTGTAGCGCGCGTCGGTATTCTCGATCGTGCGGGTCTTCTCGAAACCAAGCAGCGAGAAGAAGTGGATCGTTGCATCGAGGTCAAGCGTGCGGATCATGGCATGGATATAACGCATGGGTTTCCTATTAATGAGAGAGAGGGAAGGGGATCAGGCCGGGCCGCTTTCGACGCGCCCGGTTCCGGGCACCAGAACCGCAAATGCGAGGCAGACGGCAAAACAGGCGGCTGGAACCAGCATCGCTGCGTGCAGACCGCCCCAGTGTTCCGAAATCAGGCCCATGGCCGGGGGGATAAACGCGCCGCCCACAATGGCCATGACCAGCAGCGAGGAACCCATTTCGGTCTCATGCCCCAATCCTTCGACGCCCATGGCAAAGATACTAGGAAACATGATCGACATGAACAGACTACTGAGCCAGAGCGCGGCCACGGCGGGGACCCCGACCAATCCCGTCGCGATCAGGCACAAAACGATATTGGCAGCGGCGCAGGCGCCCAGCATACGGGCCGGTTTGACAAGACGTTGCAGGAAGGCTCCCAGAAAGCGGCCGGTCATCAAGAGCGCGATGCTGGCCGAGAGCCAGAATGCGGCCTGGCGTTCAGGTGTGTGGGGCAGGGCGTCCTTTGTAAAATCGATGAAGAAGCTCCAGATGCCCACCTGTGCGCCGACATAGCAGAACTGCGCGACCACCGCCCAGCGCAACCGGGCGTGACGCAGCACCTGCAGCGCGCCGCCCTGCGGCAGATCCTTCTTCGCGGTTCCCACTTCGGGAAAGCGGGTCATCGCGATCAGCAGGCCAAGCAGTACGATGGCGCTGCCCAGCGTGACATAGGGCATTTGCACGCTTGCCGCTTCTGCGGCGCGATAGGCCGCTCGTGCGGCCGGGGCCATGGCGGCAAGATCGGCGGGGCTGCGTTCGACGCCGGAAATGATGAACAGCCCGCCTACGGCCGGACCGGTGATCGCGCCCAGACCGGCAAAGCCCTGCGCCAGATTGAGCCGCGCCGCGCCGGTGACCGACGGGCCGAGGATGGCGACATAGGGATTGGCGCTGGTTTCCAGAAAGGCCAGACCGAAGGCGATCAGATAAAGCGCGCCAAGAAAGGCCGGAAACGCTTGAAGCGAGGCGGCTGGATAGAACAGGAAGGCGCCCAATGCATAAAGCGTCAGTCCGGCCAATATCCCGGCCTTGTAGCCCAGGCGCCGGATGACCAGCCCGGCCGGTATGGCCGCGCAAAAATAGCCAACGTAGAAGGCGATCTGGATAAAGCTCGATTGCGTGCGTGAAATGTCGAGCGCATGCTGGAAGTGCCGGATCAGCACGTCGTTGAGCGATGCGGCAAATGTCCAGGTGGCGAACAGGCAGGCGATCAGCAAAAAGGGCAGCAGATGCCGCCGTTCCACCAGGATAGGACGGCGCGGAGCCGCCCCGGAATTGTTGAACTGCGCCGTCATGGCATTCTCTCCATGCAGCCTTGGCGGCTGCTTATCGTGTCCAGGCCGCGCGTTCTGCTGCGGTCAGATCGGGCGCCATCGCGCGGCCTTGTGCGGATGAGGCAAAGCCGGCCTCGATGATTGCCATCACCGCGATGGCCTCATGGGGCTGTACGGGGGAGGGTGCGCCATGGTTCACGGCTTGGACCAGCGCGCGATAGAAGCCCCGCTGGTCGCCGGGCCGGGCGGCCTCGCAGCTTTGTGTGCCGTCGATCGTCCAGCGCAGGACATCGTCCGGATCGCGGCCCCATTCCCCGCTTCCGGGCACAACCCCGCGCAGAAGCTGGTTTTCCTGATTATCGAGGCGAGGCTTGACCAGCGTGCCGCGATCACCATGGACGATAAAACGCGGCGATCCGCCCGAGACGATGGTGCTGGCCTGAAGGATGACCCTCAGGCGCGGATAGTTCAGCACCGCATGGGCCCAGTCATCTACCAGCGAGCCGTCGCGCAGATTGGCCAGATTGACCTGCACACTGTCGGGCAGCCCGAAAAGTTGCAGCGCCTGATCGACCAGATGCGGCGCCAGATCGAACCATATGCCCGATCCGGGGGCCTCCTTTTCCCACCAGCGATCCCCGCCAGAGGCCTGGAAGCGGTCGAAATGCGATTCAAACTGCACCACGCGACCCAGCGAACCGTCCTCGATCGCTGCCTTCACGCTCAGGAAATCGCTGTCCCAGCGGCGGTTCTGGAAAACGGTGATCAGGCGTCCTGCCGCCTCGGCCGCCGCCACCAATTCGCGAGCTTCGGCCAAACCGAGGGCAAACGGCTTTTCAACGATCACATGCTTGCCCGCCGCCAGTGCAAGCCTGGCATGGGAAGCATGCGTATCATTGGTGGAGGCAATCAGCACCACGTCCACCGCCGCGCTGGCCACCAGTGCTTCGGGACTGTCAAACACGACGATGCCGGGTTGCTCGGCGCGCACCACTTCGGGCCGCGAGGAGCAAATGGCGCTGACCTCAATGCCCTCGCTCGCACCGATCAAGGGCAGGTGGAAGGTCTTTGTGACGAAGCCATAGCCGATGATGCCAACTCTAACCACTTGCTGTCCTTTTGTGAAATAATGAAGGTTGTTCCGGAGGCGGCCGGTTGAGACAGACGAACGCCGGCGTGAAGCCTGCATTGAAGTGGGCCTGCCGGTGACCGTGAAGCAGGGCTGGATCGGGACAATTGGCCGGTCAGCCCGTTTCCACCAAGCTGCGGCCTGAATCTTGCCGAGGCCTTGCCTGGTAACGTGGAGCCATGGACCGCGGGCTGCATCGAGGCAGCCCGCGGTCGAGTGTATTGCCCGCTCAGAAGGAGAGCTTCACCGTGCCGTAATAATAGCCGCCGTTAATGCCCAATTGCTGCATGCCTGTGTCATACAGGGCGACACCGGCAAAACGGGTGTTTTCGGGCACAATGCTGGGCCTGGCGTCGAAAAGATTGTTGGCCCCCACTGACACGCGGGCAAAGGGCGTCAACTTGTAGCCCACCTCGATATTGGTCTGCCACTTTGGAGCGTTGTACATGTCGTAGAACACGCTGGTGGAATAGGCATCGGGTCCCACGACGTACTGGCGCAAGGTGTTGACCGAGCCATAGCGGATTTCGTGCAGGTCAAGATCGAACGAACCCGACGTCAGATGGCCGCCAAAGATAAACTTGTTGGCCGGGAAATAGGTCGACATGAAAGCCTGTCCCTGCCGGGTCAGCAATATGCGGCCATTGCGGTCAACACCGACGCGCTGAACATCGGTATTGTTGAAATTGGCCGAAATGTTCCAGTCAATGGTGCCCCAGTCGAAGGGCGTGCGATAATTGGCCACAATATCGAGGCCGCGCGTACGGGTGTCTGCGCCGTTCGAGAAATATTGCGCCGAGACCGCAGACGGCAGCACGCTGGGGTCAACCAGAATGCCTTGGGCCGCAAGCGCATTGATGGCTTCCTGACCGTTATAGGCGCCGCCCTTTACGATACGGTCACGGATGCTGATCTGGTAGGCGTCGATGGTGATGTTCATGCGCGGCACAGGGTGCAGCACAATGCCTGCCGACAGATTGGTCGACTTTTCCGGCCGAAGCTGTTGTGCCCCAAGGATACGCGCCGCAATCGAATTGACCGCAAGCACGCCCTGCGCACCATTGGGCGTCACGCCGATGCTGGTATAATATTGCTCCTGCATGCTGGGTGCGCGAAAGCCGTTGCTGATCGTACCACGAATGGCGATAGCCGGGCTGAAATCATAGCGAACCGAGAACTTGCCCGTCAGAGTATCGCCGGCATCGCTGTAATCTTCGTAGCGGCCCGCAAGGCCGATTTGCAGGCCCTTTACCGGTTTGGCCGAGAAATCGACAAAGGCGGCCTTGATGTCGCGATGGGCGCGGACGTAGCTTGAAGGCTGCAGGCCCGATTGCCCCTGGGTGCCCGCGCCGTAATAGGAGGCCGGGTCGCCCGGATTGACGGCATAGGTATCGCGGCGATACTGGCCGCCAAAAGCAACATTGAGCGGTTCGGCCAAGCCGACATCGACAAACCGCCGGAACGTGCCTTCGAGCGTGAGCTGCGAATTGCCGTAGGACATCACGTTGAAACGCGTCGGTGTGCTGCCGGTGTCCCGGAAGAGCAGAAGATTGACGCTGTCGATAAGATTATAGTCGGTATGGTCCTCGCCATAGGTGGCGTTCAGGTCCCAGTCCCAACCAGTCAACGTACCCTTGGCGCCGCCGGTGAGGCTGAAGTCATGTTCCGTCACCTGGCTGAGCGGACTGAAACCGTTGGGATAGACCTGCGGCAGCAGGGTCGGGATGCGGTAATTCTGGAAAGAACCGGCCTTACGATAGGCATAGCTGGCAAAGGAATAGAGCTTAACATCCTCGGAAAGATTGACGCCTGCATTATAGGAGATCGCCGCGCGATCCTGTTCGGCGTTGCCGAAATAGCGATTCACTCTGGCATTTACGCGTGTGTCCGGCCCGCCGCGATTGGTGTGATCCTGATGACGGAATTCGCCGCTGAGGCTGAAAAAGCCCTGGTTTCCAAACCGGGTGCCCCAGTTGGCCGTGGTGCCCGAGGTAAAACCATCGCCTTCATAATAAAGGCCATTCGTGGTCGCAGCGGTAAAACCGTGATTGTTGCTTTTCAGGATGATGTTGACCACGCCCGCAATTGCATCCGAGCCATAGAGCGCGGCGGCCCCGTCGAGCAGCACCTCGATATGGTCAATGGCTGAGGTCGGGATCAGGCCGATATCGACCGGCGCGGTGCCGTCTTCCGGGCCGGTGGCATCGGTGATGACCGAGGTGGTGTGGCGGCGTTTGCCGTTGATGAGGATCAGCGTGTGGTTGGAGGTGAGCGCACGCAGATTGATCTTGTCGACCATGTTGGCATTGCCCGAGGTGACCGTCGAGCGCGAGATCGAGGGCGAGATCTGGGTCAGCGCATCGCGCAGGTCTGGCTGGCCTGTGGCGGCGAGGCGGTCCGCATTGATGACCGTGATAGGGCTGGGCGCCGCGCTGGCCTTCGCGTTGGGATCGCGCGTACCGGTGACGATGATCGTTTCGCCTTCACCGGTTTCAACCGGTTTTACGGCAAGAGAGACCGGGGCGCGTGCCCGGGCCGCGCGCTGCGCCGGGGCAGGGGCCACATAGGCAACCGGGGTCAGCCTGGCCTCGCGACGCTTGATGAGGAAGGCGCCGCGAGGATCATTGCTCCACGTAAGATTGGTGCCCCGCAGGATCTGCGTCAGGGCCTGCGCCACGTCCATGCGCCCGCGAACCGGGCTGGCAAGCATGATGGCGCCGGTGGAAGGCGCCAGAATTTCCACATCGGCCTGACGTGCCAGTTCGGCAATGGCGGTGGAAAGGGGCTGCGGCTGGACATTGATTTCGCGCGTCTGCGCGCAGGCTGGTGTCGCAACAGTGGCCACAATCGCAATGGCCGTGGTACAGAGAAAATCACGATAGGACATGAATATATTTCCCCCATTGATCGGCGCCCGAGATGCTCACGTTTGCGCTCGACATTGGGGAGATGCATGGAGGGACACAAATCCACACATTAAGTGTGACACTTTTTTGCAGAATATTTCATTTTTATTTTTTACTTGAAATTTCAATCCCCTGCGCGGTTCTCTCCACTTTTAGGTCAAGAATGACGGCAATGGCCTGCGCAAATGCCTCCGGGTCGCCCGCCGAATAGCGGCCCGACACGCGCAATTTGCGCACTTCAGGTGTCATCAGAAGCGGTGTTTCATTGTAGCGGTGGAACTCAGCCGCCGCTTCGCCCAGCGTTGTCTCGTCAAAGACGATCTTGTCGTCGAGCCACGCCAGCATCCGGTCCATTTCCGCTCCCGATCGATGCTGGAGAGCAGGCTGTGCGTTGCCCTGGTAGTCGAGAATTTCGGTTTCCGCATTGGCGAACAGAAGGGCCGATGAGGTGCCCGTGTCCATGTGGCGTTCATAGCGGATGCGACCTTCGCGCACCATCACGCCGAGGCCTTCGTTGGTGCGACGGACCGAAAAGGCTGTTCCCACCGCCTGCACAATCCGCCCCGCACTTTGTACAAGAAAGGGACGCGCCGCGTCCTTGGCCACCTGGAAAAAGGCTTCCCCGGCCAAAAGACGGATGATGCGCTGCTCGGGCAGAAACAATACGGCGATCTCGCTGGCCGTATTGAGCATGACGGTGGAACCGTCTTCGAGGGGCACCGAGCGTATTTCGCCGCGTCCGGTCGAGAAGTGCTTTTCCGCAGGCGCGGTGTTTCGCATGAAAATGGCAACGCCGGCGGCCATGGCCGCAACGCTTGCCGCCATCGAAACCATCACCCGGCGTCTCGTCGGGTGGGCCTCGTCCGCATCATTGATCGTGTCGGCAATCGGCGTCTCGTCATGCAGTTTTTCCGCGCGCTCTAGAACAGCTCTTGCCTTGCCATAGGCGCCAAGGTGCCGACTGTCCTCGGCCAGCCAGGCATCGAGCGCCTGTTCCTCGCCCGGGTCCAGCGGGCGCAGGTCCTCGCGCGCCGCCCAGTTGGCCGCGATGCGGTCTATCTCAGCGCTTGTGAGCTTTGCACGCATGTCCATCAGGGCTCATCTTTGGGTCATTGGAATGGGATCGCTCATCGTTGGAATAGAGTAGCATAATGCGTTCCACTCCGCGACCGAGGTGCTTCTCGACGTTGCTTTCACTTATCATCAATCGCTCGGCCACCTGCCGCTGGCTCAATCCTTCGATCTTGCGGAGCCGGTAGACCTCCTGACAGCGCGGTGGAAGGGTGGAAATCGCATTCATCAAGCGATCAAGTTCCTGCTGCCCCTGTACCTGCTGATCGGGCAGCGGCTCATTGGCGGCCTCATCGATGGCGTCTATGTCCGAGGCCAGATCGATCGGCACCACCCGCGCGCGCCGCAGATATTGCAGGATGAGGCTGCGCGCTACCTGCAGGAAATAGGCGCGCGGATTGGTGATATGCTCCACGCTGTCAAGCATGATGAGGCGCGCATAGGCTTCCTGCACGATATCGTCGATTTCGTAGCCCAGCGTGTTGCCGCGTCGCAACTGGCGCCTCACCCAAGGTTCATGGGGCAGCATGGCGTCGGCAAGCCAAACCGCGCGGCGTCTGGCATCTGCCTTCATGCCTGTCCCCCAGACCAGGGGGACAGGCGCATGCCAAGGCAGGATAGGTTTCCGACATGGGGTTTCATGGCTGTTTCATCATGGACATGACAGGATTTGCGGCAATTTCCATGCGTATTTTTTCGGTCCTGACGGGAGCAGGCTCATCCCAATTCGCCGATGGCGCGGGCCGCCATACTGATGGCCAGTTCGGTTGTATCATTCCCCGCGGAATCGGTGTTGGCGATGGTGATCGCCCCGAAAGGTTTGCGGGCAAGCAGATGTGGCGGCGGTGCTCCGGTTTTCAGGAAATCATCAAACAGAGGAGAATACCAGTAGGAATAGCCGTGTCCCCATCGGTTCACCGTAATTCCCTGTATGTCTCGTGCCGGATCGAACCCATGGGCGCCCAGCGCCCGGCCCAGTTGGTCGCGGGTGTTGCGTTCAAACTCTTCGAATGTGGTTGCATACATTTCCGCCCGGCCTAGGCGGAACTGGTCCTTGATGGGCAAGCCGGGCGTTTCATAGCCGCGTAGCATTGACATCACCGCGCTCTGGTCAGGCGAGGGAGAGTGCTGATAGCCGCCCACCGAAACGGGCGGTTCTAGCAGGAGCGAGGCAAAATAGCTGCCCGGCGCATTCATCAGGCATGTGCCCGCCCGATACCAGGCCTGCCAGTCGCGCATCCAGACATTGACCCAGAGATTGGGCGTTTTGATATTATAGGCCAGCGCCGCGCGCTGTTCAGCGGGCAAATCAGGACAAATATAGGGTATAACATAGTTCCAGCAGGCCAGAACACATTGTCTGGCTCTGGTGCGGAGGAATTTTCCATTCAATCCGCCACTGGTATAACTGACGCTGACGCCGCCCTTCTCGTTGGCAACCTTCACCACCGTTGAATTCAGGCGGATGCGGGTGGCATTGCCGGCCTGATCCAGCCTGCTGTAATCCACTCTGGCCAGCATGGAATCGGCCACGCTCTGGCCCGGCAGCGCGCCCGGAATCAACCGGCGCACCAGCAGGCGGGCAACTGTCGCATTGCCTTCGGGAAAGCGATAGGGCTGGGCGCCTTCATGACGGCCCTTGCGCGCGGGGAGAGCCAGCCCGGAAAAGCCGGGCAGGCCAAAGCGTTCATGGGCGGCTAGAGCGGTGGTCGACGAAAGGCCGCGGCCGCTGCCGTAGGTGCGATCGCGCAGATAGGTGGTGACCATGGGATCGCATTGTGCAGGCCCGGAAAGAAAATCGGCGTAGCTGCTGTAGGTCAGCCGCTCGATCTTTTCCGACGTGGAAAGGCCCGGCAAATAGTCGGTATCGACATGGTAGAGCCGATAGAGATCCTTCTTTGCCCCATCGGAGAGCGGAGCGTCCCGCATGAACCTGTCCCAGCGCTTTTCTGCATCCGGCGGCGTGGTTGGCGAATAGAGGAAGGTGAAATCGGTCCAGGGGGCAGGATCGGGCAGGAGAGCGTCACGCCCGAAGGTTTCCTTGTCGAAAAAGACGCTCTGGCCCATGCCCAATCTTGCATAAAAGCCGGTATCCACCGTGTCGCGCGCGAGCTCGGGAACATTGATGCCGAGATCGCGAAACAGGTCGGCTTGCGCCCCGGTGTCATGTTCGCCGCCATAGATATTGAATGTGCCAGCGTTGGAGATCCGCAGCGATTTGCCGGCACCGAATTCATTGCGTTTGGCATGGCCGCCAAAGTCATCGTGATTGTCGAGAATTAGCACTTTTTTGGAAAAATTATACTGTTTCTGATAGAACCACGCGGCGGCCAGACCGCTTATCCCCCCGCCCACCACAATCAGATCATAGGTATCGGCTGTTTCTGACGGATTGCCGTGGGGCCAAAACTGTCCATCGCGAAGGGCATGGCCGGTGGCATTGGCCGTTGGATAGCCGCTGCCGCGCATGCCGGTCAGGGCCGGGGGATAAGGTGATGCCGAATGTGCCGCTTGCGCCAGTCCTGCCGGCGCCATGGCCGCTGCGCCCGAAACCAGCATACCGTTGAGAAAATCCCGGCGCTGGATGGCACGGTCCATACCCAATTCACGGTCAGAAGTCATTAAGATTGCTCCACAAAATCGGTCAGATAAGGCAAGCGGGCGGCATTTCGACGCTTGTCCCTTGGAACCGGCCAATCGAGTAGATGCTCGAAGGCGATGCGATCCACACATTGCGGTAGAAGAAATTTTCACGTATCCGCAGATCGACCGGCAGTTTGGGTAGATGTGGGCGGCACTGAAAGCCATTAGGATCAATGGCGAACTGGTGCTTATCGCCGACCACGGCCCCTCGAAACCGGGCCAGCGTCAAGTGATAGATGGCAAAAAATACTGAGGCTGCGTCTGTGACCGGGCCACGTTTGACGCTACTAAGTTTCTATAGTGCAACAGAGACAGAACAGTGGTGGGCACGTGGCTATTTTAGAGGATCGGGGGATATTCTGGCGGAATGACGAGCCTGTGCCCGCCACGCAGTTCGCCCCGGATGCGTCGGTCGGCGGCAAGCTCACCATCGCAGACGATGGTTCCGTTCAACTGGAACTGGACGACGTCATGCCGAGCGAAAGGCACCCGTTCGAGAACCTTCTCGACGGGGGCAAGCCGGCCGGACGAAACATACAGGGACTGCTCACGGATTCCGGTCATGTTCTGCTCCTTAACGCGTTTCGCAATGGCGCGGCGGTGCGGACCCACAATGTGTCTAAAGAGCGATACTTCGTGCAGCAATGCCTAGTCAGCGACCAGCGGTTCAGGCGCGACGGAAATGCCCCGATCCGGTTTCGTACCGTGGAAGTGGATCTCTCCGGCTTCAAGGACTGGCTATGGCTTCGGTCCATTCAGGTCAAACGGCAGCGAAACAAGCTTGTCGCGGACTACAAAGCCGAAAAGGATCGTCGCTTTACCCTCCCCTTTGGTACCCTCTCGATTGAGTATGACCTTACCGGTCCGCAGTTCGGTAGAAGTCGACACAATGAAATAAGACTGGTCGAGTCAGCTGCAATCGTGATTACGACAAGAAAGGCGATGTCGCTGAGTGACGCTCAGGATTATCATAAAAACGTAGAAGAATTGCTCATCCTCCTGACCTCTTCCAATCATAATTTCGATTGGCCAACGCTGATACCCTGGGGCAGCAAGCACCGCGCCAAGCTGTATTTCTCGCGATATCGTTCTGATGCCGAGCCACCCGCCGCGCACGATTGCCTGATTAATTTTTCGAGAATCGCAGCGTCTTTCGGTGACATCTTCAAAGCCTTTATCGAGGAACGAGAGCGATATGGTCCGGGCATCTACCTGTATCTGGGCACGCGGCGCGGGCTGGAGATGTTCGTTGAACATCGCTTCGTAAACCTCATCTGGGGTCTCGAGGCCCTTGACAGGCATGGGCGCGGCGCCGTGCAGCCGCCCGCGGCCCTCGAAGCCAAAATCAGCCGGATCCTGAGCGCTGTCGCGCCCAAGGATCGACGCTGGCTGCAAGGCAAGCTCAAAAATGCCGCAGAGCCCAACCTTTCAGAGCGACTTTACTCCATTTTTTCCTTTCTGCCGCTGCCGTTCGACCAGGACGCGCTGCAACGCTTCTGCGTCGAATGCCAGGCGCGGCGGAATGACATTTCCCATTTCGGCGGGTTGCGTAGCAAGGACCAACGCTATGGTGACTTCATGCAGGATCTTGATAGAAAATCGAATGCGCTCTCGGCACTCTATCACCTGCATCTTCTGACGATCATCGGCGTCGACAAGGAACAGATCGACCTCGAAAAGAACAACAATCGGCCATTATGGCGGATGAAAAGCGACCTTCGCGCGGTAGGCCTTTTGCTGCCAGAGCCCGGCACTATACTAGGTTAGTCTCGGCGCGCGCCGATCGGGTGCCATGTAAATCACCCAGCACCGCGTGTGTCCGTCATCCCGAATGATCAGCAGTCCAGAAGAGGCCAGTCTGCAACTGGCTAGAGCGGTTTCCTCTCATTCTGGCTCGTAGCCGCAGGAACTGAAGTAGTTGGCGCATTCGCTGGGCTGGAAAATGTCGACGAGCCTGCCGATCAGCCCCCACAGCCCGCTGATGGTTCTCTCGCCCGCCTTGCGCAGCATGGCTTTCAGGCGAGAGAATGCTTTTTCGATGGGATTGAAGTCGGGGCTGTAGGGCGGGAGGAAGCGCAGGGTTGCTCCGGCCGCTTCGATCCGTTCCTTCACGGCGGCCCGCTTGTGGCTCGAGAGGTTGTCCATGATGACGACGTCGCCGGGCCGCAACTCTGGCACCAGAACCTGCGCCACATAGGCTTCGAACCAGTCGCCGTTGATCGGACCGTCGAGCACCATCGGCGCGACCATGCCGGTCATGCGCAGGGCGGCGACCAGCGTGGTGGTTTTGCGATGACCATGCGGAAAGCCCATTCGCAGCCGCTCACCCTTGGCGCAACGGCCATGACTACGCGTCATATTGGTGGCGGTCCAGGTTTCATCAATGAACACAAGGCGTTCTGGTTCGAGGTCGATCTGCCCGTCGAACCAGCGCTGGCGTTGCCTCAGGACGTCGGGGCGGTCCTGCTCGATCGCGTGGCCGGTCTTTTTTTGCGCGTGATCGCGTGACGGACGAAAAAGCGATGCACCGTACCGATCCCGACGCACGCGCCGCGCTCGATCAGTCGAGCCTGCACCTCGACCAGGGTCATGTCGCCCTGCTCGGCGATCAGTTCCCGAATGAAGTCGCCGTGCGCTTCGATCCTGCCCGAATGCCGGTCGCCTCCGCGCGGCCTGGCGACAGCCCGGCCATGTTCCAGCGCAAGTCGGCGCCAGCGGATTGCACTCGACACGCTGACCCCAAAGCGGGCCGCCGCTGCATGGCAACTCAGGCCACCGTCAATCGCGGCAACAACCCTGTCCCGAAGATCCTGTGAAAGCGTGCGTGCCATACAGGCTGGCCTCCTGCCACCAGCAGGAAACGTGAATCACATCAGGCCGCCGATGGGAATCCCAGTCGAGTCAGGTCGTGTGGAAAACGCTCTAACATCGACGGAGCGGTTGGGCGCCTCCAAAGTCGTGTTTGACGGCGGTCCCAGCAACACCCGACCGATTGTGTTGAAAAACTCCGCCTACGGCGCGAGCGCCGGCCGAGCTGGCAGTAAAATTACAGAAATATGCCAACGAGGGCATCACATATCGCGTTTTTCGGCACAGGGTGATCAAATGTTACGTGCCAGAGGGCGCACTTTACTTACCCCGGACTTTTTCAACACAATCGACCAATTTACGCCGGTCCGGTCGGGATGCGTGAATGGCTGTTCACGCCGAAACCAGCCGTTCCCGAGTGTCCCGCGATATAACCGTCATATGCTTCACCTGCTTGTAGAAGATCACACTCCCATCGTTACCGTCGGCGGGGACCCGTCAGGGGACCGGCGCGCTACCCCGGACGCGCATTGAGCGCAGCATCGAAGGCGGACGGGCTTCAATTCCTGGGGAAAGAAAAACCATAAAATCACCAAATAGAAATGTTGCGGACGAAACTTACCTAGGGCAGTTTCATATCGTGAAACATCATTATGTCCCTCAATTTCTTCTGCGGAGGTGGACCACTGAAACAGGCCGATTGCACTGTTTCTCCGTCCGAAACGGGCGTCTCGTCTGTAGCGAGCGTGCGCCCGAATATACGGGATTTGAGAAGGATCTGTACGGAATCCTGGCAAATGCGCTTAGCGTGGGCGAGGATCACTTAGAGAAGCGGCTCTTCGGTCCGATCGACAGCAATGCGGCAAGTGTTCTCGACAAGCTCGAACAGCACGCGGTGCTGACCGAGGATGAGCATATTGCGTGGACGTTTTTCCTGAGTTCGCTTCGGATTCGGCAGCCCGATGTTCTCAGATTCCTGCGGAATGAAGGGATGACGAGGTTGAGGGCGACGTTGGCCGCACACGACAGGGAAACGCTGCCCGAGGGTTGGCCGACGACCGAGGAATGGTTCAATCGCAATCATCCCGGCGCGATGGAGGCGATGACCCTGACAAGCTGGCTCCCGAAGATGATCCTGCACGACGGGGTCATGGACGCGTTCGCCGGTATGCGATGGTGGGTTCGCGAGTTCGATGCGGATCAGCCGACGCTTCTGCTTTCAGATTTGCCGATCCATTGGGAAGGCGGCTTTACCAGCGAAGCTTTTATGATCCAGTTGCCGCTCGGCCCGCGCCGCGCCTTCTTTGGCGCGCGGTCTGCAGCGACGGAGCAAATATTGGATCACATTCCGCCGGCTGAGCTGATCAGACGGGTCAATCTCACGACGATCGCGGCGGCCGCTGACCGAATCTGGGCCAGTGAGCGGGACGGTGCGGCAGCGTTTATCGAGGCCAATCTCTACAAGATCGGTGTGAACGTCGTGGCATTCGACACCCTGGCTCCAGCTTTCGCGGTCGGTCCGTGACGCGGCTATCCAAGAAGGATGAGGAGCGGCGGAACCTCGACGCCTATCTTGCGGCGGCAGTGATCGCGGTCGACGACGGCAAGGTCGACCAGGCCGAGCGGCCTGATTTCCTTCTGCGCCTCGACGGCGTGTCGATCGGCGTTGAGGTGACGGAATATCACGTTGACGGCAATCGCCGTGAGGTCGAGGAACATTGGGCATCGCTCCGGCAGTGGCCAATGCTGCTCAACGATTTCCCCCGGCACCGTCAGGTCGAGTTGAATTTCAGGGCGCTCAAGCTGCCGTCGAGGCGCGAAACGCATGATTTCGTCGCGCAGCTTATCGCAGTCATCGCTGGCGCGGTGGACCTGCCCGCCAACATCGCCATCGACCCCGCACGGTGGCCGACCCTTGGGAAATATGTCAGCCGAGTGGAGGTCGCTGCGTCCACGGTGAGATATCTGGGCTGGAGCTGGAATTTCGACATAGCGTGGATCGGCGTCACCGAGGACGAACTGATGACGATCGTCGATGCGAAGCGGTCATCGACCGTCGTTGCAGCCTCATCCTACTGGCTGATGATCACCGAAGGGGCGACGTTGTCGCGCGTGATGGCCCTCATGGATCATGAGTGGCTTGAGGTGATGTCGCGGCTGACGAAGCAGCTAGAAGACGGTCCGTTTGACCGGCTCATTCTCCTGCAATCCCCGATCATCGAATGGTGCCGGGACGTAGGATGGCGCACTATTGCGGAACAGGGAGGCACCAAAACGGATGACGTTTTTCACGCAGGGGCAACTTGAGGCGATCGCCGGCGCACTCGGCGACACGACCGACGGTCTGACCAACCCGGAGATCGGCTTTCTCTTTCAGGCAGCGAAGATGGTCGATCCGGGGGCGATGGCGAAGCGGATCCGGATCTATAATGCTTTTGCAGACAGCCAGAACACGAAGCGGAATCGCACGCATGTCCTGGAGTTCATAAGGCAGGCAATGAGCCCCGCGCGTTATAGCCGAGAGCCTCACCGCTATGAGCCGATGCGGGCGAACCTCAACCGGGCCTTGTCCTTTGCCGGCCTGGCTGTCGACGAGAGCGGCGTTTTGTCGAACGTGGAGAAAGTCACGACGCTTCCCGAGGCGCAGCGACGCGCGCGCGACCTGCGAAGTGATCTTGAGGGGCGCGGGGTCCATCCCGATGTCCTCGCGTTTTGCCGCGCCGAGCTGCTGGCGGACAATTATTTCCATGCGGTGCAGGAGGCGGTGAAGAGCGTCGCGGACAAGGTACGACGCAAGACAGGGCTGGTTGACGATGGGGGGGGTGCTCGTCGATCGGGCGTTTGGCGGCGAAACGCCGATGATCGCTATCAATCCCCGGAAGACGGTCAGCGAAAAGAGCGAGCAGACCGGCTTTGCGAATCTGGTCAAAGGCGCCTTCGGCATGTTCCGCAACACCACGGCGCACGAAGCAAAGATCAATTGGGACATGACGAAGGAAGATGCCGAGGATCTCCTTACGATCGTATCCCTGATCCACCGTCGGCTAGATGCCAGTCACATGCTGCCCCGGATCTGACTAGAAGCCTAGAATGAGCGATCCGCGCCGCTGGTCCTCAAGTGAAATGACATATTGGACGAGGGCCTGACACTCGTCGATTGACCGCTCGATGAGGTTTCTTAGCGTGTCGAGCGTAGCGCGTTGACGGTCGTTCAGGCCGGATAGTGCGTCGCCGATCTCATCGACGTCGTGATTGGCGGCAAACATGAACATTTTACCGACCAGGCCTGTCAGGGCGTCGGAAACCTGTACCCAGGGCGAGGTCCTGGAGTCGACGAAGGTGAAATTCGTCAGCGGTGCCATACCATCTGCGAGATTCAGGCCAGCCAGATAGTCCTGGATCGTTTTCTCGATGTCTAGGACGTGGGTCGAATGCTTAAACAGGGACAGCCGGTGGAGATAAAAGCTGCCGAAACCGTCGATCAACACATTCGCAGTTTCGTCTTCCAGATAGGGCAGGCTGTCGAGGCCCGCCGCGATCTTCAGTACCCCTTTGAGCATCTGGCAATTGAAATCGGGAAGCCAGTCCCGACGCACTTCGAGCATGTCGCGCAGTTCCGCGATGAAAGCTGCTCGGTTGGCTCGGCCGACATCGGGATAGTTGTAGCGACCGAGAAATTCCGCAGTCTCGTCAGGATCGTCTCGCAGCAGCGTGAAGAGGTCGTTTTTCAGGAGCGGCGCGATCGCCATGAGTTCGGGGCCGCCATGTTCAGCGATGATTGAATCGATGACATCGACGATCGACCAGTAGAGCGGGTCCAGCACTTGATAGTGCACACAGACATTAGCGGCAGACAGCCAGTCGAGGAAGGCGCCGATCTTGGGGGCGTTCAGCAGGCTGAGGAAGTCGCCCTTGCCAAGCTGCTCCAGCTTCAGTTCCAATGATGATTTCTGTAGGTGGAAAGCCTGCCGCAAATCCTCGAAATCGAGGGCGGGCGCGGGACCGAGGTGGGCGACCCCGCCCAACACGAAACATTGCGGAGCCCGGACGTTGAGGCCGTCCGGGGTCAGGTGAAGCCGCCGGATATTGTTGGTCTCATCGTAATGGAGCGTGAAGGCCCGATCGAGGCCGGTAAGCCCGTTCAAAAAGATCGCCGGGTCGCGGATGGCATTGACGTCGAGCATGTTCGCACAGAATCCTTCCTTCTCGTTCGCGCTGGTGCGGGTTAAAGGTCGGTATGTCCTATGGTAATAAAAAGACCCGCGCGAAGGCCAAGCGCCCTGACCCGATGCGAGACCTGGTCGCAAACGCTGTCGATTTTCTGACGCTCGCGACGGTGGAGTTCAAGGAAAAACCGAAGCATTCGATCATCGCATTTCATTCAGCTGTCGAGCTTTTCCTAAAAGCCCGGCTGATGGAGGAGCATTGGAGCCTGGCCGTGAGCAAGGCGCCCGACCTGGTGAGCTTTGAGAACGGCGATTTCGTCTCGGTCTCATTTGAGGAAGCGTGCCAGCGCCTTGCGAAAATCGTGGGCAGCCCAATTCCTGAGCGCGCTCGCCTGACGCTCGACGTCATACGCAAGCACCGTAACAAGATGGTCCACTTCTTTCAGGATATTGATGACCCGACGGTGCGCGAACAGATCGCGATGGAGCAGCTCAACGCGTGGCACGCGCTCGTCGGCCTTATAGGTAGCCAATGGCGGGATGTATTTGACCGCTTCCAGCTCGACATTGGCGCGCTTGATGGTCGGTTCGCCGAGCACCGTCTCTATCTCCAGACACGCTTCGACAGCCTCGCGGAGAAGCTTGCCGGCCTCAAGAGCGAAGGCAAGGTACTGGCGGCATGCGGCCGATGCGGCTTCGAGTCTGCCGAGACGGCGGTCGTCCTGCACGAGCTTCACAGCTCGAAATGCCATGTCTGCCATTTTGCGCCTCATTGGCTCGCGCTGGAATGCACCCATTGTACAGTGGAATTTCGGGCCGATGGCGACGAGACGTCGACCTGCGAAGCCTGCGGCACCGTCTTTGATGCATCAGATATCGCTGAAATCGTCGATGACGATCCGGTCACAACGGACAATTACTATGATCGGGTCACACCGGCCAACTGCACGCGTTGCGACGGGCATCAGACCGTCGTCTCATTCCATGCCCATTATCTCTGCACCGCCTGCCTTGAGCTCACCGATCACATCAGCGCCTGTGGCTGGTGCGGGGAAGGAAGCAACGGCGACATGGAGGGAAGCGAATGGAAGGGCTGCAATTATTGTGATGGCCGTAAGGGCTGGGATCGCGACTAGCCCGCGGCCCTCCTCGCCAAAGCGTAAATCAGTATTGTCGTATAGTTGATTGTCTCGTCGCGGCAGCTTACGTTTCAAAAGCAGACCTTTGCTACTGGGCTTGCCAATGGCAGCAAAGTCCCGATTGTGTTGAAAAGGTCCGGGACAGGTAGAATGTGACCTATGGTGCGTAACAATTGGGCATCTTGCTCCGAAGAATGCGATATATGACAACCCTCGTTAGCGCATTATTGTAACTTTGTTATTGGGTTGGCCGTCGTTTGCGCCGTGGGCTGAGTTTTTCAACACAATCTCCCACTCCTTGCCATTAGCGATGCACTGCTGGCGACGGAGTGTGTGGCAAATTACGATGGGCGCAATTTCACCCTTCCGGCCAAGTCCCGTCGGCCCAATCCCGTGCGGTATGGATCACCCGTAAGATCGAGACCGCTTGATCCCTTTCAGTCAGAGCATAGGCAATGATATAGGGTAGACTGCGCACCGACTTCTCGTATGTCCCCGACACGCGCCCCGGATGACCGGTCGCAAAATCTCCCAAGGCGGCGCCCGTCCTGCCAATGGCATCGAGCACTCTGCGCGCTGCGTGTGGATCTTGCGCGGCAATAAACCCCACTTGCACGCGGAGATCGGCGAGGGCCGATTCCGCCCATTCTACCCGCCTCACTGACTGGAGGACTTGGCGCGTTCGGCAGCATCAATAATGGCATGGAGGTCGGCCATGGCCTTGTCATGGGGAGTGACCTTCCCGGCGGCCACATCGGCCAGACCCTGCTGGATGCCTTCGATGATGGAAAGCTCCCGATCCACATAGGCGCTCAGCGCTTCAGCCGCGAGGTAGGAGCGGCTGCGCTTGGTTCCCTGCGCTAGGCGAGCCAGCTTGTCATGAAGGGCGATCGGCATGCGGATCGTCATGGTCGTGCTGTTCATAAATGGCACCTTGTGATGGAATGTATACATCCTAGCACAAGGCGCCTTCATTGCCATCAGATCTTTAATTCTCTGGGCAGCCCGGTGCCACCACCATTCGCAAAGCCGCGCCAATCGCCTCGCAGGCCTCCATCACCGGAGCATCGTCGAGATGGGCATAGCGTGCCGTCATCTTGATATCGGCATGACCCAGCAGCTTGGCAATCATGGGCAGTGTCTCGGACATGGTAGCCGCGTGGCTGGCAAAATTGTGCCGAAGGTCATGCAGACGAACATGGTCCAGTCCAGCGGCGGCACGCACGCGCCAATAGCAAGCATCCAGTCGTTTGATTGCGAGCCGTCCGCCTTCCGTCCAGAAGACCTCATCGCGCATCGGGTGGCGCTCGATGCGCTTGAGGACAGATTGGGCCTCACGACCCAGCCAGACCGTCCGCGGCCCTGTCTTGGCATCATGCAGCAACAGACGTCGCCCACGGACCTCATCCCATGTCAGATGGCAGATCTCGCTCTTGCGGCAACCTGTGAGGATAATCAGGCGCAAGGCTGCCACCTCTTGCGGGCAGATTTGGGCTTCTTGTTCCAAAGCCTGCCCGAGCCGGGCCAATTCTTCCACTGACAGCAGGCATTCGTGCTTGCGCAGCTTGTTGCGCTTGATGCCCTGACAAGGGTTCGAGCCTGACGGCAATTCCCCCCATTCCTCAGCCTTTCGGAACAGGGACAGCATCAGTTCAAAAGTCCGATTGGCTGCCGCTGGCCCTGCGGTACGGGTCACCTTGGCAAACCAACGGCGGACATCGCCGGGGCTGATCTTGTCGAGATGCCGCCGTGGGAAGGCGGCATCCAGATGGTTGCGGTAATAGCGGTTCCGGTCCAGCGTTGAAGCCTTCCAGCCTGCCACCGCGCTTGCCCAATAGCGGTCGAGGAATTTGGCGAAGATCGGCACAGCCTTGGTCTTCACTCTGGCCTCGGCAGGGTTCTCGCCGGTCTGCACCCGTAGCAGCACGCGCCGAGCAATACCTCGCGCGTTGGCCTCGGTGATCACCCGGCAGTCTGCAATGGTCACGGTCCTTGTCCGCCCGCCCATCGCGGCCTGCACGACATAGGTCTTGTGCCCGCTGGCATAGCAGCGGGTGCCAAACCCCGGCAGTTTGCTGCACCATTGGGTGGTGCGCGCCGGGCGATCCGGCCTCCGATCAAATGGGGCGCCGATGGCGGCCAATTCCTCGGTGACAAGGTCTGTCAGAGTCCGGGCGTTCATGCCGCCACCCCCAATCCCTGAGCAAGGACGCTGCATACACGATCTGCTGCCTCCGAGATCGAGTCATCGGCCAGATGGGCATAGCGCTCGGTCGTCTCGGGTAAGGCGTGGCCCAGCAAGCGGCTGATGATGGTCAGCGAAATGCCGTTGCGGATCGCCAGCGAGGCAAAGCTGTGGCGAAGGTCATGGAGGCGCATATTGCCTAGCCCGGCTCGCTGGCGGATTGCGTGCCAGTCTGACGTGATGTTGATCGGCTTGCTCGGATTATGGGCTGCCGGGAATATCAAACCCTCGCGGCATTCTGTTCGCAGCCCATCCAGCACTGCGCGGGCAGGGGCATTGAGATAGAGCACCTTCGCCCCGGTCTTGCTGTCGGGCAGGAAGACCCGCGCTTCTTTCACCCATTCCCACCGCAAGCCGTTGATCTCGCCCACACGCGCCCCGGTTGCGATCAGCAACCGGAGCAAGGCGACGGCTTGCGGCATTTCGTTCTCAACCTCACGCAGCACAATCCCCAACGCGCGATATTCGGCCATGCTGAGGAAGCGCTCCATCTTCCGCCGCTTGTACCGGGCAATCCCCTTACATGGGTTGGAGGCATGCTTGCGGAAACCGAAAGCCTCGGCTTCCTGCATCACTATTGAGAGCACCGGCACGGCGCGGTTGAATGTGCCTCCCTTCGCCGCGAGGCTGTCGCGCCAGCGGGCGACATCGCTGCGCTGGATCGTCGCTATTGGCATGTCGCCAAAGAAGGGGATCAGCACCCGCCGAACATAGGCGGCATTGGTCGATACGGTGGAAGGTTTCCAACGACGGGCAAGGGAGGGGAGCAGTTCCGCCATGGCAGCGGCAAAGGTAAGCCCCGCCCCCGAAAGCGGCTGCTTTGGACAAGGTAGGCCTACAGTCTGGGTGGCTGCAACAAGCTGCTTGGCCTTAGCTCGCGCATCGCGGACGCTGATGGCCGATGGCTTCCCCAACGTCACAAAGCGGCGCTGCGCCCGATCACTGAATTTGACGATCCAGCTTTTGCTGCCACTGGCACGCAATCTTATACCAAAGCCGGGAACCTCACTGTCCCAGATAATAGTATCGTGGCGAGGAGTCTTGCGGCGGGCGTGGTGACCAGTGATCTTGGCGTGATTCTCAGGAAGGTTTTCAGGTAAAACAGGCCCATCAATTTTGGCTACCTGAGGGCCATTTTCTTGTTGAGACTTGAGCATCATAATCACAAGACCTTTTGAGCAAGAACAGTAACTTACTCAACACTTTCACGGTGCTCCGTGTAGGGTGTGCTAAACTCCTTCTGTAGGGACTGGACCAGCTTCCTCTCGAGGCAGGTCCGGCCTCATCATCTGGCGATGCCGTCCGCGTCCGGCAGGCGCAAGGCTTGCCCCATCCAGTCCAGGCCCTGCAGAAGCACATACGCCACGCGCCGAAGGGGCGTGTCCGCTTGCCCCGGCCGTCGTTTTTCAGGCTGAGGCGGCAGAACAAAAGCCGCCGCTGAAACGACCCGTCAGACGCCAGCCTTGACGCTGGCCGATGGCCATCCCACATCGCGCAGCAGCGCTTCAACGGGGGCGCCGGATAGCGGAGGAGTGAGCCGCGGCCAAGGCTCGGACCGGTATGGTCAGGGATGCGCGCCATGCTCGAGAGCCTCGGTCCTTGAACGTCGATCTGTACGCATCGAACAAGGAGGCGAGCGCCATGGCGCAGCAAAAGAAACTGGAAAATGATCTGGCCGGTATTGCGGCGGAGAAGGCCAAGCTGGAAGCGCAATTGGCCGCTTTGGCCGCGCGGGAAAAGGTCGCCCGTGAGGCCGCACTCGACGCGGGAAGGGGCTTCCTGCTCGCCGCTCTGGAGCGGGTGAAGATTCCGTCGATGGACCGGGTTGAAGCGAAGGCGTTGGCCACGGCTGTCACCAGCCTGGGCGCCAGCGAGGCGTTACGCCGATTGGCAAAGGAAGGGTGAGAAGATGGCAGGCCGAGCACCCGCGAGGCCTGCCTCTTTGCTGGCGCAGCCATGCGGCGGACGCGAGTCCGCCCGCGCGAGAACACGCCCCGACAGGGGCGCAATTTTTTTGCCCGCCAACACACAAGGCCGATGAAAAACTGCTCTCATTTTGCCCTCGGCGCTGCGTCCCCTCCCATCGATCCACAATGACAAATGCCGACCGGCCTGTGCCGGTCGGCAGGCCGCGTTATGCGGCCTTGCTTGCTTCCACTTGGGCAAATTGCGCGGCGCGAAAGATGGTGAGGGGCACGCCCGCCTCGCGGCAACGCTGGGCAAGATTGACCTGCAAGCCCGATCCTTCGCAGATGATTGCTTCGACAGGCGAGAGGGCGACAAGCTGGCGATTGCGATCAAAACCCGCGCTGTTTCCCTTGGCGCGGTTCAGGCGAAAGGCGACAATCGGAACGCCCCGGCTTGCGGCCCATGCGGCGGCGATGGCATCGGTTCCCGAACGCTGGGCCGTGGTGGCCAAGGTCATATGGGGCACGCGCTCACGGATCAGGTCGAGGCGCTGCCAGAGCGGTTCGTGGGCAAGCCATCCAGACCCGCCCGACACCACCACCACCGGCCCGGTCGGGGCGTGGGCCTCGCGGCGCGACTGCGCGCGGGCGGCGAGAAAATCGCGCGCTTCAATCTGCGAGGCGGTGAGCGCGCGCGAGGTGCGGCTCCCGCTGGTGGCCGACCATGGCTTGCCGGTTTCGACGCGATAGATTTCTGCCGCATGGTCGCGCATACACTCGATGGCGGCCAGCGCTTCGCTCAGGGATTGGCAATGGCGCTGCTTCTCCTCGACTTCGAGCGCGTGGATTTCTGAAGGGTCCTGAATGCGGGCCAGTTCGCCAAGGGCGCGGGCTGCATCGTCCTCTTCGCGGGAGATGTGCTGGGCCACCTTGTGAAAGGAATTGACCATGCCCCAGGCGATGCGCGAGGCCAGCGGGGCAAGCCGGGTATCCCCCATCAGCGCGAACAGATCGGCCACCATTTGCTGGGTGCAAAGGCGCGCGGCTTCCGGGTCGGGCATGTCGGCGGTGGTGGGCTCCTCGTGGACCGAAAGCTGGGCGCGCTCGAGTTCACCCGCAAAGGCTCCGGCGAAATTCTCCGCCGTGGTCAGACTGTCGTAATGCTCGTTGAAATCGGCAAAGCCGTCAAACCTCGTCATGGCAATTTCCCTTGAAAGATCCGGCGCTCATGGGGCAGGATAGGGCAGCAACATTGGCAATCTTCTGTTGTCGTGGGGGAGCGCCATCCACGCTTCCCCCACTCCAAAGCGATCAATGCATGACTTGGTTGTCAGCGGTGCTTTCGCCCAGCCCATCATCCACGTTTGCGGGCATGGTGGCTTCTTCACCCTCGCGCCCGCTCGGCAATTCCTGACGGGTGCGGCGGCGGGTCCATGCCACGTTGTAACCGCCTTCCTCATTGCGGAAGAGGGCAACGTCCATCGGCTTGGCCATGCTGGGATCGTCAATCCGGCCCTGATAGAACACCTCGCCGCTGGTGCGCGCCACCTGCTCAAAAACTGCACCGATTTTGATCCAGCTGTTGGCCGCCGAACGGGCCATCATGTCGAATTTGGGCGCGTTGGGGTTGCTGCTCTGGACGGGGCGGAGAGCAATCACATTGGTGAAAGCAAGCGTTTCGATCTTGCCGATGAAAGAACCGCGCTGGTCAGCGTTGAGGAAACCGATGTTGGCCATAATACTATCCTTTACTTGTCAGGCTAAGCCGTTCTTGGCTCCAAGGGGCGTTTCCCTCTTGGTGATTACTTATTACCGCCTGTGGTCAAATCGGTCTATCTCGTTGTTTTCTTGACACTTTACCAGATCGCCTATGGTGAGCCGGAGCACAGACATGCGCGCGGTAGCGCGCCCCGGCATCATGTCATGGCCCCACCGGGCCATTCTTTACTGGTCCCGGAGCGCGATGGTCTGGCCCGCTTGATCATCACCTCCGGAGCCGCCGTCGCAGGTCCCAAGAAGCATGCGAGCGGCCTGCCGGCTCAAAAGGCGTCGCGCTGCCGCCTTTGGAGGAGCTTGCCCGCTTTGCGCCGGCCGTCCGCTGGGCGGACCAAAAGCCGGTCGGCGCGAAGGGGGCTAGCGGAACCTGGCGGGAGGCAGCTTTTGAACTGGCGCCGCCGTATGCGACGCCGGGATCCTGCAAGGACGCGAAGGAGGGGAGGATCAAGCTTGCGCGCGAGGGGACGCATCAGCGGACGGGATCGGCCGGTGATGCTTGGAGGGCTGGCGGAGCGAGGCAATGGTGGAGGCCTAAATTCGGCAGTGCGGGCTAGCACGGTTGCTTTCGGCGTCGCGCTCACTTGGGCGTCCGTGATGATTAAACGGGAAGTTATTCCGTCGATCAGCTTGACCGGCCGCACCTTCCGATCATTAAAATACTTCTCGGCCTCCAGTCTGCGGGTTGGCTTGCAGCGGATAGGGGGCGTCACATAAAACGGGCACAGATATACGCTAAGGCCTGAGAGCGTCGGAAAACACCTGATTTCCGTGCAAGAACGGCCTAAACGCTTGGTAGCCGCTGCAAATGGATAAGCGGATAAGGTCGCCCTTGACCGTCCATTTCTGATCGTCCGGTAGGGATAAATCCAAGGCGGCGATAGAATCCGGCTGCCGCTGAATTCTGTTCATTTACGTCCGTCGAAATGACGGAATATAAGGAACAGGCATGTTCGACTAATGAACGCCCTACGCCTTGCCCTCTACTGGCAGGATCAATGAACAAGGCTTCCATGTGCGAGCCATCCAACAGCATGAATCCTACCGTTCTGCTTGCCTTATCAATTGCGAGCCATAGGGGGGCAGTTGGCAGAAACTGGGACAACTCCTGCTCGATGGCATCACGATCCTTCGGATCAAGGAAGTCATGTGTCGCATCAACCGCTTCTCGCCAAATCTGCATGACGCGAGGTCCATCGCCCACATTTGATTTTCTGATCGTCAACATGGCCCCCTCATTAACTGGAACATGATTTATCCACCAGCAGGAGCCTTACTCTGCCGGAAACCACATGTTTTCCGACAGGGTAGCATCGCAACCAGGCTACGCCTCGACAACCATGGTTGATTTTGCACGACAAACCCTGTCGCTTTGATCTAGTGCGCGACAACATCAATTTCAGGGTTTGTCGCACATGCTCATCGGGTACATGCGTGTCTCATCGGTCGATGACCGTCAGTCGGTTGACCTTCAACGCGATGCCCTCCTCGCCGCAGGTGTCGATGAGCGCCATCTCTATTCCGACAAGGCATCGGGCGCCCGGGATGATCGTCCCGGCCTGAAGGCTTGCCTCGAATTCCTGAAGGCCGGCGACACCTTGGTCGTTTGGAAACTCGACCGTCTCGGGCGATCATTGACCAATCTTCTGGCGATCATAACCGATCTGAAAAATCGAGGTGTGGCCTTCCGATCGCTAACGGAGCAGATGGACACAAGCACGCCCCATGGTGAATTGCTGTTTTCGCTCTTCGGCGCGCTCGCCCAATATGAACGCGCGCTCACGCGTGAGCGGGTGATGGCAGGCTTGGTCGCAGCTCGACGACGGGGCCGGCGCGGGGGCCGGCCGCCCAGCATTGACGCGGAAACGATCGAGCAGATCACGGCAGCCCTCGATGCCGGCGCAAGCAAGGCGTCGGTGTGCCGATCATTCAAGGTGCCGCGATCGACCCTCATCGGCACGCTCGATCGCATTGGCTGGACGGGACCGGTCAAGGCCTGACCCGATGCCCCGCCGCTCTGTTCTGACCGAGGCGCAACACGCCGAGTTGTTCGCCTTGCCGGAGAGCGAGCCAGATCTGGTGCGATACTGGACGCTCAGTTCCGCAGATCTGCGCGTCATCACGAGCCGGAGGCGTCCCCACAACCGCCTCGGTTTTGCGCTGCAGCTCTGCGCCTTGCGATATCCTGGCCGATTGCTGAAACCCGGCGAATTCATCCCTGATGCTCCTCTCAGGTTCGTCGGGGACCAGCTCGGCGTCGAGCCGGACGCGCTTGCCGATTATGCCACGCGTGGTCCCACCCGGTATGAGCAACTCGATACGCTGCGCGAGGTATTCGGTTTCCGGCAATTGAGCCGTCCGATCCATGCAGAACTGCAGGCTTGGCTCTTGCCGATCGCACTGACCATGACCGGTGGAATCGATCTCGCGCGGATCCTGATGGAAGAATTCCGCCGCCGGCAGATAATCGTGCTCGGTATCACGTCCCTGGAACGCATGGTGAGCAAAGCTCTGTTAGATGCCGAGCGGAACGTGGGCAACCTGCTGACGGGAAGTCTGACTTCAGTGCAATGCGGCCTGCTGGACTCGCTGCTGCTGCAGCACAATGCAGGCCGCATCAGCATTCTTGCCTGGATCCGCCAACCACCCGGTAGACCGGGACGACGTGCCTTCGCGGAAATTCTCGAGCGATTGTCCACATTGCGGGCAATCGGCTTGGAGCCTGAAGTTGTAGCCCCAGTCCATCCAGAACGACTGCGGCGCCTTAATCAGGAGGGCGTGCGGCTCACTGCGCAACATCTATCCGTCCTGAACCCGATCCGTCGCCGGGCCATTCTGCCGGGCCATTCTGGCTGCCACCGTTGCCGAAATGCAGATCGCCCTGACTGACGATGCCGTGATGATGTTCGAACGTTTGATCGGACAGATGTTCCGGCGTGCCGAGCGCCGGGAAGAGGCTGCGCTGAAGCGCGACAAACGCACCATCAATGGCAAAATTCGTCTGCTGGCCCGTCTCGGAACTGCGATCATTGATGCAAGGGACAGCGGTGCAGATCCTCTCAGCGCCATTGAAGAGGTTATCGGATGGGACGATCTCGGTTCCGAGATCGAGGAAGCCAAGCGACTTGTCCGTCCCGATCCGCTCGATCCCGTCGAACTCGCGCGATCGAACCTGCCGATCCTGCGACAGATCGGTCCGGCCTTCGTCGCAAGCTTCACCTTCGGTGCGGTGCCTGCCTGTGTGGGTCTTGCTCGAGCCATCGCGACAATGCGCGATCTCGGAAGTGGCCGCCTGCGCAAGCTACCAGCAGATGCCGCGCTTGGTTTCGTCCGACCGGCATGGCGGCGACGGATTGGCCGAGCCGGTCTTGATCGCCGTATTTTCGAGTTCTGTGTCCTCGCCGAGTTGCGGGACCGCTTGCGAGCGGGTGACGTGTGGGTCGAAGGCAGCCGGCGATACAGAGCCGTGGAGCAGCAACTTATCTCCACCCCGGTGTTCACTGCTATGAGGGCCGCTGGTCCATTGCCTGTCCCGGTCGCCGATACGGTCGCAGTCTGGCTCGAGGAGCGCAAGGCGCTCCTTTCCCGAAGGCTGGCCGAGGTGGACGCAAAGGTGGAAGCGGACGCGCTCGAAGATGTGCACTTTTCAGGCGGCAAGCTGCGGATATCGCCACTTCGAGCCATCACACCGGAGGAAGCCGAAAGGGCACTCTCTCCCTTGTATGGCCATTTGCCGGCCATCCGCATTACTGACCTGCTGGCGGAGGTTGATCGTTGGACCGGCTTCTCGAAATGCTTTACCCATCTCACCACGGGCCGCGTACATGATGATCCCCGCACTGTCCTGACAGCGGTTCTTGCCGACGCCACCAATCTCGGCCACGCCCGCATGGCAGAGGCCTGCGATTTGGTGAGCCAGCGCCAACTCGGTTGGCTTGCGGCATGGCATTTACGCGAAGACAGCTACGGCGCCGCCTTGGCGATGTTGGCCGATGCTCAGCATCGCATGACGCTGTCAAATGTGTTCGGCGATGGAAATGTGTCGAGTTCCGATGGCCAGAACTTTCCACTTGATCGCCGCGCGCAGGCGACCGGTTCTGTCAATCCCCACAAGGGCAGTGAACCTTCGGTATCCTTCTATACTCACGTCTCGGATCGCTATGCGCCGTTTCATGCCAAGGTTATTTCCGCCGGTGCGAGCGAGGCAGCCCACGTCCTTGACGGCCTGCTGCATCATGGTGCCGAACTCGCGATTGAACGCCACCATACCGATGGCGGCGGCATTTCCGACCATGTTTTCGCGCTCTGCCATTTGCTGGGGTTCCAGTTCGCACCGCGAATTCCCAATATCGCCGCCCGGCGCCTCCACTTGTTCCGCGATGCGCGGCCAGGGCCGACCATAGCCCCGATGGCCGCGCAAGCCATTGATGAACAGCTCATCGCTAGCCACTGGGAAGACATCGTCCGCCTCGCAACATCTATCCGGACCGGAGTCACGAGTGCCTCCACCATGCTCGAGCGCCTTGGTTCATATCCGCGCGCCAACGGCCTGGCGCTGGCGCTACGCGAGATAGGCCGGGTTGAACGGACGCTTTTCACCCTAGACTGGATCGAAAAGCCGGAAGAACGGCGCCGTGCTACGCGCGAACTGAACAAGGGCGAGGCGCAGAACGCCCTCAAGCGCGCGATCTTCTTTCACCGCACCGGCCGGATACGCGACCATGGGCTACAGGCTCAAGGACACCGAGCGTCCGCGCTCAATCTGGTGGCTGGAGCCATTGTCCTCTGGAACACGACCTACCTCGAGGCGGTGCTTCGCCATATGGAGCAGCAAGGAAAGGAAATCCCGGCCGAATTTCTCCAACATCTGTCACCGCTGGGCTGGCAACACATCAATCTGACCGGCGATTACCTTTGGACGGATCATGACTTAACGACCGGCACGCTACGGCCGCTGCGCCAAAAGATCGGCGCTACCGTGCCCCAAAAGGCTTAGCGTATATCTGTGCCCGTTTTATGTGACGCCCCCTATAAGGTACGGTACAAGCAGCTCAGACCGGGCAGGGGCTTCACGCGTGGAAAAGACGGTTTTCTGGTCATGGCAGAGCGATCTCGACAGCCGGGTCACGCGCGAGGTCGTCCGTTTCGCGCTCGACGCCGCGATCATGATGTTGTCGGCCGACGTCGAAGAGGCCGATCGACCGAGCCTGACCTCGGACACGCAAGGGGTCGCCGGCACGCCCGATATCGTCGCAACCATTCTTCGCAAGATCGACGAGGCGGCGGTCTTCGTCGGGGACGTCACGCCGATCGCCGTGTCCGAGAGCGGCAAAGCCTGCGCGAACCCGAACGTCCTCCTCGAGATGGGCTATGCGAACCGAGCGCTGAGCGAGCACCGCGTCATCCAGGTCTGGAACACCGCGTTCGAGGGCGCCACGCTCGACAAGCTGCCGTTCGACATGCGGGGTAGGCGCGGACCGATCGCGTTTCACCTGCCGGTTGGCGCCGATACGACCGAGCTACGCCGCGTGCGCGGAGAATTGGCAAAGCAGCTCGCGGGCGCGTTGAAGGCCTCATTGGACGAACTTCCCCCGCTGCCGCCAGAAGCCATTCCCTGGCAGTCGCATTTCCCGGGTGATGCCGACGTCTGGTTTGATCGGTCCGAAGTGCAGACGGTGACCAATCCGATGCACGGCACGACGAAGCTGCGGTGGAAGCCGCACTTCGCGGGCTATGCGCGGATCATTCCGTCGAAATGGGCGGCGAAGCCGGGAGCAAAGCAAGCTCTGGCTGGCAGTGAGGGGCATCCGGCGCTGCTGGCACAGCCCAACGCGCTCAATTTCGGAATCAGCAAGGGCGGAGCGATGGTCTACTGGCCAGGCACAGCGGAGGAGGGCGTCGATCCCACGGTCGCCTTGACCCAGTGGTTCGAGAAGACCGGCGAAATCTGGGGCGTGGGCGGGGGGTTCCTGTTTCAGCGAGATGAAGAGCGGCTCACCCTGTCGACCGGCTATTTCTACCAGCGCTGGCTCCATTTTCTGGAGCGGAACTGCGCGCTGGTGCTCGCCCATGGTGGTTCGCTGCCGATCCATGTCCGGCTCGGCGTCACCGACATCAGGGACAGCTGGTGGCCGCGCGGCCCGTTCCAGTTCAATGACGAAGGCCACGCGGCGGTTGAGGACTCCTACGAGTACGATGCAACGCTAACGTCGATCGGGGTAGAGGAACTCCAGCGCGTCGCCGTCGCGGCCTTCAACGGCCTGGCCGCGGCTTACGGCATGGAGCCGTTCACCCACGACCAGATCATCGAACAGTCGAGGCCCTGAGCGTGGAACAACTGCCCGCCATAAGCCCAGTGACGGACCCGCCATCGGGATCGGGGGTCGATCTGGCATGGGAAGTGACGAAGCTTGGGGCCGGCCAGACGATCACCGTCAACAAGGCGCTCATCGATGCCTATCAGGCCGCCTCCTCGCCCCACAGCATCCGCGCCCTCAAATCCGATCTGGAGGCGTTCGATCTTTGGTGTCGGTGCTCGCACAGGGCGTCGCTGCCAGCGACCCCCGAACTCGTGGCTGACTATCTCGACGCAAGGGCGGGGAAGGGGGCCAAACCGGCTTCGCTCGGCCGCTACAAGGCGTCGATCGCGAAGATCCACCAGCTTCTCGATCTGAAGGATCCGACGCAGACCGAGCTGGTCAAGCTGCGGCTCCGGGCGATCCGGCGCGAGAAGGGGACGGCGCAGGTCCAGGCACGGCCGCTGCGCTTCAAGGGGCCGGTCCGTGATGTGGAGCGCGAGGCACCGCGAGGGCTGAACGTGCGGGCGTTGCTCGAGGCCTGCCCCGACGATCTGCCGGGACTGCGCGATCGCGCGCTGCTGTCGGTTGCCTATGATACGGGGCTGCGCGCCTCCGAGTTGGTGGCGATCGCGGTTGAGCACATTGTCGAGGCGCTCGATCCCGAGGCGCGGCTTCTCACGATACAGCGCAGCAAGGGCGACCAGGAAGGGGAGGGGGCGACCGCGTACCTGTCGCCGCGCTCGGTGCGCGCGATTGCGGCCTGGACGCAATCCGCAGGGATATCCTCTGGTCCGCTGTTTCGCCGCGTCCAGGTGCGGCGCTACAAGGCGCGAGCAGCGGTGAAGGGGCGTCGAATCGATAGTATCTCAAGCCGCGAAACCTGGGATCTACGCAAGACGCTCTCTAAGCCGGCGGTGCCGGCCCGGTTGGAGTTTGATGTCGGCAGTGTTGCCCTGCATCCCGGGTCGATCGGACCGATCTACCGGTCGAACATCCAGCGGGCGTTCGATCGCGGGGCTCTGAGCGATCTCACCGCCGACGATCTCGCGCGACTGCTCAAGGGGGTCAGCGCGCATTCGACACGCGTGGGGCTCAACCAGGACCTGTTCGTAAGCGGCGAGGATCTCGCCGGAATCATGGATGCGCTGCGCTGGAAGAGCCCGCGCATGCCGCTTGCCTACAATCGCAATCTTGCTGCCGAGGCGGGCGCAGCCGGGCGTTTGCTCAATAAATTGGCCTGACTGGTAAGCCGACTATCTGTCCAATCGCGAACTCGCCTAGGCGGCTCCGGGGCCTGAGACTGCTCTGGCTATCACCAACGAGATAGGGTAGGGGGGTATGCTATGGGACATTTGACCGAAGGCAGTGATGAGCTCCTGAAGCGCGTGCGACGTATCGCCGGGCAGGTCACGGCGATCGAGAAAGCGCTGACCGCCAACGCCGATTGCACGACGACTCTGCATCTCGTTGCAGCGGCGCGCGGCGCCATGAACGGGCTGATGGACGAGATTATTGAAGAGCATGTCCGAGCCCATGTGGCGGACCCCGACCTCACGGCCGAAGATCGTGCCGCGGGAGCAGACGAATTGATCGCGGTCATACGCCGCTACGCGAAATAAGGCTGAGATCATGACGACGTCCCGCGATATTGACGCCTTTGTGCACGACCATGTGTATCTGGGGGCCTCTCACGACGACAACGCTCGTCGGACGCTGTGGGTGGTGGTGCTGACGGCTGTGATGATGATCGGCGAGATTTTCGCCGGCTATGTCACCGGATCGATGGCGCTGCTGGCCGATGGCTTCCATATGGCAACGCATGCTGGCGCGTTGAGTGTCGCAGCGATTGCTTATGCTTATGCCAAGCAGCATGCATCGAACCGGCGGTTCAGCTTCGGAACAGGCAAGGTCGGCGACTTGGCGGGCTTCGCCTCGGCGCTGGTGCTGGGCCTGATCGCCCTGGGGATCGGGATTGAATCGATCCTTCGGCTGTTCGAGCCCATAAAGGTTGCCTTCGGCGAGGCGACCCTGATTGCCGTCGTTGGGCTTGGCGTGAATATCCTCAGCGCCTTCCTGCTGTCGGGCAGCCACCACCACCATCATGGGCATGACGATCATGCCCACGACCATCATGCCCATGGCGGCGACAACAATCTCCGCTCGGCTTATGTGCATGTCCTCGCCGACGCTCTCACATCGGTATTGGCAATCGCGGCCCTTCTGGCAGGCCGCTACCTTGGCTGGGTGTGGATGGACCCCGTCATGGGGATCGTGGGAGCCGTCGTAATCGCCCGCTGGTCCTGGAGCCTGATGCGAGATACCGCCTCAGTCCTCCTCGACTCGACCGACAGCCATGTTGCCGAGGAAATACAGGATCTCGTTGAAGGGCCAGGCGATGTGCGTATTGCCGATCTGCATGTCTGGCGTGTCGGTCCCGAGGCCCATGCCGCCATCGTCGGAGTGGTCGGCAGTGCGGGGATCAATGCAGGCGTGATCCGCGACCGGCTCGTGCCGGTCCATGAGTTGAAGCACCTAACAGTCGAATGCCACTGACGAGGTTGCTGTTAAGTCGCCGTGCATAGACCTGTGCCGTTTCGATGGCACGACCGGGTGGTGTCGAGGGTGCGGTAGGTCCAAACCCGAATGCCGGGCATGGAAGAAGGCGCAGCCTCAACAGCAACGCAAGATTGCTGCCGATCTTCCGCGCCGGCTCGCGAAACTGGCGGGTCGCGAGTTGCAGAAATGAGCGCGAAGGCCCCGCGCGAAGACTAGATTCAAGATTCCAGATGCGTCAGGATCGGACATTCCGGCCGATTGTTACCGTGACGGCTCCTCGCCAGATCCATCAGCGCTGCTCGCATCGCATTAAGCGCGTCCGCCTTGCGGCCAAGGTCGGCTGCGCGGGACTCTGCCAGTGCCTTGACCTCGGCACTGGCGCGGGCCCGATCGGACCATAGATCAAGCAGCTTTCGGATTTCTTCGATTGGAAAGCCGAGGTCGCGGGCATTGGCTATGAACCGAAGTCGATGCACATCGGCATCCGAGTAGTCGCGATACCCACTATCCCGCCGCGCCGCCGACGGGATCAGGCCGATTTTCTCGTAATGGCGGATCATCCGCTGAGAGACCCCGCTCGCGTCCGATGCCGCGCCGATGTTCACAATTCCACCCGGTTGAGCCGCAATGCGTTCGTCACGACGCTGACGGAGGACAGTGCCATCGCGGCCGCCGCGATGATCGGCGAGAGCAGGATGCCGAAGATCGGGTAGAGCAGCCCCGCAGCGATCGGGACCCCGGCAGCGTTGTAGATGAAAGCGAAGAACAGGTTCTGGCGGATGTTGGACATCGTTGCTTCGCTCAAACGGCGCGCACGAACGATGCCGTTCAAGTCGCCCTTCAGCAGGGTGACGCCGGCGCTTTCGATTGCGACATCGGTGCCCGAGCCCATCGCAATGCCGACATCGGCGACGGCGAGCGCGGGCGCGTCATTAACTCCGTCGCCTGCCATGGCCACGATGCGCCCCTCAGCTTTCAATCGCGAGACCACATCGCTTTTCTGATCCGGCAACACTTCGGCTTCGACATCATCGATTCCAAGTTTCCGCCCGACCGCTTGTGCTGTTGTGCGATTGTCGCCCGTCAGCATGACAACCCGGATGCCCTCCTTGCGAAGCGCCGCGATAGCCTCAGCCGTCGTTTCTTTGATTGCATCGGCAATGGCAAGGATGCCGGCGGCCTGTCCGTCGATCCCGATGAAGATGGCGGTCGCGCCGTCTTGGCGCAGCTCATCCGCCTGCGGCTCAAGGGCGCGAACCTCGATCCCGTTTTCTGACAGGAAGCCGGCATTGCCCAGCGTGATGCGCTTGCCATCGACCGTGCCGATCGCTCCCTTGCCGGTTGGGGAATCAAAGTCGGTGACCTCGGGAAGCGCAATCCCCCTATCCTTGGCGGCGGCGACCACGGCCAGCGCCAGCGGATGTTCCGATGCCCGCTCCACGCCGGCGGCAAGCCGCAGCAGCTCGGTCTCCTCATAGCTTGTCGCGGGAACGATGCGGGTAACCGACGGCCGGCCCTCGGTCAGCGTGCCGGTCTTGTCGACGACCAGTGTGTCGATCTTCTCCATCCGCTCCAGCGCTTCGGCATTCTTGATCAGCACGCCGAGCCCTGCACCCCGGCCGATGCCGACCATGATCGACATCGGCGTCGCCAGCCCCAAGGCGCAGGGGCAGGCGATGATGAGGACAGCGACAGCGGCGATCAGGCCATGGGCCAGACGCGGCTCTGGTCCCCAGATTCCCCACACGCCAAAGGCAATGAGCGCGATCAGCAGGACCGCGGGCACGAACCATCCCGCGACCTGATCGGCCAGGCGCTGGATGGGTGCCCGCGAACGCTGGGCGTCAGCGACCATCTGGACAATACGCGCCAACATCGTGTCGCGTCCGACCTTCTCCGCGCGAATGACGAGGGCGCCGCTTTGGTTGATCGTTCCGCCGATGACCGCATCGCCCAGCGCCTTTGTGACCGGCATCGACTCGCCCGTCACCATCGACTCGTCGAGCGAGGATCGGCCGTCTTCGACCTTGCCATCGACGGGTACTTTTTCGCCGGGCCGCACACGGAGACGATCACCGACGGCCACCTGCTCGAGCGAGACCTCCTCATCATCCCCGTCGGCGCCAATGCGGCGCGCGGTCTTGGGCGCGAGGTTGAGTAGCGCCTTAATTGCGCCCGAAGTCCGCTCGCGGGCGCGCAGCTCGAGCACCTGCCCCAGCAGCACGAGCACGGTAATGACGGCGGCGGCTTCGAAATAGATCGCGACCGTCCCGTCCATCATCCGAAACGCTGCCGGGAATACCGACGGGGCGATGGTTGCCACCACGCTGTAGGCCCAGGCCACGCCCGTGCCCATCGCGATCAGGGTGAACATATTGAGGTTCCGTGTCCGCACGGACGCCCACCCACGTTCAAAGAATGGCCAACCCGCCCAGAGCACGACCGGGGTAGCCAGCGCAAACTGAAGCCAACCAGATAGTTGGGGCGGTACAAGATTGTGCAGCGCCGGGAAGAGGTGGCTGCCCATCTCCAGGACAAACACCGGGATGGTGAGCAGCAAGGCGATCCAGAAACGCCGGGACATATCCAGAAGTTCACCGCTCGGCCCAGTGTCTGCCGTCACAAGTTCCGGCTCAAGGGCCATGCCGCAGGTCGGGCATGGCCCGGGATGATCCTGGCGGACCTCCGGGTGCATGGGGCAGGTCCAGATTGCGCCCGGTTGAGCGGTTGCCGCCTCCTTCTCACCCTCGGACAGGTAGCGCTCCGGGTCAGCGACAAACTTCGTGCGGCAACCCGCGCTGCAGAAATGATAGTCCTCGCCGTCATGCGAGGCATGATGTGACGTTCCCGTCGGATCAACCATCATCCCGCAAACCGGATCTTTGACCGTTTTCACGTCCGTGCCGCCACCGTGCTTGCCGGCGCAGCAGCTATGGGCGCCCGAATTGCTAGCTGGAACAGGATCAGTCACAGGCTCGTCTCCTTATCGACGAAATGCAATCTGGGGTCTGACATCGTGTCAGGGTCAAGCCCGACATGCATATATTTTTGATGGCTGATTCTGCGCTGGCGTCTCAGCCGGGCAACAGATTGTGGATCGCCGTTGCAGCCTTGGCGGCCTGACCGGCCGCAACAGCAATTTGATCCAGCCCTTCGACCATGTCGCCAGCAGCGAACAGGCCGCTGACCGTCGTTTGTTGATGCTCGTCGACGACAATGCACCCTGCCTGGTCCAGTTTCGCACCGGCCATGTGCGCGAGTTCCGAGCGAGGGGAGGTTCCGAGGGCAACATAAAGGGTGTCGAAGCGAAGCGATCGGCCATCGGTCAATTGAGCGATCAGATCCTTTCCATCGATCGACAAATCTCGGACAGGGGCGCGTTCGACCGCGATACCGCCTCGAGCCAGATCTGCCTCTTCGGCCTCCGACAGTTGCGAGCCGTCCTGCGCGAGCAAGGTGACGGTGTCGCTATAGTGCCGCACGAACACAGACTCGGCGGCGCCATGGTCTGAGCACCCCAGCACGGCCACCCGCTTGCCGCGTACCTCATAGCCGTCACAGATCGGGCAATAGCGTATCAGACCTTGCACGAGGCCTCGATCATGCGTTTCCAGCGCCATTCGCGGACGATGATTTCTCACGCCTTGGGCAAGCAATATCGTGCGGGTATTGACGGCCTCGACACCTGTAGTGACCAGGAAGCCCGTCCGGGTCTGTACAATCCCATTGGCTAAACCATCGGAGAGCTTCGCGCCGTAACGCAGGGCATGCCGGCGCATCCGCGACAGCAGATCGTCGCCCGATATGCCGTCTGGAAAACCCATCAGGTTGTGCGTGGCTGGAATGGAGGACGCGCGGCCGTCGCCGGCATCGATGACCAGCGTAGAACGCAGAAACCGGCCCAGATAGGTGGCTGCTGTCAGCCCTGCCGGGCCACCGCCTATGATGACGCAATCGTACATGCGAGCCTTTCGCTGACCTCGGCCGTCACTGATATTACGCGGTACGATGCCTCTTCCCTCGAACAGAGACACGCTCTTCCAAAAAAAGATCGGGTCGTGAGGGGTAAACGCCAGCGCTGCGTAAATTGAGATGAAGCCCATCGCCTGGCAGGATGGACAGCCGAGGTGCCCACGGGTCGCAGCGTGGCGCCGGGGCGAGCGGATGTGGGGAAGACGGATTGGAATCAACCGATCGCGCTCCGTGTCGCTCGCCCCGCAACAAAGGTTGCAGCATCACGGGCAGGGGCGTCAGCATCATAGTCGGGTGGGAGCAATGGAGACCTACAGCCCTTTCTCGGCCTCGATGGGCCAGGCGCTTTGGGTGATCATGATCGTCGCTGGCCCCCCGCTGATAATCATGTTGGTGGTGGGGCTGATTATCTCGATGATCCAGGCTGCTACATCGATCAACGAACAGACCGTGAGCTTCGTCCCCAAGCTCCTGACGTTCATCTTGTTCCTCGCGCTTTACGGGGCAACCGCTGGCGATCTCCTGATCGACTATACCCGTGACCTGCTGACGCATATTCCGGACGATATCAAATAATGAGGACCGATTTTCATTCGGGGCGACCACGCAAAAACTGGTCGAATACGGGACGGAGTGCTAGCGTCGGAGAGGATCGGCGCGAAAGGGGAGCGGGGTTTGGCGGAGTTTGAATTGCTGGCGCGGCAACTGATCCAGCGATGGAAGGAAGACCCGAACGCGACGTACCAGAGCTGGTTTCTATGGGATGAGCGCATCAAGAACTTTCGCTCGATCAGGCGTGGTCTGGCTCAGGTGGTTGCTGAGATCGAAGCCGGTCGGTTTGGCGTGGCCTATCGCGGTTCTTCTCTGGAGACGGTCGTTCATTCAGTCGCCGAGCAGAGGCAGATCTTCAAGGGCGCGGACCATGCGTTTCTCTGGAAGCCCAAATTGCGCATTCCCGACATCTATGAAAACCCGGCGAACCAACGCGCGTTTGGTCGATTGCTGGACCATTGCGCCTGTTGCGACACCGCGGAAGAGATCATCGCAGGTATTCACACGATTGATCGTCTGAACATCAAAGGGCTGGGGCCAGCGGTGGCCAACCTCCTCTATTTCCTGCATCCAACCCTCGTGCCGCCGTTCAACACGGCGATCGTCAACGGCTATAACAAGCTGACCGGCGGCAAGGTGAAGCTCGGAAGCTGGCAGCATTTTCTCGCAATGCGCTCGGGCGTGCTCGACCTGAACGAGCGTTTTCGCGATCTGCTGTCGAACGATCTGGGCGCCATTGGTGGCCTTCTGTTCGACATCGGCTCGGGCCGCTATCCCGCGCCCCCGCGCGACGAGGAAGACCAGACTCTAAGATCCTGGGCCGCGCGCCTCGAGCAAGCCCGGGCCGAAGCTCAAACCCTCAACAAAGCGCTGCAAAAGCAGGGCGAGAGTGACCGCACCCATTCGGAAATCCAGGCGTGGCTGCGCGATATCGGTCTAGCGCTGGGGTATGACATCTGGATCGCATCCAATGACCGGGGACGGCTGCATGACGGGGTGCGCTTGGGGGAGGGGTGCCTCGAGAGCCTGCCAACTTCCATTTCGACATCGACGGGAGCGGATGCGATCCGCCTCATCGATGTTTTGTGGCTGGAGCAAGGCGGCGACCGGGTCGCGGCAGCCTTCGAAGTCGAACATTCGACCTCCATCTATTCGGGTATCGTCCGGATGCTGGACCTTGCGCTGAGCGGCAGCGATCTTCACGCGACAGCCGGATTGTTTCTTGTCGCTCCTGACGCTCGCGAAAGCGAAGTCCGCGCGCAAATCGCAAGGCCCGCGTTCAACCGGATCGCGGACCTCGAAATCGCCTATCTTCCCTATGGCGAGCTCGAACGGCACAAGGAGGCGATTTCCCGGTTTGGCTCGGGTCTAAAGGCGATCAAGGCGATATCGCGCGCGCTGCCTTGATGCCTTTTACATCCCGGAGGCAGGTGGCGCCAACAGCCCCAACCAGGCAACTAAGATAAGAATGGTAACGGCGCAGCCGGTCTCGATTGCGAGGCTGCGGCGGAGCGACCCTATCGCCGAGGAGGTGTTGCCTGTCTCGATCGCCGCCGCGAGCGACGGCGTCAGAAAGTAGCGATTGGCCGCCGCCAGCAACAGCATCAAGCCGAACAGCAGCAGCTTTGCCACCAGCAGCAGGCCATAGAGGCTGGTAAACATGGATCCCAGATTGGAGGGGCCGATCAGTATCCAACTATTGATCAAACCCGACACGATAAGCAGCGCCACGACCACCGATCCGACCTTCGCAAATCCATCCAGCGCGCGGTGCGAGAAGTGAATGTGATCCACCGCCATGCGCGCGGCAGGGCGGAAAACGAGGAGGCAAAGCGCGAACAACGCGCCTACCCAGATGCCAGCTGCCCAGAGATGGATGATATCGGCACCAAGATGGACCCATCCCCGCAAGCCTTCGTCGGCAGCGCCATGCCCCGTCCAGGCCAAGGTCGCCAGAGCGACAGCGGCGGTCGCTGACAGCGACCACAGGGCGAAAGCGGGACGCCGCCAACCGACGATGGAAAAATAGAGCACGAGCAGGAGGGCCGCGACCCGTACCTGCCAGACCGTCCCGATCGCAGTGCCCGATATGAGAAGATTGACCGTGGCGCGGTCTACCTGATCGAGTGGCACGCCCCCCATCGAGGCCGCCAGGACCATCATGCCCAGGATAGATAATACGATACCGGCCAGCGCGATTGTCGCCAACACCGACCGGAAACGCAGGACCGAGCCGGATGCCCGCTCAGTCCCGCGCAACGTGTAGAGGCCGAACATCGGCAACCCGAAGAGGAGCATGAGATCGAGGAAAAGTCCCAGCCTCACTGCGATCGCTATGATGTCCGGCACGGTCTTACTGGACCTTGAAGGTGTAGCTGCCCTGGATGCGATGGGTGTCAGCAGAGACGACGTGATAGTCGACCTTGTAGGTTCCAACCGGCAACGGCTTGGCAAGCGTCGCGACGAGCGTCTTGCCATCGGCGCCCACGGTGGCCTTGACGCCGTTCATCTTCATCGGCGCCATCTTCATGCCTGGCATTTCGGTCATCGTCAGGTCGAGCCCGGAAAATTGTGCGACGAGCGCTTCAGAAAAGACGAGCTGAATTCTGGTCGGGGCGGCGACCACGGCATTTGCGGCAGGGGTGGCGGCATTGAGCTTAGGGTGAGCCTGCGCAGCGGTAGCGGTGAGGACAGACGCCGCCATGGCGACGGCAAAGATTGTTTTACGAAACATCGATTTCTCCATGGGCGGCGAGACTGCCGACACATCGAATTACGCACCACGCGGCGCCACCCCTCATCAGGCGCGCAAGAATTCTGCAAATCAGAACCCCGGCGGGATTTGCGAATGAGATCTGCGCGACAGATGAGGGATCGAAGCTTGCAGTGCGTATGGACAATTGGATGGGTGTGAGAACCACCCGGATCCAAGGGACGCTGCCGCTCGGGAGGAAGCTATGGAGAATGCTAGGACGACTTGGCTGCGCAGGCACTTTCCAAGTGTAGGTTTTATCGCTGCGACAGCGCTGGTCGGCGGCGCGCTAGCGGGGATCGTCGTCTATGTGGGTGCCTATGACATCGGGGCGGATTCGCCGCACACCAAACCGGTCTATTGGCTGATCGAGCAGCTCCGAGATCGTTCCATCGCCGTGCGATCTCGTGATGTGAATGTCCCGGCCAACCTTGGGGACGTGAAGCGGCTGCAGAGCGGGGCGGGGCTCTACACCGAGATGTGCAGCGGCTGCCATCTCGGGCCAGGACTGGAAAAGTCCGAAATCAGCCAGGGACTCTATCCGAGGGCGCCGGAGCTTTCCCGCGAGGAGCAAAGATCGCCAAAGGAGCAATTCTGGATCATCAAGCATGGGGTCAAGCTGACCGCGATGCCAGCTTGGGGTAAGACCCATAGCGACGAACTGATCTGGGATATGGTGGCTTTCGTAAGGCAACTTCCGCGTATGTCACCCGCCCAATATCAGGCGGCAATAGCCAGTGCGCCCGAAGACCATGACGCGATGATGAAGGATATGCCCGGCATGACGAAGACGGCGCCATAGCGTTGCGGCTGCTCCGTCGCTGTTGCTCAGATCTGCCCGCTATGTGCGATGCTTTGACGGACAGGCTGATAGAGGGGAAAGTAAAGAACACGTCCTGGGCCGTTGCCCCGGATTGATTGAGGATTGGACTTTTCGATGGATACCGACCTGGACCGGCTGCTGAGCCGCTTACGCAACGAACCGACGCATCCGGGGCTGATTGGTCTGGAGGATGCTGTGTTCCGACGCATAGCGGCATTGCCGCAGGTTTCGACCGCGTCTCAATTCCGCCTCGGTGCGGTCGCGGCTTTCGGAGCGGTACTGCTGGGTATCGCCAGCAATGGCTTTACGCCGCGTGCCGAGGCGTCGGTCACGCTATCGCCTTTCGGGCCATCAAATCCGCTTGCCCCTTCGACGCTGCTGGTAGGTTCTCAATGAAGCCCAAATTGCTCCTCCTCGTCGCCATCGTCGCCTTTGCATCGGCGGTTGCGGGCGTGTTCCTGGGCCGCTACTTTTTCCCGCAGCCCAAGGCAGCCGGCGTCGAGCTCCACGATGTCTTGCACAGCAAGCTCGATCTGGATGATCGTCAGAAGGCCAAGATCGAGCTGCTAGAGCAGGGTTTCGCCGTGCGTCGGCGCGCGCTGGAGCTTGAACTGCGATCGGACAATGCGCGTCTCGCAGCCGCGATCGAGGTCGAACATGGCGAAGGGCCGCGTGTGACCGCGGCCGTCGATCAGTCGCATCAGGCAATGGGCGAACTGCAAAAGGAAACGCTCGGGCACATCTTCGCCATGCGGCAAATCCTTCGCCCCGATCAGGCCAAGACCTTCGATCAGGCGGTGGTTCATGCGCTCACCGACGATGCACGGTGAGTCTGGATCTCCAGGCGTGTTCGGACGGTGAACTAGCGGCACTGACGCTTGCCGGTCGGCAGTCGGCTTTCGCCGAGATTATGCGTCGGCACCAGACAGCGATATTTCGACTGGTGCGCGGCCTGGTCGGGAATGCCGAGGAAGCACTTGATCTCACGCAGGACTGCTTTGTATCCGCGTTCAGCCATCTGCGGAAATATGATGGTGCGCGTCCGTTGCGCGCCTGGCTATCCCGGATCGCGATTAACAAATGTCGCGATTGGCGCCGCCGCCAGAGGGTGCGGCAGCTCTTCACATTTGGCTCCGCGCCGTCGGATGATGAGATTGAGCAAGTGCCGGATGACGCACCCTCCGCACATGCCAGTGCTGAATCGAAAATAGAGGTGGAGCGACTGTCGGCGGCGATCAGCGCATTGCCTGCCACGTTGCGTGAAGTCCTGATGCTCAGGACCGTCGAAGGGCTCAGTCAATCAGAGGCCGCCAAAGCGCTTTCCGTCAGTAGCAAGGCTGTGGAGACGCGCCTGTATCGCGCGCGCGCGCGCCTCGCAGAAATACTCGCTGAGGAATGAGGGGTGCGCGCTGCTCGCGCGTAAGGATAAAGAGATACCGCGCTTAAGCGTCTTTTCAGACCCAAAGTGCTGCACGTTGAACAAGGAGATATTATGTCCCCCGGATTGAACCGCCGCGACCTTTTCCGCGGCGCTGCGCTGGCCGGCGGTGGCCTCGCATTGTCGGCATGGCTGCCGGCATGGGCTCAACCCATTTCGTCCGGGATTGCCAAGCCACTGCCAACGGTCAGCGGGAACGATATCACGCTCAAGATCGCGCATCAGATGATGATGATCGACGGCCGACAAAGCCATGCCATCGGCATCAATGGCACTGTGCCTGCGCCCCTCATCCGTCTGCGTCAGGGCCAAAACGTCCGCCTGTCGGTGATCAACGATCTCGAGGAAGACAGCTCGATCCACTGGCACGGCCTGCTTTTGCCGTTCCAGTTCGACGGCGTGCCCGGCATCAGCTTCCCCGGCATCAAGCCCAAGTCGACCTTTGTCTATGAGTTCCCCATCGTCCAGGCTGGCACCTATTGGTATCATAGCCATTCGGGGCTGCAGGAGCAGTTAGGTCATTACGGACCGATTGTCATCGACCCGGAAGGCGAGGATCCGATTCAGTCGGATCGAGAGCATGTCATCGTGCTCTCCGACCATAGCCAGATGCATCCGCACGCAATTTTCCGGAAGCTCAAGCAGGTCGGCGGTGGCTATTTCAATTATCAGCGGCAAACGCTGGCCGGTTTGCTGGCCAAGGAAGACCAACCCCTCAAGGACCGACTTGACTGGGGCAATATGCGGATGGATCCGACCGACGTGTCCGATGTCACGGGCTCGACCTATACCTATCTCGTGAATGGGCATGGCCCACGGGACAACTGGACCGCGCTTTTCAAGCCAGGTGAGCGCGTTCGCCTGCGTTTCGTCAATGCCTCCGCGATGACGACGTTCAATGTCCGGATTCCCGGTCTCAAACTTACGGTTGTTCAGGCCGACGGGCTCAATGTCAGGCCGGTCGAGGTCGACGAGTTTCAGATCGCGGTTGCCGAGACCTATGATGTCATCGTTACTCCGACCGATGATCGCGCCTACACGCTGGTCGGTGAATCCGTTGATCGTTCGGGCATGGCACGCGCCACACTGGCTCCGCGTGAAGGCATGACGGCCGAAGTTCCGCCGCTCCGCAAGCGGCCCCTTGCCGATATGAAGGACATGGGCATGGGGGACATGGATATGAGCGGCATGTCCGGCATGGACCACGCAGCAATGGGGCATGACATGTCTGCCGGCGGAGCTGCCGCGGGCGGGATGGCAGGCATGGATATGGGGGCCGGCGCGTCGATGCCAGGCATGCAAAAACCGGCGGATAGTTCCATGGCCAACATGCCCGGAATGGGCAGCGGGTCCGGTGATACAATGGGCGGCATGGCGATGGGCGGAATGGGCGGCATGAACATGCGCGACGCCAGCAAAGCGCCGCAGGTTAAGATGGGACCGGGTGTCCAGACGATCTCGCCCATGCCGATGGATCGCACGGGAGAACCGGGACAGGGTCTCGAAGACGTTGGCCACCGGGTTCTTGTCTATCGCGATCTCATGGCGGTGGAGCGCAACCCCGATGTTCGCGCGCCAGACCGCGCGATGGAAATCCACCTGACCGGGAATATGGAACGCTATATGTGGTCGTTCGATGGGGTGAAGCTCAGTGACAAGCGCGAGCCCATTCCCTTTATCGAAAACGAAAGGGTCCGCGTCACGCTCGTCAATGACACGATGATGTCGCACCCGATCCATCTTCATGGGCATTTCTTCGAGCTGGTGACCGGGCATGGCGAGTATTCGCCGCGCAAACACACCGTCAATGTCGCACCAGGAGGCAAGGTAAGTTTCGACGTCACCGCAGACGCAGTCGGCGACTGGGCGTTTCACTGCCATATGCTCTATCACATGCATGCCGGGATGATGCGCGTCGTCTCTGTCCGTCCCCGGGGAGATGCCGCATGAAGTCGCTTCTCCTTCTGATCGGCGCGGCCCCGCTCGCCTTGGCGACCCCAGTCAGCGCGCAGTCGATGCAGAATATGCCGGGCATGAACATGCCTGCTGCTCAGCCAGCGGCGAAGAAAAAGCCGGTGGCCAAGCCAGCAAGCCAGCCCAGGCGCGCCGCTGCGCCCACGGCTAAGGGCAAGCCTGCCACCCCGAAGCGCCGGGCACCGGCAGCAAAACCCAAGTCGGCGCCGCACGACATGTCGGGCATGGGGGCTATGTCCGGCATGGAGATGCCCGGTGACAAGACGCCTCCAACGGCTGACCCGCATGCCGGCCACGACATGTCCGGCATGCCTGGCATGACCATGCCCGATGGGGCGGGCGGTACGATGAAACACGACATGCCCGGCATGGACATGCAGGCGGCACCCGGCGGTCAGCCGATGCAGCACGATATGTCGTCGATGCCCGGCATGGCGATGGATGGGCCGATGGCAGCCCATGGCGCTGGTGGCACCAGTCTCATGCCCGGCAACGCCCCTGCACCCCAACCTCCTACCGACAACTATGCCGACCGCGTCTACAAAAACGGCGAGATGGCGGCTTCGCGTACCATGCTGCATAAGGAACATGGCGGCTCATCCAGCTCGATGATCCTGTTCAATCTGGCGGAATATCAGGTCCGTAACGGCCGCGACGGCTATCGGTGGGACGGGGAGGCGTGGTTCGGCAAGGATCTCGATCGGCTGGTGGTCAAGACAGAGGGTGAGGGCGTTCTTGCTGGCAGAAGCGGCACCTACATGGAGACCGCAGAAGTTCAGGCGCTCTACAGTCGTGCACTCGACCCTTATTGGAACCTCCAGGCGGGTGTCCGTTACGATTTCAAACCCAACCCATCCCGTACTTATGCGACGATCGGTATCGAGGGGGTGGCGCCTTACTGGTTTGAGACCGAGGCTGCCCTGTTTCTGTCGAACAAAGGCGAGGTGTTGGGGCGGATCGAGGGCTATTATGATCAGCGTATCACGCAACGCCTCATTCTCCAGCCGCGCCTGGAAGTGAACCTTTCAGCACAAAATGTCCCGGAGACGCGGATTGGAGCGGGCATCACGAACGCCGAATTGGGACTGCGTTTGCGTTACGAACTGCGCCGCGAATTTGCCCCCTACATCGGCGTTTCTTACGACCGAAAGTTCGGGCGGACGGCGGACTATGCACGCTCAGACGGAGGGGACGTGAAGGCGGCCAGCTTTGTAATCGGTGTTCGGACCTGGTTCTGAGAAGCGCCAAACTCCGCTTCCACATCGGGGCTAGCCGCGTTCATCGCTGGTTAGCCCTGGTTATCGGCGTCCAGCTGCTGCTTTGGTTTGCGAGCGGTCTTGTCATGAGCCTGTTGCCGATCGAGCGAGTCCGCGGTGAACATCTCGTCGAGCGATCGTCGCCGGCGATATTGGAACAGTCGAGATCGCGCGCGCCGTTGGACCTAGTGTTGCGCGCGGCGACCAGACCCGTGCGTGAAGTCCGATATCGCGCGCTGCTCGGCCGCGAGATTGCGGAGGTCGAGTCTATCGATGGGACGATCTCACTCCACGATGCAGAAACAGGTCGTCGACTTGGTCCCGTGAACGCTGCGATGGCTCGCGCGGTGGCGATACAGGCCTACCGTGGTACGTCGGAGCCGCCGAGCGTGCGCCTGGTTGTGGCGTCGACCCCAGAATTCAAGGGCGTCCTGCCGGCCTGGCGGGTGGACTTCCCTGACCGCGAAGCGACCCGCGTCTATGTTGCCCAGAATAGTGGTCGGATCGTCGCTGTGAGAAATGGAACGTGGCGCCTGTACGATTTCTTCTGGGCGCTCCACATCATGGATTGGAAAAACCACGAAAATTTCAACACGCCGTGGTTGATGGCGTTTGCCGCAGGTGGTCTCGCATTGGCGATCGCGGGTTCGGCACTTTTGTATCTTCGGTGGCCGCGAAAGCGACGCCGCACGGGTTGAATAGTCAAGCAGGATCGGGGCGGGGGCCAAAGGAGACGACCAATGATGAAAAATGCCTATGCGAGCCTCGCCCTGCAGACCTTGGTTGGCGGCGTCATCATGTATCTGGTGATGTTCGTCATGATCGACAGCTTGGGGAGCTTCTACAACAACCTGAATATGCTCTACATGACGCTAATGATGGTGGCGCCCATGGTGGTGCTGATGGTCCTCGCGATGGGCCATATGTTCCCGTCGAAAAAGGCAAACGCGGCCCTTATATTAGGGTCAGTTGCGATATTCGCCGGATCATTTGCCCTCATCCGCACGCAAACAACGATCGGCGATACAGCATTCCTCCGATCGATGATCCCGCATCATTCGGGCGCGATCCTGATGTGCCGCGAGGCCTCCTTGAAGGATCCGGAAATCGTTCGTCTGTGCAGCGGCATCGAGGAATCTCAGCGCCGCGAAATCGATGAAATGAAGGCTATTCTAGCCCGCAAGTAGGCTTCGCGCTCCCGTTCCCGTAAATTTTGTGCCGCCTCACGAGGGAAATGGCGCGCCCATGCGTATTATCAATGCGGGGCGCTGAGGAGAGAATTGTGAAGAAAATAGTCCCCATCATCATCGCTGGATTGGTGGCCGCGCCGGCGATCGCCCAAATGCAGGGCATGGACCATAGCAAGATGGACATGCGCCAGACCATGAACCCCACGCCAGCCAATCCTTACCCGCCTGCAGAAATGGAGATGCATCAGAAGATGATGTCCGCCACGGGCAGCGATGCAACGGAGACCTGGGTGCGCAAGATGATCGAGCATCATCGCGGTGCGATTGCGATGTCACGCATCGTTTTGCGCGACACCAAGGACGCGCAGGTCCGAATGATGGCGAACAAGTCAATCACCGAGCAAACGCGAGAAGTGGGCGAGCTTCAAGGCTTGCTGAGAGCCCACAACAAGCGCGCCCAATAGACCTTTCCTCCCCCGCCCAGGGGCGGGGGAACCAATAAGGGATCGTATGACACTCAAATTTGCCCTCGCTGCGTTCATAGCAGCCTTCTCCGTCGCCAGCGCCGAAGCTGCCCCGATCATCATGCATCGTGACCCTGGTTGCGGTTGCTGCGAACAGTGGGCGGCCCAGGTGCGCAGACAATTTGGACAAAGCGTCAATATCGTCGACGACCAGCAACGCGGCCGCTTTCAACGCGCTCAAGGCGTGCCCGCTGCGCTGGCATCATGCCATACTGCAATTGTCGATGGCATGGTTTTCGAGGGCCACGTTCCCATTGCCGACATGAAGCGCGCGATCGCGAAGCGCCCGAAGGGCGTAAAGGGATTGGCCGTAGCGGGCATGCCGCTGGGTTCTCCGGGGATGGAAGTCCCCGGCCAAAAACCACAACCCTACTCTGTCATCGCCTTCGGATCGGCGGGTCAGACGGTATTTGCCCGACACGGCGGGTGACCATCTCGTTGATCTTTGATGCTACGAGGCGTAATAAATAACGGCTGTGAAACGCGTTTTGCAACTTCTTCTCCTTCTGGGAGCCATGGTTGGCTTGATTGGCCAAGCGGCGGCCTTTGCGTCCGCTCCGCCTGCGATGTCCGCCCCAATGGCCACGTCTGTGCAGGCCGTGGCTGGGATGTCGGAAGACTGCATGAAGATAATGGCACAGCAGCAACAACCTGCTCAGAAGCCTTGCAAGGGCATGACCCTGGAATGCATCGCGGCCATGGGCTGCGTCGTTCCGCTGGCCGTTCGTAATGACGCGCCTATGCTGGAAGCACGCGAAGCCAGTCCAGCTCTGCCCTTCTGGGCAACCATCACTGTCCTGCACGGCAGTGACCTCACTCCCGAACCGGAACCACCGACTCTCCTTGGCTGATCGACACCGGCTGCCAGGCTGACAGGATTCTTGCGTCTATCGCGCATCTGAAAATCCTGTCTGACCCGCGGCTACCACGATATTTTGCCCAAGGATTACAGTCATGAAGAACCGTGTTTTCTATGCCCTGCTGGGCATTGCGCTTGCCGCTCCCGTTGCCGCTTTCGCCGGCGAACCCAACACAAACTCGCAGTCTGGCCATTATGAATGGCGTCAATCGCCAAACTATGGCCCGCGTGCGCCATCTATGAGCCCCCGTCGCGTCTGGGTGCCCGATGCTCCGCAGATGGCGAACTGCAACTGCGACATGATGAAGATGAGCGCGGCGGACTGCATGAAGGAGATGCATAGCATGGCATCGCCTTCGTCGGCTCCCTCGGCCGGCTAGGCACAGCCTCTGGCCGTGTAAGGTCGCATAGACGGCCAGGCCAGCAGTGGCGGCGGGATTGCCCCCATCCCGCCGCCACTGACATGCCTGCCAGAGTGCGCGACGCCGGCCTGATCCTCCGATCAGGAGTTTTCCATGCGATTGTTTGTTTGTCTGCCGCTGCTCGCGGCGATCCCCGGCGTTGCATTCGCTGGTCCCCTCACTTTCGACGCTGCGCTCCAGCGCGCGCGGCAGGAAGCGCCGTCGATCAAGGCCAAGGCGCTCGCCGCCGAGGCCGCTCGTTCCGCTCGTGGCGGCGCCGGATCGCTACCTGATCCGACTCTGGCCGTTGGGCTCGACAGTTTCCCGATCTCGGGGCCATTGGCGTTTGCTCCCGGGCAGGACAATTTGGGGTGACTACACGAAAGTGACGTATCTGCACGCTAAGGGCGAACAAATCCGGTACGATGCCAGCAGATGCTATTCGCAGGCTTTCCTGCCCCTTTTATGGATCACGTCCGTCAATGTGGTGTAAAATCTGGTGTGGCCATTGGGCTGCATTTTCAGGCGGCCTTGGGTGTAATCTGTAGCGGCTGAACCTCCTCGATAATTGGTGTGGCAAGGGCTGCCATGCCCTCGATCTGCATGTAGCGGTGCTGAAGTTGATATTCGTCGTTCTGCTCGAGCAGGACGGCTCCGACGAGGCGGATGATGCTATCCTCGTTGGGAAAGATGCCGACGACATCGGCGCGGCGCTTAACTTCCTTGTTCAGCCGTTCCAGTGGGTTGGTCGAATGCAGCTTGACCCGGTGCTGCTCGGGGAAGGTCATGTAGGCGAGCACATCGTGCTCGGCGGCGTCCATGCAGGCGCCCAGCTTTGGCCAGCGGACACGCAACTGGTCGGCGACCTGGCGCCAGACCTGTGTCGCGGCAGCGTGATCGGGCTGGAGGAAGACCTGACGGATGGCAGCGGCAACCACAGTGTTCTGGCCCTTGGTCACATAGGCCAGCGCATTGCGCATGAAGTGGACGCGGCAGCGCTGCCATGTGGCGCTGAGCACGCGCGTGATCGCCGCCTTGAGGCCCTCGTGGGCATCGGAGATGACCAGCTTCACGCCCGTCAGTCCGCGGCGGGCCAGGTCCTTGAGGAAGTCGGACCAGAAGACCTCAGCCTCGGAAGGGCCGATGTGCAGGCCGACGATCTCGCGCTTGCCCTCGGTGTTGACGGCCACGGCGATTATCGCGGCGACGCTGACGATCCGGCCGCCCTCGCGCACCTTGAGGTAAGTGGGGGCGTTTGCGGGAGGGGGCGAAATCCTACGCTAAGCCCGATCGGGTCTGAGCACGCAAGGCAATGGCCGCCTGTCGAGCTGCGTCAGTAGACGACGCGATTACGTGAGAAAGCGGCTTGAGTTACGGTAAGCAGCGTGTTCGTCACCCGTACACACAGGTTGATTTGGTCTGATGAGCCGAAGGGCTGGGCCAAGCTAACCCTGTAGCAGCCGCTGTCTGCGGCGCCGCCTGTCACAAACAGCCCCGTGCGAGGGTCTATCCGTTCAATGCCTGTGACCTTGGCAACCGTCACGTCGTCTGCAAGGGCGCGTAGATCGGCAGCCGTGCCGCAAGGTTGATGGGAGAAGAAGTCGATCGCACAGGTGACGCGGATAGGGCCACCTCGTCCCATACTATCATGGACCAGCGCCACCGCGATGAGCGCACGTTCGCCATCGAGGGGGCCAAATGTGGGTACGAATTGACGAGTAGTGGGCAGCGCCCGACAACGTTCATCAAACGCTTTGTACTGAGCCGAAATGTCAGCACCAGCGGCCCCGCTGCCGACTTTCTCGCGGGTAAGCGCCCCAAGCCAGCCCACCGTGGTGCGCTGATTCAGGCTGGTGACGGTGCCCTCCTTATCGAAGCTGACATCGACTGCTGTTGCGCGGCAAATACCGAACCAACCGGCCTCGTTAGATGCGGAGGCGCGAGTGTAGAAGGTCAAGGACGTAAGCGGGGGCGGGCCATCGGGATGGGGCTGCGCAGGAGGGCACATCCCGGTACAAACGGGCCAATGTGGCCGCTCGGCATCGACAACGATCGCGCCTGTCGCACCCAAGACGCGGTAAGCCAATTCGGCCAAAGGCAGCGTTTGCGCCTCTTGCGGCAAGAGTGCGGGAGTGGCAGTGAGCAGCAGGGCAGTGATCATTCTCTGGCCTTATCCTTTGTCGGTCCGATAAAAGGCCGTTTAGGGGCATGACTTCGGCGGAAACACCGGCAAGGCACCGGAATTTGATCGCGCGAAGATGACCTGATCGGCCTTCGGCAGTTGTTCCAGGATGGCGATGCTGTTGTCGGGATAGTGCGCCATCGAATCAGCTTGGGCTTGGGCGCGAGCACGCATCGCCAGCACCATTCGATTCTTGTCGAACGGCTCCGCATATGCAGCTTCGGCCAGTTCCTTGTTTGTAGCTCGGATTGCGGCCACGTCAGGCGACACGGTGGTTCTCGCGCGCCGGGTACTATCGATCATGATTTTGATCGCCTTTTCGGAATAACATTGCGTGCGATACTTTTGCGCCATTCTGCCGAGTTCGCTCTCTAGTGCTTCTCCCCCAGTCGGTGGGGGTGGAGGCGCCGGCGGCATCTGATACTGAGCCGCCGCAGCAAAGAGCAGAATAGACATCATGGTCCATAATTCCCGAATAAGAGCCTGAATTCATTCACTGCCATGAAGGATGAATGGAAAAGATGAAGACCTAATTGCCGTCGCTGATCGTTTTATCTTTGGACGCCAACCCCAGGACACGTTTGCCGTAGTCTCTGAGTTCGCCTTTGGGGCCGACATAACGGTAGAGGGTGACACGCTCGATCCCCAGTTCCTTGCACAGATCGGAAACGGACGTGTCGCGCTGGGCCATGGCCGCCTGGGCGAGACGCACCTGCGCCTTGGAAAGGGCGAATTTTCGGCCGCCCTTGCGCCCTCGCGCGCGGGCAGCGGCGAGACCTGGACTTGTAACGGATTTGTGCCGGTCACCTATCTCACTATGCCACCTTGGCCTCGAATGCGAGGGGGCTGATGCCGCCCAGATATGAATGGCGCCTACGTGGGTTGTAGAAGCCGTTGATGTACTGGAAGATGGCGGTCTCGGCCTGACGCCTGGTTGGCCAGGTTTGGCGCCAGAGCACCTCGGCCTTCAGGCTTTTGAAGAAGGTTTCGACAGCCGCATTGTCGTAGCAATTACCTTTGCCCGACATCGAGGGCCGTAAACCGTGGGCCAGCAGTTTTTTCTGGAAGTCGTAAGAGCAATATTGGCTGCCGCGATCAGAATGGAAAATGCAGTCCTTGGGCGGTTGACGCAGGTTTATGGCCATTTCCAGCGCCCTGATTGCCAGGTCTTTCTTCATCCGGTCGCTGACTGCCCAACCAACGACACGCCGACTGAACAGATCAATGACGACAGCCAGATAAAGCCAGCCCTCGGTGGTCCATATATAGCTGATATCGCCTGCCCATTTCTGGTTCGGCGCAGCGGCCAGGAAATCCCCGTCCAGCAAATTGGGGGCAACGCCAAGGTGGTGTTGGCTATCGGTGGTAACCTTGTGGCGACGGGTGCGAATGGGCCGTATCCCATTGATCTTCATGAGCCGTCCCACACGACGCTCGCCCACATCGAGACCCGCCTCTTTGAGCTCCATCGTCATCCGGGGCCGACCATAAGTACCGCGGCTCAGGGTGTATTGCTCGCGGATGTGCGCCAACACCTTCAGATCTGTGCGATCGCGCTGGCAGGTCGGGCGTGACGCCCATGCCCGATAGCCACGCGTAGACACCTGCAAGACCCGGCATAGGCCTTCAACCGGCCAGCGATCGCGGTGCTCATGAACGAACGCAAACCTCACGATTTTTGGCTCGCGAAGAACTGCGTTGCTTTTTTTAGAATGTCCCTCTCCTCCTTGAGGATACGGTTTTCCAGGCGCAGGCGCTCATTCTCACGGGCCAGATCGGCCTGTGGCTCCGCCACCAAATCTGTCGGGCGATAGTGAGCAATCCATTTGCCAAGCGTCGACTTGCCGACCCCCAAATCCGCGGCAACCCGCTCCCGTGACAGCCCGCTGGTCAGCGCGATCCGAACCGCCTCTCGCTTAAAATCTTCACTATGCTTCATCATCTCGTCGGTCTCCTGTTGCGAGCATAAAACGCTCAGGTGACCGGCACAAATCCGTTACAAGTCCAACCAGCCATGGTGCGCTCGCGGATCATATCACGCTCAAACTCCGCCAGCGTGGCGAAGATGCCGAATACCATGCGGCCCGAGGGCGTCGTGGTGTCGATCTGCGCACCCTTGCCGGTGAGGACGCGCAGGCCGACGCCGCGATCCGAAAGATTCTGTACCGTGCTGACCAAGTGGGTGAGTGTTCGACCGAGCCGGTCGAGTTTCCAGACAATCAGCACATCGCCGTCGCGCAACGATTTGAGGCAGGCGGTGAGGCCTTGTCGATCGTCGCGGCTGCCGGATGCACGATCGTCATAGATATTGTCCGCCTCCACCCCGGCGGCACGCAGGGCGTCATGTTGCAGGTCGAGGGACTGCGAACCATCGGATTTGGACACACGGGCGTAGCCGATCAGCATGGATCACAAACGAAGGTTTGAGGTGGCGGGGCGAGCATAGGCATTTGACTATGCCATTGTGTATCTCAACCAGCATCGCAATCAAGCTATCTCAAACATTGAGTCGGATAGAAAAAGGAACATGCATGCCCCGTCGCGTGACCCTGACCGATCGCCAGCGCGACGCGCTACTCCGTTTGCCGGTCGATCAGGGCGAGTTGCTGCGGCATTACACCCTCAGCGACGAGGACCTCGGACATATCCGCCAGCGCCGTCGCGCCCACAACCGTTTCGGCTTTGCGCTGCAACTGTGCGTGCTGCGCTTTCCCGGTCGGGTGCTGGCACCGGGCGAAGTAATCCCGGCGCCAGTGACAGATTTTATCGCGGCCCAGCTCGGGCTGAGCGGCGATGATCTGCTTCCCTATGCCTCGCGCGAGGAAACGCGGCACGAGCATCTGGCAGATCTGCGCAGAATTTATGGCTACCGCGCCTTTTCAGGTCGCGGCGCGCGGGATCTGCGTGAATGGATCGCGCGGGAGGCCGAGACGGCAACATCGAACGAGGATCTCGCCCGCCACTTTGTCGAGGAATGCCGCCGCACACGCACAATTCTTCCAGCTCCCTCAACGATCGAGCGGTTGTGCGCCGATGCATTGGTCGATGCCGAGCGCCGGATTGAGGAGCGTATCGCTGGACGGATCACGCCGGCTCTTGGCGAGCAGTTGGCCGCCTTGCTGGAGGATACGGTGGACGGCCGCATCACTCGGTTTGTCTGGCTGCGGCAAATTGAGGTTGGCGCGAACTCCGCCGCTGCCAATCGTCTGATGGATCGACTGGAATATCTTCAGGACGTCGATCTTCCCGCAGACCTTGTGACCGGCGTGCCTCCGCATAGAGTGGCCCGGCTGCGCCGGCAGGGCGAGCGCTATTATGCTGATGGTATGCGGGACCTGCCCGAAGAAAGGCGGCTAGCGATCCTCGCGGTGTGCGCGCTGGAATGGCGGGCATCGCTGGCCGATGCCGTGGTGGAAACCCATGACCGCATCGTCGGCCGTCTCTATCGAGCATCCGAGCGCCTTTGCAGCACCAGGATCGCCGACGAAAAGGCGGCCGTTCGGGACACACTGAAATCCTTTGCCGAAATCGGCGGTGCATTGCTGGGGGCACAGGACGATGGCACGGCGCTGGACGGGATCATCGCCATGGGGTTTGGCTGGGAGCGGTTCAGAACCCTCGTCGCCACAGCGGGCGCACTGACCAACGTGCTCGCGGCCGACCCGCTCAGCCGTGTGCTGGACGGCTATCACCGCTTCCGCCTCTATGCACCCCGGATGCTGCGCCTCCTCGACATGCAGGCGGCGCCGATCGCGACGCCCCTTTTGGCGGCAGTCGCAATCCTTCAACGCGGCATCAAGGCCGCGCCGCCAATCGACTTCCTGCGCCCGAACTCGAAATGGCATCGCCATCTTCGCGTTCAGCCTGCCGGGGACCACCGGCTGTGGGAGATCGCCGTGCTGTTCCATATCCGCGATGCCTTTCGGTCTGGCGATATATGGCTGGCGGGGTCACGTCGCTATGCCGACCTTAAGCAAATACTGGTCCCGGCCCAGGCGATAGAGCAGACCGCTCGCCTTACCGTGCCGCTGCGACCGCATGAATGGCTTGCGGAACGTAAGGCCCGACTGGATGAACGGTTGAAGGAACTCGGCCGTGCGGCCCGGGCTGGAGCAATCCCCGGCGGCATCATCGAGAATGGCAGACTTCAGATCGACAAGCTCAAGGCCGACACGCCGGAAGGTGCAGAGGATCTCGTGCTCGATCTATATCAGCAGCTTCCGCCCGCAAGGATTACCGACCTGTTGTTGGAAGTCAATGAGCGGACCGGATTTTCCGAAGCCTTCACCCACTTGCGCACCGGCACACCCTGCGTGGACCGGATAGGGCTGATGAACGTTCTGCTGGCAGAGGGCGTCAATCTCGGCCTGCGCAAGATGGCAGCGGCGACCAATACGCACAGTTTCTGGGAATTGCTGCGGATCGCGCGCTGGCATATTGAAGGCAGTGCCTATGATCGGGCGCTCGCCATGATCGTGGAGGCACATGCCGATCTTCCCATGGCCGCGTTCTGGGGACAGGGGCACTCCGCCTCCAGCGATGGACAGTTCTTCCTCGCCACCGAGCAGGGCGAAGCCATGAACATGGTCAACGCCAAATACGGCAATGTCCCAGGCTTGAAAGGATACAGCCATGTCTCCGATCAATATGCGCCGTTTGCTACCCAGGTCATCCCGGCGACCGTCAGCGAGGCCCCCTATATTCTCGACGGGCTGCTCATGAATGACGCAGGCCGCCATGTCCGTCAGCACTTTGCTGATACGGGCGGATTTACCGATCACGTCTTCGCCGCCTGCTCACTTCTCGGCTACAGGTTCGCGCCACGCATCCGCGACCTGCCACAAAAAAGGCTCTATGCCTTCACTCCCGGTGCGACGCCAGCCAATGTGCGGGGCCTGGTCGGCGGTAAAATCAATGAGCCGCTCATCGAGCGGAACTGGCCCGACATCCTGCGCGTCATGGCCACGATCGCCGCCGGCATTGTCGCCCCCAGCCAAATTCTGCGGAAGCTGGCCTCCTATCCTCGCCAGAATGAATTGGCCCTTGCTTTTCGGGAAGTCGGCCGTGTCGAACGGACGCTGTTCATGATCGACTGGATTCTCGACGCCGGTTTGCAACGCCAGGCCCAAATCGGCCTCAACAAAGGCGAAGCCCATCATGCGCTGAAGCGCGCCATCAGCTTCCATCGGCGTGGCGAAATCCGGGACCGATCAGGCGAAGGTCAGCACTATCGCATCGCCGGCATGAACCTGCTCGCCGCCATCATCATCTTCTGGAACACGATGAAGCTCGGGGATGTCGTCAGCAGCCGAGCCGCCAATGGCGCCGCTGTCCCGCCCGATCTCCTCGCCCATGTATCCCCCCTGGGCTGGGAGCACATCAACCTCACCGGCGAATATCGCTGGCCAAAATCCTTAGCGTAGGATTTCGCCCCCTCCCGCAAACACCCCCAATCTGGTCGATCGACATACCGAAATCACGCGCGCGGCGAATGAATTGCAGGCGCTTCACATCGGGCCAGCCATAGCTGCGACGCCCGCCATCAGTCCTTGCCGCGTTCGGAATGAGGCCGATCGCCTCGTAGTAGCGAATCGTCGGCGCGGAGCATCCCGCAAGACTTGCGGCCTGGCTAATGGGCATCGGCATGGAGAAGGCATCGCATGATGGCGCTTGCTCTTCAAGTTACTTGAACTTGTAGAATGCGGCGACTCGAAACCGAACAAGGACATTGCACATGAAGTTGAAACTGGGACTCGCTGGTCAGGCGCTCGCTTGCGCGGCCTGTTGTGCCCCATTGCTCGTGCCGCTGCTGGCAGGAACGGGTGCGGTCCTTGGCTTTGAAGCCGTATCACTCGACGCGGCCATGTGCATCGGCATTCCTGCGATAGCTTTGGTTGGCGGCGGTGTCTGGCTCGCACTGCACAAGCGTCAGCGAGCCAGTTGCGAATGCCGGCACAGTTGCGATCCCGCTTCGCGCTGCGGTTGAACGGTGTGGCCTTGCCGGTCCCGCTACTCGTTGCCTGCTTTCACTAATCGGGAGCTGGCAAGGCAACGCCAGCGATCGCCTCGATCACGCGGCAATCTGCGGCGCGGCCGCCATCACAGGACGCAGCGACGCCCACCAGCGCGCTGCGCAAGGTTTGCAGGCGGGCGATGCGCTCTTCGATGTCGCGCAAGTGCTGGCGCGCGATTGCCGCTGCTTCACCGCAATCGCGTTCAGGCTGATCCGATAGGGCCAGCAGTGAGCGGATCTCGTCGACCGAAAATCCCAGGCTGCGGCCATGGCGGATGAAAGAGAGGCGGCGGACGTCCGCTGCAATGTAGGTCCGCCTTCCCGAAGCGGTCCGCAGCGGGCGCGGGAGCAGGCCGATGTCCTCGTAGAACCGGATCGTGTTGACCTTGGTCCCAGTTTGCCGAGCCAGGTCGCCAATCGCCAAACGCGCGGGTTCACCCATCGTATTGTCCCATATTGCGAATCGCTCGCAAAAACTGCTTGCTTCTACAGCTACTGTAGATTGTATCGGGGGCCGATGAGCAAGACCAAATTCGCGAATCACGCCCCGAAATCGATCAAGGCCGCTACCCGCGTGCTGCGCCTGGCCGCCTTGCTGGTGTCCCTGCTTGTGGCGGGAACGGCCCCTGCCTTTGCAAACCCGAGCGATGAGGATGTCCAGACGGCCTGGCGGCTGCTCGACTATGTCGCGGTCGATTATGCGGGGGCGGTCGCCGATGGAAAGGTGAAGAGCGCGCAGGAATATGCGGAGATGACCGAGTTTGCCGGCGCGGTCGAAGCCAAGCTCGCGGCGCTGCCGCCGGCAGCGCAGAAGGCCGGGCTGCTGTCCGAGGCGAAAGCGTTTCGGGGCATGGTCGCGCAGAAAGCTGCGCCGAATGATGTAGCGAAGTCTGCGCGGACGCTCGCCGCGCACCTGTTGACGGCCTATCCTGTCCCGCTCGCACCCAGCAAAACTCCCGATCTGGCGCGCGGCAATGCACTCTACGCGCAAAATTGTGCAGGCTGCCATGGCCTGAGCGGCGACGGTCATGGACCGGACGCCGCCAAGCTCAACCCCGTGCCGGTTGCCTTTGCCGATGCGTCGCGTGCCCGAGAGAGAAGCCCCTTTGCGCTCTATCAGGTGATCGGCCAGGGGCTCGATGGCACAGCCATGCGCAGTTTCTCCGAATTGCCCTCGCAGGACCGCTGGAACCTTGCCTTCTACATCGGTCGCTTCGCCTTCCCCAATGCCGGCAAGGGCGAACAGCTCTGGAAGAGCGATGCCGCATTGCGCAGCCAGGTTCCCAACCTGGCCGCGCTCGCCGGGATGACGCCTGCCTCGCTCGGGCGGCAGATTGGTCCTGACAAGGCTGATGCGGTCCTTGGCTATCTACGGGCGCATCCCGAAGCGGTGAGTGAGGCCAAGGCCGGATCGCTGACAGTTGCTCATGAAAAGCTCCAGGCGAGCCTTGCGGCTTACGAGGCCGGCGACAGGGAGGCGGCCAAGAAGCTCGCGCTGTCCGCCTATCTCGACGGGTTCGAGCCGGTCGAGCCGGCGCTCGCGGCGCGTGATGCGACGCTGATGGGGCGGATCGAGACCGAAATGGGTAATCTTCGCGCAGCCATCGGCCGCGGCGAACCTGTAAGCGCGGTCAAGGATCGCATGGCCGTCCTCGATGGGCTGTTCAGCGATGCCGAGGAGGTGCTGTCGCCCGATGCCGCCAGCACGGCGTCCACCTTCCTCGGCGCGTTCACCATCCTGCTGCGCGAAGGCGTGGAAGCGCTGCTGATCGTGGTCGCCATGATCGCCTTTCTGCGCAAGGCCGATCGCGGCGAGATGGTTCGTCATGTCCACGTCGGTTGGGTTGCGGCCCTCGCGGCAGGAGCGCTGACCTGGGCTGTTGCAACCTTTTTCATAGGCATCAGCGGCGCAAGCCGGGAATTGACCGAAGGTTTCGGCTCGCTGTTCGCCGCCGTGGTTCTGTTGTCCGTCGGCATCTGGATGCATGGCAAGTCGCAGGCCGGAGAATGGCAGCGCTATATCAACGAGACGCTCGGCAAGGCGCTGTCGCGTAGCTCCGCGTGGTTCCTGTTCGGCCTTGCCTTCATCGTCGTCTACCGCGAGGTGTTCGAGACGATCCTGTTTTATGCAGCCCTGACCGCGCAGGGAAGCGGCGCGGTCATTCTAGCCGGTGCGATCTCGGCCATCGTCGTCCTGGCGCTGATCGCCTGGGCCATGCTGCGGTTCAGTGCCCTGCTTCCGGTGGGGGAGTTCTTCAAATACAGCTCCTGGCTGATCGCGGTGCTGGCGGTCGTCCTCGCCGGCAAGGGCGTATCCGCGTTGCAGGAGGCGGGGATCATCGACATTGCCCCGCTCGCCCACATGCCCCGCATCCCGGTGTTGGGACTGTTCCCGACCTGGCAGTCGATTGGTGCGCAACTGTTGACGATCGCGGCCATCGTGGCAGGGGGATGGTATAACGAAAGGCTGGCCCGCAAGTCGGCGGCGTAACGGAGTAGACCGATGGCCGACATTTGCTGCGGTTCAATTTCAGCGCCTGCTTCCCTGGACGAGACAGTTCCGTCCGCGCTTTCGACGGCGCCTGAGGGAGGCAGCGTCGCCCGTCTGCGCATTGCCCAGATGGATTGCCCGACCGAGGAAGCACTGATCCGCAAGAAGCTCGGCGCCATGGACGAGGTCCGAGGACTCGAGTTCAATCTGATGCAGCGCATGCTGACGGTTGCCTATCGCACCGGCGCATTGCCAGCGGTCCAGGCTGCCATCCGCGAACTCGGCATGGACGCCGAACCCGTCGAGCCGTCCGGCGATGAGGAGCCTCAAACCGAAGCCGCCAAGCCGTGGTGGCCCTATGCGGCGGGCGGCCTTGCGGCATTGGTCGCGGAGATCATGCACTGGTCCGGCTTGCCCGAATGGACAGTCGCACTGGTTGCCGTGCTCGCCGTCGCGGTCTGCGGGCTCGATACCTATCGCAAGGGCTGGATTGCCCTGCGCCACGGCAATCTCAACATCAACGCGCTGATGAGCATCGCCGTGACGGGCGCTCTACTGATCCGGCAGTGGCCTGAGGCGGCCATGGTGATGGTCCTGTTCGCTATCGCCGAGCTGATCGAGGCGAAGTCGCTCGACCGCGCGCGCAATGCCATTCGCAGCCTCGTTCAGCTTGCGCCTGACTACGCTGCCGTCCGTCAACCAGATGGGTCGTGGAGCGATCAGCCCGCTGCAAGCGTGGCGCTCGGCGCAATCATCCGGATCAAGCCGGGGCAGCGTGTTGCGCTCGACGGTACTATCACCAGCGGCCATTCGACTCTCAACCAGGCGGCCATCACCGGCGAGAGCATGCCGGTCGAAAAAGCGCCAGGTGATCAGGTGTTCGCCGGCACTCTCAACGAGGCCGGTTCCTTCGAATATGAAGTCACCGCCGATGCCGCGCACTCGACGCTCGCGCGGATCATCGAGGCTGTGGAGTCTGCACAAGGCGCCCGCGCGCCGACCCAGCGCTTTGTCGACCAGTTCGCGCGCATCTATACGCCGGCCGTGTTCCTGGTCGCCGTTGCGGTGGCGATCGTTCCGCCGCTGCTGCTCGCTGGCAACTGGCAAGACTGGATCTACAAGGCGTTGGTCCTCCTCGTGATCGCCTGTCCCTGCGCGCTCGTCATTTCGACACCGGTCACGATCGTCAGTGGCCTGGCAGCGGCGGCGCGGCGGGGGATCCTGATCAAGGGCGGGGTCTATCTCGAACAGGGTCACAGGCTCGCGGTGCTCGCGCTCGACAAGACCGGGACGATTACGCGCGGCAAACCGGCGCTGACCGATACCGTAAGGTTCGATCCTGACAACGGGATCGACAACCTCGACATTGCGACCAGTCTTGCGGCACGCTCGGATCATCCGGTTTCCTATGCGATCGCCGACGCCGGTCGAAAGTCCGGCATTGTCTTGCTCGATGTGACCGACTTTGCCGCGCTGCCTGGGCGCGGGGTGAAGGGCAGAATCGGCGGCGTCGAATACCTGCTCGGCAATCACCGCCTTATTCACGAAACCGGGGTGTGCTCACTGGCGGTTGAGGCGCAACTCACGCAGTTGGAAGCGCAGGGCAAGTCGGTCGTTGTCCTGACCGACGGCAAGCAACCGCTCATTCTCCTTGCGGTCGCCGACACGATCAAAGAAAGCAGCCGCGTTGCCATTCAGGCGCTGCGCGACCTCGGCATCGAGACGGTGATGCTGACCGGTGACAACGCACGCACGGCTGCGGCCATCGCCCAGCTGGTCGGGATCGACAAGGCGCTTGGCGACCAGCTTCCCGAGGACAAGCTCCAGGCAATCGAGCGCTACATCCGTGATGGCCGCTATGTCGGCATGGTCGGTGACGGTATCAATGACGCCCCGGCACTCGCGCGCGCCGACATCGGCTTTGCGATGGGGGCCGCCGGTTCGGATACCGCGATTGAGACGGCGGACGTTGCCTTGATGGACGATGACCTCAATAAGATCGGGCGTTTTGTCCAAATTTCCCGCATGACCCGCACCGTGCTTATTCAGAACATCACCTTGGCACTGGGCATCAAGGCAGTGTTTCTTGTGCTCACCGTGCTTGGCTATGGAACCATGTGGATGGCTGTATTTGCAGATATGGGAGCCAGTCTTCTTGTCGTGGCTAATGGTTTGAGACTGGTCAGGCAATGACAGGCGCTAGGGGTCCCTTGCCGTCATTCACGACGACTGGTATTCGCACCAGTATGAAGGGTAGGTTCGTTTCCTTGCTGTTGGTGTTTGCCGTGTTGATTGGCGCCGCAGTTATGCCCGAAGCCGGCCATGCCGAAGGAATGCTTGCAGGTCATGCAAGCGAGGTTCTCAACATCGAAGATCACGTCGATGCCGCGACCGGGCAGCACGACAAGCAAGGTGGGGGCGTGCCCTGTCATGCGGTTGCCCACCACCATTGCAGTATCGCGGTAAAGACGGATGCCGAGATCGATGCACTGGGGATCTGGTCTGCCACATCCATGGTTATGCCGCATACGGTTTATCCGTTGACATCGCTTGGGTCGGCTCCGCCCACAGAGCCGCCTGCCGCCTGAAGATCATCCGCCGGCGCCACACATGCGCCCAAGTCTCGTGATTTTCAGGAAAATACTTCATGCAAGACAGTCAAACGGGCGCGCGCGCGTCCGTAGCGCACCATCGGAGCGCTCGTGCGACAGTGCCGCGCGTACTTGTCGCCGCGCTCCTGCTCGGTACCAGCGGACAGGTCGTCAGGGCCGAAGCCCCGATCACTGCGGCCAGCGCGCCCGCACCGGTGTTTACGCTCGATCAAGCGCTCGCCGCTGTTGAGTAGCGCCGAGAATTGACCCGGGAGTGGCAGAAATTATCACTGAGAATTGACCCATGCTTTCCTCGCCCCCGGCTGACAGTCGGGAGGCATCGGAGTGATCGACATGGACCTACTCAGTGT